>Ga0306921_10003582_pt1 | contig 15759 bp, 22 predicted proteins | sample sta12Cox44000080_FD_203760 | JGI IMG/M metagenome (GOLD analysis project Ga0306921, IMG submission 203760) | Lab enrichment of tropical soil microbial communities from Luquillo Experimental Forest, Puerto Rico - statoxic.12C.oxic.44.000.080 (v2)... | ecosystem: Environmental > Terrestrial >...
CCGTCCAACTAAACGGCGGCGGCGGCGGGGGTATATAGCGGGCGGGAGCCTGAGGCGGAGCTCGCTTCACCGGGCCGAGGTCAGCCGCCGAGGCCAATTGACTTGAAGCCAGACCGACTGCCATGGCAGCAAGCAGTGTCAACGAGTATCTTCGCATTATCGTAACCCCCCAATGATCGGCAACTTTGCCCGGAAAGCCGCCGCAACCGCTAGCCACCCGATGGCTAGAGAGATGAAGGCGCAATACGGCAGTTTCGTTGCAAAGGCTGCAGTTTCCAACTCAAAAAGCCGCGGTCAGAGGCATATAAACCCGATTTGCGTGGGACGTGACATTTCGGCAACAAGGACCAGCCAAACCCTTCTCGAGAATGCCAGGACGCGACTACACTGTCGGAATTGTTCACAAGGTCAGGTCCGTAGGTCCTATGTTCGGAAAACGCGTTCGCGAACTCGTCGGCAGGTCAAATTCCGGGGGTTTTTATCGCAGCGGCCGTACAACGGAAGCCCCAACCGATGTCGGGGTTAGTCCTGCTGATGATGGTCGCTTAGGGGGTTCTTATTCATTAGTGAAGTGTGCCGGCGGACTGCTAGGTAGAATTTAAACTATGTGGTCATGGTCCGGTATTGAGGGCTCGATCTGATCACCGTACGTCGACCGTCACTAACCTCGAATAGGATCGGCCTCCCTGCCGCAGTGAGTGGTATGATTAGCACGCGAGGAGCTCTGATCATGAGGCTCATGCTCAAGGCCGCCATTACCGCCATCTACCTGGCAGTGAGCTTTGCCGCGCCAGTTGTGGCAGGGCCTTTTGAAGATGGTATCGCCGCGTACGGCAAGGGCAACTACGCAACTGCACTACTTCTCCTTCGCCCCTTAGCAGAGCAAGGCATGGTCAGAGCCCAGATCGTGCTTGGGGTAATGTATTCCCGCGGTCAGGGTGTCACGCAGAACTACGGCGCAGCGATGAAGTGGTACCAGCGGGCGGCAGACCAAGGCGACGCTGCCGCGCAGACAGCGCTTGGGGCGATGTACGCCAATGGTCTGGGCGTGCCGCCGGACCAAGCCAAGGCTATGGAATGGTTCCGCAAGGCTGCCGATCAGGGTTTCGCCAATGCGCAGGACGATCTCGGGAGTATGTACGACCGGGGCGAGGGTGTGCCGCAGAATTATGCGGAGGCTATGAAGTGGTACCGTCGCGCTGCCGATCAGGGTTACGCCAACGCCCAGAGCAATATCGCTATCATGTACAATAACGGCCACGGCGTGCCGCAAGACTACGCTGAGGGGTTAAAGTGGGCTCGGTTAGCTGCAGAGCAAGGCTTGGCAGCTGGCCAATATTTGCTTGCATCCGCATACGCTAACGGTCAGGGCGTGCCGCAAAACTATGCCGAGGCGGCAAAGTGGGCTCGGCTCGCTGCGGACCAAGGCTCCGCAATTGCTCAGTATTATCTCGGGCTCGCATACGGCAACGGTCAGGGCGTTTCTCAGGACTTTGTGCAGTCATATATGTGGTTCGAAGTGTCGTCGACGCGCGGCTATAAAGATGCAATCGAAGGTCGAGACGCTGCAGCAAAGCAAATGAACGTTGGGCAGATCGAAGAGGCACAGAAACTCGCGCGCGACTGGAAGCCAACGGCGAAGCCGGCTGACCTGCTGCTGCGGTAACCGTACACGATCAATGAGGTCGCTGAGGAGCTCGTGTCGTCACGCAACCTTTGGCGATTGAAGCAACCTATCAAGGTCCCGCCGCAATTGCTCCAATACTTCCTCCCGCTCTCTGATCTCGTCGCTGGCTTGGGAGCTACCGTCTTCGCCGTGCCCGTTGATTGACAACTCGTCATCGACCTGGAGGGATGAAGGTCGGGGGCGGCTATCGCTCGTAACCGCGAAGAGTGAGCGTTGTAAATCGTCGAGGAGTTGATCCGCTGCACCGGCGGACGCATGCCGCTCTTGATCGTTACGCCCCTCATGTCGGCGTCGATCGTCGTTCCGGCCAGGCTCCGAGGAATCGATGCTGCCGGATTCATGGTGCTGCTGATCGCTCCATCGATGCGGGGATCGATCATCGATCCATTCGGATTCATGGCGATCCCGGTGTTGACGCCTGATTTTGTTTTTAATCTGGGAGACAGAATCTCCGTCGTGTGTGATGTCTGGCCGGTCGCTACCGATCCGGGATGGGCGACGACGGCTGGAATTGGTTGCGGCCGGTATAGGTGAACGCTGTAAGAACTCGCTGAGTGCATCCGGTTGATGAGCGATTTGATCCTCGTGCAATTCTTGCTTGAGTCGATCGTCGATCCGGTTGACGTCGCGGTGATCGATGGTGATGCGCCGGCGACGCGCAGCAGGAATTTTCATCACGGTACGTAACAGAAAGCCGGCCACGACCAATCCAAGCGCGGCAATAAGGAGCATCTCTACGGGCATCAGCGAAGTAGAGATCGTTGCGGTGAGGCTGTTGGTCGATGGATCGCCTCGAGAAGTGTTTTTCGTATCGTCGGATACGGGAGTGTCCACCGTAGGTCTGAGGGATTCCGTTCGGGCATCACTCGGAGGTGCAGTGGGCTCCGCCGCGATAACGCGGGGATCAGGCCACGCTGGCGTTGCGGCAGGTGGGTGCGCAGGAACTGGCGGATCGCTGATCTGCGACGATAGGGTTGCTTTGGCAGCAGGTGGCTCGGGAACTGATGAGGCAGAGCCACTTTGCGGAGTTGCTTTCGGCGCGCTTTGCTGGACAGATTGGGGCGAAGTCGCGCTGCTGACAGACGCCGGCCGCGGCTTAACAGCAGGGCTTTTGACGCGCGGTAAGGCTGGCGTGCTGTCGCCCGAGCTTATTGACATCGGAATGTTAGCTGATGCCGCCGCAGGTTCCTCTGCTGAAATGGGCGGTGGCGGTGACAGGCTCGCTCCATCGGATGTGGCCTGGGCAGCTGCGGGTTGCGCCGGCTGATCCGTCGCACGTATGTACCAACACTTGCGCTGTGTCGTCTTATCTAAGTGATAGTACCAGTGGCTCCCCGCCGGTGCGGAAGAATTCGGTTCAGCAAGACAATCATCCGCGCGTGCAATCGTTGTTGGCGCGCCAACGCTAACGCTCCACACGAGAAGCGTGGCAACCAGCGCGATCGGTCCCATCGGTCTTGGGATTTGTCCCGACATGATGCCCCTCCACGGCCCAGATAATTCCCACTGACCGACTCGATTAAAGCACCGCAATTGTGGGTGCAGTGCGACCATTCCAAGGATATTTGGTCCTTCAAACCAGGTTTAGCAGCATTTCCGGTCGCAACATCAGATCGCTTGCCCTTATCGTGGCGGTTGGCTTTCAGCAGTCCCCAGATCGCCGCGCGGCCAGGATGGCGATATCAAGCACTGGGTTGGCGGATCGCATATTTCCTCTTTTGTGCCGTCTGGCGGGCCTTCGTCCGCGTAGTATAGTCGCGGGTCTGAATAAGAGGGTGATGTCCATTATATGCGTTACTTGATGGTGTGCCTTACGCTCTTACCGACTTGCGCTTTGGCGCAGGAGCTGTCCGTGGAAGATCGGGCATGCATCACAGCGGCTGCCGCCAAGCTGCCGCCTGTTGCGACGCTTAAGATCGAGCAAAGCCGTGTAGTGGGACAACCGTCGCCTCAGGGACAGCGTAGTTCGAAGCCGTATCACGTCAAAGTGGAAATCGACGCCAGCGTGGCGGGGCAAACTTCAACCTATGTCTTTAACTGCATCCGTGATGGCCAGCTGACGGTGATCCAGCCGGTCGGCATGCGGTGAGCCAATCGCCATTGGCGAATGCAGAAACCTAACCGCGCCTTGTTCAAATACCCTGCCGCACAAATCGCGCTAAAATTTTGGCTGAGTTGGAACTAACGACCCTGTCGATTGCGCCATCGTGTCGCTGATGCGACGATAACCATTGGGGACGGCTATGGGGCGGCGGCTATGAACGCCGATATAAAATCTCCGTTTCGGGCCGGCGCAAAAGTCTTAAGCGTGGCCATCATGGTTCTGCTTGTCATCGGTGCCCTAGGCCCGGCCAACTGGACACCCCGGACAGCGCTGGGTTGGCAGACCGATCACTTCCTCGGATATTTTGCTATCACATTGCTTGTCTGTTTTGCTTGGCCACGGCCGTTCTTGGTCGGGGGGGCCCTCGTGGCCGCCGCGTTCCTGCTGGAAGGTCTACAAGCATTTACACCGGATCGGACAGCTAATCTTGTGGCGGCATTATGTGGCGCAGGCGGGGTGCTGGCGGCGGCTCTACTTGCTGAATTCTTCAGTCGAACATGGCGATGGCATCGTAAGAGTGCTCAGGACAGCAAATCGAGCGTTTAGTCGCGCTCGACAATCTGCCGACAGCTTGGCCGACCGCCGGCGGTTTGCTAGTTCTGCCCTCCAGTTAGTGTTGGGGTGTGGCCAAATTGCACTATTCACCCGCCAGGCGATTTTGGATTATACCGTGGCAGAATAGCGGTCGGGGAATCAGCATGGCTTCGGACGCAGGTACAGCGCTCGAGCGGCCCGTTCTGTCTGCGCAAAGCAACGAGGACTATTACTTCACGCTGCGGGCTATTACCGCGAGCGCCAGTATAAAACATCGTCTTAGTACCGGCGCAAAAGCTTGCTGCGTGCCCATCGTGGTCCTGCTGGTGATCGCTGCGCTCGGGCCGGAAAAATGGGCACCCCGCACACATCTCGGCTGGCAGTTCGATCACTTCATCGGTTATTTCGGAATCACGTTGTTTGTCTGTGTTGCTTGGCCCCGGCCGTTTCTGATCGGCGGAGTCTTTGCGGCAATCGCGGCGCTGCTCGAGGGCCTGCAAGCCTTCACGCCGGATCGGTCAGCCTATCTGCCGGCTATATTCTATGGCGCAGCCGGGGCGCTAGCGGCGGCTCTCATTACTGAGTTCGTCACCCAGGTATGGAGAGTCCTCGGCCCGCCTCGTTTTGCGCCTTCCAGAACAGTACCCAACAGCATCGGTCGTTAGCTCAACTAGAACGGGTGATGTTTGGCTCTCCCTCTTGGCTTCTGCATCGTATCGTGGAGCAGTCCGGCTCTTCGAGCCAGTGTGCGACAGAGGACTTTCGGCCGCTCGATGGCCAGGCGCATCAGGCCCTCGACCTCAGGGTTGGGGCCGATGTGGGGCAATTCAAAAGACCAGGGTTTGTTCGTCGTGCCCGAGCGGCTCATCCGGTCGTTTAGGGCATCGGTGATGCAAGGTGCCTGAGCGCGGATTGCGTTTCCAGTCGCGACTCGACCTGACGTGCGAAACTGGAAAATTCCTTGGCGTGTTTGCCATCAGCAAAACGCTGGGTGCTGTTTATTTGCTAGGCGCATCTATGCTCGGCGGCACAAGGTTTCTCTTTGCCTCGTAAACCAGGGCGTGAGCCTTGTTCACCTTTTCCTGATGCAGTTTCCAACTGACAGAAAATCCATCATCCAGCAACCTCCAGGTCGTAGGTCCCTGCTTAGCACAGGACGGAAAATCCGAATGAGGAATTGAAGAAATCGTCACCGATTGAGTTTGGATATCGAGAGTCATCGATGAGGTGGCGCAAGGCATTTCGTTGGTGGCAGTGACGCGAGCCGGCTCCCAAGTTGTGATGGTGTAATGCCACGGAATGTAGAAGTAGAGGTGCGCATCTTCCGGATTAAACGCCGCAATATTCAGCTCGCATGTGCTGGAAAGTCGCTGACAGACAATCCGACTGATGTTGATGGGTGGAGCAAGTGGGTTGGCGCTATCGTCGGTGCCCCCGGTTCCCGTTGCCGAGGCGAAATCTCGGTCCTTAACGACAGTTTTTTTTATTATCCCAGTGCCAACCGAGCGATCGTCCATATCGCGAGCGGCTTCTGCCAGTCGACCAAACTCATCCAGCGTTAGGGTTCCAGTCGCTGGCTCCCCCATCTGCTGTTGCAGCGTCATAACCTGTTCGCGAAATTTCGCGTCGGTTTCCGGTCGAGCCAACGAACTCATGTCGACCGGGTAGAGCAAATTAGCCATGTGACGCTTGATCAGAGCGGTCGTTTGTTCGTCCACGATGGCGCTATCAGAGTTCGGCAATTGCCGAAAAAAATCGTAGACGTTCTGATCGTCGGCGAATGCCGGCGAGATCGTGAAAAGAAAAAAGAGAAGTGCTTTTTTCATCTGAATCCACTCTTCATCTGCTAACCCCGTCCGGCGAAGCGTCACTCAGCCACGACGATGTGCTTGCACATAAGGACTAGCCCTATAGCAACATAGCTGACGCATATTGCCGTATGAAGACGAAGACCACGCTGAATATTGACGACACTGTCATGGCAGAACTCAAGCGGGAGGCCGGGCGTCAAGGTCGCACCATGTCGGAACTGGTCGAGTCGGCGCTAAGTCTACTGCTTCGCTCGCATCGTAAGCGGGAGAAACTAGTCGACCTGCCGACATTTCACAGCGGCACACTTATCGATATTGCCGACCGCAATGCCCTGTACCAAGCCATGGAAGGCCGATAGTGGCTCACGGTCGATACCAATGGGCGACCAAGCTATCGAGATAGATCAGCGATCTTACCGGTCGTGTTGCAGATCTTGCATAAGTTCGCGCAATGTCATGACGGGTTTACGCGGCGGTGCGTCACTGCCGGCGAGCAGAGGTGGTGCAAGCCAGCCCTCACGGATCGCCTCGGCCAGCCGTGCATCTGAAAGAAGAGCGCTGCGACCCGACGCGGTACGATTTCTGCCACCACACGATCGCGGTCCGTGATCAGGACGGTTTCGCCGCCAACGGCGAGGCGGACATATTCGCTAAGCTTGTTTTTGAGGATCTTCAGACCGACTGAACGCATGTAACTTGCTCACTACCAGAAGTTACTCTGTCAATTCCGTTAGCGATCTAGCCACTGAGAAAGGGCTAAGACACAGAATTGCGTTGGTCGTCTAATCGCGCATAGCTCGCATTTCTTTGCCCGTGATGGAACGAGGCCCGGCATCCCAGATTAGACAATAATGCACCGCAGGCCGGGTTGAGCGTTATCGCTTCGCTGACACAATGTGACTACAGTAGAGAACGAAATGCGAAAATCCAGTTGAAGGATACCAAAGCGAACCTTTCCTCCGTTGTTAACGAGGCCGTGCGTGGCGAGCCCGCAATCATCACGCGTCACGGTAAGCCGGAGGCGGCCGTACTAGGCTTCAAGGAGTGGGAGCGTTTGGCCAGAGCTCCAACATTTGGCCAACTGTTAATGTCCGCTCCTTTGGAGACCGGGGATTTGCCGCGAAGAAATCGCTCTCCAGTCCGCCGCTTCAAATTCTAAGGGTTATGTATCTGGTCGATACCAATGTCATCTCGGCTGGCACACCGTGAAAAGCCGTGAGCGCAGCCGAGTTGCTCAAGTGGATGGACGAACTCTCGACCACGCTCTATCTGTCGGTAGTTATTGCGCCCTCTCTCAACGCGCCTTGGCAATTCCGTCCCCAAAGCAACTGGGGTTGCCGGAGAGTTATCAGATCCCGCGCGCAGCCGAGGCCTTGGTCCCGGATTTGCTGACATCGTGATTGGAGCAACCGCTCGCCGCCATCGGTTGACAATTTTGACTCGGAATGTCCGACACTTTGCGCTCCTGGGCATTTTGATGATAAATCCGTTCCAGGAGCTGCCGGCATAAACATAGATTACCTAAGCCGGTTTCCGGTGATTAAGAAATCAAGTTCGGCGCTGTGGTGCCGAGGGCTGCTGTCTCCGAGTGCGCGAGGTGCGGGTTCTTAACGCACGGTATACCTGTTCACTTTGAACGTCGCGTTGCCGCTGCTGAGATAGATGCCGTGGCCGAAGAACCTCTGACCGCCGAACGTAAACCCGATACCCATCGCGTTCTCAAGCGCCCCGGCGAAGCCACTGGTGTCGTGGTCACCGTAACAGTTAGTCCACACCGACGGATCGAGCACAGAGGTTAGCGTCTGACTGTCACCGAGCTTAAGCGTGACGCCCGACGGTGCCCAAAAACGATAAGACGCCATCGCGCCATTGCACGACAGGTCATCGCCACTGCGCCACAAGAACAGATGCATGGTAGCCGGCGGCATGTCGTTTGTATCACTCACCCCCCACACCAGAGTGCTACCGTCGATGCTGTAGACCAACGTCACCGTCTGATCCCGCGCTATCGTTGCGGGCGGCTTGGTGTAGAAGTAGCCGGCAACTCCGCTCGGGCCCGGGAATGTGAATGCCCCGCTCCTGATCGTCGGTTCGTTTCGTCCGAAGTCTACCCATTGCCCGGCGCTCGGTATTTTGATCGTCGACGATGAACTGCCTGCTCCGCCGAATATCGAACATGCTGACACCAGTACGATCAAAGATAAATAAGGCGCGATTTGAAATCGATTTTCCGCGTGATGCACCCCAGACATGACCCGTCTCAGCGTTGTACTTGTGCTTCTATCACGCGATTCGCGAGCACCGCGAACAACATCTTGTCTGGTTTAGACGGCGGCTTTCCGAGAGGCAGAGTTTTCGGCTATGGGTTTAGCATATTCGCTGGCGATTACTGAGCCTTGTCGTCTCCTGAATGACAGGAATGAGATTGGTTGCATCGGTGATCGCTGTAGTGCACAGTGAATCGCACATTGCGCTCATGCGGATCTTGGTGGCGCTCGATACTGTGGACAACATAACCCTTGTTGAGTAGGAGCTGCGTGATGCGCGGCAAAATGCACTGTGTGGCGCTATCCGCTCCCTATGCGCTCACGCTCGCGATAGATCGCCCCTTGAAATCGTTAGAAAAATTGGGTTCGTGCTGCTAAATCCGCAATTCGTTTCCGACGATTAGCTATCACCAACGAGCACCAGTCTGGCGAACCCCATGTCCATCCTTGTCACTGGCGGCGCTGGTTACATCGGCAGTCACATGGTCTATGAGCTCGCCGATGCCGGCGAAAGTATCGTTGTACTTGACAATTTGTCGACTGGCTTCGACTGGGCTGTCGCCCCGGGCGTACCGCTTATCGTCGGCGACACCGGCGATCAGAACTTGGTCGCTCAGATCATTCGCGAGCACAATATTGATTCTATCGTCCATTTCGCTGCTCGGCTTGTAGTGCCGGACTCAGTTAAGGACCCGCTCGGCTATTACAAAAACAACACGGTCAACTCGTGGGCACTGATCAAAACAGCGGTCAAAAACGGTGCACGCCAGTTCGTCTTTTCATCGACCTGCGCGGTCTATGGCAACCCGGAGCAAGTGCCGGTCACCGAGGCCACGCTGCCGGCGCCGATCTCGCCCTATGGCTGGTCCAAGTTAATGACGGAGATCATGCTCCGCGACGCTGGCACAGCACATGATCTCCGTTACGTCATATTGCGCTATTTCAATGTTGCCGGCGCCGATCCGAACTGCCGTACCGGGCAGTCGACCAAAAATGCAACCCAGCTGATCAAGGTCGCCGTCGAGGCAGCGCTCGGGCTTCGGTCCAAACTCGACATCTATGGCTCTGATTATCCGACACCGGATGGGACTTGCATTCGTGACTACATCCACGTCACCGATCTCGTCCACGCGCACTCGGACGCGTTGCGCTATTTGCAAGCTGGCGGTGACTCGGTGACACTTAATTGCGGCTACGGCCATGGTTTCTCGGTGCGTGAGGTGATTGAGATGGTGAAGCGTGTTTCCGGTGCCGACTTCAAGGTCGAGATCGCACCGCGCCGCCCTGGCGATCCGGCTCGGATTGTCGCGGCTTCCGATCACGCCCGCGCGACGCTCGGGTGGAAACCACAGTACGATGATCTCGCCACCATCATTGCTCACGCGCTCGCCTGGGAGCAGAAATTGCGACGCCTCGATTCCAAGTGGCGAGCAGAGAACAAATAGAGTAAATCCTGCCGTCCTTGCAATTTAACAGGTCTTGTTGAAACGCCGGTCGCTTTTCAATGGATGATGCGATTGCAAATAAATTGGAACAGCGTCTGGGACGCCTGCACGCAAAACAACGTTTAGGAATCGAGAAAGACCACGAGGCGCAGATCTTCGGTCAGGGAATCAATTTCTTCCACATTGAGAACTGGTACTCAGTCCATTCACTGATCCGCAATGCGCTCAAATTAAGCGGTATTTTCTGGCGAGGTCACAGGAACGCCGAACGTGTCCAGGTGCGGCACAATTATATTCGCCTCCGAAGGTTACCTCGTGCCTTCAATGGCTTCACCCTTCTCCATATCAGTGATCTCCACATCGATATGAACGAAGGTGCGATGCGCCGTCTGGAACAACTCCTCCCCGATTTGGAATACGACATCTGCGCGATAACGGGAGACTTTCGAGGTCCGACATTTGGACCGTTTGATGAGGCGCTTGAGGGCATGAAGCGATTGCGATCCAATCTCGGGAAATCGGCGTATGGGGTGTTGGGCAATCACGATACGATTCGCATGGTCCCCGGTCTCGAGGACATGGGAATTCGCGTATTGCTCAATGAGTGCGAGCCAATCTCGCGGGGTGGCGAGACCATCTACCTGGCCGGTATCGACGACGCGCACTTCTATCGGGTCGATAATATCGAAAAAGCGGCCTCCGCGATTCCCGCCGATGCCTTTTCTATTTTGCTGTCCCACACCCCCGAGGTTTATCGCCACGCCGCCCATATCGAGTTCGACCTGCTGCTCAGCGGGCATACCCATGGCGGTCAGATCTGTCTGCCTGGTTCTATCCCAATCACATTGTCTTCGGTGCTACCGAGACGTTTTGGATCGGGAGCTTGGAAATATCACAATATGGTTGGCTATACGTCAGTCGGCGCCGGATCGTCCATCGTTGCAGTCCGCTTTAATTGTCTTCCAGAAATCACACTTCATCATCTCCAATGTTGCTGATGCGCCGCCCAGCCGGTGCTAATTGACTTGTTCTGCAGTCGTTAGTGCGGCGGCAAACCCTCTTGAGTCTCATAAAAAGTTCGTTTTGCCATCAACCGATAGACTACGAAGCCAATCCAGTCCTTTCGCTGAAACGCCACCCTTAAGGAACGGACTTATCGAAATAAAATTGGGTTCGGGTTGCCACTGTCGGACACCAAATTTTTAAAAAACAACCCCATGCAAAGTAGAAATCGCATTGGTCGCGCATCGGCGCCGATATCGAATACCCCACGCCCCGGCCGCGGAGTCGGGCGACGTTCTTGCCGCCATTGCCGGCGCGAGCGATGTCGCCGCCACGCTCGATTGCATACTGGCTTGTGTTTTGGGCGCGGGCGCTCCTATATTCGAGGAGCTCGCTGTGGTGATTCTCAGCTGGAGCCGATGCCCGTGTTGGGTGCGTGGTCAAGCACAATGACCACGTTTTTGGGCGGTGCGTTTTTAGGGCAGCAGACGACAATCGCTGCCCACTCACCCTGATAGCGTTGCGTTTTCTCAAGAGTGCGTCCGATCCCCCTGATTGGTCCAACTTGGACATCGGGGGGCGGAGATTCACGTTGCGTTGTGTTCGCGCCATCGCGCAAGCGCGATGGATCAGCTGGGCTTGTGCCCGGCATTGAAACGATCGAATGGAATAAAGCCATGACCACCCGTATCACGCGTTCGCGCCCGACAATCGTGAGAAAGGTCGAGGATAAGATACCTCAAGCATCGATGCCGGACGAGGGCAAGTCTCACGTAACGTCCAAGGAAGCGCAGGGCTTGAATGATGAGCCCGCGACTCTGCGCTTTACGGAACGGAATGTTTGCGCCGGCGGCGACGCCAGCTCCAATCGCCGCCATGTTGTAACCAGTGACGACGACGATCGGGTGCTACGCGAATATAACTATTCGCGTCTTAAGAAGGCGCTCGGGATCGATGACGACGATTTCTGTGAAGGCATCTACCAGCAGCTCGACAACCTATTGGTGATTGAAGATGGCACTCAAAACCGGAGGAATTTCGACTTTGTACTGTCGGTGGTCAGGTCTTCTAAGCCAGTTGACACGCTCCATGCGATGCAGTTGGTTCAAATGGCGGTTTGCCAACTCAGCATCATGCGGCAGTCGGAAATTTTGTTAAGGCCTGCCCGTTACGAGCTGCCGGCTGATGTCGCTATAGCTCTACATCGCGCTGACTGGGACGCTGGTCGGATGGAAAAACAACGAATCAAAATCGACGAACACCCAGTGCGGCAAATGGCTGAACGCATGGTCACTAGGCTTATGCAAACCTTTGACATGCAGTTGCAAACCTCCATCAGCTATCGGAAAGCCGTTGGTTCCTTAGCAAAGCCGCAGCAGGTCTCTGCGAGCACGGATGGTGCAGAGGCTCAGGTTCTTTCAGGCGACGGCACTGCAGCGGCACGACAGAAGACGCGGAAGAATCCACCCGCGCATTGTTCGCGGGGATTAAACGGTTCCCATCACTCCGCTGCGGGATTCACTGACAGTTCGAAGCCAATGAATTCAATCAATGTCCAAAAAGGCAACGGCCATGCATCGTCGTAATACTCACGCGATGCTGGCGAGTCCGCGTTGTGGGGCGAAGACTCGCTCCCGCAAGCCCTGCATGGCGCCTGCGGTGAGCGGAAAAAGGCGCTGCCGTATGCATGGCGGCGCGGCCGGGTCTGGGGCTCCCCGCGGTAATAAGAACGCCCTAACGCACGGCGCATATACTCGTGAAAGGATTCAAGAACGGAGGCACATCCGAGACTTTCTTCGGGAAACGCGGGCTCTGATTCGGAAAATGTCTCCCACTTAGCTGCGCGAGAAAAGTTGGCTTCGGCAGTTGGAGATCGAGATCCGCTCCGAAGTCTTGAATGAAAGCAAAGCGACAGGCTTTCATTGCCTAATCTTTCTTCCGTTGTCGCTTCCGCAGCCGCAGGCCGTGGCCGCCGCCGTTCTCGTCGATGAACTTCGATGGGTTTCAGTGATCGATCGGTAAGATGGGTTGCGTTTGTAAATCCGGCGATGCCATCTCTGCCGGGTGGTTCCAATTGGGCCATTTAAACACCATACAGCGAAATATGAAGCGCCCGCGCCCCGGCAATTAGCCTTTCGTCATAGCTTGCCAGTTCGACCTGCTGCTGACGCTCGCGTAAGAACTCAATCGACGCCAAATGGAGAGCATCGAGAGTCCGTACTGGAATCGGAAACGGGTCCAACGCCCGCACCAGCACCGGGGGCGCCAGCTCGAGCAGCGCCACACTGCCGATTAGCGCTCGTACTGCATCGCCATGCGAGCGATCGAGCCGGCGAGCATGAATCCGGTTCCACACCTCATATTCAAGGAGGCGGCTTGATACCAGCTGCTGCTGCCATAGATCTTCGGCCGGAAATCGATCTTCGGCGAGCAGATGTGCCAGGGCGACCGAGCTATCGAGATAGATCACCGATCGTCGCGGTCCCGTTGTAGATCCTGCATTAGATCCCGCAGCCTCATGACTGGCTTACGCGGTGGTGGGTCACTGCCAGCGAGCAGTGGGGGTGCCAGCCAGCCCTCACGGACCGCCTCGGCCAGCCGCGCATCTGCCAGAAGAGGGCTGCGGCCCGGTTGTGGCGGTACGATTTCCGCCACGACGCGATCGCGGTCCGTGATTAGGACGGTTTCGCCACCGGCAGCGAGGCGGACATATTCGCTGAGCTTGTTTTTGAGGATCTTCAGACCGACTGAACGCATGTTACTTGGTAGCCACCAGAAGCTACTTTGTCAATTCCGTTGGCGATCTGGCGAGAGACCATGGGGCGTGTGGTAATTCGCGGTCAGAAGATGCGAATTCCTCGAGTAGTTCGTTCCTTCTCTGTACTGTCTAGCTTTTCTTCGGGTGCCGCTTTCGTAGTCGGACTCCAGGACCGCCGCCGTTCTCGTCGATGAACTCGACGCCGGCCAGCTCAAACGCATGGCGGATAGCAATTTCGTTTGGGGCGGTCATCGAGGTTTCGCGGTCAGCGAGTTCGGCCCGCCTAATTGTACGGAGGCTGACTGAAGACTGGCGAGCGAGATCCTGCGCGTTCCATTTAACGAGTGCGCGGGCGGCTCGAATTTGAGAGCCGGTCAGAGGTTGCTTTTTCGCTTGACCCATTATTGTGCCATATGGCACTATTAGTGCCACTACCTACGGCCGAACGGGTGCCATTTTATTGGAGAATAAGCCGTGAAATCGACCTTGTGGAAAAAGCCTGAGGACGCCCGCCGATATTTCGTAGGCGGCTCCTCTTTTCAGACCATCATGGGCGATGACGAGGCTGCCCTAATCCGGCTTTGGCGGGAAAAGCGCGGCGAGGCAGAGCCCGAAGACCCACCGGGTAATCTCGTCGTCCACCTTGGCGTTGCGACCGATGATCTGAACCGGCGCTGGTATGAGGCCATTGCCGGTGGGGTGCCCTTGGGTTGGTACATTGTGACAGTCTGCTACGCGATCGCTGTCATTTTGCTGGGGCGGTATCCCTGGAATTTTCTTTTGATCGGGCTCCTGTTCCTGATCAGGACCAAGCCCTTACGTGAGCGCGCGTTCGTTCGGTACTCAAGTCCGGTCCAGATGATTATCGGCTTGGCTGCTAGGCGCGTAGTTCATTCCGCCCTGAACAGCATGAAGGCGACTTTCGCCGTAAGCAGGAGCTGGCGATGACAAAGATTGGGAAAGACCGTCGCTATTTCATTGGCGGATCTGATGCCCGGATCATTATGGGCGACGACGAAGGCGCCTTGATCCGGCTGTGGCGGGAAAAACGGGGCGAGGCCGAGCCGGAGCGCTCGGTTGGCAGTTCGACCACTTCATCGGGTACTTTGCCATCACATTACTTGTCTGCCTTGCTTGGCCGCGGCCGTTCGTGGTCGGGGGAGTCCTTATCGCCGCCGCGTTCCTGCTGGAAGGTCTGCAGGCGTTTTCCCCGGGTCGTTCAGCCAATCTCGTCGCTGCAATCTGCAGCGCGGGCGGGGTATTGGGGGCGGCCCTGGTTGCTGAACTCTTCATTCGAACATCGAGATGGCATCTTAAGAGTGCTCGGGACCCCGAATGATGGTGGTCCACCTTGGTTTCGGCTAACTCCGCTTTCACTTTTTCTGCGGGTGTGGCCAAATTGCACTATCTAGCCGCCACACGATTTTACACTATGCCCCGGCAGAATAGCGGTTGGGGAAGCGGCATGGCCTTGGACGCCGGGACAGCGCTCGAGCGGCCCGTTTTGCGTTCGCCTCGCAACCAGAATTACTACTTCACACGGCGGGCTGTTAGCGCGAGTGCGAATATAAAACATCGCTTTCGTACTGTCGCCAAAGCGTGTTGCGTGCCCATCGTGATCCTGCTTGTCATCGCCGCGCTCGGGCCGGAAAAATGGGCGCCCCGCACGCATCTCGGATGGCAGTTCGATCACTTCATTGGCTATTTCGGAATCACACTGTTTGTCTGTGTGGCTTGGCCGCGGGCCTTTGTGGTCGGGGGAATCCTCGCGGCCGTCGCGGTACTACTAGAAGGTCTGCAAGCTTTTACACCGGATCGCCTGCCCTATCTTCCGGCTGCACTCTATGGCGCGGCCGGGGCGGTGGCGGCGGCTCTCATTGCTGAGCTCTTCATCCGGTTATGGAGGCTGAGCACTGGGTCGAGGAGTCGTGCAATGGGCGGCCATCTCTGGGCGATTCGGACAGCCCATGAGGGGGCCATCGCTCTCTTCTGTCGGGAGAAATGAGGGCGGGCCGGAACATGGTTGACATCCATCGCGTCCGCAATCCCCATGCCTGCATGGTCGCCTTCACCGAATTCGCAGCTTCGGACCGTTTGGGCCGCCGCCGACAGCGTGCCGGTTGAGAAGCGCGGCGTTTGGGCCGCCGCCGA
>Ga0306921_10003583_pt1 | contig 15757 bp, 15 predicted proteins | sample sta12Cox44000080_FD_203760 | JGI IMG/M metagenome (GOLD analysis project Ga0306921, IMG submission 203760) | Lab enrichment of tropical soil microbial communities from Luquillo Experimental Forest, Puerto Rico - statoxic.12C.oxic.44.000.080 (v2)... | ecosystem: Environmental > Terrestrial >...
GCTCGGCATCGCGGGCGGGATCCTGGCGTTGTTCCTGACCGGTCACACCCTGTCGTTCACGGCGACCATCGGTTTCGTGGCGCTGATCGGCATCGAGATCAAGACCTCGATCCTGCTGGTCGACCTCACCAACCAACTGCAGGCCGGCGGCATGGACCTTGAACGGGCGATCCGCCGCGCCGGCGAGGTGCGGTTCCTGCCGATCGTGCTCACCAGCCTCACCGCGATCGGGGGCCTGCTGCCGATCGCGATCCAGGGCAGCGCGATGTACGCCCCGCTGGCTTGGGTGATCATCGGCGGACTGGTGTCGAGCACGCTGCTGGCGCGCATCGTGACACCGGTGGTCTACAAGCTGATCGCGCCGCGCCTCGAGCCGCCGGCCGGCGGGACGGTGCCAGCGACGCCGGCGGCGCGTGGGGCGGCCGTGGCGCCGGCGCTCGCGGGAGCGCCGGCGTGAGAACGGGCGACGGGCCGGGACGCCGGGTCGATTTCATGCGAGACTGTCGCCATGGGCTGGACGGCGGCGTTCCGGGCACGCGGCAACGCGCGCCGTCCCGTGGTGACGGCGATGGTGGCACTGGTGCTCGGCTTTGTCCCGGCGATGGCGGAGGAAGGCCCACGCTCAATCGCGGTGGATCCCAGCGCCGCGACCCCGCCCACCATCGATCCCACGGACGAACAGAGTCCGGAGGTCGGGGAGAGTGGCGCGAGCCGCATCACCCCGCTCGTGGCGCCGGTCCCGTTCAAGAACACCCAGGTGGGGTGGGGGCTGTTCATGCTGGTCGGAGCGATCCACCGCTTCGATCCCGATCCCTCGATCAAGCCATCGACCGGCGCTGTGGGTGGCTTCTACACCGAAAACAAGAGCTGGGGGCTGGTGGCCATGGAGATGGCGAGGCTGCGTCATGACACCTGGCGCCTGCGCGGTCTCTACAGCCACATGGATGTCCGCTACGACTTCTACGGCATCGGCGAGGACGCGGGCAGCGCCGGCCTCTCGGTGCCGCTCGAGCAGAGCATCGACGCGGCTGTAGGCTCGGCGCTGAGCCACGTCGCGCACTCGATCTACGCCGGTGTGGCGCTGATGTGGATGCAGACCGGCGTCGACCTGCGCAGGGCGCCGCCCGCCGGGCTGACTCCGCCGGCCGGCCTGGCGACCACCGAGCTGGTCGCCCCGGGGATCCAGGGCGAGTTCGACACCCGCGATGACGATTACTGGCCGAGCCGGGGCTCGGTCGCGAAGCTCAAGTTCTGGCTCTTCAGCACCGCCTTTGGCGGCTCACGCGACTTCCAGCGCTACCTGGGCGGCTGGTCGTGGTACAAGAGGCTGCGTGGCGAGCAGCTCATTCTCGCCACCAACCTGACCACGGCCGCGGCCACCGGCGACGCGCCCTTCTACATGTTGCCCACCATCGGCGGCGGGCTGTACGCCCTGCGCGGCTACACCCAGGGCCGCTACCGCGACCACGTCATGACCACCGCCCAGGCCGAAGCCCGTTTTCATACCGAAGGACGGCTCGGTGCCACGGCGTTCTTCGGCTTCGGCAACGTGGCGTCGAGCGTCGGCAACCTCTCCGAGTCGAAGGCCCTTCCCGCCGGCGGCCTGGGGCTGCGCTTCAAGCTGACCCGGCAGTTCCCGATGCACATGCGCTTCGACTACGCCTGGGGCACGAACGGGAACCTCGTGTACTTCGGCGTGGGGGAGGCGTTCTAGGGAGATCGTCCTCGCCCCGAAGCCTCGGAGCCGCTGATCCCGCAACCTTCTCCGCGCCTCACCCGTAGCACCCCCATCACCGCGGAGGTGCCGCATGCAAGGTCAGATCGAGCGCCTGCTCCCGCTCCTCGCCAACTGGGGGGCGCCGGGGCTCGCGGCGCTGCTCCTGGCCACGCTGCTTGCGATCCTGCGCCTCGGCTGGCGTCGCTCGTTCCTCGTGCCGGCACGCTGGCCGGCGCGAGTCGCCGCGGTCGCGCTGCTCGCGCTCGCGGGAGTGTGGGCGGCCGGGCTGTGCGCCGTGATGGGGCCGATGCGCCCAGTGCTCGGCCAGGTGCGTTACGTCGAGAGCATCGTCAATCACCCGGCGGCTGAGGCCGAATTCCGCGAGGTCTCGACCGACACGCCGCGTCGCCTCAGTGACCTGCGCGGCAAGGTCGTGGTGCTCAACCTGTGGGCGACCTGGTGCGGGCCATGCCGTGGCGAGCTACCGGCGATCGATCGTCTGCAGCGGGCTTATGCCGCACGCGGGTTGGTGGTCGTGACGCTGTCGACCGAGGAGCGCGACCACCTCCGCGCCTTCGCGGCGCAACATCCGCTCGGGACGCTCAACGCCTACGCGCCGCGCATCGACTGGCTCGACATCCCGGGCCGGCCCCTGAGCCTGGTGATCGACCGCGACGGGGTGGTGCGCAACTGCTTCATCGGGGCACGCACTTACGGTGAGTTCGAGCGCGCGGTGACGCGGCGGCTGGGCACGGCGTCCTGAGCGCCGAACGCCGCTGCCAGGCTGCGCCGCGGCCTGTCTGAGAGGGGAGCGGTCCGGCCCTGGCCGTAATGGTGTGTTTTCCGTGCCCGCATGTGGCTTTTACGTGACTTGCGGCTCTCCGGCTCGTTAGACTCATGTCACCGCATCGCACCCCCCCCCGAGCCGCCGCGAAAGGGCCACCATGAAAGCATTTCGGATCCTGTTCGTCGTCACCGCCATGGTCGCGCTCGGGAGTCGTCCGGCCGGCGCCGCGTTCCATCTCATGCAGGTCGAGCAGGTGATCGCCGGCGTGAACGGGCTCACCAGCTTCCAGGCGGTGCAGCTCCGCATGCGGGCCACGGGTGAGAACCTCATGTCAAACGCGCGCCTCATTGCCCACGATGCGACCGGAGCGAATCCCATCATTCTGATCGCGTTTCCGGCCAACGTGACGAATTCGGCGTCGGGGTCTCGCGTGCTCGCGGGATCCGCCGGGTTCTCGAGCGCCACGATTCCGCCGCTGACGCCCGATTTCACGTTCACGAATCCGATCCCCGACTCCTACCTCGCTGCTGGAAGTCTGACCTACGAGAGCAACACCGGAACCATCTACTGGCGGTTGAGCTGGGGAGGGGCAGCGTACACGGGGCCGGGCACGGGATCGGCGACCAACGACGCCGACGGGAACTTCAATCCGCCGTTTGCCGGGCCGCTGCCATCGACCACGTCTCAGGCGCTCCAGTTCAAGTTCGCCGCGTCGGCCCTGAGCACGAACAACGCCAACGACTACGCGCTCACCTCGGCCGCCGCGACCTTCACCAACAACGCGGGCCAGACCGGGACCATCAACAGTACGCTGAGCGTCGGACCTGGGGCCACGGCCAACGCCGTGGTGCTCGAGGCCCCGGCGCCGAATCCGGTGCGAGGCACGATGAGCTGGGCGGTGGTGCTGCCCCGCGACATGAGGGTCCAGGTGCGGGTGGTCGACCTCGCGGGGCGCGCGGTGCGCACGCTCTCCGATGGAACCCTGAGCGCCGGCCGGCACAGCTTCACCTGGGCGGCCGAGAGCTCGGCGGGGCCCACGCTCTCGAGCGGCCTCTACTTCCTGCAGCTGAACGCCGAAGGCATTCGGGCGACGCGGAGATTTGTGCTGCTGAACTGAGCCCGCTTCCCGCCGTCCCGCCCGCGCGCCGCCGCCGCGGTCCCGGCCGGCGCGGGCGTCACCACGTGGTCCAGCAGGCGCGCCTGAAGGCCGCGCGGGGTGCGGGCGAGGCGCTGGTCCCAGCCGGCGAGCGTGCGGCGCAGCGCGTTACGGCGCGCCGTGAGTTCGGCCAGCTCGCGCTCGATCTGCGCCAGCCTCTCGCCGGCGAGGGCGCGCACCATGCGGCACGGCGAGCCGTTACGGTCCCGCTCGCGAAGCACCCGCCCCAGCTGCGCAAGTGTGAGCCCCACCGAGAGCGCGCGACGGACCAGACGCACCCGCTCGAGCGCCCGCGCCGGGTAGGCGCGATAGCCGTTGGCCGAGCGCTCGGGCGCCGGCAGCGCACCGATCCGCTCGTAGTGCCGTAGCGTGTCCACGCTCACGCCGGCCAGCAGGGCGAGGGCGCCGCTTCGCAGCGTGCCCGCGCCGGGCTGCCCCATCGTCTCGACCGCGCCATCACGGGTTCGCATGGCGGGATGGTGGGATCGCGGCCGGGCGCTGGTGTCACGCGGCGGAAAACTCGGGATGCCTCACCGGGCCACCGGCAGCCTCAGCACCGCCCCGGCGCTGACGCACAGGCTGTCGACGTGGGCGGCGACGCCGCCGTCGAGCAGGGCGTGGAGGTGAACCTCGACGTCGTGGTGCGTGAACACGCCCTGATCGTGGTCCGAGTAGAAGCCGAGGAACCGCGCCGAGGCCGCGTCACTCGCCCCCTTTACCGCGGCGCGGGCGTGCGCTTCGTGCGATGAGGGACCGGGCGCCAGCAGGCGGCCATCGGCGACATGCCATCGCAATCCGGTTACCGCGCCCTCGACCAGGAACGGGAACGGTCCGGCCGCGGGCAGCCCGAGCGCCGGGGCCCGCGCGGCCAGCGTGTCCTGGAGCGCGCGGATGGTGATCGGCTTCGTCACGCGCAGGTCCCGCCAGGCGGCGACGTGCGACATCACCAGCAGCGTGGCGGAGTCGCGCACCGCGTCGTAGGCGGCCGGCTGGATGCCGCCTCGCCGGTCGGGGCGCGTCTGGTAGACGCGACCGTCGAGGATGATGAACTCGCCATCGAGCCGCGCGCGTGCCCCGAGCCCATAGGCGTGAGGGCGGGTCAGGGCGACGGCGATGGGCGCGCGGGGTTCCAGCCGCCCCTCGTGGATGATCTCGCGCAGCGCGCCGAAGCAATCGACCCGGATCGGTGCGGTCGGCGCCGCGGCGTGCGGCGTTTGCGCCGTCGTGAGCAGCACGGAAAGCATGAGCGGGGACGCGGCGGGCAGCGTGTGGGCGGGCATCGACGACCTCCAGGCACCGGCCATTGAACGCGCCTGCCAGGGGCAGGTCACCGCGTCGGGCGGGCGCGGCGAGCGACTCCCAAGTGGAGGCGCCGCGCGCCGGTTCTAGACTCCGGAACCCGTTCGGGGGTCAAGCCAGGAAGTGGAGTGCCTTCGCGCGCGTGGAGCGCCAGTGCGGGTTGCGGGTCCCCTTGGTCACCGCTTCGGTGGCATGAAGTGGATGGAGTACGACTGCTCTCCTTTCCCAGCAAAGCGAAGGACGAGCGAGGCTTCGCGAGGGAAATGACCTCCCCGAGGCAGCGCGATGGCCAGGCATCCTGTCTCGGGATCCGGGGTGAGCGCGAGCGTACGCCCGCGCCAGGGACTCGCACTCGGCAATTCCAGACGTGCCTCCACGGAATCCGCAGCAATTGGACGCGTGAACTCGTCGTAGAGGTAGACGCGGAGCTGGGCGTCGCCCGCGACGATTTCCAAATGGTGCTCGAAGTCGGGGGTCATGATGAACTGGCCACCGTGTCGGGGGTTGTGGTCCAGGTGGGCGAAGGAATCCATGAGCTTCCCCCCACAAACCGGACAACGCCCGGGGGCCGGGTAAGTCCTGGCGCCCTCACACCCCATCGGGCACGTGAAGCGCCGCGGCGCCAAAGCCGCCAGCGAATCGACGGTGGCACTCATGGCTCCCAGATGTGCGAGGGCAGCGCTCGAGTCGCCGAGGTCCACCGCCTGGTGCAGGGTGACTGCGGCCCTGTCAATGGCCGCCGACTGGGCATCGACCGCCGCGATGGAACCCGCGGCAACCCCGGACCCGGCAGCGCGAGCAAGACGCGGCAGATTCCGCGCCGGTGTCCACATGGCAGCGGCCTGGTCCGCAGCGCGGCTCATCTTGCGATCGGCTATCGCGGACGCGGCATCGACCAGTCGCAGCTTGAGATCGCGCACCGCATCGTAGTAGGTCGCGATCTGCGGCGCTGCCAGCGAGTCCGTGGGCACGTCGGTCGTGAACCGCAGCGTAAAGGTGTGGGATGGCGAATGCAGACCGCCTCGATCGATGAACCGGAACGTTGCGGAATACGTCCCTGGCCTGTCGACGCGCGACACCATCTGCATGGAGAAGTCACCGCGCGCGTCGCGAAAGAACTCGTAGCTCTCTTTCGGATGCGCAAGCACCACTCGGAATGTGCTGGGCTCGAGCATCGAGAAGCCGCGGTCGGCGCGCATGAGTTCGAGGGCGACGCGATGCCCCGGGCGGAGCCGCCGCCGGCCCCGGATGAGGCCATCTTCGCTCAGGGTGGAAATGCCGGGGGCATCCGTGAACCAGAACCCGGTGAACTGGCCGTCCCCTCGAATCAGGACGATGCGAGTTCTGCCTTCAATATAGTCGCTGGGCCCGTCGACCTGGAGTTGCGCGCGGCCTGTCGTGTCGCGGCTGACGAACAGGGTCCCGCCGTGGGCATGCGCGGTCGCGGCGTATCCAATAGCGAACAACACTGCTGCTGACACCAGGAGCACGCGGATCCGGCAAGCCCCTTTCACGGAACCGTTGCTCTCGGAGTTGCGCGGCAGATGAGGCCTATGGAACGCTCCTTTCCGGAGCGGGACCCGCAGGAGATCCCGGGCCGAACCGTGAGGACGCGAGCGACGGCCGTCGGCCACGGCCGCTCGTGCGGCCTCATCCTACACCTACGGGGCGAGCCCGATTTGCTTCATGTAGGTCTGGTTGTCCCAGAACAGGTACTCCTCGTCCATCACCCCGTCTTTCCAGTGCCCGACGGTGCACATCGTGACCTTGAACGCCTTGCCGGTGGGCGGGATCTTCCGGCCGTCGGGTGTCGGCATGGGCTTCGTGAAGGTGCCCTCCATCTCGCCGATCACCGACGTCCAGTCACCGGCGCCGAACTTGACGGGATGGACTTTGATGCGCGTGTCGGGGGCATAGACGAACATCGCTTTCAGATCCTCGATGTGCCGCTCGATCCCGTGCGTGACGTGCCCGTCGGGCCAGTGCACGGCGATGTCCTTCGAATGGCTCTCCTTGAGCCGGTCCCATTTCTGGTTCGTGAAGACGTCGAAGTCCAGCTCGTCGAAGGTCTTGATGTGCGCCTGGACGGTCTTCTCGGCGGCCTGGTAGTCGGCGAGCGTGGTGGGGGAGGCGACGGCGAGGGCGGCCATCAGAGTCGATGCGAGGACGGCGGCGCCGGCGCGGTGGGCGAGGGGGTTGAGCCTGGCGTGAGACATGGGCGGTCTCCTTTCCGTGGGGGGAGAATCGTGTGGCAGGGCCCGTGGTCGGGCCCGGCCACGATAGTCTCAGGCGGCCTGGCTGGACACCTGCTCGGCCCTCCTCACGGCTTCGACCTCGATCGCGATCTCGACCTTCTCGCCGACCACCACACCTCCGGTCTCGAGCGCCTGGTTCCACACCAGGCCGAAGTCGCGGCGGTCGATCGAGGTCCTGCCGGAGAATCCGGCCCGCTCGCTGCCCCAGGGGTCGCGGGCCCGGCCCAGCGCCTCGACCTCGAGCCGGACCGGACGGGTGACGCCGGCAATGGCGAGATCGCCCGTGACCTGGTAGCGCTGGTCTCCGGCCTTCTCGATGTGCGTGCTGGTGAAGGTGATGGCGGGATGCCGTTCGGTGTCGAGGAAATCGGCCGAGCGCAGGTGGGCGTCGCGCTGGGGCTCGTGCGTGTCGATGCTCGCAGCCTCGGCCCGCACCTGGACCCGCGAGCGCTCGGGCTGCGCGTCGTCGATGAGCAGCGTCCCCGCCCAGCGGACGAAGCGCCCGTGAACCTTCGAGATGACGAGATGCCGGACCGTGAAACCGAGGCTCGAGTGAGCGGGATCGACGTCCCAGGTGCTCGACGTGCGGGGGGTGCAGGTGTTCGTGCTCATCGGGATCTCCTGTGTTGTGAGTTATTGTGTGATAACACATACTGCGTCGACAAGAGCCGAGGCTCACGCCGACGCATAGAGTTTCTCGCACAACCGCGACAGCTCGGCGAGGTCGCCGCGCGTCAGCCGGCGCGCGAGCAGGCCGTGGATCGCCGCGGTGGCGGGCGCGGTGCGTTGGATGAGGTCGAGGCCGCGGCGGGTGATGCGGGTGATCGAGTGGCGGCGATCGTGGTCCGAGCGCGCGCGCTCGACCAGGCCGCGCCGCTCGAGACCGTCGATCATGCGGGTGAGATCGGGCGCGCGCTCGATCATGCGGCGCGCGATCTCGCAGCGGGGGTGGCCCTCGGGGTGCACGCCCTTCAGGATGCGCAGCACATTGTACTGGGCGGGGCTCAGGTTGTGTTCGGCGAGCAGCCGCTCGTTCTGTTCCTGCAGGTAGCTGGCGGCGACCAGCAGGTTGAGGATCGCGACCTGGACCGGGCTTTCGAATCGGCTCTGGACCAGGCGTTTGGCGAGGGCGGTTCCCATGACGCCTCTTAGGATGCGCGAGGTCTATATGTGTTGCAACACATTCTTGCCCGGTGCGCCGCCGCTCCTGGGCGCCGGATGGAACTCTTTGCGGGGGAGTGGGTTAGGCTCGATGCGAGGCGCGGGCGCGACTCAAACCGGCGCCAACGCCCGGCGCTCGCCCGCCGGGAGCTCGACCCGGATCGCATCGCCGGACCGCACCGGCCCGCCGGCGATCACGATCGCCATCACGCCGGCCTTGCGCACCACGTCGCCGCGCGCGTCGCGGGACAGGGTTGCGGCCATCAGACCGGGCTGGATGCGGTCGAGCTGGGCGCAGGGGTTGCGAAGGCCGGTGACCTCGACGACCGCCTCGGCGCCGAGACGAAGGCGCGCGCCGGCTGGGAGCGCGAGCAGGTCGAGGCCGCGGGTGGTGATGTTCTCGCCCATCTCGCCCGGCCCGACCACGAAGCCGGCGGCCTCGAGCTCGTCGTGGAGCTCGGCGTGAATCAGGTGGACCTGGCGCAGGTTGGGTTGAGCCGGATCGCGCGCCACCCGCGACTGGTGCTTGACCGTGACGCCCATGTGGGCGTCGCCCTCGACCCCCAGGCCGGCGAGCAGCGTGATGGCGGGCTCGAGCGGCTTGCGCAGCGTGTGCGAAGGGCTGCGCGCGACGGCGGTCACCAGGGCAGACATCGACGCCATTCTTGCTGGGTCACTTGGGCCACAGCCATCCGAACGTGCCGGCGGTGACGAGGCCGTAAATCAGGCTGTCGAACATGTGCTTGAGCGTGGTGCCCCACGGACGACCGCCCCAGATCGAGCCCTGGATCATGGCCATGCCGTAGCAGCAAAACGCGGTGACGCCGGCGAAGCGGAACACCGCAAGGTAGGTCGCGCCCGGGCCGAGGGCGCGGCCCGCCACGTAGGCGGCGAAGATGCCGACCAGGACGCTATAGAGGAACCACTGCACCAGGTTCTTGCCCATTCCCGGGGGACCCGGGGTCCGGACGATCATCGTCGCCACCGGTCCCCTGGTGAACTTCTCGATCCAGGCCGGGTCTTTCATCGCGGCCATGTTGCCGCCGTGATGCGGAAACATGTACTCGCCCGGTTGAACGCCGGCCTTGCGGATCGCGTCCATGATGTCGGCCTCGGCGGGGAGCTGCTTGAACTCGCCACGGTGGATCGGCAGCACCATGTGGACGATCGAGCTCACGATGAACACCAGCACCGCAGCGACGACGATCGGGATCAAGAGATGCATGATGGGAACCATGCCTGCCTCCTGTGGGCCTGATGCCGCGGATGCGGCACCTCCGAGCCGCGCAGGCTAGCACCTGCGGCGTCATTCGTCCCGCGAAAACGCCGACCGGTCCCAAACCCGGTCAGCGGGGCGTGGCGTGCCTGGTCGAATCCGCCCCGGTCTTGAGCCGTGCGGCGTCCGTGGTGGTCGCCGTGGAGTCGGGGCGATAGCCGGCGATGAATCGCTTCATTCCGAACTCATACCAGTGCATGCCCAGGTCGCGCGCTTCGCCCAACGCCTTCTCGTTGGTCCATCCCTGGCGCGAGATCCGGTACGCCGCGATCACGGTGCCGGTGCGGTCCCGGCCCTGCTTGCAGTGGACGAATACCGGATCGGGGCCGTCCAGCACGGCGAGCGGGCCACGCAGCTGCGCCGCGGTCGGCGTGGCCAGGCCGTCCATCGGGAAGTTGACGTATTTCATCCCCGCCGCGGACACCGCCAGCGATTCCGCCGAGGTGGAATGCTCGCCCGGAGGCCGCAGGTCGAGCACCACCTTGACGCCGAGCTTCGCGAGCCCCGGCCACGCCGTGGCCTCGGGCTGGGCGCCGCGATAGATGCCTCCCGTCACCTGATGGAAGTTGTGAACGCCCGCGACGGGCGGCGCCGGGGTCTTCGCGGCGTGCCCCGCGACCGCGATCGCCAGCGGGCCGACGATCATTCCAAGCCGGAACAGACGAGTACGCATGAAGATCACCACAGGATGATGGGCCGCGAACCGCACTTTGAACCGCGATTTAGATGAGAGAGCTGGACTCTCGAACGCGTGACACCTGCCTGACATCGGCCGCTCGGCGTCTCACCGCGGCATTCCTTCCCATGCGCAACCCGGCGAAGCTCCCCGGCGGCCCGGGCCTCCCGCTCACGTGGCGGGGGGGCTGCCCGGCTCGGGGGCGGGCACTCCGGCGGCCCGGAGCGCGTCGTTGAGGCGTGCGTTCGTGCTTTCCAGCTCGACCACCCGGGTCGCGAGCTCATGGAACCTGGACCCCAGCATGCGCAGCATCTCGATCGCCAGTTCCGGATAGTCGATCATGGTGTCGATGGTGTCCTCGCGGCTGAGGTTGAGGACATGCGATGGCTCCGTCGCGATCAGGGTGTAGACGTGCGGCGTGCTCCCGTCGTGCCACAGCTCGCCGATCCCCATGCCGCTCCTCACGACCGACACGATCGCCGTGCCCTTGCGAAGCTCGAGCGTTCCGTCGATGACGACGAACGACCCCTGATCGGCGTCGCCCTCCCGGAACAGCACCTGGTCCGGTTCGCACTGGATCTCCCGGGCTCGCGACGCCAGCTCGGCGATCGCCTCGATCGGGATCGTCAATGAGCCGGGCAGGCTTTTCAGGAACGCGGTCTTCTCGATGAGGGTCAGGGTTTCGATCATCGCCTACCGCGCCGCGGCGCGGCCGAGCGCCCATGCCGCGGTCTCCCGGACATAGGGCTCGTGCGCACCCAGGTTGCGCTCCACCACCGGCATGAGATCCCGCTCTCCGCTCATCCCCACCACATAGAGCGCGCAGGCCCTGAGCCAGGCGTCTCCCTCCTCCAGAATCGCGTTCAGCGTATCGTGGAAGCTGGCGAAGCGGTAGCCGTGCCGCTGCTGCGCGTGACGGAGCCGCTCATCGTCGCCGCGGTCGTCGACCAGCGGCAGCACGGTGGCGGCGTGGCCCCCGCGCAGCGCGTTCTCGAGGTACTCGAGCGCGCTGCCGTGGGCGCGCGGCTGTGGCGACACGATGCCGCGATACGCCGCGTAGATGTCGGGCGCCGGGTAGAGCAATGCGAGGCGGCGGAAGATGCGGTTCAAGGCCTGATCCATGCGCTCGTTGAGCGTGATGCACAGCAGGCGCTCGGCGGTCGCGTTACGCCCGATCGGGCAGCCCCGGTAGTGGACGAACGCCAGCAGGAAGCCCTTCGCATCGACCTCGAGGTCCCGGGTCACGGGCTCGACCGGAAACCGCTGGGCCGGACGCAGGTCGCGGATGTGGTTCATCGCCTTGAGCACGCGGTAGGACAGCCGCACGTCGTCGTCGCCGCGGTAGCGGAACAGCGATTGGACCGCGTCGGTCGTGCCGATCCGGCTCAGCACCCGCGGGATCTCGCGGCGGACCACGATCGGCACCGTCGCGTCGGCGAGATAGTCCCCGAGCGTGCCGGTGACGCGGTCGCCGAAGGCGGCGAGCCCGTCGCGGGCGGCCCCCTGTGTCGGTCGCGCGGCCAGCGCTTCGATCATCTCGGGCACCAGCGTGCGGCGGCCGGTGCGCCCGACGCTCCGCAGCGCCGCGCTCCGCACCTCGAGGCTCGGGTCGCCCAGCAGCGGCCGGAGCATGTCATGGAGCGCGCTGTTCCCCGGCCGCCGGCCGAGCGCCTCGGCGACCGCGGCGCGATCCGCGACGCCACCGGTCTCGAGCACCCGTTCCAGCGTGCGCCGGAGGCGGGGGTCGTCGCGGGGCGGCGCCAGCTCCGCGACGCCCAGGAGCGCGCTCCGCCGCAGGCGCGGGTCGGGGGAGCCGAGGAACTCCTCGATCATCTCCAGCGGGTCCCCACCGCTCTCGGCCACGTGCAGGTGCATCGCGGCGACGCGGACCTCGGGGTCGGGGTCGTGGAGCAGGCGGTCGATCGTCTCCCCGGCGACCAGCCCGCGGGCGCCCGCGATCGCGAGCGCACGCACTCGCACCGCGCTGGCCGGATGATCGATCAGGCGCCCGAGATGAGGGTCGAGCTCGTCGGGGGCGTCGTCCTCGAGCATATCGATCCCGTGCAGGACGACCTGCTCGTAGGGGCTGGCGAGGAGTCCGATCATCTCGCGCAGCGCGCTCGACTCGCGCAGATTCATGGTCGTCGCATGGGGGTGCAGGTTCATGCGCCGGAGGTTGCGCGCCAGCTCGGCCACGTAGCCGCGCCGCACGGCGAGCCAGGCGAACGCCCATAGCGCGATCAGCGGCAGGATGTGCAGGGCGAGCGCCGCCGCGGTGGTCATTGCGGTGGCGGCGAGCGTGGTCGCGGTCGCCAGAATGATGAGCCCGGCGATCGCGTCGCCGATCCGCTCGATCCCGGCCTCGATCCAGGCCTTGGCGCGCCGCCGCACCGCCGGGGTGAGCGGGAAGAAGAACAGCTCGACCGCGGTCTTGTTCGCCGATGTCCGCAGCACCTGGTCCCAGAGTCGCGTCGCCATCACCGTCAGGAAGCCCGGAAACGCGAGCGTGAGGGCGGACCCGATCGCGAGTCCGGCCGGCAGCACTGCCGCCGTCCACGCCGCGCCGAGGCGGTGGAGCAGCCAGCGCGCCAGGAACAGCTGGATGACGAGGGCCGCCAGGTTGGTGGCGGTGTAGAAGAGACCGATGAACGAAGCGATCTCGGCGGGATGGCTGTAGCGGCGCTGGACCTCGACCTTGAACTGGTAATCGAGCAACGTCGTGACCAGGACCGAGCACAGCGCCGCGATCGCGAGCCAGCGGACGTAGGGGCTGGCGAATGGCGACCCGGGTGGGGGCGGGTCGAGCGCGGGATCGTCTTCGACGCGGGCGTGGGTGGCGGCCACCCGGCGGGCCGCGATCGCGACCGCCGCGTTCATCGCGGCACCGGCGAGGACCATCGCCTCGACGCCGAACGTGCGGCTGAGCGGCGCGGCCAGCGCGCCGCCCACCAGGCCGCCCAGGACCCCGCCGGTTCCGACCAGCCCGAGGATCCGCTTCGCCTCGTGCGGATCGGTGACGCTGTTGACCACGGACCAGTACTGGGACACCAGGATCAGGCCGTAGACGTTAACCCACAGGTAGAAGGCGACCGGGATCCAGTGGAGCCCCAGTCTGGTTCCCAACACCGAAAGGTAGGCGAAGGCGGCGAGTGACAGCGCCGACGTCCAGGCGGCGATCTCGAGCGCGCGCGACGCGAGCCGGGTGAGTGTCGCGCGCGAATAGAGCGTGGCGGTGACGGTGGACAGCACGCCGACGCCGAGATAGACGAACGGCAGCAGTGACGCCGGCAGCTGGGCGAGGAAGAGCGCGTCGCGCGCGGTCTTGACCAGCGTGTAGGAGCAGGTGAGCGTGAACAGCGCGGCGCCGAAACCGAGCGCGCGGCGGGTCTCACCGGGCTCGAGGTGGAGGAGTCTGGCAACGCGCTCGATCATCATGCCTTCATCGGCCCGCGAACCGCGGGAACCCCGCTGCAGGGCACGACCCTAACGGCCTCCCGGGGGCCCGGCAACCCGATTGACGGGTCGCGGTAATCATAGAATAGTCGCCGTCTCATGCGGGCGTTCCGTGGGCTGACCCTGGTCGCGGTGTTGGCATGGGTGTCGTGCGCGCAGCCGGGCGCGGCCCAGGAGGTGGCCGGGGGCGTGCTCGCGGCGACCGATAGCACCGGCGCGCCGGCGCCGGTCGCTGCGCCGGCGGCGGCGCCCGACAGCAGCCTCGCCACCAGCACCGCGCCGCCCTGGAACCCAACCGCGCCGGTGCCCGCGTCCCAGACCTGGGAGACGGTGGTGCGTACGCCCGGCATCATCCTCTCGCTTCCGCTGGTCGGACTCGGCTGGGTCGCCAAGTCCAGTTTGTCCTACGTCGAGAACAACAACCTGTTTCCTCAAGTCGCTGCCCTGCTCAAGTACCAGGGCAAGCTCGGGCTCAAGGTGCTGCCGGCGGCGTTCGGAGATCGGGTCGGGCTGGCGGCCGGGCTGCGCTTTCAGCCGCCGTGGCTGCCGTGGCTGAGCGCGGGGATCGCGGGCAGCACGGGTCAGTACAACCTGGCGAGCGTGACGTTCGGTCCGCGCTGGCTCCAGGCCCAGTACCAGTCGACGTGGCGGTCGAAGGACCAGTTCTTCGGACTCGGCCTCGACGCCGAGAAGTCGGCGGTCTCGACCTACGCTTCGCAGACCCAGAACGCGGCGCTGTTGCTCGAAAAGCAGTGGGATGCGCGCCGGCGGGGCCTGCCCCTGTTCCAGGTGTCGGCCTGGGTCGGGGGGCGCGACCTGGTGATGCTCGACGGCCGGGATCCAAAGAAGCCGGGCATCGCCGAAGTCCACCCCGTGCTCGCCTCGGAGCTGCTCGGCGTCCACGTGGAGCACCTGCTCTACGGCGGGCAGGTGGGGCTCGACCAGCGGAATGGCTCGCCGCACTGGACCCGTGGCTACCAGCTCTCCGCGCGCTTCGATCGCTTCGACACGCCGATCGAGGGCTTCGTCCTGCATAGCGACCATACGCCCGGCGACCAGTTCCTGCGCTTCACCTACCAGGGCCAGGGCGGGGTCTCGTTCTGGCGCGACCCGCGCACGATCCGGCTTTCGGTCAAGGTCGTCGACCAGGTGGTCGGCTCGAGCGTGGGCGTCTTCGTCCTCCCCGACCTCGCCAAGCTCGGCGGCCAGGAGGGACTCGTCGGCTTCGAGCCGGGGCGCTTCCAGTCGACCGACGCAGCCGTGGCAAAGCTCAGCTACATCTTCCCGATCGGGCGCTACGCCGAGGTCAACGCCCACACGGAAGCGGGCGGCGTCTACCCGCACCTCGGCGACCTCCGCGCCTCGACGCTCAAGCACTCCTACGGCACGACGGTGCGGATTCGCAGCCTCACCCGGCTGCTCGCCGCCTTCGGCCTCGACTGGAGCAAGGAGTCGGTGCGCTTCGCCTTCCAGATCGGAGGCAACGAATGAGCCGGCGGCTCTCCTCGTCCGTGGCGCGCCGCGCCCGAGCCTCAGCCTTCCGGGCGGCGCTCGCGGCGGCGCTGTTGGCGCTCGCGCTGCCCGGGCCCGCGCGGCCCGAGGCCTCGGAGTCTGCGTCCCAGCCACCCGGGGCGCGGCATGTCTCCTACTTCGAGGACGGCTACACGCAGACGATCCGGCCACTCACGCGCGGTCTCGATCCCTCGATTCTCTACCGGCGCCTGTCCGGCAATCACCGCGAGGCCGCGAACGTCGACGAGCACGATCAGGTCCGGTTGCCAAGCACGTGGTGGCAGCCGCGGGTGGGGTTTCGCTCCGTCTCGGTCCCGCAGATGCTGGCGGGCCCGGGGCCGGCGAGCGGCCCCGCCCCGGGCACGTGGCGGGTGGTCAAGGCCAAGACGCAGGGCGTCTCCGTGGGCTTCCAGATCAAGGACTCGGGGGGCACTCGATTCGCGATCAAGTTCGACCCCATCCCCT
>Ga0306921_10003584_pt1 | contig 15756 bp, 13 predicted proteins | sample sta12Cox44000080_FD_203760 | JGI IMG/M metagenome (GOLD analysis project Ga0306921, IMG submission 203760) | Lab enrichment of tropical soil microbial communities from Luquillo Experimental Forest, Puerto Rico - statoxic.12C.oxic.44.000.080 (v2)... | ecosystem: Environmental > Terrestrial >...
ATTCGGAGGGGGGCTGGGTCGGCGTGATCGTCTTGCCCAGTTGGACGAACGGCAGCGCAACCATGTTCCAGCCGCGGCCAGGAAGATCAGGCAGGTTCGCCCAAGTACCCGGCAGGAGGCCAAGGGGCCCGAGAACGGGGTCGTCCCTTTTGGCCATAGCGATTGTTCGGCCGGCGGCAATGACCGACCTCAATTGGGCTCGGTTAAGCATCGTGACCTCGTGGGTTCGAAATCGATTGACGCAGACGGCCGATGCAGCCCGGCGACCGCCCGGTCGGCTGTTGGCCGACCGGGAAGGCGCCGGGCCGCGGAATCATCAGTGCGGATTTGCGATCGGTCCTTCCGCGCCGTGGACGGCGTTGGAATACAGGAGCTGAACGGGCAGACGCTTGCCACTCGTGCTGCTCAGGATCTCCTTGAAGACGAGCGCAAGCGATGTGGCCGCGGCGATGGGCTGATCTCCGATCTCTTGGCCTTGCGCCGACATCCAACCGAGGAATTGGTTGTCGCTCTGCTCGATCGCGTCGCTGACGTCGGCATCGGTGCGGAATTCGTTGAGTTCGTGATAGAGGGTGCCGACGACATCCTTCCACGAGGCATCGAACGCCGGAATCCCGTTGGTCCGGCCGTCCGGCAGCTGCTGCGAAAAGACGTTCGCAGAGTAGTAGGCGGTGATATCCCGGCCGTCCTTGTTGAAGTGAACCGAGCCATGATAACCGCCCAGGCCGTCCACTGAATTGGCGTCGCGGAGCCGCAGAATCGTGCCCGGCGGCAACAACAGATTGAAGATCGTGGTGTCGAGATCACTGTCGGACAGCTTTCCGGCCAGCACCAGGCGCTGCACCATTGCCTTCACATCGGGTTCGTCGAGCTGTGCGGGCCTCGCTTCCTCGAGCACGATGGCGGCACGCGGATCGCACGTCACGCTGGCGACATCGACGAAGTACTGCTTGATCACGTTGTTGAGTTTCGCGTCCTGCATGGCCGCGGTGATCGAGGTGTTGATGAAATCAATGTCGGAGGCCCTCCACGAGGCCTGGCCGCCGAGGAAGATGTTCTGGAACTCCATCTGCGGCACCAGCTTGCCGCCATGGAAGATCAGGTCGTCGAGCGGCTTGGGACTGACGCCGGGCGCGATCTCCTCCGGTTTTGGTTTCGGCCATCCACCTTGCGGCAGGCCGCTGCTCGTATAGAGTCGTTCTACCGGAGAGCCAGGCCGCGCCTGGATTCGCATTGGTTGGGATATGTAAGAAGCCGTTGGCATCGTCTTCTCCTCCCTCAAAACGGTTGGGCCGCCAAATTTTCAGCTATTGCCATCGTCTGTCGGTGAGTTACGCCACACTCAACTCTTTCGATGTGATCTCTAATAGGCCCGCTATCTGACGTAATTGTTCACGCCGTATTAACACTTGCTTACTATGCTCTACCAAAGGTTGTAATGCGCCGGCTACCCGGATGCGCGCCGGCCGCAATGGGGAGGCACAGATGGCCGAGATCATCCAGGCAATCTACTGCGACCCGCCAATCGTCATCGCCCGGTTGGGTGGCAGCACCGCCCCGGTGGTGGCTTACGGTTGGGAAGAAAGCCCCGACCCGCGCAACGATGGCGACACGGTAATCGTCTCCGACTGGTCGCTTGATATCATGCCCGACGGTTCGGCGCGACCTTTCAAGCCCGACTCCGTACGATTGCGTGACGGCGTTCTGATCCGGCCGGTTTGCCCGTTCGTCGAGATCTGGGCTCGCTTGGGCGAGCCGGGGAGCGCCGAGGCGACCTGGCGAGACGTGCCGTTGACCGAGAGCTTGCTCGCAAGCTTCGGCGGCGACCGATCGGCGATCAATTTCACCGTCGAGGCACGCAACCTCAAGGCGGCGCGCCGTGCCCAAGATCAGGACCTGGCCTACGGCCTGTTTCCGTCTCTCTCGATACGCGGCGACCAACATGCGCCAGTCGCGCTGCTCGGCGTAAGCCCGCCCGGGGTCACCGAGCCAATGATCCCGCCGGGCCGCAACATCCCGCTCGGCTCCATCCAGGTGCTGCGCCCCAGGCCCAATCCCCCGGGCCCAACGGGTTGGCCGGACAGCATCGACCTCGACGTGATACGCTTGCGCTATACCCCGGGCCGAGGGCAGTTCTACGGTCCGCCCCAGGCGGCGCAACCGACCGCCGAGAGCCCTGTACCGTCCATCCCCGCCGCCAACGCTTTCCTCAATCCCCAGGCTGGCTGGTTTAACTCGGACGCCCAGGGCGGAGGCTTCGTCGTGCCGGGCGACACCTTCGACTTCTTTCAGGTCGGCGGCCGGCAACGCGCGTTGGGCGTCATCGACGATACGTGCGAAGGCCGGATAGAGGTTGAATTGCGGCTTGCCGCGGCGTCGGCCCCGAGCCTGCGCGCGCATGCCAATATCCTTGTCGGCCCGCCTGATTTCGCGCCTGACCGCCGGCCCTTCCTGACTATCGCCGACGAACTCAATGACCGCAGCGCTGATGCCGACGCGCGCAATGCGGCACTGGATGGCGAGGAACTCGACCGTTGGGTGGAGGATCTGTTCGAGCGCGCGTACGAGACCGTGTCCTTAATGAACGTCGATCATTGGCGGGCCGCGCGCGGGCTGCGCCGGCTGAGCGGCGATCGCCTGGCGCCGACGCCGATTGCCGAAGACAAGGTGACGCCCGTCGACCAGGCGATGGGAAGCCGGGACGCTTTGCGCAACCGGACCCTGCAGGTCCCGGCGAGCTCGCCCAACATACCGCTGCCACTCAGCGCCCACGCTCGCGAGCGACATCGCTCACTGTCCGCAGTCGAGCGGCTGCGAGACCTGCTTGCCAGCAACCCCGGTCGCCTCAAGCAGCTGGTTCGCGGTGCATTCGAGGTGGAGTCCGGCGAGAACGGCGGCTCGACCACGATGCGCATGCCACCCTTCATGCGGCAATCGAATGCCTCACCGTTGACGCTTGCCGCCTGGCAATACCAGCTGTTGATGCGCTGGGCCGACCAGCAGCCATCACCGGCAGCGCGCGTGGCCGCCGCCGCGCCGACGATGCGGCCGCTGTCCCGTGCTGCGGCTGAGCGGCAAGCCGAGGTCTTGGCGCGACTTGACCGGGGCGGTTTCCGATGAGTGCCGCCGTGCCGATCGGCGGGCGCGATGCAGCGCCCCTGATGCATCGTTTCCGCTCGACCGTCGGTGAGCATCTGTTGGTGATTCCGTACAGCCGCATCTTCGACATCGAAAATGGTGCGGACCTTTCCGGAATCGACATTGAGTCGCTCGCCGCGCCGGGCGATCACGATGACCCGCTCGATCGGATCGACGAACCCGCTCCGCAGAGTATCTCCCTCAATGTCAGCTCGAGCTGCAATCTCGCCTGCCACTACTGCTACGCAGCGCGAGGCAACTTTGGCGGAGCCCAGCCAGCACCGATGGCCTGGCCGACCGCCCAGGCGGCGATCGACCGGCTGGTGCAGGGCGCAAATCCAGCAGCGCCCCTGACGATCGGTTTCCTTGGCGGCGAGCCGTTCGTCAATCGCGGGCTGATCCATCGTGCCGTTACTTATGCGGCCGAGATGGCGCTGCAACGTCGACTGGACATTCGCTATTCGGTGACGACAAACGGCACTCTGCTCCAGGCGGCGGATATAGCGCTGCTGCAACGCCATCCCTTCGCCGTGACCGTGAGTCTCGACGGCACGGCCGGCATCCACGATCTACAGCGGCCGCGCTACGCCACAGGCAAAGGCAGCTGGGCCGATGCGGTCGCGCACGTTGCACCACTATTGGCGGCGCCTGGTCGGGCCAAGATCGCGGCACGAGTGACGGTCACACGCAATCATCTTGATGTCGCGGCGGCACTCGACGCACTCGCCGGCCTCGGCTTCCCAGAGGTGGGCTTTGCGCCGTTGCGCGCCGGCCCGCCGGGCTCGGGGGCGCTGCGCGATGAAGACTGGCCCGGCTATCTCGCCGCGCTGGTTGCAGCCTCACGTCGCGAGTTCAAACGACTGCGGCGAGGTCTTCCGCTGCGGCTGACCAATCTCGCGGTCGCTCTGAAGCAGCTGCACAAGGGTGCTGCGTCGCCATTCCCTTGCGGGGCCGGCGGCGGCTATTTCTCGGTGGCGGCCTCGGGCCGGTGGTATGCGTGTCACCGGGCGATCGGCAAGACCGACTACGAACTCGGCACGAATGACGGCTTGAACCATGACCTGCGGCGCGATTTCCTGCAGCGTCGGCATGTACATGCGCAGCCCGAATGCCAGTCTTGCTGGGCACGCTACCTGTGTTCAGGCGGCTGCCATCAGGAGGCAGGCTCTCGCTCTGCAGCGTCCTGCGACTTCATTCGCGGATGGCTCTCATTTTGCCTTGCTGCCTACTGCGAGCTCGGCAACGAGCGCAAGCCGCGCAGCGGCATTGCTACCCCCACGCCGGAGGAGGCCTTGTCATGACTGTGTCTTCGCCCGCCAAGCTACTGCCGCGCAATATCAGCGCTCTGCGCAAGGGACGCGACCCGAGCACCGCTACCCGGACCACGTTGGGCAACCCCATCTCAACGCGATTGGAATCGGGCATCGGCAATTTCTTCCCCGGTCTCGAGTGCGACCTGCGCAATCTCGAACGGCGCTTCTTTCCGTTCCTCGAGGTCGACACCGACTTCACCAACATCGTCGTGGCGGCCGTCGATATCGCTGGCGCGTCCGCTGCAGCGTCGGACGGGACGATTTCGACGGCAGATCTCGAAAACTATCGCGTCATACAGCACGACATCAGCCGGGGCACGCGCTGGTCGGTCAGCGTGATCGATGGTGATTTCGGGCCCCTCGGCAAACAGACCGTCGCTCTGAGCAACCTGACCGGGGAAAGCTTCGGCACCGGGCGCGCCCCTCCCGACGCGTGGGTCGCGATCCGCCTGCTGAAGGAGCAAAGCCTGGTCACGTTGACGCTCGTACGCAGTCCCGGACCCGGCGAAATCAGCCTTTCGGGCGCGCGCCGGCGCTACCTCGAAGACGATGGCGCGCTGTCACGCGTGTTCGAACCAGGGGAGCTCACCCAGTCGCTGTGCAGTCCCTGGACGCACGACTTCCGCGATTGCGGTTGCTTCTACTGGGCTTCCAATCATCCGGATATTGCGCTGCCGCCGCTGCCCGACGCGTCGACGCCCGCGACGGACCCGAAGTGGAACCTCGATACCGCCTGGGAAAGGGCCGATCGGTCGCTTCCGTCGCCTCCGGTGGTCACAATCGCCAACGGCAGCCCCGAAGTGCCGGCAGGCTCCACGGCGGTGCTTGAGATGCAGCACCACGAGATCAATCGCGACTGGCAGCTGCTCAACTTCGTGCTCGAACGTCGCGAGCGGATCGTGCCCTACGATCCCGCTTCCCCGTCTGCGGCCGTGCCCTTTGCCGACAAGGATGCGCTGCTCAAGCAGCTGCGTTACGCCGCCGGCGTGGAGCTGGCGGTCATGCTCGAATACCTGTCGGCGGCATGGTCGCTGCGGCGCGACGTGAATGCCCTGCCGCCAGATTTGCGCAACGACGTCAGGTCCGCCTTCGCGGAAATACGGCGGATCGCGATTGGCGAGATGCTCCACTTACGGGCCGTCAACGATCTGCTCTCGGGCTTGTCGGGGCCCGCCTTCGAGCCGGCGCTCGCGGTTGCGTCCGCCATCCCGTTCAGCGGCCCTGGCGGTTTCCGGCCTTTGCAATTTCGCGCCGCCGATCCCGCCACGATTGCGGATTTCATCGCGTTCGAGGCGCCCTCCCAAGGGATCGACGGGCTTTACGCGCGGATCCTGGCGAGCCTCACCGCAGGGATGGGTACGGAGGAGCAGATCCAGTCGGTCCGAGCCCTCATTTCGGAAGGCGGCGACCATTTCCAGACGTTCCTCTTCGTCAACGAGTGGCTCGGCCGCCATACGCCGCCATCGATGTACCTCGTCGCCGGCGGACCGGCGGATCCGGGGGCAAGTCCCGAACACGGGGCATTGCAGCAGGCCTACAGCGATCTCCTGACCGCGCTCCACACCGGCTTCAAGGCCGGTATCCCGGCGGGTGCCGCCACCATCAACGCCGCGCGCGCGTCGATGCTCGGGCCAACGGGCATTGAGGGCAAGCTGGATGCCATCGCCGCAAAGGGCTTCCTCGTCAAGTTCGACGCCCTCGCGGACCCCCGGTTCAGCCCAATCGCACCTCCCTGAGGCGATCGGCCTCATGGGACGTCGGGCCTACGATACGATCGTCCTTGGCGGCGGGCCGGTCGGTCTGACAACGGCGCTCATCGCGGCGCGCTATGGCCGCGTGCTGACCGTGCTGGCAAAGCAGCAATCCTCGGCGGGCGCGTCGCGCATCGACTGCGTGCCTGCGGCCTTGCTGGCGCTGTTTCTCGAGCTGGGCATCCATCCCGGCGAGCTCGGCGCCTCGGCGGTCCACGACACTCGGCTCCTGGCTTGGGAAGGGGAGGGACCTGAAACGGTTCGCGGTCCAGCGACCGTCCACGTCCTGAGGCCGCTGCTCGAGGAGTGCCTCCTCGCGCGCGTACGCGCCACGTCCGCCATCAGTGTCGCGATCGGCATTCCCATCGATGTCCTGCCGCCCGCTGGCCGGATCCTCGATGCCACCGGGCGACGGGCATTGACCGCGCGGCGCCGCTGGCTACCGGACAACCCCGGCATACTGCACGGCATTGTCCTGCACGGTTCATATTCGCGCGCCCAGCAGGCGTTCCGATTGGCCGCTCTGCCAACGGGCTATGCCTATCGGCTGGGAACCGCCGATGCACTCATGATCGGCTTGGTTCAGGGCCGCGAACAGTGGCGGGAATCACAGGGATCGCTCGAGAGCGGGCTGAGGAATGCCGGCGTCTCATGGCTGGTGGCGGGGCTTCGCTGCGACGAAGGCGAACGCAGCATCGGAGGCGTTGCGTCCGTTCAGTGGACGGAAGGCGACGGCCAGGCGATTCGCATCGGCGACGGTGCGCTCGCCCGTGATTCGCTGGCGTCGCAGGGCATCGCTAACGGCATCTCTGCGGCTTTAGGCCTGTTCGAAAGCGCCGATCCAGATGGGGCCTATCGCGCGCGCATTGACACAGAGCGCGTCACTCACCTCGCGACGCTCGAACGATTGTTCACCACCTGCAGATATGGCGCGCATCCGTTCTGGCACGACTATCGTCTCTTCCTGGGCCAGCACCTGGCCGCGTGAGCCCTTATATGTTGGCGCCTTTGATGGCGTCGATCACCGCGGCGGTGACGTCGGCGGTGCGCGCGGTGCCGCCCAGGTCGGGTGTGTGGAAGCGCTTGTCGGCGGTGACCCGCTCGATCGCCGTCATCAGCCGCTGGCCGGCGGGCGCTTCGCCCAGGTGCTCCAGCATCATCACCGCCGACCAGAAGGTGCCGATCGGGTTGGCGACGCCCTTGCCCATGATGTCGAAGGCCGAGCCGTGGATCGGCTCGAACATCGAGGGGAACGCGCGCTCGGGATTGAGGTTGGCGGTCGGCGCGATGCCGAGCGAGCCGGCCAGCGCCGCGGCGAGGTCGGACAGGATGTCGGCATGCAGGTTGGTCGCCACCACCGTGTCGATGGTCTGCGGTCGCATCACCATGCGCATGGTCATGGCGTCGACCAGCATCTTGTCCCAGCGCACGTCGGGGAACTCAGCCGCGATCTCGGCCGCGATCTCGTCCCACATCACCATGGCGTGGCGCTGGGCGTTGGACTTGGTGACCACGGTCAGGAGTTTGCGCGGCCGCGACTGCGCCAGCCGGAAGGCGAAGCGCATGATGCGCTCGACGCCGGCCCGCGTGAACATGGCGACGTCGGTCGCGGTCTCGAGCGGCGAGCCCTGGTGGGCGCGGCCGCCGACGCCGGCATATTCGCCCTCCGAGTTCTCGCGCACGATCACCCAGTCGAGCTCCTTTCGATCGACGTGACGCAGCGGCGAGGTGATGCCGGGCAGCACCCGCGTCGGCCGCACGTTGGCGTACTGGTCGAACGGCTGGCAGATCGCGAGGCGCAAGCCCCACAACGTGATGTGGTCGGGGATGTCGGGATGGCCGGCCGAGCCGAACAGGATGGCATCGTGCCCTTTGATCTGGTCGCGGCCGTTCTCCGGCATCATGCGGCCGTGCTTCTTGTAGTACTCGCCGCCCCAGTCGAAGCGATCGACCTTGAAGGCGAAGCTGCCGTCGCGCTGGGCCAGCGCCTCGAGCACCTCGACGCCGGCCGAAACCACCTCGGCGCCGATGCCGTCGCCCGGGATGGCGGCGAGCTTGTAGGTCTTCATGTTGTTTTTCCCCTCGTGAGCGGCCGGCATAGCATGAACTTTCCCGGACGGCCGCATCTTTGGTTTTCTCGATCATTTACGCCGGCCATCGACCATCCGATGTTTTAGGCATGGCAGGCACCACCTCCTCATCGCCCCGCCTCTGTTGCTGTTGCGGCTGACCGCCGTCCGGCAGGCCGCGCGCCTGCGCCGATCTCGTTTTCTCCCTGTTCGTCACTTAGCAACGGAGGTCCGCCATGACCCCACCGTCCACCATCGACGCCCTGGCCGTCCGCGTCTGCCAGGCCGTGCGCGACGTGCGCGAGGAGCACGAGGCCTGGATCGGCATCGATTGTCTGGAGGAGTTCCTCGGCATCGACGATCTCAGGCTGGTCGATGCGGCGCTGGCCTTCGCCTCGGCCAAGGGTTGGCTGTCGATCGGCGGCCGGCCGGCGCACAGCGTGCTGCTGAACGCCGACGCTCCATGAAGAAGCTTTATCCGACCCGCGAAGGAATCTCGCTGGTGCGGCGGGCGTCGATCACGAGATGAATAGTTCACCAACAGATGGAGGGCCATGATGCCGCTCGATGTTGCCGCTCAAGCCAAGTCGCTCACCGCCACGCTGCATTACCTGAAGCGCGGGGCCGAGAAGCCCGTGCGCTACGTCTTCGACCCGCCGCCGGGCGTTCCGCAGTGGAACGGCATCGACGATCCGCACGAGATCCGCATCGAGGATGGCCGCGGCCGCGAGCAGGAGTTCACGCTCGACCGCAACGGCTTCCAGCTCGTCAGGGCGCCGTCGCAGGTGCACGACTTCTACTCCGACGAGGAGATCAAGCGGACCTACTATCCCGAGGTCGAGCAGCTCCTGCGCGACACGCTGGGCGCCACCAAGGTCGCGATCTTCGACCACACGGTGCGCAATGCCGGCCGCCAGGGCGCGCGCGAGCCGTCGCGCCGGGTGCACAACGATCACACCATCACCTCTGCGCCGCGCCGCGTGCGCGACCACCTCGGCGACGACGCGGGCGAGCTCCTGAAGGGCCGCTTCGGCATCGTCAATGTCTGGCGCCCGATCCGCGGCCCGGTGCTCGATTCGCCGCTGGCGCTGTGCGACGCGCGGACCTTCACCGACGCCGACCTGATCGCCTCCGACCTGGTCTACCCGCATGTCCGCGGCGAGACCTCGTCAGTCGAGTACAAGCCCAGCCACCGCTGGTTCTACTTCTCGGAGATGCAGCCCGACGAGGCGGTGCTGATCCGCGTCCACGACAGCGCCAACGACGGCCGCGCGCGGCTCTCGTTCCACACCTCGTTCGACAACCCGCTGGCGCCCAACGCACCGCCACGCGAAAGCATCGAGGTCCGCACCTTGGTGTTCCTCCCCGAGGGCTGAGCGGGATGCGCTGGGTCCGATGGGCGGTATAGTCCCGCCCATCGGCCAACGACGCCAAGCAGAGGATCCGCAAGATGAGCACCACGACGACCGACTACACGCCGCCCAAAGTCTGGGCCTGGACCAAGGCGAACGGCGGCCGCTTCGCCAACATCAACCGCCCGATCGCCGGCCCGACGCACGACAAGGAGCTGCCGGTCGGCAAGCATCCGATGCAGCTCTATTCGCTCGGCACGCCGAACGGCCAGAAGGTCACCATCATGCTCGAGGAGCTGCTGGCGCTCGGCCACAAGGGCGCCGAGTACGACGCCTGGCTGATCAAGATCGGCGAGGGTGACCAGTTCGGCTCGGGCTTCGTCGCCGCGAACCCGAATTCCAAGATCCCGGCACTGGTCGACCGCAGCGGTGCCCTCAACGGTACAGGGGGGCCGATCCGCGTGTTCGAATCGGGCGCGATCCTGGTGTGGCTGGCCGAGAAGTTCGGCGCCTTCCTGCCGAAGGACGGCGAGGCGCGGGCCGAGTGCCTGTCGTGGCTGTTCTGGCAGATGGGCAGCGCGCCCTATCTCGGCGGCGGCTTCGGCCATTTCTATGCCTATGCGCCGACCAAGATCGAATATGCGATCGACCGCTTCGCTATGGAGACCAAGCGGCAGCTCGACGTGCTCGAGCGGCGGCTGGGCGAGAGCAAGTACCTCGCCGGCGACGACTACACCATCGCCGACATCGCGGTATGGCCGTGGTACGGCGGCCTGGCCAAGGGCCTGCTCTACGGCTCGGCCGAGTTCCTCGCCGTGCACGAATACAAGAACGTCAATCGCTGGGCCGATGCGATCGGCGCGCGTCCGGCGGTCAAGCGCGGCCGCATCGTCAACCGCCTGCAGGGCGATCCCGCCCAGCAGCTGCGCGAACGCCACGACGCCAGCGACTTCGAGCTGCGCACCCAGGACAAGCTCGAGGCCGCCAAGACGTGATCGCCTTTTAGAGGCCGAGAAAGGCCCTCACTTGCGAGACCGCGTTGAGGTGAGCGCGGGCGACGGTGGCCTGTGCCGGGGCGACCATGGCGCTCGGTGGCGGCAGCGCGGCGCCCGGAGGCAGCGGCTGGGGCGGTAGTTGCGCCGCCATTTGGCTCAGCGCCGACTGCATGCCGTTGGGAGATGCCGCGGCGCGCGTCTCGAGCTGAGCGATAGTCGGCGTCGCCGGCACGGGCGTGACAGTTGCCGGACCGTCGTTCTGGGGATCGATGAGGCTGAGCGGCCCCAACAAGTCTGGCGCGGCCGCGTCCCGGTTGGTCAACGGACCGCCGAGATTGAACAGCAGGCGCAACGTCTTGATGATCGAGGTGTGGTCGAACGGATGCGGAGCCGCCGGTGACGGCACGCCGGTCGGCATGGCGCGTACCCGGCTGCCGGGCGGCATGTAAGGCGACACGATCACCGCCGGCACGCGAACGCCGTAGCGATCGAAGGCAAATCCCTGAGGCAGCGGACCGCCAGGGGAAACCGCGGCAGGTGGCGGCATGTGATCGAAGCATCCGCCATGCTCGTCATAGGTGATCACCAGCAGCGACTTTTTCCACACCGGCGAGTTGCGCACGGCGTTGTAGACGGCAGCGATAAGCTGTTCGCCATAGAGGACGTTGTGCGGCGGGTGCTGGTCGTTGGGAATCCTGTTCAGGAACAGGTCGGTGAAGTAGTGCGGCTCGATGAAGCTGTAGTTCGGCAGCGTGCCGTTGATGGCGTCCGACAGGAAGGTGCTGAAAAAGCGGTAATGCAGCGGCGCGCGCAGCCAGACGTCGCGCAGCAGGATCGATTGCGGCACGTCGTGGAAGTAGACCCGCCAGCTCCTTCCGGCGGCGCTCAGCAGCCCGAAAATGCTCGGCGCCGGGAAGGGGATCGGGAACTGATCGTTGTTGACGAAGCCCTGGGATGTGCCGGTATGGGTGAAGAAGCGATTGGGCCAGGTCTGGCAGGGCGCCGAGGCATACCACTGGTCGCACACGCCGAACGACTTGGCGAGAGTCGAGATCACCGGCACCTGCTCCGGCGTGAAGTAGTGCATCGGCGCCCGGCTACTGGCGGGCATCGGCGTCTGCGCCATGTAGTTCTGCACGAAGCCGGCCATGGTGGCGGTGGGCGCGGGCGGCTGCCCGAAGAGCTGCATGGTCATGTCGGTGAACGATTCACCGGGATCGGGGTCGGGAATGCAGGCGGAAGTGGAATCGAGCGGGGTATTGGTGCTCGACCACACGGGAACGGGCTGATTGAGCCAGACGTTGTTCTCACCCCCGCGCAGCCCCTCGAAGCTCGGATCCGAGGGATAGAGCTTGCCCAGCATGCAATCGAAGGACCGGTTCTCCAGCATGAGCACGATGACGTGCTCGATGCCCTCTAGCGCCGGCAAGGCTGCCTCCTGCCGCTCATTGCTGCGGCTCCGGGTACTTGAAGCCGATATAGCCGGCGTTGCTGATGCCGAGCAGCAACAGCAGGGAGGTGTCGAACTGCGGCATGATGAGATGGGTCGCGACGCCGGTCGTGAGGTTGGCGATCACGGTGGCGATGAACACCACGCCCAGCGCAATGGTCCAGACCAGCGTTTGGACGCGATGCAGGGCGGCGCCATTCGTATCGGTCGTTAGGTCCTTGTACCAACCCTGCGACACGAACGGCCGGATGACCCGCTCATAGGCCGCGAGAAGCAATTCACGGTCGCTGATCTCGACGGCGAGCTGCGGGGCGTTGGCGGGTGGCGGAACGGTTTTAAGCAGGGCTTCCCGCTGGGCGATCTCGGCACGGGTCCGTTCGACATCGTCGTAGTTCTGCAGCCCCAGCGCCTTCAGTCCTCGATTGGCGGCATCGGCCGGCGAGTCCTTGAGGACGTCGACGACGACCGCGGAGACGCCGGAGGCGGCGGAGATGCCCATGAGCCACAACGCCTGCGGGTTGAGGCTGTTGAAGTCGTCGCGCGCGATGTAGATCGCGACGAACGAGTCGAAGATGATCACGAACCAGAAGGCCATCTGCCAGCGTCCCAGGCTGTAGGGCTGCCGCTCGGGGGCGATCTGGGGCAGGAGGTTGTCCTTCAGGAGCGTCGTCCGGCGCCCATAGAGCCAAATGGCGGCGATCGCGACGATGACAACGACGATTGCGATCGTGAGCCTGGTGATGTCGACAGGCTTCGTGGCACCCGGCGGATTTGTCGCTTGTTGGGCGAGCGCTCCGCTCGCCAGGGCGAGCGACAACAGCCCGATTGTAGTACGCGTACCCAGGCGAGACATTTTGCCTCCCAAGCTGGTTGGTCCGTACTACGACGGCTGACAGTATCGATCTGTGCGGATTGTCACCTCAGGGCCGCATAGCTCAGCGCACCTTGAGGACCAGCTTGCCCTTGAGGTGACGCGCGGCGCTGACCTTGAGGGCATCCTGGGCCTTGGCGAGGTCGAAGACGGTGACGTGCGGTGCGCGCACCGCACCCGAGCGGCGGAGCTCGATGATCTTCTCGAGGTGCGGCCGGTCGCGGCCGACCGCCGGCCGCAGCGACTGGACGTCGCTGCGCTCGGGCTTGGGCGCCTGTCCGCCGGAGGCGATGAAGGCGGCGCGTCCGCCCGGCTTGAGGACGGCGAATGATCGCGTGGCGACGTCGCCACCCACGGTATCGAATACCGCATCGCACTTGCCTGCGGTCTTGGTGAAGTCGCTGGCGTTGTAGTCGATCACCTCGTCGGCCCCCAGCTCGCGCAGGTAGGGCGCATTGGCGGCGCTCGCCGTGGTGAGAACGCGGGCGCCGATGTGCTTGGCGACCTGGATGGCGAAGCTCGCGACGCCGCCCGCGCCGCCCTGGATCAGGATGGTCTCGCCCTTCTTGAGCTTCAGGCAGTCCTCGATCGAGCACAGCGCGGTGAGGCCGGTGAGGGCGAGCGCCGCCGCCTCGGTGTGCGACATCGCCGCCGGCTTCTTGGCGACGATCGCGGCGCCGACCGCGATCTTCTCGCAATAGGTGCCGTCGCGGCCGCCCTCCAGCACGCCGAACACGGCGTCGCCGACCTTGAGGTCCGAAACCCCCGAGCCGACCGCGCTCACCACGCCGGAGAAGTCGCGCCCCAGCACCACCGGGAACTTGGGATTGTTGTAGTCGCCCGCGGCGACCTTCCAGTCGGCGGCATTGATGCTCGCGGCATGGGTGTCGACCACGACCTGGCCCGGCCCGGCCGCCGGATCGGGCAGATCGCCGTAGGTCAGGACCTCCGGTCCGCCGAATTTCTGGATGTAGGCAGCTTTCATGGCCGACCTCGCGAAGACGTTGGTGCAGAGAGAGCGAAGAATAGCCGCTCCTGATTTGCGCTGGACAGGGCTAAAGACGCCCGCCTAAGGTTTTTTCACCAGATGGCCGCACGCCATTCGCTACGAGCTTTAGATTCGACGCGAAGTGAGGAACGGTGGCTGTTCTCGAGCTCAAGACGATCTCCAAGCATTTCGGCGCCATCGAGGCTTTGGCGCAGGTCGATCTTGCGCTCGACGGCGGCGAGATCGTCGGACTCATGGGCGACAACGGCGCCGGCAAGTCGACGCTGGTCAAGATCATGGCCGGCAACTTCCCGCCGTCGGGCGGCCAGATGCTGCTGGAAGGCCGGCCGGCCCATTTCCACAAGCCGGTCGATGCGCGCGCTGCCGGCATCGAGGTCGTCTACCAGGACCTCGCCCTCTGCAACAACCTGACGGCGGCGGCCAACGTCTTCCTGGCGCGGGAGAAGATGCGGGGCTTCGGTCCCTTTCGCATCCTCGACGACCGCGCCATGGACGAGCGGGCGCGCGAGCTGTTTGCCGAACTGAAGTCCGAGACGCGGCCCGCCGAGAAGGTGCGCATGATGTCGGGCGGCCAGCGCCAGGCCGTCGCCATCGCGCGCGCCCATCTGTCGCGCGCCAGGATCGTCCTGATGGACGAACCGACCGCCGCGATCAGCGTGCGCCAGGTTGCCGAGGTGCTCGACCTGCTGCGGCGGCTGCGCGAGCAGGGCATGGCGGTGGTGCTGATCAGCCATCGCATGAGCGATGTTTTCGATGTCGCCGACCGCATCGTCGTGCTGCGGCGCGGCCACAAGGTCGCCGACAAGCCGATCAGGGCCAGCTCGCCGGAGGAGGTCACCGGCCTCATCACCGGCGCCATCCGGGTGGCGTGAGCCATGGCCCGGCAGGAGACGAAGGATCTCGAGACCGCCGGTCTCAATGGCCGCCTCAAGGCGGCACCGGGTACGGCGCTGATCCGCAAATGCCTCGCCGCCCAGCCGTTCTGGGTCACGGTCGCCGTCGTCATCATCTGCGCGGTGATGAGCTGGCTCGAGCCCGATTCGTTTCCGACCACGGACAACTTCTTCAACATCACGCGCAACTTCGCCTACATCGGCATCATGGCGCTCGGCATGATGACGGTGATCATCACCGGCGGCATCGACCTGTCGGTCGGCTCGGTCATGGGCCTCACCGGCATCGTCTGCGGCCTGGTCCTGCAGGCCGGCCAGCCCTGGTGGCTCGCGGTGCTGGCCGGGCTCGCGACCGGCGCACTTTGTGGCCTGATCAACGGCGGGCTCGTCGCCTACCTCGGTCTGCCGTCCTTCGTCGTCACACTCGGCATGCTGGCGGCCGCGCGCTCCTTTGCTGTGGTGCTGTCCGAGAACAAGATGATCTACGAGTTCGGGCCGGACGGCGACGTCTTCATGGCGATCGGCGGCGGTGCGGTCGCCGGCGTCTCCAACATGGTCTGGCTGCTGCTGGCGCTCACGCTCGCCTTCGGTTTCGTCTTCCGCTTCACGCGCTGGGGGCGCCACGTCTACGCCATCGGCGGCAACGAGGCGGCGGCCCGGCTGGCCGGCGTCGCGGTCGATCGCATCAAGCTGCAGACCTACGTCGTCTGCGCCATGACGGCGGCGGTCGCCGCGATCGTGGTGGTCGGCTGGCAGGGCTCGGCCATCAATGCGCTGGGCACCGGCTATGAGCTCAGGGTCATCGCCTCGACGGTGATCGGCGGTGCCAACCTGATGGGCGGCGAAGGTGGTGCCTACGCTGCCTTGATCGGCGCCACGCTGATCGAGGTCATTCGCAACAGCCTCCTGATGGCC
>Ga0306921_10003586_pt1 | contig 15753 bp, 18 predicted proteins | sample sta12Cox44000080_FD_203760 | JGI IMG/M metagenome (GOLD analysis project Ga0306921, IMG submission 203760) | Lab enrichment of tropical soil microbial communities from Luquillo Experimental Forest, Puerto Rico - statoxic.12C.oxic.44.000.080 (v2)... | ecosystem: Environmental > Terrestrial >...
CGCACACACAAAAACCTCGACACACAATCGCCGCGCGGAGGCGCTTCGCAAGTTGCTGGCGATAGCCCCAAAACCTGGCACTAACACCATTCTCATTACCCACAAGCCGAACATCCTCGATGCGCTAGGCAAGGATTGGTTTGATGTGAAGCACGCGCCTCATCGAGCCGACCAGCTTGGGCCAAAGCGGAAATAAGTAATCGTCCTGCCGCATTAAATGTTGGTCGATACCGCAAAACGCTGAATGCGCTGCTAATTGCCTCTTCATAGTGCCCGGCACGATAGTGGGCCGCTGCCATCCCTCCATAAAATATCACCTGCTGCGGATCGTGTGGGCTCATACGAACGGCGGTTTGGGAGTGCGCGATGGCCTTGTCCGATTGCCCGTCGAATGACAACGTCCGACCTATTTCGAGAACGGATATTGCAGATCGCCCGCCTTGTACTGCGCGGGATAGACGACAACCTGCCGTCCGCCGGTGAGATATTGATCCAGCCCGCTGCCGTGCACGTTCTGGAACTGCACCACGAGGAGCCGCGGCGTCGCCCATTCGCCGCTTTCGTCGAAGCGGATTTCTCCGACGATCGTCTGGAACGGGTTCTTGTGGATGTACTGCGCGAGCTTGTCGTCGTCGACGCTGGCGGTCGCCGTGATCGCTTGTTCGAGCACTTGCATGGCGGCGTAGGCGAAGGGCGGCTGGTAGAAGCCGAGCGGGTCGGTTCCGGCGCCGGGCGCGCGTTCCTGATACTTCTTGAGGAAGCTCTCGATTCCGGGAAAATTCAACGTCGGGCTGGGTACATAAAGATGATAGTTGACTACTCGGTTGAGCTTCTCGGAAAGTTGGCCGAGGAATGACGCATACTGCATCCCCACCATGGCGCCGCCGAAAAGGGAGGTCTTTAATCCGATCTCGGTCGCTGCCCGCACCATGCCGACCGAGTCGGTCGGGTATGAGGCGACGAGGACAATGTCGGGATTGGTCGCGGCGACAGCGCGCACAATCGGGGCAAAGTCGAGCGTCGAGGGCGGATATAGGCGGTCGTAAACAATCTTCAGATTGTATTTGGGGGCATTGGCGCGGGCGCCCGTGAGGACGTTGTTGGAAAACTCGGCATCGGCGCCAACCAACGCTACCGTCGTCGGCTCGGGCTTGATCGTCTTGGCGACCTCGAAGAAGTTCTTCGATATCTCGCCGTAGTCACCGCCGAAGGGCGCGCTCTGGAAATAGCGCGGATATTTGAGCTTAGCGTTTGAGGCATAAGCCAAGAGGGTCATAACCATCTTTTTGCGCTCGATGATCATTGGCAGCGCCGCAACGATGAGATTGGTCGCATGTCCGACCAGCAGGTCGACCTTGTCGACATCGAGGAGCTTGGCATAAATTGCGGGGACGTTCGCAGCATTGGTCTGATCATCGTAGTAAATGATCTGCACCGGGCGGCCGAGCAATCCACCCTTGGCATTGACCTCTTCGGCCCAAATCTGCATTCCGAGGAGATGCGCCTTCCCGGACGAGGCGAGCCCTCCGGTCAACGAGACACCGAAGCCGATCTTGATAGGCTCGGCCGCCCGTGCAGCCGTTCCCACCATGAGCAGTGCGGACGCTGTCAGAACGAACAGACGCAATAACAATGATTGAACCAGCTTGTGCAACCCTCTCATTGCTCCCTCCCGCTCAGATTGGCTTTGCTGAGTCCGTGCGGGCACGCGAATGTTCTGGAGTCGTGCCGGCCGGAACAGAAATGTTCATGCTAACCGTTCGCCGAATGCGCGGCCAGCGGCGCTGCGCGCCTGCTGTGGGCGGGAAGTGGGCGTGGCTCGAGAGCCCAAGTTGGGCACGACGTAGCTTCCCGCAACGCGACCGGAGAGATCGGTACGTTTTCGCGACCGTCGCAGCAATGTCCGCTTTTGGCCCAAAGCGGACATGAGCTTGTGCACTGCATATGTCCGCTAATGGCGCAAAGCGGACATTCCACTATGTCGCATTTGATGTCGCTTTCGGGGGTAAAGCGGACATGTGCGGTTCAGGAATGCTGCTGCGCAAACTGACCCCTGAACCCCATTTCGCCAGTCGCAAATCCCTGCTGTAATCATCGATGCAGTTGGCGTGGTCCTAAAGCCTTGAGGAAGGCGATGCGACGGCGCTCCCGAGCCGTCTTGGACAACTACACAGTGCCTCAACGGTGTTTGAGATCGCGACGGAGGGGGCATGGCTGAAGGACACCGCAAGTCGCCGTGAGTTCATCAAAGCCGTGGGGGTCGGGGCGCTGACGACAGGGATCGGCGCTAACGTCATCATTCCGAGACCGGCCCATGCGGCTCAGAGGACGCTCAAGATCCTTCAGTGGGTCCACTTTGTCCCGGCCTACGACGAGTGGTTCAACGAGACGTACGTCAAGGAATGGGGGTGCCACCCCGCAGGATTAGAATGTCTTCCAGGGTTAGGCCGAGGCTCGACTGCAGTTGGGCTTCATCCAGGTCGATGAGCCAGTTGCGGATGCGCTCCTTGCCCGGATCGTTTCGAGCCCGAACAAGTCTGCGAACAAGCCCTGACCCCGTCGTGGGAAGGCTCGTTGAAAACGTTGTTATGGCTTGTCGTGAGAACTGAACGGTCAAGATCGCGCCTCAATCCACCATGTAATGCTTCATAAGTTCATTCCACTCTCTTACTGAGTGGCATTGCTTGTTTTGAAGGTCGCAGTAAAAAAAACCAATATTGGTGGACTTGTGAAACCCGCCGTAAATTCGATTCTCTTGGAGATCGGATAGGTAAACCCACATATTAATACCCACAGGCGTGTGAGACATGTAGGTCTCCCTATAGAAACATTTTTTTAGACGAACGTTGTAATGCGCTCGATAGTCAATTCGGTCTTCATCATTTGCAGTCTTTCGGTTGAAATTCTCCGTTGCCAACCTCTCGCAATTCTTTTGTAGCTCGTTTGACGTGATATTGGATTCGGTGACTCCCATCAGCGCCGTGAGCATTACGATTCCTAATAATCCGGACATATTGTGTCTCCTTGGCTACGGACTCACCGCAATTTCGGTTGCGTCCGACTTTGGCCGCACAACCTAGTCGTCCAAGAAAATTCTCGGACATCGGGTCTCACATCATTCTGATATTCATTTTGCAAGCCTGTTCTACATGCGCTTGGTATCGAGCGAATGTCGCCGCGCCCTCATTTTGTATCGTCGGTATCAGGCTTGGCTAAAACGACGCGCTGGTACCGAACCGCCGAATGTCCGCGTTTTGGGGGGTACTGATGTCCGCTATTGGCCCAAAGCGGACATCGCCTTTTGCGCCGCACATGTCCGTTTTTGGGAGCAAAGCGGACATCAAGAAACGCACTGAGCTAATAACAGCAGTGTAGTGGCGTCAGCTTCAATCGCGGTTAAGCTGCTGCAATTGGATTGGGCAGTGGATACACACGCCCATCGCGCTTCGCCAGATTGAAAAGCTGCGATGCGATCAGCGGGTTTGTTGTCTGGACCGCCAAGCAGCAACGCATTTCTGGTCTGCGTCAACGTGGCGATGCGATCGGTTTGCAGTGACCGTGTCATTACAGCAGTGTCTCATCACATAGCTTTTCATATCAATATATTTCTGTTATCAATTTCAATTCCATTTTCTGCATAAATCGAGATGCAACATCCCAACGTCCCTGATTTGACGGCCCGCCAACTGCATGCGGTTCTTGCTGTGGCGGAGTACAACAGCTTCATTGCCGCGGCCGCGTTCCTGAAAACCTCCCAACCGGCGCTGACCCGAACCATCAAGCGTGTCGAGGATGTTCTCGGTGTCCGCCTGTTCGATCGCAGCACGCGGCGCGTTGTGATTACTGCGGCCGGCAAGGAATTCGTGGCCGTTGCGGAGCGGATGCTCAATGACTTACGCATCAGTGTCAGTAGCATGCGGGCGATCGGCCAGGAACAACGAGGCCAGATCATTATTTCCAGCATCATGTCCGTCGCCACCGGTCTGCTTCCGGCGATCGTCGCGAAATATCGATCGTCCCGACCTGGAATCGACATCGTGCTGCGTGAAGGTGTGCATGGCACGGTATTAGAGGACATCCGCAATGGCACTGCCGACCTTGGCGCCACCTACGTAGATGACCTGCCTGATTTCGTTGAGGCAAAGCGCGTGAGCCGTGAGAAATTTGACGTCATTCTGTCGCGCAGTCATCCGCTCGCGAAAATAGCCAAACGGTCGTCTGTTACCTTGGGCGACCTGGTGGACTTCCCCTTGGTTTCTCTACCCTACGAGTCTCGTACCCGACGAATTATCGACGGGGCCGCCGCGGCTGCTGGACACACGCTTCACCATGTTGCGACGGTGACCCAATTCGCAACCATGGTGAGCTTCGTGCGCACCGGGATTGGCATTGCCATCGTGCCGGCTGGCGCAGTTGCAGGACTTCTCGGCAAAGACCTGGCTGTTCTTACGCTTGCGAAGCCGCGTCTCAGTAGAAACGTAGGCTTGATATGGCTGCGCGAAAGGGAGCTAAGCCCAGCTGCCCGAGGGTTTGCGATCATCTTCGAAAGAGTGTGGCGTGCGGTCAATAATTGATGCGGAACGAGGAATAATAATCGATATCATATTCGTGTTGCATAGTTTCGCTCCGAAGCATCTGATTGCGGTCACTGGCAGGTCAGACGCTCAGAGTTTGGTATGGCCATCGCGCCCTTCCTCCTCGAATCTTCGAGTAAAATCGCCGAGGTGGATTTAGTCGAGGTCTACTTCGAGCGAGGTTGGACCGACGGCCTGCCGGTAGTTCCGCCCACACCGGATAAGATCAACGCCGTAGTGGAGGTTCTTGGCGGAGATCCGGAATTTGTCGAGTGCAAAGTCGCTCCGCGCTGGGGGACACTGACCCGCGAGGTCCTGGCCATCAATATGGTCATGGCCGGCTGCAAACCCGAATACGCCCCTTTGGTACGTGCCGCCCTGTTGGCGCTAACGGACTACCGGTTCAACCTCAATGGCGTGCAAGCCACGACCCACATGGCTTCCCCGTTGGTAATCGTCAACGGTCCAGTCGCACGCGCGATTGGCATGAACGGAGGTGCCAACGCTTTCGGGTCTGGCAACCGAGCAAATGCCACGATCGGTCGCGCAATTCGCCTGATCATGCTCAACGTCGGCGGCGGGCGTGCGCCCGACCTTGACAAATGCACGCTCGGCAATCCGGCAAAGTATACCTATTGCGTTTGTGAGAACGAGAACGATAGCCCGCTGGCTCCTTATCATGTCGAGCAAGGCTACGCACCGGACCAGTCAACGGTGTTTGCAATCGCCGCGGAAGCACCACACAGCGTGACGGACCATCATTGCAACAATCCGGAAGGCATTTTGGATACGATGTGCTCGGCGATGAGCACAATTGCCTCCAATACTGCCGTGTTGAGCGGTCATTGTGCTGTCATCCTCGGTCTGGAGCATGGCCGGACCATCGCCAAATACGGTTGGACCCGAAACGACATCAAGAGCTATCTCTGGCTGAATTCGGGCAACCGATTTGATGCGATCTCGCGCGGTCACCGCTACGGCAAGGTGTACAATCGAAATCTGCCGAAGTGGTACAAGCGGGAGCCGGACAGTCGCATCCCGATTGTAGAATCTCCGGATCGAATTCATCTGTTCGTCATTGGTGGCCACGCTGGGCGGTTTTCAGCATTTATTCCGGGATGGGGGCACATGAGCACACCGGTGCTGCAACCCATCGTCGAAGCTCGACCAGTGTCCGGCGGCCCCTGCGCAGACGGCATGTGCAAGCTCTGATGGATGTAAGGAGGCAGGCTATGCACCACGATAAGAGCCCTGTGCATGTATTCGATCCGCGCGGCGTCGTAGACCATACCGTCGCTCCATATGCTCTGCGTAAAATGAAGCTCGATGGCTTGCGTCTTGGCATCCTCGACAACTCGAAATGGAATGCGAACAAGCTCCTCCGGGGTGCGTCAGCCGCGCTTCGCGCGAACATCACATTCGCGGCCGTGAACTATTACGTAAAGCAGAGCTTCTCCAAAGACGCCGCACCGGAACTGATCGAGCAAATCGCACGGCAGAACGATATTGTTCTGACCGCGATCGGTGACTGTGGTTCCTGCTGCTCATGCTGTATCCGTGATGCAGTCGCGCTCGAAAAGCTGGGCATTCCATCGGCCGCGATCATCACAACTGAGTTCGTAAAGGAGACCGAATTGACGTTGCAAGCTCTTGGCATGCCCAAGTTTGCGCCCGTCGTAATCGATCATCCCGTCAGCTCTCTCACGCAGGACGAAATTGAGCGACGAGTCTGCCAGATCAAGGAACAGGCTGAAGAAATCTGGATGGCTCACTAAAATGAAGCCACGGCATCTGTCCTAGACCGCCGGTTGTTTGCTGCGGTGCATGAGTCCGCTTTTGGCCCAAAGCAGACATCCCGAGTTGCACCGCACACGCGAGTTGCAGACCGCGCGTTCGGATTGAGACTACCTCGTACACAGCCTATCGAGTGCTGCGAATTGCAACATAATCTCCACAACGCGCTTTTTGTTTTCCGGACCGAGTTTCTGAAGTCCATCCATTAATGCGACATACTCGGGGCCGAGGATTTTTTCTAATTTGTCAATTTTTTGAGACAACTCATCGATCGTTTTTTTGTCGTTCTTCCAGTAGGACAGATTCATCTGATCGCTGACCTTATTTATTTCGCAATAGGTTTGGGCCTTTGCTTTGTCGCTCCTAATAATTTTCGCAACCTTCCGTGCTTCAGCCTTGCTTACCCTCGTGCTTTGAGCCAGTGCGCACACCGGTACGGCGGCGATTGCAACGGCTAGCAGCAGTATTCGCAGCATGTGTCTCCCCTGATGAACGAACGCGCTTGAAGCGAATTTAGAGGTCGTTCCATTGAAGGAAACATTAAGGCGCTTGATGTACTACGCGCGGGCTCCGGACGCCGCAATCAAGTGCGCTGGTGTAATGCTACCCGTGAAAATGCCAGCACGAAGCGGAAGTGGAGTACACACGCGAGCGTCCGCTGAGCATGCTGGGCGGGTTAGCGCCGCGCAGCCGCGCTCGGTCTGCTGCCTCCCGAGACCCAGCACTGAGGCATTTATCAGCAGAGTGGCGTCACCCCCCTCGCTTGGCCTTGCCGGTCGGGATTAGTCGAGGACGACAACAGATAGTCGCTTTGGCTCGGTGGCGATTCACCACCGGATGTCTCCTTTTGGGAGTAAAGCAGACATGACCTTTTGCGGCGCAGAGTGTCGACATCTTAGCCGAATCTATTGGCGGCGCGTCGCTTCGGCCCTGATCCTGCCAAAAACTTGTTCGCCCGTGCCAAACGCAACTCACAAAACAATGGCGGAAAAAAACAAGTCGGGGTCGCACCGTGCGTATAGATTTGCATCATGACAATCGAAGCAATTATTCGTCGCCGCGCATTCCGTGACGGTTTCTATGATGGCCGCCAGGGATGTCCTATGCGCCGCCTTGCAACCCGTAAGACACGGTGGCTGTACGCGCTTGGCCGCATCTTTGCCAACGTCGCGCCAACCAACCTACAGGTCTACGAACAACGTCACGCAACCGAGGCTGCAGTTGCAGCATTCAGGGCGATGCCGGTGCGATATATGGCCCGTTAGCTTGCTGCCGTCACCGAAGCCGTACCAGCCGCGTGATGACGGCCCCGCCTGCGATAGACTCATTGCGATGTCGCCTCTGGCCCAAAGCGGACGTGAGCTATTGGGCTGAACATGTCCCCCCTTTTGACCCAAAGCGGACACTGGCCTTGCACAATAGGACGCTATTAAACCGCAGTGCCGGGTGCGTTGTTTTGGTTTGCCTTTACAGCGCAATGGCACGCGAAGCCCTAGCCGGAAGGTTATTGCGCCTCTCGTGACGAGAGTAGCAGTTGTCCGAGATTCCACTCTCAGCGCTGGAGTCGGTCAGTGGAGTGCCATTCAAACGGCGGCGCCATCATTCGGCATAGAGGCGATACCGATCAACTTGACCAGCGCTGGCGAGCTTGAACGCGCAATCTCAGAATTTGCGCGTGCCGCGTATGGGGGGTTGATCGTGACGTCGAGCGGGCTGGCGATTAATTATCGCGATTTAATTGTCACGCAAACGGCCCGACAAAAACTCCCAGCAGTATTACAGCCGCGGCTTTGTTTCGGCCGGCTGACTGATCTCCTACGGTTCCGATCGCATCGAGCAGTTCCGCAACGCGGCGCGCTATGTCGATCGGATCCTCAAGGGAGAGAAGCCGGCCGATCTTCCGGTGCAAGCGCCGACTAAGCACGAACTGGTGATCAATCTCAAGACTGCAAAAGCGCTCGGCTTATTCGTATCGGCCTCGCTGCTCGCCCGTGCTGACGAGGTGATCGAATAACGATTTTTTTGGTGCGCTGCATGAATCCGCTAGGCCCAAAGCGGACATGCGAGGTCGAGGGATGTTGCTGTGCAATCTTCTGCCGAGTCCATTTCGTCAGTGCCATAAAATTGACGCCCTCACCAAGTCCATCGAACAAGCTTTGGTCGAAATTGGAGGGCGACACCTGGCGGCCGCCCTCCAATCTGGTCTGGCGAGAGACAAATCACGCCGCCACCAGGCGGCCTGTCGAGGCAGTCTCGCGCCGTAGACGCAACAGGACCAGGCCATGCAGCATCAGGGCCAGCGGAACGGCGAAGGTGGGCACCATCACCAGCGGATAGGCTGTCATGAGAAGATTCGGGGCGTCCAACGCAAGTACATGCACCTGTCCCGGAGATGTCATTGCTCCCATGGTGATCGCCACGATGAGATCGGCGATTCCGAAAAGGCACCAAGCAAAGGTCGCCCTGCGTGCACCTGGGGTACCTTTCGCCAACATTATCGACACGACAATTGCAACGAGGCCGGTCGCAACGTCGCCAATCCCCGCCGGCAGCGCGAATTGCCAGGGCAGGCGTCCATCAGCCAAAAGCATGAGGAATATGCCGCCTCCGAGGCGATAGACCTGAGCAGCCACAAGCCAATGCAGCGGGATCGCGGAGACCAGCCTTGCGATGCTTTCCGATTGCCACAGGCCGATGGCGGCGACAGCGAGTGGGATAAGCAAACCAAACAATATGGTCGGCACCGCGGGGGGTGTCTCTATCGTTGCGAGATAGGTATTTGCCGCGCCGAGATACTGGGCGACAACCTCCCATCCGATGAACACCACCGATAGGACACCCGCAGTCGTGTAACGCGACTTCGCGGAACCCGGCATGCGCACGGCACCCAACCAGATAAGTCCGAGTGCAATAGTCATCACAAGGGGCCGGAGGATCGATTCGAGTAACAGCACGTATTCGGGAATTTGGGGCATCATGGTTCGACTCCATTTATTACTATATTATTGATAGTGACTATTTATAATTTTAGTCAAGATATAAAGCATAGTGAGATAATCACATAAGAGTGACTTCGAGAACAATTGCGAATGACGCAACGGCTGAATAAAGTTCCGCTATGCCGAATCAAGACACCACCGAGTCCCCGGTCGCCCGCACGATCAGCGTCATCGGATCGAGTTGGACCTGCCTTATCCTGCGCGACTTTTTCCTTCACGGGCCAAGGCGCTTTCAGCAGTTGCAGGACTCGTTGGAAGGCATTGCCCCGACGACGTTATCGGAGCGTCTGCGGACGCTTGAGGAGAATGGCGTCGTCGAGCGGCGCTTTTATTCGATGAGTCCCCCACGGGCCGAGTACGTCCTCACCGCAAAGGGTCGCGACCTAGGCCCGATCGTCCGTGCCATGCGCGATTGGGGGCGCAAGTACGCGCGCTGACTCACCGATGATGGGATCGAATAGCGTCCTTTCGCTGCGACGCACTTGGTCCGCTTCTGGCCTAAGCGGACATTCCATTATGTCGTATTTGACGTCGCTTTCGGGGGTAAAGCGGACATACCTTCTTGCACTGCACATGTCTGCTCTTAGGGCAATCAACTTCGAAGCTCAGCAAGCAGAGTATCCACACTCTTGAGATCCCGCGTGTCAAAGCCTTCCGTAAAGTGCCCATAAGTGGAACCAAGGACTTCGAGCGCTTCGGCGCGCATGCCTTGATCCATCCAGAGCCTGGCCAAGTCGGTTGCCGCGCGAAGTTCAAGTGATCGCGCCTCTTGGTTGCGTGCCGTTCGCAAAGCCTGTTCGAGAAGAGTTTCGATCTCGGCGGCCGGCGCGCCGCGCATAAGCAGCGCGCGTGCTTTTAGTCGGTAAAGTTCGGCCTCAAAGAACCGTTCGCTGTTGTGGCCGACAATTGAGAGCCCCTGATCGATCACCTCCAGCGCCGCCTCGGGTTGATTGTGCTGCAGCAAAGCCGGAGACAGCAGCACAAACTGCACCGTCACGCCCAGTTGATATCCGGCACGTTGGTACTCCTCGACTGCAGCCTTCACCTCGTCGAGCCGGCTTCCTAAAGGACCCAGCACGGCTGCGCAAATGTCCCGAATCGCGCGGGACAGCCCGAGCCAATGGTGAAATCCGTGTCGCTCGGATATGGCGAGGCAGCGCTCCGCGTAACCCTGTGCGATTGTCGGCTCGCCGCGCAGAGCATGGAGGACAGAGGCATAATACCAGGCATAAGCGTGCGTGTGCGCATGGCGAACCGAGTCGGCGCGTTCGAGCGCAGCGGTCATTCGTGAAACCGCCTCGTCGACGTAGCCGAGAATCCAAGACACCCACGCCATGAAAACCAGCATGGAAACTCCGGCATCCTGGCCGGCTGCCCGAGCAGCAATTCTGTCGGCGTCCTGACTTCCGTTGAACAGTTCGATAGCGCGCTTGAGCGTTTCGCGGGCCTCTACGATGCGTCCCATGAACATTAGAATCATCGCCTGCCCTCGTATCGCATTGAGCAATGCTGGGCGATTACCTCGCTCCTCGGCGGCAACCGGTAATCCCGCGATGGCTTCGAGGGCTTGCGGCAACTCGCCCCGCACGACACTCGCTGTCGCCAGCCAGAATATCACTTGAAGGTATTCGGGAGGCTGACCGAGGCGCTCGCACAATTCACGAGCACGGATAAAGGTTGCCATGGCCTTATTTGCCGCCGGTCCATGCGTAGCAATGAGGCAGGGCGCCAAGGCCAATTGGAGGTCAAGCTCAAATTTGTCCGTCTCGTCACCGGCCGGCAAACGATCTGTCAGCTCGATGCCTCTTTCCAAGTGAGCGATCGCCTCGAGGTTGGCCGAGCGGAGAGCCGCGTCCTTACCGGCCCGTAGCCAATATCCCATCGCTTTTTCGATCAGTCCGGCTTCTGTGAGATGGTGCGCCAAGGTTTCGGGTTGAGTTTGCACGACGTCAGGGAACTGTTGCTCGAGCGCGTTCGCAATGGCGGCGTGCAAAACCACACGTCGGCTTTTCAGGAGTCCAGCATATGCGGCATCCCGTACTAGCGCGTGCTTGAAGGTGTAGACCGCGTGTGGAATTTCGCCCCGGCGGAACATCAATTCTGAGCGCACCAACTGGTCAAGCGCCTCGTCTAATCTCTCCCTCGGCAGCCCGGCAACGGCGTTCAGCAGTTCGTAATGAAAATCGCGACCGGCGACAGCACCGATCTGCGCGACCTCCCGCACCGGTGACAACCGATCAAGGCGTGCCATCAGGGATGCCTGCAGCGTGGTTGGGATCGCCAAGGGGGGCAGAGGACGTTCGAGGACATATTGGGAGTTCCGCTCCCGCAATAATCCGCCTTCAAGCACCATCTTTGTCAGTTCTTCAATGAACAGCGGCACCCCATCGGTGTGAGCGAGAATCTGATTCATTACCTCCTTAGGCAGCGTTTTGCCCCCCGTCACCCGCTGGACCAACGCTGCGCCGTCGCGTCGGCCGAGGCGTCTAAGCGATATTGTCGTAAGGTGCGGATAGCTTGGCCAGGGCGGCATAAACTGGGGTCTGGCAGTAACGAGTATCAACGCCCGAAGCTTCGGAACGTGCTCCACGGTGGCCGCAAGTAATTCAAGCGACGTTGGGTCTATCCATTGGACATCTTCGAAAATGATTAGCACCGGCTGCTTTGCTGCCAACCCATCGAGCTGAGCCGATAACGCCTCGAAGATCTTCTCTTTGCGTTTTTGCGGAGCTAACTCGTGCAGTCGGTGGGCATCATGGGCCGGCAATGCGAACAGGCTGGCCAGAATCGCCAGGTGTTCGCGATCGGTCGTGGATTGCGCGACAAGGGCGTCGAGCTTGGACAGCTTCTCCGTAGGCGAGTCGCTGTGTTTGAACCCGGCAGTACGTTCGAGTTGGCTGATGAATGGGAACAGCGCACTGTTGGTATGGTGCGCAGAGCAGAAATAGCGCAACGTGATGTGTGGTTCTCTCTGGAGCTGCTCGTCAAACGCCCGCGCAATGTGCGACTTGCCGATACCCGGCTCTCCCAGAAGCATCACTACTCGGCCTTCCTCCTGTTTGGCGTGTCGCCACCGGCGGAACAACAGATCTATCTCTTCTTCACGCCCGAACAGAGGCGGCAGCTTGGCGTTGTGCATTGCCTCGAAACGGCTTTCCACGCCGCTTACCCCCACCACCTCCCAGACTGCCACCGGCTCCGCCCAGCCTTTCGGCGTGAGAGGGCCGATATCGCGATAATTGAAGTAGCCCCCGGTGAGCCGGCGCGTGTTCGGACAAATTAGCACTGTCCCTGGCTCCGCCAGAGTTTGCAGGCGCGCTGCGAGGTTCGGAGTCTCGCCAATTGCTGCTCGCTCCTGTGCGGCGCCCTCACCAGTCAGATCGCCCACGACCGTCACGCCGGTAGCAATGCCGATGCGAGCAGAGAGTGCGGCATTAGCGTTTGTCGGGAGCTTGGCTATCGCATCGGCAAGCGCGAGACCCGCACGCACCGCTTGCTCGGCATCATCCTCATGTGTTTGCGGATAGCCGAAATAGACCAACACGCCGTCCCCCATATAGCGGGCGATGATGCCTTGATACCGGTTTATGACTTCCGTGATACATCGGTGATACTCGCCGATCAGCGTCCGCATATCCTCGGGATCGAGCCGTGCGGAAAGCGCTGTCGAACCTACCAGGTCGCAGAACATCACCGTTAGGTGGCGTCGCTCGGCCTCCTGCGGCCGCACCGGTTCGGTCGCTGTTTCGGCTGGTGCAGGAGCGGCTTCATCAAATTCCGCGATGGCGCGCAGCATCTTGCGGCGATGCCCCAGCAGCATGCCGAGGTCCTTGAGATCCTGCTCCGTTAGATCTCGGACGGTTGAAAGGTCGATGCCATTCTCAGCGAAACATTGGGCGTACTCACCCAATCCGATCGATGCGAGCCACTCCGCAGCGTCTCTCATGGCATTTCATACCATGTGTCAGAAACGTAAAGCAGACATTGAAAGCAGGGGGGCCTGCCATGCCGGGTGCCGGATATTATCGCCAACAGGTCGGCCGATGGAGTGCCTCCTGCTGAGATTTCGGGTGAGGCGGTTCTTGAGCCACTGATTGAACGCGCCGACGAGGTGATCAAATAAGCCAGTCAATGTTCGCTTTTGAAGGTAAAGCGGACATGACGTTTTGCACTGCAAATGTCTGCTTTTGACCCAAAGCGGACATTGGCGACGCCTTCCAATTTCCGATACCGATGCCTGACCGTGCCGCCCGGTTTGCTGGTAGCCGCCGATGAGGTGATCGAATAGCAATTTCTTTTTTTTGCTCCACTAGTGCATGAGTCCCTTTTGGCCCAGAGCGGACATTCCATTTTGCCGCATTTGATGTCGCTTTCGGGAGCAAAGCGGAAGTGGTCGTTTATTCAATCTGTTTGGTGGACCTATCGGCTGCCCGGGGTCGTGACAGCATTTCCTCGACTTTTGCCCTATCGGTAGGAAGCCTCCCCTCCAGATATTCCTTCAGAAGATGAAGCCTGTCATTTCCCCAGAAGATTTCGCCGTTCACTACAAAGCTCGGAACACCAAACACCCCGGCTCGGATTGCGCGCTCCGTTTGGAGATGGAGCCTCTCCTTGATTTCGACTGTATGGGCCTTCCCCAAAAGCTCTTGCCCGTCGAGGCCGAGGCTATCAGCAACCTCATAAATGACGCTGTCTGAAGTAATATCCTTTCCCTCACTCCACGCCGCATCAAGTAGTCTCACCGCAAGGGCTTCTCGAAGATCATCGCTCTCTATAGCCGACGTAACCCGAAGAGGTTTGAGGGGGTTGAATGGATGTGCCGGAGGACCCTTAAACTCCCATCCTAAATGGACAGCCCAACGTTGCGTATCCTGAAACGTGTAACGGCGCTTAGCTGGGATTTCGGCAGGTCCCAAGTTTGAGTGGTGATCCAAAAGCGCCGCAAAAAGAACTGGCACAAAGCAAAATTTCACCGCCGTGCACTCTCTCAGCTCACCCAGCTGATGCGAAGCAAGCCACGGATACGGGCTGACGAAGTCGAAATAAAAGTCTACAGCGTTCATGGGCACTGCATGCTTAGCCATTACGATACGACCTACGCAAGCGCGCTTATTCCATTCCGGACTTTCAGGCGATGTTGCGACGACACCACTCCGCGCGGCCGAAATCGAAACTGGAGGATTGATTGGGCTCGATGTCTGGTTGAAAAAAACAAACTGCTGAAGCAAAATGGAAGCAATGATGAGCGAACACGGATGTCCGCTATTGGCCCAAAGCGGACATTGGCGTGTGCACTGCACATGTCTGCTTCTGACCCAAAGCACATTTCGGACCCTGTCGTTTCCCAGCTCACAGGTGCTGACCAGCGATCAGTTTATCGCGCTGTGGACCGAGTCGGTTAACCGCTTCATGGCACACAACGTTGAGCCGCCAGTGCACTACGTGCAGGCGCTAACAAGGCCAAGAAGCCGACGACTTTAGCCGTGACCGGCAAGAAGAAGACGGAGGTTCGACCGACAGAAGAAAAAGAAGAACCCCGACGCATAACTGCAATCGCGTGCCGCAGTTTCACGATTGTTCGTGCCCGCTGTTTCTTTCTAGTTGTTCGTTCGCTGCGTTCCCTGACGTTGTCGCCGGATCAGGCGAACCGCGAACCACATTAGCAAGATGACCACGGCGAGCGCCGCGAATGGCGCCGCCAGAGCCAGCAGTGACAACAGAACCGAACCACCGAGTTCCCCGGTCGAGATGACCGGGTTGCCGAACCCGCCCGTCAAAACCGACGATTTCGCCCTTAGTATTGTGGTGATGCCTTGCGTAAGGCTGGCAGTGCCGCCTCCCGCAATGACGGCCGCCATCCATTTCACCATCGGCGGCAGGTCGGTCATGACCGCCGCTGACACGACTGTTCCTGCGACAAACGCAGCAGGAGTTGCCAAGGCATCGAGCAGATTGTCGATCCCCGGAACGTAATAGGCCAACACCTCTACGAGCGCCGCTACGCCGAGCATTGTCAGCGCAAAGGAAGTCCCAAGCCATGCAAAACTATTGTCCAGTGATAAATGGCCTGTATAGGCCGCTCCGCTCACGATGAGCATCGGCAAAAATACCCGAAAGCCAGTTGCGGCGGCTAACACGACTCCAAGCGCAATTGATAGTGCGAGATCGGAACCGCCCATAACTGATAGACCTTGTTCAGCGCCAATCCTACGGAGCGGAGGTTCAGGCCCGCTTAGTCTCATCCGTTTATCGGTTGAATAGCCACAACAGCACGCGATGACCAAGGTAACATCTTCGCCGGCTTTACTGGGAAGGGGAAAATGGCCGTGAGGAAGCTTGTGAAGAACTGAACAATTACCGAATGTCCGCTTTTGGCCCAAAGCAGA
>Ga0306921_10003588_pt1 | contig 15748 bp, 8 predicted proteins | sample sta12Cox44000080_FD_203760 | JGI IMG/M metagenome (GOLD analysis project Ga0306921, IMG submission 203760) | Lab enrichment of tropical soil microbial communities from Luquillo Experimental Forest, Puerto Rico - statoxic.12C.oxic.44.000.080 (v2)... | ecosystem: Environmental > Terrestrial > Soil...
ATTCGAGCCAGCTGCGCCATGCTCATCTTCTGGTCGGAGTTGGCGACGATGAAGTCCTGCACCCGATGCACGCCCGGATTCAGATGGGTGCGGTGGTCGAGGTAGACGCTGTGCTGCTGCTCGTCCCCGTTTCGCCGGAGGTAGACCACCATCTCCCGCGCCACCCGGGCGGTCACCAGCGGCCCGTGATGCTCCTCGAGCATGGCCAGTGCCATGTCGATCCCGGAGGACATCCCGGCGCTGGTGGTCACGTTGCCATCGACCACGAACAGCCTTCCGTCGAGGACCGAGGCCCGGGGGAACTCTCGGCGGAGCCGATCGATGAGGATCCAGTGGGTGGTGCAGCGGCGCCCGTCGAGCAACCCCGCGCTGGCGAGGATGTAGGCCCCGCTGCAGACCGAGGCCAGCCGGGCGCCGGAGACCGCAGCCCGGTGGAGCCACTCGCGCGGGATCGGGACCCTGTCCAGCGCCTTCACCGCCACCCCGGGGACCAGCACCAGATCGTCTGCCCTCGGTTCGGGCAAGGGCGAGAGATCGGCCAGCACCAGGCCCTGCGCGGAGCGGACCCGCGCGGCGGTGCTGCAGTAGACGAGCCGGTAGCCCGGGCAAAACTCCGAGGCCTCGTCGAGCACCTGGACGGGTCCGGCCAGGTCCTGGAGATGGACGTCGGGGAGGACCAGCACCAGGACCCGGCGCTGCGGGCCAGGACCACGCCGCGGTCGCTCTCGAAGAACCGGGGTCATCGCCCCAAGTGTAAGGCCGAGGGGGCGGAAGCTGGCGGTCGCGAGCAGACGATGAGCGGACGGATCCTGCCACCGCCCTCTCCGCCACCCTGTTGCGGATCAGTCCGCTCGCGGGACGCGCGGCACCGCGGATCGGTTCCGGGACCATGGGGCAGGTATCGCCCGTCCCGATACCGGAAGGATTGGACGGAACGCCCGCCCTGGGACGTTCCGGCCGGGGTCTTCTCAGGCCACCTGGCTGGTCGGGCCGTCCTCGGCAGGCCCGGAGAGGCGGCGCAGCTCCACCGCCAGCTCGGCCAGCCGCTCCTGGCGGGCCCGGTACACCGTCCACCGGCCGCGGCGATCGGTCTCCACCAGGCCGGCCCGCTTGAGGATCCGGAGGTGGTGGCAGACCAGCGGATGGGGAAGCCCCACCACCAGCTCGACGTCGGAGAGACACATCCCCGGCTCGGCAGGATGGAGCGGACCGGTCCGTGGCCCGCTCCAGCCCACCAGCAGCTGCAGCATGCGAAGGCGGGTGGGCTCTCCCACCGCGCGGAGCCCCTCGAGAAGATCTTGCCCGCCCATGGGTCGACCTACTTCAGGCCCGGAAAGGGCTTGGTGAAGAAGCAGATCCCCACCGTGGGATCACCGGTGAGGTAGGTGGTCACCCAGTCCTCCATGGTGCAGGCCACCGCGTAGTCGGGATTGATGCCTGAGCCCAGCGGACGCCCGGCAGCAGGGTCGGCGAAGGGATCGCAGTCGGCGTCGGTGACGCAGGTTCCGCCGATCTGGGTGGGGGTGAGCGCCTGCACCGAGTAGGTGGCGGTGCAGCTCCCGATGGTGACGTCGACCTGCGCCTCGAACTCGGAGCCCTGGTAGCGGGCCCCGCTGAGGAAGTTCATCCCGTGGGCGTGGTAGGCAAACTCCGCCTGTCCGGTTCCGAGTGGATCGGTGTCGGAGCGCATCTCGGTCACGTCGGGGATGGTGCAGATGCCGTTGGTGGGCTCGTCGGGGAGGATTCCCTTGCCCAGCACCGAATGCGACGGGTCGGGATCGCCGCCGTCCTGCGGATAGTGCATCAGATCCGACTTCATGTAGATCTGGTGGTCGCTGTAGCCGTCGATCCGCCAGTTGTCTCCGAAGATCGGCGGCATGAGATTCTCGCACCCGGCAGGGGCGGCGCCCGGCAAGGTGAACTTCATGGTGTAGCCGCCGAGTGGCGGCCGCTGGATGAGGCAGGGGGCCAGTGCCGCGTCCTTGCATGCGGCGAGGAAGAGAAAACTGGCGCAGGTGGTCAGCCGGAAGAGGGTCATCGATGCGTCCTCACGGGTCGGAAGGGCGTTCATCTAGAAGGTGAACCGGGCGCTGAAGCGGAAGGTGCGGACTGACTGGAACTGCAGCGGCTTGCCCCAGTTGGGGTTCACCGAGGCCGCGGAGACCTGCTGGGACGGATCGGGGAGGGAGACCACGCCCGGTGCGCCGTTGGCGTAGAAAGGCCTGGGGAGCGAGCCGTTGCCGGGGAGGAAGCTGCCGTCGGGCTGCTGCGCCCCGCCGAACTTGGTGGGAACGGTGCCCTGGGTGGCTCCGATGATCGGGCCCACGGTGTTGAAGGTGTAGTTGTTGTCCACCTGCACCGGGCGCTGGGAGTTGAAGAGGTTGAACGCCTCCACGCCGACGGTGAAGACGCTGTCCTTGCTGATCCGGTAATTGATCCCCACCCGGGCGTCGAACGAGGTCACCCACGGCAGGCGGCCGCCCGAACCGCGGGTGAGGATGTAGGCCTCGCCTGCGCCGTAGAGCACCTGCGCTCCGAGGTAGTTGAGCGGCGCGCCGGAGTTGGCGTTGAACGAGCCGCCGACGGTGAAGCTGAGCACCGGAAGGACCACGAACTCCTTGGCCAGGTAGACCTTGATCTGGTGGGTGATGTCCGCCGCCAGCGGCCCCTCCTGGTTGAGGAGCAGCGACTTGAGGTCGAAGGTGGAGTTGAGGTTCGGGTCGAGCTGGCCGTTCTCCGGGCGGTAGAGGCCGTCGTAGTTCCCGCGGAGCTGGGTCCAGGTGTAGCTGACCTGGGCCATCCACAGATCGGAGAAGCTCTTGGTGAAGGACACCGTCACCGCGTGGTAGGTGCGCTTGGCCTTGGGGAAGGTGTCGGCGATGCCCTCACCGGGGTTCCCGATGAAGTAGGTGTTGGCCTCGTCGTTGGACATGTCCTCCACGGTGCGGACGAGGTTCCGGTAGGTGTAGTTGAGGGCGACCTTGGCGTTGGCGAAGATCTCGTACTCGCCGCCGGCGACGATCTCGTCGTTGGACGCCGATTTGAGATCGGGATCCACCGGGACCTGGTCCGCGGCGGTGACCCGCCAGTACTGGCTGGGCCGGGTGGTGCTGGTCCGACGGGTGTGGGCGTTGCAGTAGTCCACCCCGTTGGTCAGCGGATCGCAGTTGTAGTCGTGCCAGGCGTAGATGCCCGGGGCGGTGGTCAGCTCGCGATCGGCGATGTCGAGGGGGATCTGCTCGTAGTAGCGCCCGTAGTTGACGTAGATCTTCGATCGGCCGGACTGGGTCGGGTCGTAGATGACTCCGATCCGCGGCGACCACTGGTCCTTGAGCGAGATGCGGACGATCCCGTCGGCGCCGGAGAGGTTCAGCGCGTCGTAGCGCAGGCCGAGGTTGAGGGTGACCTTGTCGGCGATGCTCCAGCTGTCCTGGAGGAAGCCGCCGACGATGGTCGACTTCGACTTGGCGTCGCTGAAGTCCTGGATCACCGGCTGGTCGGGACCGCTGAGGTAGCCGAAGTTCCGGGCGTCGAACACCGCGTAGGGCTGCGTTCCCCGGGTGGGGCCGGGGACGGTGTTCTCCGGCTGCTCGGTGTAAGCGTCGCGACCGGTGTAGGCCTTCTTGTGCTCGTAGTAGCCGATGTTCCCGTCGAGCCCCGCCTTGAGGACGTGGTGGCCGAGGGCGTTGAGGAGATAGGTGAGCATCCCTCGGGCCTGGTACGAATCGAGGACCAGCCGCTCGATGAAGCCCGGGCCACCGGTGGCCCAGCCCAGCACCCCGCATCGCTGGTCGGCGAAGGCGCCGGAGCAGGCCTGGGTCACGCTGGCTGGCACCTGGTCGATGGTGGCGATGTTCCGGAGGATCGAGGGGTGGAGGATGTAGGCCGGGGTGCCGGCGAGGACGTTGCGGTTGTTCATGTCGAACTCGCTGCCGTCGCCGGGGAGGCCCTCGTCGACCTGGTGGTGCCAGCCGACGCGGAGGTCGAACAACAGGCGCTTGTCGAAGAAGGAGCTGTTGAGCTCGCCCACCACGTTGTACGAGCTGTCGTTGGTCTGGAGGTTGAAGGCGTTGAACGTCCCCGCGCCGTAGATGGTCGAGGCGAGGAGCCCGTTCCGCGCTTGGAGAGCGCCCGGGACCCGGGTGGGGAAGGAGCCGTTGCCACCGCCGCTGGTCGGCGTCCCGTTCACCGAGACGCTGAGCCGGTGGTCGGAGCTGAGGAGGAAGGTGAGCTTTCCGATGAAGTTCAGCGACTTCTCGTCGCTGAACCGTCGCTGGTCACTGTTGGGGATGGGGTTGTAGACGATGTTACCGGTGGTCGGGTCGGTGACCGGATTGCCGCTCGAGTCGACCTGCGCCTGGCTGTAGTGCCGCGTCCAGGAGTAGCGCTGGTACGAGGGCTGGATCCCGGCGAAGAACCAGATCCGGTCCTTGAGGATGTAGCCACCGAGCGTCGCCCCGAAATCGCCGATGTTGTAGAGGTCGTTGGAGACGCTGACCACCCCGGTGCCGGCGGAGGAGGCGTTCGCCGCTGGACCGGCCAGCCCGCCCGGCGTCCAGGTACCGAAGATCGAGCCGTGGAACTCGTTGCCACCCGACTTGGTGGTGGCCGACAAGGCACCGCCGAGGGCTCGCCCGTACTCGGGCATGTAGCCGCCGGTGATCACGTTGACCTCGTCGATGAACTCCACGGTCAGTGGCGTGCCGTTCACCCCGTAGGCGGTGTCGTTCACCGCCAGGCCGTCGATCAGGTAGCTGTTCTCCGGGCTCTGCGAGCCGCTGATCGCCACCCCGTAGAGGTCGTTGGAGGCATTGGGGGCGATCGCCGCCAGCGAATCGAAGGAGCGATTGGCGCCTCCCAGCCCGTTGGGCCGGGAGACGGCGAGGTTGTGCACGTAGTCCTGGTTGATGGTCGATCCCACCGTGCTCGACCCGACGTCGATGATCGGGGCGGTGCCGACCACCGTCACCGTCTCGGTTCCCACCACGTCGGGGAGGAGCTCCACGTTGAGCCGGAGGGTCCGGTCGCTCACCACGTCGATTCCGGAGCGCGCGAAGGGCCGGTAGCTCTCCTTCTCGAAGCGCAGGGTGTAGGAGCCGGGAGGCAGCTGCGGAACCCGGTAGAGCCCGCTGGCATCGGTGATCACCACCTGCTCGCCCTGAAGGGTGGGCGAGGAAGCCGTCACCACGACGTCTGCCACCGGCGCTTTGGTGCTCGAATCCACCACAGTGCCGGTGAGAACGGCGTTCTGAGCCTGGGCGGCGGTTCCGACCAGCGCGAGAAGCAGCGCGATGACACGCCCTCGTGCCCGTCTCGATTGACGCCAGAAGGTTTTTTGCAAGGGGACCCCTCCACGTACTGCGCGGTGGAGGTCAGGGTCCCAGCGCGGCGTTGCGAGCGCAGGATGGCGACCGGCCCACAGAACGAGTGGTGCAAGTGACCCTTCTGGCGTTGTGCGGGGGAAACCGGGCGACTTGCGGGATCAGCCGTCCCATCGCAGCTCCAGCACAGTCACCGCATCGGTGCGCCCGCAACGGTGCGGGCCAGTGGTGTCCGGCTCTCGCGCACGCTCGCGCGGGCCAGCGAAGCCGGCTGAGCGGTGTCGTCGTCGAGGCAGGCAAATCGCCCACCGAGCCCCACGGTTTGCCGGTGGGATGGTGGCCGGCGCGTGCTCGTGACCCCGGCGTTCGGATCCGGCGCAGGTGGCCCGGTCCACGGCCACAACTCCCTGCAGTCCCACCCAAGGGACGCTCAGGGATGGTAGCCCCCGAACCATGCGGAATTTGATGATCCTCGGTGCCTGTCTGCTCGCCTGCGCCGGTGCTCGACCAGCGCCGCCGCCGAGTACCCCGCCTCCGGCGGCCGCCCCATCGGTCGCCGCCCCTGCCGTCGCTCCGGGCGCGGCCGAGCACGCGGAGCCTCCGCCGATCTTCCGCCTGCCGGCAGATGTCCGGCCCACCCGGGAGCGCGTCGAGCTGGAAGTGGTGCCCGACCGGCCCACCTTCCGCGGAACGGTGCAGATCGAGCTCGCCCTCGCCCAGCCGCGAAGCGACCTGTGGATCTCGGCCCGGGGGTTGAGTCTCGGTGCCGGCACGCTCACCGCCGGAGACGAGACGGTGCCGGGCCGCTTCGAGCCCGACGACGTCCGGGGCGCGGCGCGGGTCGTCCTCCCTCATCCGCTCCCCGCCGGACCAGCGATGCTGCAGATCGCCTTCGAGGGGAGCTTCAACCCGCGTCTGGCCGGGCTCTACCGGGTGAAGTCACGCGACCGCTGGTACGCCTTCACCCAGTTCGAGGCGGTGGACGCCCGGCGCGCCTTCCCCTGCTTCGACGAGCCGGCGATGAAGATTCCCTGGGAGCTGACCCTGGTGGTCCCCGGGCAGGCGGTGGCGGTGGCCAATGCTCCGGAGCTCGACCGCGCTGCGGCCGGGGAGCTCACCCGGGTCCGCTTCCGGCCCACCCGGCCGCTGCCCAGCTACCTGGTGGCCTTCGCGGTGGGCGACTTCGACGTGGTGACCCCGCCGCCGCTGCCGCCCAACGCCATCCGCAAGACTCCGCTTCAGATCCGCGGGCTGGCCACCCACGGTCGCGGCGGCGAGCTCGGTTACGCGATGAAGTCCACCGCGGATCTCCTGGTGATGCTCGAGGAGTGGTTCGGCCTTCCCTTCCCCTACGAGAAGCTGGACCAGCTGGCGGTGCCCGACTTCGAGGCCGGGGCGATGGAGAACGCCGGGCTGATCACCTACCGCGAGCCGGCGCTCCTGGTGGACGAGGCCGCTGCTTCCTCGGCGCAGCGCCAGAACGTGGTGGTCGACATCTCGCACGAGATCGCCCACCAGTGGTTCGGCGATCTGGTGACCATGGCCTGGTGGGACGACCTGTGGCTCAACGAGTCGTTCGCCGACCTGATGGAGACCAAGATGACCACCGCCTACCTCAAGGACAGTCGCTACGACCTGGTCCAGCAGAAGGTGGTCCACGGCGCAATGTTCAGCGAGGAGCTCTCCGGGGTGAATCCGATCGTCCCCGTGCTCCGGACCGAACCGGACATCTTCGGTTTCGACTACAGCATCGTCTACCAGAAGGGCGGGCAGGTGCTGGAGATGTTCGAGAGCTTCCTCGGGGAGGAGAAGTTTCGCCGGGGCATCCGCCGCTACCTGGAGACCCACCGGGACGGGAACGCCACCCGGGCGGATCTGATGAGGGCCCTGGCCCAGGAGGGCACCGATCTCGGCCCGGCGCTGACCAGCTTCGTCGAGCAGCCGGGTGTGCCCCTGGTGCACGGGGAGCTGCGCTGTGACCGCGGAGCGCCCCGGGTCCACCTCACCCAGACCCGGCAGCGCCCGCTGGGCTCACCGCTCTCCGACGGCCAGCGCTGGGAGATCCCGGTCTGCGTGCACACTCCGAGCACCGGCTCCCGTCCGGACTGCGTGCTGCTCCGTGAGGCCGAGGGCGACCTGCCGCTGCGGAGCAAGACCTGCCCGGCGTGGTTCGCCCTCAATGCCGACGCCAACGGCTACTACCGGTGGATGTTGCCCCCCGACCAGCTCCGCACCCTGCTCAAGAAGGGGTACGGCTCGCTCCGGCCCACCGAGCGACTCTCGCTGGCCAACAACCTCTCCGCCGCCTTCCGGAGCGGAACGCTCAACGCCGCGGACACCCTGGCCGCGCTCGGGCCGGTGGCCCACGATGTGGAGCCGTCGGTGGCGCAGGAGCCAGGAACCGTTCTCCGCCTCGTCCGCGAGCAGTTCCTGACCCCGCCCGAGCGACCGGCGGTCGAGGCGTACATGCGGAAGCTCTACGGGCCGGTGCTGGCCCGCGTCGGATGGACCCCGCGCAAGGGAGAGGCCGGCCGCCAGACGCAGTTCCGGTCCTGGCTCGTCCGCTACCTGGCGATCGAGGCCAACGACCGGGCGGTGCTCGACCGTGCGGCGGCGCTCGGGCGCGCCTATCTCGGCACCGACGGACGACTCCATCCGGAGGCGGTGGACCACGACCTGGTCGGCGTCTCACTGGAGGCCGCCGGACGCACCGGCGACGCGGCGCTGTTCCAGACCATGCTCCAGCGGCTGAAGGCGGCCGACGACTCCAACGTCCGGGAGAACCTCCTGGTCGGGCTGGGGCAGTTCCGGGACCCGGTGCTCGCCGAGCAGGCCCGCGCGCTGGCGATGCAGGAGGACCTGCGGGTCAACGAGCGGGGCTACGTCCTGGCGGTGCAGACCCTCACCCTGGAGCAGCGGCCCGGCTCCTGGAGCTGGCTGAAGACCCACGTCGATCAGTTCGCCCCGCGGATGCCCGACACCTACGTGCAGTTCTTCGCCTATGCCCAGGGCGGCTGCGGCGAGGCCGATGCCAGGGACCTCCAGGAGGGGCTGGGGCCGCACATCACCCGCTACGCTGGAGCGACCTACACCCTGAAGAAGGCGGTGGAGAAGACGCGGCTGTGCGGGGCGCTGACCGACAAGCAGCGGGAGAGCGCCCGGCAGTTCCTCCGCAGCCAGGAGTCGGCTGCCACCGGTCCGGCCCGGGGAGTGAGCGCCCTGCATTGACCCACGGCGCCCGGCCCGGCAGCGAGCTAGAGGGTGGTCTCCACCGACGAGACGCGCCAGATGTCCCGGGCGTACTCGTGGATGGTGCGGTCGGAGCTGAACCGCCCCACCCGGGCGACGTTGAGGAGGGCCTTCTTCGCCCACTGCTCGGCGTCGCCGTAGGCCCGTCCGACCTCGGCCTGCACGCTGGCGTAGCCGCGGAAGTCGGCCAGCACGAGATATCGGTCCTCGCGCAGGAGCGAGTCCACCAGGGGGCGGAAGAGGTCCCGGTCCTCGGGGGAGAAGAAGCCGGAGGCGACCAGATCCAGCACCGCCTTCAGCTCCGGGTCGCCGGCCACCACCTCCGCCGGGCGGTAGCCCTTGCGAAGGGCCTCCTCCACCTGATCGGCGGTCAGCCCGAAGAGGAAGAAGTTCTCTGACCCCACCGCCTGGCGGATCTCGATGTTCGCCCCGTCCAGCGTCCCCACGGTCAGCGCCCCGTTGAGGGCCAGCTTCATGTTTCCGGTGCCCGAGGCCTCCTTGCCGGCGGTGGAGATTTGCTCCGAGACGTCGGCGGCGGGGATGACCTTCTCCGCCAGGGTCACCCGGTAGTTGGGGAGGAAGACCACCTGGATGCCGGTCCGGGCGGAATCGGCGTTGACCACCTCGGCGATGCCGTTGATCAGCCGGATGGTGAGCTTGGCCAGCTGATAGCCGGGAGCGGCCTTGGCGCCGAAGAGGAACACCCGCGCCGGCCCGGTCGAGCCCGGCTTCTCCCGGGCCCGCATCCACAGGGCCACGATGTGCAGGGCGTTGAGGAGCTGGCGCTTGTACTCGTGAAGCCGCTTGATCTGCACGTCGTAGAGCGCCTGGGGGTCGAGGTTGGTCCACAGGGTGTCCCGGACGTACTGGGCCAGCCGGGTCTTGTTGCTCTGCTTCACCTCCTGGAAGGCGCGGAGGAACGCCGGGTCGGCGGCCAGCGGCTCGAGGGCGCGGAGGCCGTCGAGGTTCCGCACCCAGCCGTCGCCGATGCGGGAGGTGATCAGCGTCGCCAGCCCGGGATTGCAGAGCAGCAGCCACCGCCGCGGGGTGACCCCGTTGGTCTTGTTGTTGAAGCGCTCCGGGAACAGCTCGGCGAAGTCGGGGAGGACCTGCTTCTTCAGCAGCTCGGTGTGCAGCTCGGCCACCCCGTTGATGCTGTGGGAGCCCACCACCGCCAGGTGGGCCATCCGGACCTTCTTCTCCGGGCCTTCCTCGATCAGCGAGAGCCTCCGCAGCCGGTCGTTGTCGAAGGGGTGGCGGATCTGCACCTGGCGGAGGAAGCGCTGGTTGATCTCGAAGATGATCTCCAGATGCCGGGGGAGGAGCCGCTCGAAGAAGCCCACCGGCCACATCTCCAGCGCCTCGGCGAGCAGGGTGTGGTTGGTGTAGGCGAACGTTCCGACGGTCACCTCCCACGCCTCGTCCCAGGGAACCTGCTTCTCGTCGACCAGGATCCGCATCAGCTCGGCGATGGCCACCGCGGGGTGGGTGTCGTTGAGCTGGATCGCCACCTTGTCAGGGAAGCTCCGGAAGTCGTCGTGGCGTCGGAGGTAGCGGCGGATGATGTCCGCCAGGCTGCAGGTGACGAAGAAGTACTCCTGGCGAAGGCGGAGCTCCTTGCCGGCCTGGTTCTGGTCGTTGGGGTAGAGGACCTTGCTGATCACCTCCGACTCGTTCTTCTCCACCACGCTCCGCTCGTAGTCGCCGGCATTGAACAGCCGGAAGTCGAACTCCTCCGAGGCTCGGGCCGACCAGAGGCGGAGGGTGTTGACCGTCGGGGTGCCGTACCCGGCGATGGGCGTGTCGTAGGGAACTCCGAGGACGGTCCGCCCGTCGACCCACCGGGCCAGCGGGGTGCCGTTGCGGCCGGTGCCATGCTCCACCCTGCCGCCGAAGCGCACCGGGACCGTCTTCTCCGGGCGGACGATCTCCCAGGGGTTGCCGAACTTCAGCCACTCATCCGCCCGTTCGACCTGATGCCCGGCGATGATGTCCTGCCGGAAGATGCCGAACTCGTAGCGGATGCCGTAGCCCATCCCCGGGTAGCCGTGGGTGGCCATCGAGTCGAGGAAGCACGCCGCCAGCCGTCCCAGACCGCCGTTGCCCAGTCCGGCGTCGGGCTCGAGGTCGATCAGCTCGTCGAGATCGGCCCCGGCGGTGGCCAGTCCCTCCCGTGCCACCTCGAGGAGGCCGGTGGCGAGGAGGTTGTTCCCCAGCGCCCGTCCGAGGAGGTACTCGGCGGAGAGGTAATAGGCCCGCTTCGCGTCCTGCGTGCGATAGGCACGCTTGGTGGCCACCCACCGCTCGGCGAGCCGGTCGCGAACGGCCATCGACACCGCCTGGAACTTGTCCCAGGGCGTGGCCCGGTCCTGCCCCTGACCGCGGGTGTACTGAACGTGGGCGAGGAAGGACCGCTGCAGCGCGTGGGGATCGCTGCGCAGCCGTGGTGGCTCCGGGCTCGGTGGAGGCCCAGGCTCGGGAACGAGTCGAAGGGGGGCGTCGCTCATCGGGGAGGCGCAGTGTACTCCCCGGGCGCCGCCGGGGGATCAGCTCCGCGCGCCTCCCGTGCCGGGGAGCGGCTCTGGCCCGCGGGCGTAGCGCAGGGTGCCGTAGCCGGTGATCAGCCCCACCAGGGTCTCGGCGAAGTGGCGAAGGCGCTGCCGCTCAGTTCGCTGGGTGGAGGGTGGCCAGCGACGGCGCGTCGAGCACGGTGGCCAGAGGTGTCACCGCCTCGCGGAACTGGGCCAGCAGCTTGGAAGGCACCGGCTCGTTGCGCGGGAACTTCTGGTTCAGCGGATTGACGAAGCTCCCGTTGCGCTTCATGGCGAAGTGCAGGTGCGGTCCGGTGGTGAGCCCGGTGCTTCCCGAGTAGCCGATGACCTGCTTCTGCGCCACCCGCGCTCCGGTCTTCACTCCCTGCCCGTAGCCGGAGAGGTGGAGGTAGCAGGTCTCGAACCCGTTCCGGTGGCGGACGCAGACGGTATTGCCCCCGTCGCCGGTGTTTCCCGCCCGGGTCACCGTCCCGTCGGCGACCGACCACACCGGGGTGCCCACCGCCGCCGCGTAGTCCACTCCCTGATGGGCGCGGACGTACTGGAGCACCGGGTGAAAGCGCGAGCCGAAGCCGCTGGTGACGTGGGCAAACTTCAGCGGGGATTTGAGGAACGCCTTCCGCGCCGAGGTCCCGTCCTCCTGGAAGTAGGACCAGCTGCCGTCGGGGAGCTGCCAGCGAAAGACGCGCTTGGTGCCCACCGCCTCGCCCCGGTACTCGGCGGCCATCACCTCGCCGTAGCGGAGGAGCCGTCCCCGGGCGAGCACCTTCTCCACCAGGCAGCGCACCCGGTCGCCCTTCCGGACGTCGAGGTAGAAGTCGATGTCCCAGGCGAAGACGTCGGCCAGGGCCAGGGCGATGGTGGGGTCCTCGTGCGAGGCCAGCGCCGCGTCGTAGAGCGAGGTGGCCACCTCCAGTTCCACCCGCGAGACCTGCTTCTCCACCTCCACCACCCGCTTGCTGGCCACGTACCGCTCGCCGTCGCGGCGGACCTGCCACTCGTCGACCTCGCTCTGCCGGTAGTCGAAGAAGTCCAGCTCTCCGTTGCGGAAGACCAGGCGGAGCTGGTCGCCCACCCGCGACCTGCGGAAGTCGAACACTCCGTCGAGCGCGGCGATGACCCGGTCGCTCTGTGGGCCGTCCAGCCCGGCGTCGCGGAGCGCCTTGGCCAGGATCTGGTTCCGCTCGATGCGGCGGTTGACGACGCGGATGCCGGGGGTGGTGGGCGCGATGGCCAGCAGCGTGGCGGCGAGGGCCGGGAGGAGAACGGTCATTCGTGAAGGGGCGAGGCTCCAGTGTACCGGCACCCGGGGCTGGGGCGAATCGAAGAAACGCGCCACCCGATGTCCGGGCCGGGCGGGTAGGGAAGACGGCCACCGACCGCGGGACGCCCCGGCAGCGGGTCGGGCGTGTCCCGGGCGATGCGGACCTCTGGCCTCACTCCTCCCGGTCCGGTCGTCCCAGGACCAGACAGCGCGAGGCCCTCAGCCAGCGCTGGCAGCGGCAGCCGCCGGTATCGAGCCGCCGCGGGCACGCTGAGACAGCACCTCCACCGAGCAGACGCCCGCCTCGGGCATCGATTCGCTGTGGATCCCCGAGCGCCGCAGCAGCGCCATCATTCCCACGTTGGTCGACAGCACGTCGGCGCGGAGCCCGCGCATCCCGTGGGCATCGCCCACCTCGAGGAGATGGCGCACCAGCGCCGTCCCCACCCCGCGCCGCTGGACGTCGTCGCGGACCACGATGCCCAGGTCACCCATCTTGCTCGAGGCGTCGAGCTCGTAACGGGCGATACCCACCAGTCGCCCGCTCCCGGCCTCCTCGGCGACCAGGGCGCAGCTGCTCCGGGGGTCGGCGTCGAGGAAGGCCAGCACCTCGGAGCGGGAGTGGATCCGCCGGGGGGTGAAGTAGCGCTGGTAGGCGCTCTCGGGAGACATGTCGTAGAGCACGTCCTGCACTTGCTGCTCGTCGGTGGCTCGGGCAGCCCGGACGACGATCTCCTCGCCTCCCGGAAGCCGCTCGTGCCACACCCGGGTCTCGAACGGCGCCCGCACCGGCGGCTGGTCGGGGAGGATCCACCGCCGCTGCTTGGCGCCGGCCATCAGCTCCGCCCGGTGGTCGGGGTGGGCGATGCAGATCAAGGCCAGCGCCCGCTCGCGCACCGACTTCCCCCACAGATCGGCCACCCCGTACTCGGTCACCACGTAGCGGACGTCGCCGCGGCTGGTCACCACCGCCGACCCCTCGGGGAGGACGGCCTGGATCCGGCTCACCGTTCCCCCGCGGGCGAGCGAGGGAAGGACAATCAACGAACGACCCAGGCGGCTCCGCGCCGCGCCGCGCACGAAGTCCACCTGCCCGCCGATGCCGGAATAGAACTGGCCATCGAGGGTGTCCGCTGCCACCTGGCCGGTGAGATCCACCGCCAGCGCGGTGTTGATGCTCACCATCCGGTCGTTGCTGGCGATGACCGCCGGGTCGTTGACCCAGTCGCTGGGCCGCAGCTCGAGCAGCGGATTGTCGTCCGCCCAGCGGTAGAGGCGGGTGCTCCCCATCAGGAAGGAGGCCACCAGCTTCCCCGGGAGCACCGTCTTCCGCCGGCCGGTCACCACCCCTGCCTCGACCAGGTCCATCACCGGGTCGGAGAGCATCTCGGTGTGAATGCCCAGGTCGTGGTGACCCTTCAGCGCGCCGAGGATGGCCGAGGGGGCGGACCCGATCCCGACCTGCACCGTCGCCCCGTCGGGAACCAGCTCGGCGACGTGGGCACCGATGGCCTCCGAGATGGCGTCGGGCACCGGCGGCGGCCGCTCGGGGATGGGACGGTCGACCGGGACGAGGTGCGTGCACCGCCGGAGGTCGATCCGGGTGTCGCCGTGCGTCCGGGGCATCCGGGGGTTGACCTCGGCGAGGAGGATCCGCGCGGAGTCCACCGCCGCGCGCACCACGTCCACGCTGACCCCCAGGGTGGCGAATCCATCGCCGTCGGGTGGGCTGACCTGGATCAACGCCGCGTCTGGCTGGAGCCGGCCGCCGCGGAGGAGGGCGGGGATCTCGGAGAGGAAGACCGGGGTGAAGTCCGCCGCTCCGCGCCGCACCGCCTCGCGGACGTTGGCCCCGATGAAGAAGGCGTTGTGGCGGAAGCGGTCGGACACCGCCGGGTCGGCGTAGGGAGCCTCCCCGAGGGTGAGGATGTGGAGGATCTCGTTGTCGGCGAGGTGCGTGCCGTCCTGGACCATCGCCTCGACCAGGGTGGAGGGCACGGCGGCTCCGGATCCGACCAGGATCCGGTGCCCCGGCCGGAGGGCGCGGATCGCTTCCCGGGCGGTGGACACCTTTCGCGGGAACCGCGCCGTCCAGTCGTGGTCTGCGCTCATGGGAGAACCCCCTCGCCGGAGGGACGCGCGGGCAGGGATCTCATGGACCCGCGGTGGGTGGGGTGCAAGTGGGAAGGATGGATGGTGACCTCGAGGTGGTGACAGAGAACTCGAGGCGCCGGGTGGAGTGCCCCCCGCCCGACGCCCCGGCGGGGCTATCTGCTCGCTCGCTCTCGGCGGATGGCGGCCTCCCGTCGCTCACCGGGGCCACCACCCAGGAGCAGACGGACTGCGGCGACCGCCGATGCGCCTCCGAAGCAGGCGAAGAGGGCGACCATCGGGTGGTAGCCCATCTCTCCCCAGACTGGCCCCGACACACTGGCTGCGTTTCCGATCAACCCTCCGATCGCTCCCCCCAGCCCTCCGAGGGAGACGATCCGGAGGAACCCGATCCACCTCCATCGTCCCAGCGCTGCCAGGACGATGCCGGCGACGATTCCGATGAGCACCGCGCTGAGCATCTCGAAGAGGGTCATGGTCATTCTCCGGGAAGCCGAGGTTGCATCCGCCGTGCCCCGCTCCTTGCTCGGGGGGCGCCGGAGGTGGGCGCAGAATCGGCGGTGAAGTGACCGCCTCCGCAGGAATTGCGCCGCGCTCAGGCGCTCAGCGGACGTGGACCGTCGGCAGCGGCGACGGCCGCGGGAACGCCACGATCTCGATCGGGGCGGGCTGCTTGGCTCTGGGGAGGATGGTCACCGGTCCGGGGAGATAGGTGCTGACGAAGTGGGTGGTGAAGTGATCCACCGCGGCCCAGTCGGTGTACTCGTAGTCGCGAGTCACGTCGGTGTCCCCGCCCGCCTTGGCGACGATCCGGCGCATCACCCAGCGGGTGAGCGGTCCGTAGCGAGTGTAGGGCAGCGCGCCGGCGATCAGCTCCACCTGCTCCGGTCGCCACCCCGTCCTGGCCAGCAGCTTCTCCACCAGGCGCATCGTCTGGGCCCGGCCATCGCTGGTGCGACTGAGCACCGCCAGCCCCACGGAGAAGAAGGCCGAGGGCAGCCGGGCGAGGAGCGCGCGGTGCTTCTGGACGAAGCGAACCACCGGACGCATGTAGCCACCGCCGATCACCGGTGAGCCGACGATCACCGCTCCGAATCGGCGGAAGTCGAGATCCCTGGGGACCTCGGCAGCGTCGACCATCTCCGGAACATGCCCCTGCTCCCGGATGCTGGCGGCGATGCACCGGGCGACCTTCCCGGTCTGCCCGTTGCGGCTGGCATAGACGATGAGGACGCGAGCCATCGAAGCCT
>Ga0306921_10003590_pt1 | contig 15739 bp, 12 predicted proteins | sample sta12Cox44000080_FD_203760 | JGI IMG/M metagenome (GOLD analysis project Ga0306921, IMG submission 203760) | Lab enrichment of tropical soil microbial communities from Luquillo Experimental Forest, Puerto Rico - statoxic.12C.oxic.44.000.080 (v2)... | ecosystem: Environmental > Terrestrial >...
GTTGCGGCCGCTGATCTCAACCGGCTGGCAAGAGAGCGGCACCACGCCGTCCATCAAATCGGGGTACATCTCGGCCCACATCCAGGCATGCATGCCGCCCATCGAGCTGCCGATGACCAGCCGCAGATGGGCGACACCGAGCCCTTCGGTGATCAGCCGATAGCCGCTCTCGACCATGTCATGGTAGCGGTAACGGGGGAAATTCCCCCGAAGCCCGTCGGAGGGCTTGCTCGACCCGCCGCGGCCGATCGCGTCCGGCATGATCATGAAGTACTGCGTCGCATCGAGCGGCTGACCCGGTCCGAAGAGTTCGTCGGCGAGGCTCGGGCGCAGCCAATTGGCGCTGGTGCCGGTGTTGCCCTGCAACAGCAGCGCGCCGTTGACGATCTTGCCTGCGGTGTTGCGCCTGGCGGTTCCGAGCGTGCGGTAATGCAGCTTCAGCTCGGGCAATGTCTCGCCGCTGCGGAACACATAGCTCCGGATGACGAAGTCGTCCTCCCGGTAATTCGGCCATTTCGTTTGGTGCGCAGATGCAGGCGTGTCAGCGGCATGGGCAGGCATTTGCAGGTTCTCCGGTTCGTTTCTAGGGGATGATAGAGGCTGCCTGTTCCCGGCGAAAGCGCCGCCACGGATCGGTCACCGGGTGGCACTGGCTTTCGGTGTGTCCCGTCGCATATCGTCGTTGCCGATGAACGCGTGCCGACCCATTCGCCTCAACGCCTTCGACATGGCCTGCGTCGGCCACATTCAGCACGGAATGTGGATGCATCCGCGTGACCATTCCTCGGACTATACCTCGCTCGACCATTGGGTGCGCCTGGCACAGATGGTCGAGCGAGGCCTGTTCGACGGGCTGTTTCTCGCCGACGTGCTCGGTGCTTACGATGTCTACGGCGGAAATGCCGACGCCTCGCTGCGCGGCGCCGTGCAGATCCCCCTGCTCGATCCGATGGCGCTGGTGCCGGCGATGGCCCATGCGACCACGCATCTCGGCTTTGGCGTGACCTGCAACCTCGCCTACGAACCGCCGTTTCTGTTCGCCCGCCGCATGGCGACGTTGGATCATTTGACGGGTGGCCGCATCGGCTGGAACATCGTCACCGGCTATCTTGACAGTGCGGCGCGCGCGATGGGTTTCGCTGCGCAGGTCGAGCATGACGACCGGTACGACTTGGCGGACGAATACCTGCAAGTGGTCTACGCGCTGTGGGAGGGCGGCTGGGCGGACGACGCAGTGATACGCGACCGCCAGCGCGGCCTCTACACCGACCCGCGGCGGGTGCGCCCGGTGCGCCACCACGGCAAGCAGTTCGATGTCGATACAATACCGTTGTGGGAGCCGTCGCCGCAGCGCACGCCGGTGCTCTACCAGGCGGGAGCCTCGGACCGCGGCAGAAAATTCGCCGCCCGCCATGCCGAGTGCGTGTTCGTCAACGCCAGCACCAAGCAGAATGTGCGCCGCATTGTCGCCGATTTGCGTACCCGTGCCGCGCCGCGGCCAATGCTGATATTTGTCGGCGCCAGCGTCGTCGCCGGCCGAACCGAGAAGGAGGCGCACGAGCTTCTGGCCGAGTACCGGCATCACGCCAGTGTCGAAGGCGCGCTGGCACACGCCGCCGCCTCGCTCGGCATCGACTTCGACCGCTACGGGATGGACGAGCCGATCGAGGCCGGTGCCACTCAGGCCATTCGCTCCAATGTCGAGGCCATCACCGCCTCTTTGGGTCCAGGCTGGTCGAAGCGAAAGCTGATCGACCGGTTTGTGCTTGGCAGCCGCCAGCCGCCGATCGTCGGCTCGCCCGAGCAGGTTGCCGACCAACTGATCGACTGGCTCAATGAAGCCGATGTCGACGGCTTCAACCTCTCGCGCACCGTCGTTCCGGAGTGTCTGGAGAGCTTTATCGAGCTGGTGGTGCCGGTCCTGCAGGAACGCGGCGCCTACAAACGCGATTATGCTCCCGGCACCTACCGGCAGAAGCTGTTCGGCCGTGGCGATCGGTTGCCCGACGGGCACCCGGCCGCTTTGGCACGCTGGAGCGCTGTCCGCTAATATTAAAAGGAAGAATGCATGCGCAAGTTTTTCGGGCCGGCAGGTTCAGTCACCAGGGTCACGATCGAGAGCGAATTTCTCAAGACTAATATGCTGGGGGATCCGACAGTGCGCGTCGTTGATGTGTACATCCCGGCCGGGCATGACGGACGAGGATTGCCGCTGCTGGTCGATCTGGTCGGTTTCACCGGCAGCGGCCTGTCCCACACGAATTGGGCCGGCTTCCGCGAAAACCTGCCGGAACGGCTCGACCGGCTGATCGGCGAGCAACGCATGCCGCCGGTCGTCGTCGCCTTTCCCGATTGCTTCACGCGGCTCGGCGGCAACCAATACATCAACTCGGCTTCAATGGGTGCCTGGGAGGATTTTCTGCTGCATGAAATGCTGCCGTTAATCGAACAGCGCTTCAATTGCGGCGGCAGCGGGCGGCGCGGCGTGTTTGGCAAGAGCTCAGGCGGGTATGGCGCGATCACCCACGCGCTGCGCCACTCCGACATCTGGGCGGCGGCAGCTTGTCATTCGGGCGATATGGGCTTCGAGGTGTGCTATCTGCCCGATATGCCGGCGGTACTGCGCGCGCTCGCCGGCACTGAGAACTCGATTGAACGCTGGTGGCAGCAGCTTGAGGCCGCCCGCAAGCCTTCCGACGGCTCCGGCAAGGTCATCAATGCACTGGCGATGGCGGCGAGCTACGACCCCGATCCGACGCAGTTTCTCGGGATGCGGCTGCCGGTCACGTTTGACACCTGCGAGGTCATCGAGGAACGCTGGGCGAACTGGCTACGCCAAGATCCAGTCGTCGCAGTCGAGACCCAGGCCGACAACCTACGCCGGCTAAAGGCGCTCTACATCGATTGCGGCACGAACGACCAGTTCAATCTGCTGTACGGCGCCCGCCGGTTTGTGCGGCGGCTAAACCAGCTCGGCATCGCGCATCGCTACGAAGAGTTCTCCGACAACCACACCAATGTCGATTACCGCATGGACGAGAGCCTGCCGTTTCTCGCCCAGGCATTGTCCGGCTGATCTGTTCGACTCGGCCGGACCTGCCGGAAATTACGCTGGGCAGTGGCGCGACGTCGCCGGTGATGCCGCGGCCATTGCCGTCGCGACCTTGTCGGGACGAGTGAACGCCAGATATTCGCGGGCGAACTCGGGCGGCAGGATTTCGACCATCGACTCGTTCTCGACCCAGACTTCGATCACATGGAATGGGCCGCGGTTGCAGCTAAAGCATTGCCAGCCCTCGCGGGCGGCAATGGCCTCGACCTTGTCCGCGTCGGTGGCGACGCTGAGCGCGAAATGGGTCGGCCCGTAGCCGCGCGCCTCCTTCCTCACAAAGCTCCCGCCATTGGTGCCACCCGGCTGCAGCTCGGTTCCGGCCGGATAGACTTCGACACCCGATCCGTGCTCGTCGAGCTGAAGCGCAAAGAAGCTCCCCGGATTGGGCGGAAACGGCACCGCCTTACCACCCATGATTTCGGCCAGAACCCCGGCGACGTGTTTAGGATCACGCGCGGCGATCGAGAGATGATGGATCATCGCTTCCTCACAAATTTGCCCGCGCGAAGAATAGCACGGCCCGGCCGCTCCCGCGACGGTGAATGGCGGAGCGGCTGATTCCTGAGTTTTACCATTTTCTAACCGGCCGCGGCCTACAATGATCGCGCGCGGCGCAAACCGCATGGGGCCGGTTCGTGCGATCGATCGCTGGGCGCCAGTCGAGGATACTCATGCATCTCGGGAGTGCCGGTTACATCGTCGGCGCGCTCGCTATCGCCGCGGCGCTTTATGTCGTGCTCGCCTACAACCGTCTGGTACGGGCGCGGAGCATGCTGCAGGAGGGGTGGAGCGGTATCGATGTCCAGCTGCGGCGCCGCGCCGACCTCGTCCCCAACCTGATCGAGACGGTCAAAGGCTACGCCGCGCACGAGCACGGCATTTTCGAGGACCTGGCCGATAAGCGGGCTCAGAGCCTCGCCGCCAACACGGTGACCGGCCAGATCGCCGCCGAGCAGGCGATGCAGGGCGCGCTCGGGCGCCTTTTCGCGGTCGCTGAAGCCTATCCCGCGCTGAAGGCAGACGCCAATTTCCGACAGCTGCAGACCGAGCTCGAACAAATCGAGGACCAGGTTCAGCTGGCGCGGCGCTACTACAACGGGGTGGCGCGCGAGATGAATACGCGCGTCCAATCCTTTCCAGGCAACCTGGTGGCCGCGGGATTCGGCTTCACCTCGGCGAGCTATTTCGAGCTCGGCGACGAGGCCGCGCGCACTGCGCCAAAGGTCGCTTTCGGCTGAACGATGCAGGCCGCCCGGGTCGCGCTCGCGCTGGCGCTGCTGCTCCTCGGCGCGACGTCCGCGCGTGCCCAGACCGAGCGCATCCTTGACTTCGTCAGCGATGTAGCGATCCAACCCGACAGCCGCCTCGACGTCACCGAGACAATTACCTTCCAGGTATCGGGGACGCAGATCCGGCACGGCATCAATCGCGATTTTCCGACTGATTACCGGGGCCGGTGGGGATCGCGCTCGACCACCGGCTTTGTCCTGGACGACGTCCTCCTCGACGGCGATCCCGTCCCGACCCAACAGTCGCGATTGCCGAATGGCGTGCGCGTCCGCATCGGCGATCCCGATCGCCTCGTCCCGGCCGGCGTGCACACCTACACGATCCATTACCTGACGTGGTGGCAGATACGTTTCGGGCCGGATGCGGATGGGCTCGACTGGAATGTCACCGGGAACGGCTGGGAATGGCCGATCGATCGCGCGGAATTACGCCTGCGTGGGCCCGCGGGGCTCGTTTGGAACAACGTCCGAACCTTTACGGGCCGGCAGGGGAGTCACGCCGAGGATGCTCGGGTCATCGCACAGGTGCCCGGCCTTCTCGACGTAGTCACGAGGGGACCCCTCTCCCTTCATGAAGGGCTGACCGTAGCTGCATCCTTTCCGAAGGGCGTGCTGCAGCAACCCTCCGAGCTGCAGGCCGCAGCCCATTGGGTTGGCGACAATCTGGCGCTGTTTCCGAGCGTTTTGGGCCTCGTCGGGATCAGTGTCTATGTCGGCTGGCTGTTTCTTTACTGTACCGCGCGGCCGCCTGGTGTGATTGTCCCGCAATTTGCTCCCCCGAGCGGTTTCTCCCCGGCCATGGTCGGCTATCTCGAGGATAAGAGCTTGTCGGACCGCGATTTCAGCGCCGGCATCATCGGCCTCGCGGTGGCGCGGCGTCTGAAGCTGATCCACGACGATGGAACCTATCGGCTGGTCCGCCAGCAAGGCGGCCAGCCTGTGACCGAACTCGAATCGCAGTTCGAAGGCGCGCTCTTTCGGGCGGACGACGAACTGTGCATTTCCCCAACAAATCACAATCGCATCACAGACGCCCGCACGGCATTGGGCAACTTTCTGCGCCGCGCGGTTATGCCGACGCTGTTGTACAAAGAGCCGCGCAATGTGCGGCCCGCTCTGGCACTGGCAATCGCGATGATCCTGTTGACGGTGGCCGCTCTGGCGATCGAATTCGGCACATTCGCGGTAGCGCTCGCGTTCCTGATCGGCTTTGCCCTCGTGGGCGCGCTGCTTCTCGTATTGTCAGTCCGAGCGGGCGGCCGCGGCCGCTGGATTCCTGCCACGGTCGGCGTGCCATTCCTGGTGATCGGGTTGTCGGTCGCCGGCACCAGCGGCCTCTTGCTTTGTCGCCTCGCTTGCCGCGGCGCAGACCGAGTACCAGCCGGATTGGTACGACGGTAGCCACACTTGGAGCCACTGCGACGTTTCAGATTTCAGCTCGGGTTTGGGCACCGGTCTCGCCTCGGCGATTACCGCGGCCGCTACAGCGCCGAGCTCGAGCGACGGCTCTTCGGGCGGCAGCGATGGCGGCAGCGGCGACGGGGGTGGCGGAGGTGGCGGCTCGGGTTGGTAGCGCGCGGCTGCGACGAGCCGATGGGCCCGGTAAGGCAGGGTCATTCCTCGGGCAGCCCGGCCTTGCGCAGACCACTGAGAGAGATTTCCATTAATTCTGGCGAGAAGACCCGCGACCAGAATGCCCTGTATCGGGCAATGGTGAGCCCGGGCTGAGCCTCGATCTGTTGGCTCAACGCCGCACGGGCCTCCTCCATCCGAGCGAGGTGGGCGCATGCGATCGCCTTGGTGACGAGCGCGGCCCGATACCCGGGCTCATCGCGCAATGTTCGCTCTGCCCAATCGGCCGCTTCTTCGTAACGTCCTGCCACCAAGTGAGCGCGCGCTATCCCGGTGGTGAAGTTTCTGCGTTGCCGATCGAGCGGGCTCAGCCGCATCGCGCGCTCGCACGCTTCGATCGCCGGGCCGGGTTGACCGAGATTGACCGACACGACGCCTCGTACCATCCAGGCATGAGCGGAATTGGGATTGAGTGTGAGCGCGCGGTCGATTGCTGCCGCGGCCACCGTGAGCTCCCCTGCGAAAATCGTTAGAGTGGCCGCAGCCATCCACAGCGTATCCGGGTCGTCCTTGCCTGCCTCAAGAGCCTGCCTCGCCAAGGCCACCGCCTCCGCGGTGTCCGTATCCGAGACGGGGCTGCGGCCGTGCGAGGTTTGGTGGACGCGATGCCATCCGATCAACGCCTTGGCGGGCGCATAATTGGGGTCAATCGCCAGTGCCCGTTTCAATAATGAAACGGCCTCGCGCACGCTCTCGTCGGTGTGAATGTCGCGCAACGCAAGCGCCCGCAGATAGAGATCGTAGGCATCCAAGCTCTCCGTAAGCTTGCGGTTGGCGCGTTCGATTTCGGATTGCCGGAGCCTCGGCTCGATCGAACCGACAACCCCGCTCGCGACCTGGTCCTGTAATTCGAACACACCTTCCAGCGAGCCGTCGAACCGGTCGGCCCAGAGATGCGCGCCAGTGGACGCGTCAATAAGCTGCGCCGTGATGCGCACGCGACCGCCTGCTTTGCGCACGCTCCCTTCGAGGATGTAACGCACGCCCAACTCGCGCGCCACCTGTTTCACATCGACAGGCTTGCCTTTGTACGTAAAGCTCGAATTGCGCGCGATCACGAAGAGCCAGCGGATGCGCGACAGCGCGGTGATGATCTCCTCGACCATGCCGTCGGCGAAATATTCCTGCTCGGGGTCGCCGCTCATGTTCTGAAACGGCAATACCGCGATCGACGGCTTGTCGGGCAGCGCCAGCGGCGCGGACACCGCCGGTTTCGCGCCGAGCCTGACGCGCCAGATATGCACCGGCCTTGCAATGTTCTTCACCTGCTGCTCGCCCATATCCTCGAACACGACATCGAGCTTGTCGCGCACCTGGTCGTGCACCACCCGGCTGACGCAGATGCCGCCCGGCTCGGTGAGCGCTTCCAGACGCGCCGCTATATTGACGCCGTCCCCATAGATGTCATCGTCGTCGAGGATGATGTCGCCGAGATTGATCCCGATGCGGAACTCAATGCGCCGCGCTTCTGGAACCTCGGTGTTGCGCTCGGCCATCGCGCGCTGCACTTCGACCGCGCAACGCACCGCGTCGACGACGCTCGAAAACTCGATCAACAACCCATCGCCGGTGGTCTTGACGATGCGCCCGTGGTGCTCATTGACCTTGGGATCGCTAAGCTCACGACGGATCGCTTTCAGCGCGGCGAGCGTGGCCTCCTCGTCCGCTCCCATCAGCCGGGAATACCCCGCGACATCGGCGGCCAAGATCGCGGCAAGGCGACGGGTCTGGCTCACGGCGCCTCTCCCGCCGCGAGGCGCAGGCCCGACAACAAAAGCTCGCGGTGCTCCGGCGTCCGGTTCGGAATAACGTGCGGTACCACGACAGGCGTGATCTCTCGTAGTCGCCTTACGATCTCTCGGGCGTCGTCAAGGCGTCCCATATGCGCATAGCAGGAGGCAAGAAGCCGATAGGCTACCGCAAAGGTCGGAGCCTCTTGGACTGACGCGAGCAGGATTGATGCCGCGTCATCGAACTGGCGCTTCAAAAAATAAGATGTGCCCAGAGGGATGCTGAAAGTTCCCATGCGGTCACGCGGGCTAAGGCGCAAGGACCTGTTAAAGTGCTCGATTGCAATATCGGGTTGCCCGGCGACGTTCCTCAGTACCGCACTCCATGCCCAACCGCGGGCAAAGCTCGGATTGAGAGCAAGAGACCGATCGATAGAGGCGATCGCCAGATCGATATCCTCGCCAAGAACTCCGAGCACAAAGCCAGCATTGGCAAGCGCATCGGGGTCATCAGGAGCCCACCTGAGGGCCTGCCGCGCGAGATCAATGGCCTTCCGGTGACTTGCCTCCGAGTCGTCGGTCCAGCCGCTGACCGCGAGCACGTTGTAACATTGGGCCGCCAAGGCAAGCGCCGGCCCGTAATGCGGAGCGCGTTCAATAGCCTGTCCCAGTAAGTCGAGCGCCCGAATTATCCGGTCCTTTTCGTAGGTACTCCAAAGCGGAAGAGCGCGCAGATAAAGGTCGTAGGTTGTCGGGTCGCTGGTCGGCCGTTCGGCAGCGCGTCGGATCTCGGCGGCTTGCAATGTCGGTTCGATCACGCCGGCAACGCTCGATGCAACCCTGTCCTGAAGCTCGAAAACGTCTTTGAGAGAGCCGTCGAAGCGGTCAGCCCACAGATGCACGCCGGTGGCTGCGTCGATCAATTGCCCGGTGATCCGAACCCGGTCCCCGGCTTTGCGCACTGATCCTTCGAGCACGTAGCGGACGCCGAGTTCGCGACCGACTTGCTTCACATCGACCGCTTGGCCTTTGTACGTAAAGCTCGAATTGCGGGCGATCACGAAGAGCCAGCGGATACGCGAGAGCGCAGTAATGATTTCCTCGACCATGCCGTCCGCGAAATATTCCTGCTCCGGGTCGCCGCTCATATTGGCGAAGGGCAACACCGCGATCGACGGTTTGTCGGGCAATGGCAGCGGCGTCGACGCCGGTATCACCGGCTTCGCGCCGAGCCGGCGGCGCCAGACATGCACCGGCCTGGAGATGTTCTTGACCTGCCGCTCGCCCATGTCCTCGAAGGCGACGTCGAGCTTGTCGCGCACCTGATCGTGCACAATCCCCGAGACGCAGATCCCGCCCGGCTCGGAGAGCGCTTCCAGACGTGCGGCGATGTTGACGCCGTCGCCAAAGATGTCGCGCCCGTCGCGAATGATGTCGCCGAGGTTGATCCCGATGCGGAATTCGATCCGCCGCGCTTCAGGGACTTCCGCGTTGCGCTCGGCCATCCCCCGTTGCACCTCGACCGCGCAACGCACCGCATCAACGACGCTCGCGAACTCGATCAGCAACCCGTCGCCGGTCGTCTTGACGATGCGGCCCCGATGCTCCTTGACCTTGGGATCACCCAGCTCACGGCGGATCGCCTTCAACGCGGCGAGCGTGCCCTCCTCATCCGCCCCCATCAGCCGCGAGTAGCCCGCGACATCGGCGGCAAGGATCGCGGCCAGACGGCGGGTCTGGCTCATGTGCCCTCGCCTGCCGCCAAGCGCAGGCCAGACAGGAAAATCTCGCGGTGTTCCGGTCTTCGCCACTGTACGACATTGGGCAGCACGTTCGGGGTGATCGTCCTCAGCTGTCTGACAATCTCTCGTGCGTCATCAAGTCGCCCTGCTTGCGCATAGCAGGATGCGAGATATCGGTAAATCCCGGCATGGCCCGGCAGCTCGCCCAAGGCGGTCCGCAGCAGAGTGATCGCCTCCTCGAACCGACCTTCGATGAAGCGGGCCACGCCAATACCGTAGATTTGGGTTGCGTTCGGATGGAGCGGGCTGAGTCGGATCGCGGTTTGCAAATGCTGGACCGCAACATCGTGATGACCGGCCCAGAGCCTCAGCCATCCACTTATTCCCCAACCGCGGTAGGAGCTCGGATTCAGATCGAGGGCGCGGTCAATCAGCGCGAGTGCCGGCTCGACATCCCCTTCGAAATATCCGAACATGTAGGCAACGTTGCCGATTACGCCCGGATCGCTGGGTGAAGACTGCAGCGCGCGCTGAGCGTAGGCAAGCGCCTCGCGGCGATGCATCGCTGGGTCTCCGACTCCGCCAATCGTAGTGAAATGGTGATGGCAGACCGCGGCGAGCGCGAGCGCCGGGCCAAAATTCGGATCACGCCCTATATCCTGCTCCAGAAGATCGAGCGCGGAGCGGATGCGCTCCCGATCCCAGGAAAGGCAATCGGGGAGGGCGCGTAAGTAGAGATCGTAAGCGGTCAGGTCGGTCGTTGGGCGCTCGACTGCGCGCCTGATTTCAGCGGCTTGCAAGGTCGATTCGACGACCCCGGCAGCGCTGAACGCCACCTTGTCCTGAAGCTCGAAGATGTCTTCGAGCGAGCCATCGAAGCGATCGGCCCAGAGATGCGTACCGCTTAGCCCATCGATCAGTTGCGCAGTGATCCGTACGCGACCTCCCGCTTTGCGCACCGATCCTTCGAGCACGTAACGGACGCCCAATTCGCGGCCGACCTGCTTCACATCGACGGCTCGGCCCTTGTACGTAAAGCTCGAATTGCGGGCGATCACGAACAGCCAGCGGATGCGGCTGAGTGCAGTGATGATCTCCTCGACCATGCCGTCGGCGAAATATTCCTGCTCCGCGTCGCCGCTCAAATTCTGGAACGGCAATACCGCGATCGACGGCTTGTCGGGCAACGCCAGTAGCGCGGATGCCGTCTGTTTTGCGCCGAGTCGGAGCCGCCAGACGTACACCGCCCTTGCGATGTTCTTGACCTGCTGTTCCCCAAGATCTTCGAACGCTAGGTCGAGCTTGTCGCGCACCTGGTCGTGCACCATCCCGCTGACGCAGATGCCGCCTGGGTCGGCGATCGACTCCAATCGCGCTGCGATATTGACGCCGTCGCCAAAGATGTCGCGACCGTCGCGGATGATGTCGCCGAGATTGATTCCCATGCGGAACTCGATCCGCCGCGCCTCCGGGATCTCGGCATTGCGTTCGGCCATCGCGCGTTGCACCTCTACCGCGCAACGCACCGCGTCGACGACGCTGGCGAACTCGACCAAGAGCCCGTCGCCGGTGGTTTTGACGATGCGCCCGCGATGCTCCTTCACTTTGGGATCGCTCAGCTCACGCCGGATCGCCTTCAAGGCGGCGAGCGTCCCCTCCTCGTCTTCCCCCATCAACCGTGAATACCCGGCGACGTCGGCGGCGAGGATTGCGGCGAGACGGCGGTTAGCGCGATCGGAGTTCATCGCTGGCACATTACGCCAATCACCGACAAATCGAGCAAAACGTTACTCCCACGGGTTCAGCACGCCTACCCCCATCGGTTCGAAGTCAGCTCGGTTCCGGGTCACTACGATTAGGCGGTGGACCAGTGCCGTCGCCGCGATCAGCGAATCCCTGTAGGGCCTTGGATCGGGAACGTGGAGAAGCGCGCACTGCCGCGCTACCGCGGTATCGACCGCCAAAATGCGCTCGGTAAAGGCCGTTAGCACGCGCTCCTCGATCCATCGTTGGATCAGCCTGCCTTGGCCGCCATCCCGATGCGCGAGCAACAGGGCTCCGGTCTCCAGCTCCAGAATGCTGATGCTTGAGAGGAACAGGTCCGACGGCGATACGCCGTCGGCCCATTCCGCTACCTTGCGATGGGTCCGATGCGGCCGGCGGAGTTCCGACACGACATTGGTGTCGAGCAGGAACATCACCCGAGCACGACAAGCCGCAGCGGGTCGTCGCCCAACCGCGGCGGCTCGAAGGCGATTTCCTCGCTTTCGGGGTGCGCCAGCAAACTGCGAATGCCCGGTCCTCGACCGGCGAGGCGCTGGTAGGTCTCGTGACGCATCAACACATAAGCCGGCCGGCCGCGGTCAGTGATAATGACCGGTCCCTCATTCGCCGCGCGTTTGGCGCGCGCCACATCCTGGTTGAATTCGCGACTGGTCAGGATCGGCATTTTGGCGACGCACTATTCCAAATTTGAATGATACTACAGATACTACATCCGCTGAGGCGCTGCAAGCGCGCGAGGAAGTCTTCCGCCATGACCCATTCGCTGGCAAGGACGATCAGTGGAAAAACTGCCTGCCGCATAGTGTCGGAATCGTCGTGCTTCGACCCGATCCGATGTGCGGGCGGTCGGAAACCCCTCCTCTTCGAAGAGCCTGATGCGATGCACTCGGACGCGCCGCGACATTGACGCTGTCGCCAAAGATGTCGTCGTCGTCGAGGATCACGTCGCCGAGATTAATGCCGATGCGCAGTTCGATTCGGCTGTCCGCCGCAACGCTTGCGTTGCGCTCGGGGATCGCCTGCTGCATCTCGACCGCGCATCGCACCGAATCGACGACGCTGGCAAACTCCACCAGCAGGCCGTCGCCGGTGGTCTTGACGATGCGGCCATGGTGCTCGGCAATTTTCGGATCGAGCAGCTCGCGGCGCAGCGCTTTGAGGCGTTCGTGCGTGCCTCCTCGTCCACCCCCATCAGCCGCGAATATCCCGCCACATCGGCGGCGAGGATTGCAGCGAGACGGCGGGTGGTGGTCATTCCGTCTCGCCCGCCGCCAAACGGAGGCCCGAAAGATAGAATTTGCGATGCTCGCGATTGCGCCAATGCGCGGCATCCGGCACCACCACGGACGTAAGAACTCGCAGCTGCTCGACAATTGCTCTCGCTTCGTCCAATCGACCCAGATGCGCGTACAGGCGGCGAGAAAACGACTGGTCGGAACCCAGCCCGGCTGCTCCTGCAGCGACCGGAGCAACATCGACCGTGCTTCCTCGAGCCGCCTGGCAAAGAAGTGGCCGACGCCGATCCCCATCAGCGTCGCCGGCGAAGGATCACGCGGATTGAGACGCAACGCTGTTTCGAGATGGGAGATCGCTAAATCGGGGTTTCCCGCCCACAATCTGAGCCACCCGCTCCGCTGCCAGCCGTATGCGAAGCTCGGGTTGATCTGCAAAGACCGGTCGACCAGGGCTATGGCGGCCTCAATGTCCTCACCGAAGAGAGCAAGGGCATAAGCGGCCCTGGCAAGAGTGCACGCGTCGTCGCCACCGTAGCGAAGCGCCTGTCGAGCACGCGCGATGCCTTCCCGGCGACTTGCATCCGGGTTAAGCGTCCACCCGCTTACATGCATCGCGGCGTGGCACACTGCTGCAAGTGCGAGGATCGGGCCATAATGCGGGTCCCGCTCGATCGACCGCCCCAGCAAATCGAGCGCCTCGATATAGCCGTTCTTTTCCCCGGACATCGCCCCCGGTAGGGCGCGCAGATAGAGATCGTAAGCCGTTAGATCACTTGTCGGCCGTTCGCTCGACCGCCGGATTTCAGCCGCCTGCAGCGTCGGCTCGATCACGCCGGCGACGCTGATGGCCACCTTATCCTGAAGCTCGAAGACATCTTCGAGCGAGCCATCGAAGCGGTCGGCCCAGAGATGTGCGTCGCTGGCCGCTTCGATCAGCTGCCCGGTGATGCGCACTCGGTTGCTGGCTTTGCGCACCGAGCCTTCGAGCACATAGCGCACGCCGAGCTCGCGCCCGACCTGCTTCACATCGACCGCCTGGCCCTTGTACGTAAAGCTCGAGTTGCGGGCGATGACGAAGAGCCAGCGGATGCGGGAGAGCGCGGTGATGATCTCCTCGACCATGCCGTCGACGAAATAGTCCTGCTCCGGATCGCCGCTCATGTTCTGGAAGGGCAATACCGCGATTGACGGCTTGTCGGGGAGGGGCAACACTGCCGCAGCTGGCGCCGATTTCCTCTTGGCAGCGCCGGCATCGCGAACCCGGTAGACCCGCACCGACCGGGCAATGTTCTTGACCTGCTGCTCGCCCAGATCCTCAAAGATAAAGGGCAGCCGGTCGCGAATCTGATCATAGACCGTATTGGAGACGAACACCCCGCCGGCATCGGCCAAGGCTTCGAGTCGTGCGGCGATGTTGACCCCATCACCATAGATGTCGTCGGGCTCCACGATCACGTCGCCGAGATTGATGCCGATGCGCAGTTCGATTCGGCTGTCCGCCGCGACGCCTGCGTTGCGCTGGGGGATCGCCTGCTGCATCTCGACCGCGCAGCGCACGGAATCGACGACGCTGGCAAATTCCACCAGCATGCCATCGCCGGTGGTCTTGACGATGCGGCCATGGTGCTCGGCGATTTTCGGATCGAGCAGCTCGCGGCGCAATGCCTTGAGGCGTTCGTGCGTGCCCTCCTCGTCCGCCCCCATCAGCCGCGAATACCCCGCCACATCGGCGGCGAGGATTGCGGCGAGACGGCGCGTCTGGCTCATGCCGCCTCGCCCACCGCCAGGCGCAGGCCGCCTTCAAGCAGTTTGCGATGCTCGGGAACGCGCAGAAAACTCCAGTCCGAAAATTGAGGCGCCAGCGCCTGCCAACGCGATAACGCCTCTCGCGCTTCGGCGAGCCGCCCCATATGGGCATAGCATGCGGCTAGGTAAGCATGTGAGTACGTCCAATACGGGTCTTGTTGGATTGCGAGCAGTAACCCCGCCTCAGCCTCCTGGAAACGCCGCGCGCAAAGGTGGGCTTGGCCAATGACTGCGAGCGTCGGCGCCCCTACCCGCAAGCGTGGACTGAGCCGCAGCGCAGTCTCGCAATGTTCGATCGCCATATCGAGTTCGCCGGAACAGGCCCTGAGAGTTCCACTGAGATGCCAGCCGCGCGCGAAGCTCGGGTTCAGCGTCAGAGCGCGATCGACGAGCCCAATCATCGCATCGATATTCTCCCCCAGAATCCCCAACGCGAACGCGGCATCGGCAAGTACGGTTGGATCATCGCCATGCGCGGCCAGGGCGCGTCGAGCAAATTCAACACTTTTGCGACGGTGTGTCTCGGGCTCGTCGGCGCGGCCGTCGGTATGCAGCCGCATATGGCAATACGCGGCCCATGCCAGGGCCGGCCCGTATCGCGGATCGCGTGTGATCGCCTGTTCGAGGAGGCGAACGGCATCCGGAATCTGCACGCTCGACGCCACGACCATGGCGTAGGCGCGCAGGTAGAAATCGTAGGCGGTGAGATCGTTTGTCGGGCGGCTGGCCGAACGGTCGGCTTCAGCGGCCTGTAGCGCTGGCTCGATGATGCCAGCGACGCTCCGAGCCACCTGATCTTGGAGATCGAAAACGTCCTCAATAGAACCGTCGAAACGGTCGGCCCAAAGATGCGTGCCGGTGACCGCGTCGATCAGCTGCGCGGTAATGCGCACGCGGCCGCCGGCTTTGCGCACCGAACCTTCGAGGACGTAGCGAACGCCGAGCTCGCGGCCGACCTGCTTTACATCGATAGCCTGGCCCTTGTAGGTGAAGCTCGAATTGCGGGCGATCACGAACAGCCAGCGGATGCGCGAGAGCGCGGTGATGATCTCCTCGACCATGCCGTCGGCGAAATATTCCTGCTCGGGATCGCCGCTCATATTGGCGAACGGCAGCACCGCGATCGACGGCTTGTCGGGGAGGGCGGGGCCGGGGATGGAATGCGGCAGTGCCGACTGGGTGGCGGTGACCACCCGGTAGGCTCGGACCGGCCGCGCAATGTTTTTGAGCTGCTGCTCGCCGATGTCTTCGAGGACGAGGTCGAGGCGACCCGCAACATCCTCCTGAACGCGGGCCGAGACGCAGATGCCGCCGGGCTCGGCCAAGCCTTCGAGACGGCCGGCGACATTGACGCCATCGCCAAAGATGTCGCCATCCTCGACAACGATGTCGCCGACATTGATCCCGA
>Ga0306921_10003593_pt1 | contig 15732 bp, 24 predicted proteins | sample sta12Cox44000080_FD_203760 | JGI IMG/M metagenome (GOLD analysis project Ga0306921, IMG submission 203760) | Lab enrichment of tropical soil microbial communities from Luquillo Experimental Forest, Puerto Rico - statoxic.12C.oxic.44.000.080 (v2)... | ecosystem: Environmental > Terrestrial >...
CCGAAGGACGCACTCGCTAACGTGGCAATCGGTGCACCCAGAGGGAGAGACACCAGCAATCCCGACGTGACCAGCGCCAGCCAAGTGGCACGTCGATCCAATGGAGCGGCGACACCCACCAGAGCATAGATCGCTGGTGACACGCCCGCTGCCGCTGCCCCCGAAATCAGTCTCGCCGCGAGGAGCCAGACGAAGCTCCCGACCGAGGCAGTCGCCAGGTTGGCTGAGGCAAATACCAAGAGGCAGCAAGTCAGCGTCCGGCGACGGCCGACGCGATCCGCGACATGACCGAGAAGCGGAGCGCTGACCATATATGTGAGTGAAAATACGGTCACGCTCAATCCCGCCAGTGCGGGCGAAATCTGATAATCGATGGCGATCAGAGGCAGCAGGGGAGAGACGACGAACAGGTCCGTCCCGATTACAAACATCGTGAGCCAGCCGATTGCCAGTGCAGCCGGAGGGCCAATCGCGATTATTCTCATTCGATCACGAGCCTCCACTCGCGCTGACCGGAAAGGCCGAACTACCGACTGCCCTCTGTGGTGATCTTCCAATCTCGGAAAATGACTGTTCCAGGGTGCTTCGGCTTGGTTCCGGGAATCGACAGGCGGAGCAGTCATCTCCTCGACTTAGTGCTTCCGGTCAGAGGCGGAAGATCAATCACCGGTAAAGAGAGACATGATCTGGGCCCTTCCCGGAGAGTGACTCTTTATTATCGAGACAGGCGTTCAACTGACGCATATATGTTCGATCGCAAGTCTTCCTCAGTCTTTTCATTTCGAAACAGAGAATAAGAATGACGAAATGCTTCACAAACCTCGCCATCAATTACATAGATTTGCAAGATTTAAACTTTTGCAGGTTTATGGTTGAGGCCAGTGCATCTCTGGCCTGGTTGAGCGTTGTGATCAACGACGCTCACTTGGTCATGGGCGACACAACTGTATCGAACAAACGAACGCGCATAATGTCGTAGTAGACAAACTCGAAACTTAATAGCTGAAACCTTTTTGCCAAGAAGCTGATACCACTTTCTTATTAAACTTCCATGTTGTAGATTCTGTTCTCTCAAATAGTAATCGTCTCTTTGGCATTGATCGGAGGGAATCTGCTGTGTCCACAAGCAATCTCGCCAACTTTCACGTGTACACATACCAGGCTATTTTATTCCAGGCGAGCACTAAGCCGCCTAAAGCGCTTATTTCACGAAGTTGTGATTTCGCCTGAGAGCGCTCGTTAATCGCGAATTAATCGGCTTGCGTATTAGCTCCGCCTCAGGATTTGAAGCGAAGGACGGATATGGGCCAGTTTGGATCTTGGAACGAGGCCAAAGGCTCGACCAGCATCCCTATCTTCGATCGGCATCCGCTATTTTTTCGCTACGCCCGCGAGGTATTCACCGACACCGGCTTCTTGGTCGGCAGGATAGCAGCCTCACAGGCGACAGGACACCGCGCCAAAATGGCGGTGCTTCCGCCGATGAGCCTCTCCCCGCGATATGAAGGGGGTGACTGGTTGCCCAGTCTTCTCGTAAGCGACGCCAGTGCGGCTCATCTTCACCTTCGACTACTGGAATTTTTACGATCCAGATGCAACCGAAAAGACGGCGCAGCGGAAGAGGACAACGAAGGTCTCAAGAGAATCCTAATCGTAGAGGACAACGAACTACACTTGCGGCTGCTGAATGACCTTCTCAGAGTCCATGGCTACGAGATCTTGAAGACGGAATATGGTCAGGAAGCCATCAAGCTCGCGAGGGATAACAGCCCCGACTTAATCCTTATGGATATAAAATTACCCGATCTCTCCGGCCTTGAGGTGACCCGCCTGCTTAAACAGGATGATCAAACCAAGTGCATTCCGATCATCGCCGTTACTGCTTTTGCAATGAGCGGAGACGAAGGAAAGGCTTTGGAGAGCGGGTGCGATGGCTACATCTCGAAACCGATAATGATCCACAGCTTCCTGCACACGGTCCAAAGGTTTTTGTCGGCCTAGTAATCAACGCAGCAGCGAAATACTATCAGCACATTGGAAATCTGGCCGTACGCACCTCTGCAAAAGCCTGAGAAATTCAATAAGGTGATGCTGGCTTTCCTGGGCAAGCTCCTTTTCTGGAGGAGCAGCCTTGGGCACGCCTCGGCCGTTGCCCCGCGTCCCCGCGAAGGTCCCTTGACTGAACCAATAGCGGGCACTCAGCCTTGGCCGCGGGAACGCGTCCTCATAAAAGGCTAGGACCTCAAACCCCGGTTAAATCGGGGCGGTTGAGGGAGGATAGGGCTCGCGGCGCGTCGGCGAGGGCTCGTGTGATCTCTTTGGTGCAGCGCAGGAGGGTCTCGCGGGCGTGGCGAACGACCTTGCCGACAGTGTTGAGCAGCAAAAAGCGCAGCCGTTTGGGCCTGGCGGTGTGAAATTCCTCGGGTAGACCAACACGCTTGTAGGCCGAGAGCAGGTTATAGAGGATCACATTGAGGCGCAGCCAAGCGGCATTGGCGCCAAATTTCTGACTGGGCAAGGCGGCGCCGGCGAGTTCGTTCATCAGCACGTCATGGGCGTGCTCAATGGTTCCGGCCTTGCCCCGGTGCCAGCGGATCAGGTCGAGACCACCGCCGCCGTCGGGATCGGAGCGGTTGGTGACGATGCAGAAGTGGCGCACCCGGTTGCCGTCACGCAGCAGCTCACCCTGGCGTGGGCGGACACGGATGGCGAGATAGCGGCGTGGTGAGACTGCGTCCTTTTTCCAGATGCCGTCGCTGGGCAGATAGTTGACCTCGGCCCATTCGCGGATCGCGTCGGTCTCTTCCCCGACATGCATGTTCCGTCGAGCGACACGCTTGCCCCCAGGCGGAGACCTTCATGCAAATCCGGTGGAAACGTAAGAAGATATCTTTCGCTAACCGGGCTGGTCTTCGAGCGACACGATCGGAGACACAGCCTGGATAATTCCTGTATACATCGCTATTCCTCGACTTCAGTGGGGCTATCGCTAATGTTGAACAAAACAAGCATTTGATGAACGGCATCGACCGCTGCTCTGGCATCGCTCCCCAGGCGCGACGGTATCTGCGTAGGATTAATTTCCGGCCCGAGAATGCCAAAGCCGATAGGCTTCATTAGCTCCAGCTGAAGCCGGAGGAGGGCCGTCGCGACGGCTTGGCCCATCACTAGGCCATGTGCCGTCTCACCGCGCTCGATAATCCCGAGAACTACCGCCCCATGAATGTCGTCACGGAGAAGCAATCGCTTCACCGCCAGGGGCTTTTCGTACGACCCGGGAACCCATACTTCCGTCACGATCAGCAAACCCAGACTTTCCGCCGCCCGTCTTGCCGCGGCGACCATCACCTCACAATCGTGCTTGTGAAACGACCCCACAACCAATGCGATACGGTGCTCTCGGGACATGTTCAGCCTTTCGTGGAGGGGCGGACGTTTGACGATCTCGGCCACTGTATTCCTTGCTCAACCCTAGATCGTGGTCCGATCAGGCGATAGCTGCGACCATCAGCAACCGGCGTACGCTCGGCAAGATGTGGCCGTTGACTGTTCCCTCGACGACCCCGCGTCGTTTGGCGACCGTTCAGGAGCGTGCCTCCGAAGCAGCTGTAAGTGCCGCGATGAAGGGCTCTCGCACAGTGGGGTCACAGTAGCGTGCCTCAAGCGCTCGCTTGTCCGAATCGGGGTCCTCGCCTGCAGCGACATCCTCTCCTGCCCCGCAGGCCAACGGAAGGGACGACTTGCCGTCCCAGGGCTCGCCACCCGGAAATGTCACGTCGAGCGTGATCTCGCGTCCGCCGATTTGGATCCGCAAGTATCGGTGGACGTCAACCAGACCGTCCTCCGGGACGGCGGCTGCGACTTCGTTACCGTAGCGCTCGCGGATCTGTTCGCGCTCGGCACGGTAGACGCGGTGCACGATCTGCGGCCGCGTATGCGGGAAGCGCTCACGGAGTGCCTGTGCAAGGAATAGGTGCTTGGTCGAGCACGTGCCCCGGCGTTCTCGGAGCAGGCCAGCGACGGAGCGGTCGCTCGGGCGGCCGTATGGTAAAGCTCGAACGGCCTCGACGAGGTCGACCAATGACGCGTTTGTCGCTAGCAGCGGATCTTGCGGATTCGCGACGGCGCTGATGTCGGCACTCACGAGCCGCCCCGATTCTTCACCGCCTGCGCGACATAGCGCATCATGATATCGGACTCCAGGTTGACCGGGTCGCCCACCGCCCGCTCGAAAATGTTCGTATGATCGCCGGTGAATCTGACGATCGAGACGGAGAACGTTTGGTTGTCCTTTGCGATCACCGTCAGGCTGACGCCATCGACACTGATCGGACCCGTTCGATGATGTAGTCCACGATGTGCTCCGGGGCCGAGTAAGTGATCACGGTCGCGCCGCCGTCACTGCGACGCTCGCAGACCCGGCCTGTGCCCTCGACGACGCCGCGCACGACATGACCGCTGAGCCGGTCAGCCGCTCGGACCGCCCGTTCTAGGTTGACCCGCCGGCCCCTCGACAGGAGTCCAAGGGTCGTCTTCCTGTACGTCTCAGGCATCACGTCGAACCGCAAGGTGCGGTCGGCGATGGCGGTCACAGTGAGGTCGACTCCGTCGATGGCGATGCTGTCTCCCGGCTTCGTGTCGCGCACGACCTTTTCGGCGCGAACCGTGATCTCGCCTGCGTGCGCGTCCACGACCTCCCCGACTTCCTCAATGATCCCAGTGAACATGCGCTTCCTCCGAGGACGACGATGCAACCGATGAATACACCGGCAAAATCGTTGAGAAGTCCGACCACGATTTTGCCCGCGCCAGCGGCCCCGCTGCGGAAAGCGTCAGCTGGCGACTACAAACGGCTTATGGTAACGGCCCGCGCATGAAGCTGTCGAACTCGGGGGTTGCCATCGTCGCCTCGACATAGCCAAACGTGCCCTGTTCTTTGACCTCGCGCGCAGCATTCACGAGGCCGCTCATTGCTGCGCGATAAAGCGATGTGGCAAGACTGATCCGCTTGACGCCGGCGTGAGCGAGCTCGGCCGTAGAAAACGATCGGCCCTTGATGCCGGCCATGAAACTGAATGGCCGGGACAATGCGGCGCAGACCGTTCGCACCGTGGCGAGATCCGGCAGCCCCGGCGCCATTAGCACATCGGCGCCTGCGGCTTCGAATGCTTGCAGCCGCTTGATCGTGTCATCGAGGTCCGGATTGCCGCGCAAGAAACCCTCGGCCCGTGCAGTCAGGGTAAACGGGAAAGGCAGCCGGCGCGCCGCGCCGACTGCCGCTTCTATCCGCACCTTCGCATGGTTGAAGTCAAAAAGCGGCTTTTGCGGGTCGCCGCTGAAATCCTCGATAGTGCAGCCGACCAGCCCGGTCGCCGCGGCAAGGCGTATCGTCTCAGCCACCCCGTCCGGGGCATCGCTGAAACCCTTCTCCAGATCGGCTGAAACCGGCAAATTCGTGGCCTCAACGATCGCGCGGGCATGGTCAAGCACCTCCGGTCGCGTCACCATGCCGTCGCGGCGGCCGAGGACGCCGGCGCAGGCCCAGCTCGACGTCGCCAGCGCCACAAAACCGAGCCCCGCGAGGATACGCGCCACACCCGCATCCCAGACATTGCCAATCACGAAACATCCAGGCTCCTGATGTAGCGTGCGGAAGCGGTTGGCCTTGTCGATCTGGCTGGCGATCATTTTCGAACCCTGCTGAAGGTGATCAAGGATTTGGAATGGTCCGAGCGATGGCGTCGGGCACCTCATGCGCCTGGAAGTGAACACCCAGCATCGCGAGCGTCACCGTGAAGGCCACGGCACCGCCAAAGATGATGACCGCCGCGGCCGTTCTTGTCGCGGTGGTCACAGCAATGCGGCGCCCCAGCAGCACGTTGCGGAGCCCGCAGGCGAGATGGGTGAAGAGAAGCAGGACGGCGAGCGAATAGTGCGGAACCAGCCGCACGTTCCATGGGTCGCCCACCAACCCGGCCGGTGCGCCGATCGCGAAGTCCCAGTTGGTGTCGACCTGCATCGCCTGGCGGCCGAGAATGAAGACGGCGGTCAAATGCGAGATTACGAAGATTCCCAAATACGCTCCCGATGCGGTTTGCAGCGATCCAAAGAAGTCGGTTTTGCCAACCAGCCTAGTTCGCAGCAGCGCCCCGCCGGTCACGAGCTGAAACGACACGAGCCCGACCAAGGCCGGCTGGATGAGTGTGCTGCGATAGACGACCCGCAATCCATTCATTACCGCCTTGTGGAGATCGGCGCTCCAGATCGCCGTCAGATGATTTGCGATGTGAGGGCCGAGAAAGACGAGCAGCATTGTCAGTGCAGAAACACCGTGGGCTGATCTAACCCACTCTGCGGCTCGGCTTTCTTTCCGTGCAGCCGCGGCCGGCATGTCATGACGCGCAAACAGAGTCGCGAATAGGATCGCCAGCCAGAGAGCCGACCAGACGAGATAGTCGCTGCTGGAATGCAGCAGATAGAACAGCACCCCGATCGCCGTGAACAGGGGCGGGCTTGCGAAGGCGAGATGGGCCGAGGCTCGGGCACGTAGTTGCGCTCGGCACGGCTGCTGCAGTTGTCCCAGTCGATAGATGATCCAAAAGCTGGCCACGGGAACGCTATAGACAAGGACTGCCGCTCCCAGGGTTACGCTCCAAGCCGATAGTCGGGTCTCCCAACTGCCCGCGGCGCGCAGCATCTGCCCGCCGTCGTAAAGCGCAGTCAAAGCGAGCGGATAGACCAGCGCAGCGATTGCATCAGCCGCGCCCAGATATCGCGACGCGACCTCAAACCAGGACCGGGCGCCGACGAGCGGCGCGTCGGCGTGGGTCATCGAGGCGGTTCCACGGGATGCTGATAGCGAAAACCGATGGCCAGCCGGTTCCACAAATTAATTAGACCGATGAGGGTCGAGAGATCGACGAGCTCCTTGTCGCCGAACTGCCGGCGGACGGCGTCGTAGGCGGGGTCGGGAGCATGCGTTTCGGCTATCTTGGTCAGTGCGTCGGTCCACTGCAGAGCTGCCCGCTCGCGCTCAGAGTAGAGCGGCGATTCGTGCCAGGCGCTGAGCAGATAGAGCCGTTGCTCGGTTTCTCCCGCTCGGCGCGCGTCCTTGCTGTGCTTGTCGAGGCAATAGGCGCAGCCGTTGATCTGCGAGGCGCGCATCTTGACGAGTTCGATCAGCCTCTTTTCCAGACCGCATTGCTGGATATAGGACTCGGCCTGCTGGAGGGCGCGCATTGCGGCGGGCGCGGCGTTGTACGCATTCACGCGTTCGGACTGCATCGGGATCTCCCCTGCCGGTTCCGGTCACCGCTTGAAGCTAGGTAGGATACGGTCTACTCAAAGGGCCAAGAACCGAGTTTTCTCCTGGTCCATGGCTATGAATCAGGCGCCGTCTGCCGCGATATTCGCCCTCGACCGCCACAGTCCCTTGCCGGTTTACCGCCAGCTCTACGGCCGGGCGCTGGCGGCGATCGCTTCCGGGCAGCTGCCGCCCGGCGGGCGGCTGCCTTCGGCGCGCAGCCTCGCAGCGCAGCTCGGGACCGCGCGCGGCACTGTCGATGCGGCTTACGCGATGCTGGCCGGTGAGGGATGGATCGTTGCCCGCGGCCCAGCAGGCACCATCGTGGCACCGCAGCTCTCCGAGAAGCCGGGTGCCCTGCCACCTACCCGACCCCTGATGCGCCCGGGCTGGTCAAGCACCTATGCTACGGAGATTTCGCCGCGCCCCTTCAGCCTGGGGCTCCCGGCGCTCGATGCGTTCCCGCGGAAGCTGTGGGCGCGGCTCGTTGCCGGCGAGGCGCGCGCGTTGTCGCCGGCCGGCATGGCCCATCCGGACCCGGCCGGATATGAAAAGCTGCGGGAGGCGATCGTGGCCTATCTCGCCATTGCCCGCGGTATATTTTGTGAGCCGCGGCAAGTGTTCGTGACCGCCGGCTACCAGGGTGCGCTCGGTCTGGCTGCCCGGGCGGTGATCGCGGCCGGCGACGAGGTGTGGTTCGAAGATCCCGGCTACCACTTGGCACGGCAGGGGTTGACAGCCGCGGGCGCCCGCCTGATCCCCGTGCCGGTCGACGCGGAGGGAATGCGCGTCGCCGACGGGATGGCGCAGGCGCCGAGGGCGCGCTTTGTCGTCGTGACCCCGTCGCATCAATGCCCCCTGGGCGTGACGTTGTCCCTACCGCGGCGCCTGGCGCTGCTGTCCTGGGCTGCCGCTGCCGGCGCCTGGGTGATCGAAGACGATTACGATGGGGAATTTCACTACGCCGGCCGGCCGCTGCCGGCGCTGAAAAGCCTCGATCGTGCGGACGTCGTGCTTTATGCCGGCAGCTTCAGCAAAGTTCTGTTCCCGGCTTTGCGGCTGGGCTACATGGTCGTTCCCGACCAGCTCGTGGAAATCTTCTCGCGAGCTTCGTGCTCCTTTAACGGAGGAGCTGCGAGGCTCGAGCAGGCCGTCGTCGCGCGGTTTATGAGCGAGGGCCACTTCGCGCGACACCTGAAGCGGATGCGCGGTCTCTATGGGGCCCGCAGGACGGCATTAGCAGACGCGCTCGCTGCCGCGTTCGGCGAAGGCCTGCGCGTCGACCGGCAGCCGGGCGGCATGCATCTGCTGGCGCGCCCGATCGGCAATGCGCGGGACACCGATTTGGTGCACCGTGCCGAGTGTCACGGTTTGGCGCCGGCCGCATTGTCGCCCTTATCGATAAACAATGATTGCGGTCAGGGATTGCTGCTAGGCTTTACCAATATTCCCGAGGAACGCGCCCCGGAAGTCGCAGACGCGTTGCGGCGCGCAATCGAAATCCCTAGAGATCGCAGCCGAGCCGACTGAAGAGCAACGATGACCGACACCAAGGCTGAGACGGCCGCCACATTCCACGCGACCGCGCTGTCCCTTGCCGGTGCTGAAGGTGAGGCGGGCGCCGAAGCCGCTTGTTGCCGGTGCGGTGCTCAAGATCCCCGCGACCAACAGGAGCGCTACAAAGAATTTCGAACTTTTCTGCCACATCACGGGGAGCGAGGAAAAGCATTACTGCGGGCTTTTCGCTGCTCAATCCGGGGGCGGCGAGACCGGGAACAGCATCATGCAGTCGAGGAAACTGTGCTGCGCGGTGCCGAAACGACATTCTGCCTGCCCTCAACATAGAGCGCCGCAGCCAACTGCTCCTTGCTCCTGAAATGATAGTAGATGCTGCCAATGCCGGCCTGCGTGGCCCGGATATCCCCTAGTTGTGTCGCGCTGGCAAGGCCGATCGGCGTGAAGCAGTCCCAAGCCGTCCTCAGGATCCCTTTCTTGCGGGAGACCGATCGCGACTGCCGCCGACGCGGCGCGACGGCCTGGCCTGATCCGCCAACGCCGGCTCCTCGCGCGCCCTCGAAAGAGAGCGGCAGTCGTGATTTGCACTCCGGCGGGTCCCAGGGAACGCACCCAGTCCGATCCGCTTGAGTTCGGCCACAATCCGATCGAGTCGCTCGCCGGTGAGCCGACTGCGGCTCAATGCGGCACCGAGGTAGGTCCAATACAGGAGGCGCGTACGCGTTGCCGCCAAAGGTGGCGCGATGCCCGCTCCTACGAGCAACCGCTCTATGTACTCTTGCCGCCGTCTGCGATCTATGTCGCTCACGGCTCCCGCTGCCTCGGCATTGTTGTCGGCCTAGGCGCGCATGCGGATTTCCAGTGCGGCGCCGTGCCCGAACGCATGGCGCAAGAGCCATCGAGATGCTCTTCGCCTGACTGATACCGCTCGACGTCAGCGATGATCGCTTCCGTGACCTTGGCGCCCGAGCGCTCGATCGCGGCCTTGAAGGTGTCGAGCTGGCGATTGATGGCTTCGGGCCCCTTCGATTTGACTGGGCCGCGGGCGACGACGCGCACGGTGACGGGTGGCATTGGCTTCTCACCGGGGACCAGGAACAGACAATCTAATTGTCGCGATCGGGTCTAGGCGCGGTATTAGTAGCGATGATCCCGATGGACGGCTCCGCCACAGAGAATTGCGTTGTCAGCCGGGGGAACGTCCTTTATCGGCGCAGCCAGGGCCGTTGCGACAGAACTGCCTGACAAGTAAGTGCTACGCGTCTAGGTGGCGGCAAATGATCGGAAACGCGATTCGAGTGTGGCGGTGGGCGGCGCTCCTGCAATTGCTCTCCGCGACCACGGTGACTTGCGCTCAGGCGCAACCAACTGCCGCTGGTACTGGTGCGCAGGAATCGGCTTCGCCTCCTTCGCACGGAAGCTATCTCGGGTCGCGGCTCATGCCCCCCAAATCAGAAGGTTCGTGCCCGCCGAACATGGCACCAATGTACGAGGCCGATGCGATCGTTACCGGCACAGACATGCGCCAGCGCCCTTGGGGTTTTGCCCAAACTCTGCGCGACGTCCTCGTCAGGTCGTCGGGCGACCCGCGGCTCAAGGATGACCCGCGCACCGCGGAGCTCGCCGTCCATGCGGATCGTTTCGTCGCCTGCTTCAACTATGTCGACATGATGGCCGGCGTCCCGCTCCACGACGACCAGGGAACCTATGACCGGCCGCACAAGCTCACCGTCTATTTCGATCCTGCCAAGATCGATGCCATATTGGCGCAATTCGGCGATAAGCCGTGGCGCGGCGAACGCCCGGTCGTCGTGCCGGTACTGCTAGTGCATGGTAGAAAGCCACCGGCTTATGTGCTTAGTGCCGAAATCCCGGCGGGCGAGGAACAGCGGAGCTCGTTCGCCACCGCCGCTGATCAGTTCGGCATGGAAGTGCGCATCCCGAACGATGCGGAGCTTGTCGCTTGGGGTGCCGGTGTTGGTCATTTCCCGAGCGATCCGCCACCGTCAAGCGCCGCCCAGGCGATCGTCGCCGGCACGCTCGACTGGAGTGAGATGTTGCCGGGATGGATCGGGAAATGGCGGATGCGCTGGCAAGGCGCCGATTACGCATGGGGCATCAGTGGTGTCAATTACGACGCGGCATTTCGCAATATCATTCGCGGAGTGGTGCTCGTTGCGTCGGGGGTCGGCTCGCCCGACAAAGGCGATTAAGTCGCCGTCAGCTTCGCCAGGTAGTATCGCTAGGTTATCGCCGGTAGCTCGAATTTCCTGGAATTAAAGACGACGACCGGTAACCGCGGGACGCTCATGTGCCTCTGACCAGAAGCGACTCTTCGCCCGACCATGGCGAGCGGTCGGGCTGGCTGAGAACCTGCAATTCGTTTGCGCGACACCAAATGCCTGAGCGACGTCCCGATGCGGACGTGCAGTTCGTCTTCTCAGAACGTCCCGCCCGGTCAAGGATTTACGCGAAGAACGATCTTCCCGCGCTCGTGAGGGCGTTCACCCGCGAGCATCTCATGTGCAGCGCGTGCCTCGGCGAGGGGTAGAACAGTTCCCACAGATGTGACCAGTTCCTCCGTGTCGACCATCTCACCCAGCCGCGTCAGCTGTGCCGAACTCACGTCAACGATGAAGTAATCTGACCTCACACGATATTCCTCAGCCCGCCGGTCATTGGGCGGCGAGACCACCGACACGACGATGCCGCCCGGCTTCGCTAACGCGAACAATTGGTCTTGCGTCGGTCCGCCGACGGTATCGATCACCGCGTCGGCGCACTGGGCGAATTCCGCGAGGCGCAAGGATGGAGTTCGGATTACCTGGTGCGTGCCCAAAGCGCGGACATAATCGGCGTCATCGCCACGAACGCTTGCGATCACGCGCTCCACAGTGCGAGCTGGACGGCATAGGCGCCAACATTGCCCGCTGCGCCACAAAGATCGTCTGGCCCTCGGCCGCGCGGGCGTGGTCGAACAGCATCTGCCATGCGGTTACGGCGACGACCGGCACCGACGCGGCCTCGATATCGGAAAGCTTGCTGGGCTTGCGTGCGATCATCTTTGCCGAAGCGGCGGCGTATTCCGCATACCCGCCGACAAAGGAGGCGTTGGTGACGCCAAAGACCTCATCTCCTTGATGAAAATCGGTGACATTGGTGCCAACCTTTGCAACAACGCCGGAAACCTCGGCACCCAGCGTCAACGGCAGCGACCGCGGCAATCCGCTCGTGCCCATTCTAACCAGCGCATCCCAGTGTCCTACCCCCGCGGCGTGCACGCGAACGAGTACTTCCTCCTTCTGCGGCTGCGGCACGTCGATCTGCTCTAGAGTGATGACGTTCGGCGAACCAAACCGCTGGACCCGCGCCGCCGTCATCGTCTGCGCGTGACTTGGCGTTGGCTCCGGCGGTGACAGTGTAGCAGCGCTCACAGGCTACCTCCGTGAGGCGAGGATGACCCCCTCAGCGGGCGTGCTCGCGGATGAAAGCGCCGATATGTTCAATGGCTTGCTGCGCCTCCGGCAGAATTGCCGCGAACAGCTGCCACACGTGAACCATCTCCGGCCAGACTTCCAAGCTCACCTGTACCCCGCAACGCTTTGCCCGCCCGGCCAACCGCTTGGAGTCGTCGAGCAATACCTCGGACTCGGCAACTTGAATGAGAAGCGGGGGCAGCCCTGCGAGATCGGCGTAGAGAGGTGAAACGAGTGGCGCTCTCCGGTGACCGTTGCCGAGATAGAGTTTTGCGTTGTTCAGAAGCCCCTCGCGTTGAACCACCGGATCGATTGCCGCTTTTGTTGTCATCGAATCCCCGCTGGCCTCCATATCGACCCAAGGGGAGAGACACACCGCTGCTGCCGGCATTGGGCCGGCTGCTTTCCGCAACGCAACCAGCGTACTCAGGGCAAGTCCTCCGCCGGCCGAGTCTCCGGCAATGACGACATCCGACGCCGTCGCACCGTTTGCTATCAGCCAGTTGTACGTCGCAGTCGCGTCTTCGAGGGCTGCGGGGTACGGGAATTCCGGCGCTAAACGATAATTGACCCCAAGCACCCGCGCTTCGGCGCTCCGTGATATTCGGCCCATAAGACCGCGATGGGTGTCGAAGGAAGCCATTACGAAACCGCCACCGTGCAAATAGACGACGAACCGGTCGGCGCTAGCATTGGAGGCCGCGATCCATTCTGCGCTGACGCCGCCGGCGTCTACCGGCTGCGATTCAATGTCCGGCTCAGCTGGATAAGGAGTCATCAGCGCTTCATGCGCTGCGCGCAATTCACGCGGCGTTACCGCGCCATCAAATACCTTCCAGGCGTCGATTACTCGGTGAAGATTTGAGCTCGCCATCGATGCTCTCCGTCAGGATGGGACGGTCACCGGCTTTGTAGTTGTCTTACAGACGGTTGAACAATTTCAGTCTGTTGGTCACCACGTCCTGTATCGCCTGGCTCGATTTCCGAAAGAGTTGATAAAGGACGAGATCGTCCGGCTCCGCTGCAAGCGCCGCCTCCAATCCTTGGCGCCACGCCAGGCGCAACTCGGTGCTGATATGAACGATGGTCATACCGGCCTCGATTGCACGTCGGAAATCATCGTCGTCGGTTGCCGACCCGCCATGCAAGGTCAGCGGCATGCCTATCGCTGCTTTGATCTGCGCGATCCGCCCAATATCCAGGTGCTTCTTCGCCTCGCCGCGCACCATGGTGGCGAGAAGCCCGTGCATGTTCCCGACCGCGGGTGCGAGGACATCGACCTCAGTAGCCTCGGCAAACTGCCGTGCCTCGTCGGGTCTGGTGAAGATCAGCGAGCTTTCCGGAACCGTGCCATGAATTTCCGAGCCACTCCCGATATAGCCGAGCTCGCCCTCGACAACGATATCGGCATTGATCGATTTGATGGCGGCGACGGCCGCCTTTGTTTGGCGCACGTTCTCCGCAAAAGAGAGCGTCGACCCGTCGAAGCCGATCATGTCGTAGCCGGCTTTTGCGGCTTCCTCGGCCTTGGCCAGCGAATGCGTATGGTCGGCGTTCAGGAAGATCGGGAAATCGTATTCATCGCGGATGCTTCTGACGACGGCGGCGGCTTGTCGAACGCCAATGAAAGCCCGCTCCCCCTCGGAGGTTCCGTCAGCACCGGCACTCCAGTCGGCGCGCGGCTGCCGTCACGGCGTTCAACCCGACGAGATCGGAGACGTTGAAATGACCGATAGCGGTGCCTCTTTTGGTGGCTTCAGCCAAGCTATCGCGAAGGCTCTTCATCGGAGCGTTCCTCCCGCCAGGGTTGGAGATCAACGAGTCGCATCAAAAGTAGTTCCGAAACGGTCGGATGGACCGGCATCGTTCGCGGCAACGGTGCAAGCGGCTTGGCGAACGCTACGCCGCTATCTTATGGACGTACGCGTGTCGACTTTCGACGCATCGCCGAACTTCCGCCAAATCGGTCGCGATAATGCGATCGACCAGTTCGCTAAAACCTAACCCGGCGGTTAAGGGACAATCGCCACATGACGGATGCAGCTCATAACCAGCATTTGGAAACCCGCCGCCCGAGCGATCGCGACCGCATCGTAACAACCGGGCCCAGCCGTTTCCAGCCCGCCCGTCCAGAAGTGTTGCGCTGAGATGATGTCGGTGTCGGTTGCGGAGATCCAGAAAAATCGTTGTCGGACAACCGTAGCTGAGCCGATGGGGGAAACACGAGCGAAACTGCCCTTTACCGGGGACCAGGTCGGCCTGTTTAGGGCGCAACCAGGCCGCCCGAAGGGCATCCTGTTGGTTCACCATGATTAAATGCTCAACTATAGCGCATCCGTGTGTCGTATGCTCTGAGGTGGTGACCCGCGACAGCTCTGTGTCGGCTCCCTCGTAAGCCCAGTTGAGCCTGTGCGAGCTGGCAACTCAGAACTCGACGACCATTCCGTCAGTGACGACAGTCAGCCCTCGCGATACGTCAGCGCCGGTCCGGGCGCTCCCGTCAATAAGCCACAGCTCGATACGGCTGCCCGAAACGGTTAGACGCAGGCCGCATCCTGTCGAGTGAGGGCAGCGCTCCGTCGCATTTTGCAAGCATCTGTCGTCAACAGGTGGCTCGCTCGATCGCACTTCATTGGGCACCGGGAATCAATCGCCAGTTGCCCGATTTGTCTCGCTCGAGGGTTGTCGTATCCAATCCGAACGGCTCCGGCGTGACGCCGCGAATCCAAAGCTCCATGCGCTCGGTCTCGATCTCAACGAAGGCGGCGTTCGCTCGGTCCTGCTCGCTAGGAAAATACACATTATAGGCGGCCTTCCAGCGCCGACGTACCTCCGACGCGCTTTCGCGCAGCGTAGCCGCCCCGATCAATGTAACGTAGGCATCGTCGGCGTCATGCTGAAAGATGACCGTCACCTTGCCAGCGCGCCGGATGTCGGACGCCTTTCGCGATCGGCCATCGGTGAGGAATGTAAGGAATCGGATCGTCCAGTCGTTCTCGTTGGGACGCCCCATTGGCCGCGCCCGGGCGCCGCCGTTCTCGGCCGTGGTCGCCAGCCAGCAATAGCGGGCGCTTGCGACAGCCTTGGCCGCGGCGGCGAGCAGCCGGCTCACTTCGACCTCATCGCACTCGTCTTCCAGTCGGGACATAGGAGGGCCTCCATCAACAACACCGCGATCGCGGTTCATAGCGTATCTTGACTTTAAAGTCTAGACCATATAGTCTAAAAAAATGGGACGACCGCGCTTCGACAATGCAGGCTTTCTCGCTGCGGCCCGCACGCTGGCTTGCGAACGGGGTCCCGCCGCCGTTACGATCGATTCCGTCACGCAACGCCTGAAAGCTCCAAAGGGCTCGTTCTACTACCGCTTCGCTTCGCGCGACGCGTTGCTTGGCGAGTTATGGTTGGCGACCGTCCTCGCCTATCAAGAGGGGTTCG
>Ga0306921_10003594_pt1 | contig 15731 bp, 12 predicted proteins | sample sta12Cox44000080_FD_203760 | JGI IMG/M metagenome (GOLD analysis project Ga0306921, IMG submission 203760) | Lab enrichment of tropical soil microbial communities from Luquillo Experimental Forest, Puerto Rico - statoxic.12C.oxic.44.000.080 (v2)... | ecosystem: Environmental > Terrestrial >...
CAGTGCCATTGGCCGTCCCTCGATTGACCCAGAAGTTCTCTTGCGCCTCTTGCTGGTGGGCTACCTGTACGGAATCACCAGTGAAAGACGCTTGATGGAAGAGGTGCGTATGCATTTGGCGTACCGCTGGTTCAGCCGACTTGGATTCGAGCGAGAGATTCCCGGCCACTCCACCTTCTCCAAGAACCGACACGGCCGATTCCGCGGTGCAGGGGTCTTCCTAGAAGTTTTTGAAGAGATCGTGCGACGCTGCTTGGAAGCTGGGTTGGTAGAAGGCAAGCGCCTGACCGTGGATGGGACCGTGGTGACGGCGAATGCGAGTCCACAACGCGGGACGGAGCCTGAGAGATTGAACGAGGTGGCTAAGGTCTCGCGCACGGTGCGTGACTATCTGGCGGACCTGGCACGGGAAAATCCGGTGTCGGAGGACAAGGAGAAACCAGCGGCACGGTCGGTGGCAGCACGCTACGTCTCCACGACCGATCCCGATGCGTGTTGGGCGAGCAAATTGGGGGGACGGAGCGTTCCTCCGCGCCGGCAATTCTCTAGAACTGGTGGAAATGGTGAAGAAGAATCGCCACCATATTTCCGTCCAAATAGTCAGCCTACAATATGGTCGAGGTGCGATGCTTAACCTTCCGCGAAATGAACAGAACATCGAATGGCATCCTCGAGAAGACGGCAGTTTAAGAGAATTGGAGCAGGAGTTCCAGGCTGGTCCGGGCAGAGAGGCCCAGCGTGTTGAGGCTCATTTCGACGCCCGAAAGAATCAAACAACCATCCTGCAAGTAGAGCCTGAGCCAAAGGTAAAGGCAGTCAAGCAAGGGCTCGATCTGTTCCGCATGGCTACATCGGCAGGAAAGCTGTCCATTGAATTCTAGGGGTGAAAGTTAACCTGGCCGCTGGAAGATGAGCGAGGGGACAGATGCGATTCATGCTCGATCTTCGCAAACGGTTGTTTACGGTCTTTATCGCTTCATTCGTGTGCGGAGCTGTGACCCCACGTGCCACGTCTCAACAGGCTGAGGACGCGAAGACACTGCAACAAGACATAGCTGCTCTAAAGAAAGACGTGAAAGCGCTCGGAGAGAAGCAGCAGCAAATAATTGACCAGCTAATTGAACTGAAGCGACTGCTCCAGGCGAATTCTGCTGGACCAGTGCCGTTTCAACAGCCAGCTAACGTGAACGTTCACGGGGCGCCTTCGCTCGGCGACAGCACCGCACGGGTCGCCATAGTTGAGTATGGGGATTTCGAGTGTCCGGCATGCGGGGCATACTGGCACGAAGTATATCCGCAAATCGAAACGAATTACGTTAAAACTAGGAAGATCAAATACTTTTTCCGAGACTTGCCAATGCCCATGCACTCCCACGCAATACCAGCCGCTCGCTTCGCACGTTGCGCTGGTGAGCAGGGCAAATTCTGGGAGATGCACGACACGCTTTTTTCTAACCAGAAGGCACTTGCGGAGAAGGAGGTATCAGAACGAGCACAAGGTCTTGGGCTGGATGGAGCTAAGCTCACTCAATGTTTCGCGAGCGACAGGTATTCCGATGATATTCGAAAGAGTGCGGCAGAAGCACAGGCTATCGGGGTCAACGCAACTCCTACGTTCTTCGTCGGTGTCGTGGAGCCAAACAGCGATGTTATTAGAGTAAAGAGGACAATCCCCGGTGCCTACCCGTATCTGGTCTTTCAGTCCTACCTCGATGAGTTGCTTGCCTCTAAAGCACAGTAGGCACGTTTGAAAGAGCACAAGCTCTGCTGTTAGCCCTTGGAAGAGAACGCAGAACAGGCAGCCTAATGGCTGCCCGGTGCAGGGATTCCCGCTTTCAGAATGGCAGTTGCAGCTGCGAATTAGAAGAGCGGACTGAGATTGGCGCCGACTTGGCGATTACCAAACTAATCAGGACATGAGACGGACATCGATACTTTTGCCCAAGCTAGGCCCCATCCATCGCCTGTTCGTCGGACAACAAGCTCATCGCCGTCGGCTCCGTACAATCCGAGGAATGTGCCATCGGGAAGAGCATGGCCACAATCGTGGCATTTGAATGCGGTCACTGTTCCGCCCACAGGAATCAGCGTGACGGCTGCTTTTCCTGGTGTCGCCTGCAACTTGTATAGCCCGTGCCTCATGGTGCTCTCAGAGTCGCTCCAGCCTGTTAGACTCACGAACACTTCACCATCGTCGGTCACGGCAAATCCATTCGCTTTCGCCTCAGCGAAGGGTGCGATGACCCTCCAATGGGCGACTTCCTGAGAATATGTATTCACTACAACGTACTGAGCGACAGAGTGAGAGGCGGACCAGAACAGAAGCGAAACACGGTCCTTTTCGCAACGGAGAGAACTCTCGTGTGCAGACTCCACTAGCAGGACGGCGTCTCGTGCCGCAGATAGGGAACGTAGCGAAACATAGCCTCCCAAAAGGCCGTTTGCAAAATCATAATGGCGCAAGATATTTGTGTCAGCTTCGGCAGAATCGTTGGAACGCCGGTTATATCCAAGCGCCCAGACTGTACCATCACTCGCTGCGCACACCTGCTGTGGCGAGAAGTCTCCGAGTTGAATTACCTGCACAGTGTGTCCGGTCGCGCCGATCTCCGCTATGAAATGTTGATTCGAGCCGTCCGCCATCGTCGCTCCGCCGGCCGCAACAATCCGTCCGCCCTGAGTCGCCCCCGCAGCTCGCAAGCTGATTCTGGACGCGCCTTGCACGGTAACTCGACCTTCGACAACCTTCTTGCCGTCCCGGTCGTACATCGTTACGAGCGAAGGGTCTTTGTCAATTTCCAAATGAAGAAGATAGTGCCGGTCCCATGTTGGCACAATGCAATGGGCGCACATTACTTCCGGGTAGAACGACGTGTGTGTGGCAGGCGAGAGTGAGAAAGCATTGTCCTCTTGCGGCTGGGCGATTTCACTCAAACAAATTGTGAGCGCCAGGGTAAAAACAGCGTGCCGCAGCCGACCAAGGATTACCACAGAACTGCACCTCCGGCCCGATAGATCTAGCACGTTTTCTTCAAAACATCGTCAATTACTCGATGCGGAGGGAGTAAACGCGGTGATCGCTAAAGTGGGTACCGGAACGCTTTTGGTCGTTGCCGTTCTGGTGCGTTCAACAATCCCTCGAGATCACTGCCTCATAACTTATAGAAACTGCGAAATGGGACGCTTTTCATGTTGGCGTTCGATATTCATGCGTTATTCAAACGGTCTCGCTGTACGCAACTTCTCCGAACGGTTTTCCAGGAGTTTTCTCACTGTGCTTCGGACACGGACCGTCGAGAAACAAGCCACCTATTACCACACCATGCTCGGACGCTCGAGGATGTCCGAGAGAAGACCCGGATGTGGCCCCGGATGTGGGTTTCGGAGGCAAATCAAGCGCACTAGTTCCGAATCGAAGATCAGCAGCGCATTCTGAAGGATCGAAGCGTGCCCGTCGAAACCTTTGTTGCGTCTAAGCTGGAAGCTGAAGTAACGTAACGGTCCCCTGGGCAGTGTTCGGCAGAAATTACCATAATTCGCGGGTAAGGCTATGGCCAGGCACCTTGTAGTAGACAAAACACAAACTATTGACTCGCGTGATGAACTCATCTATTTGCTGTGCGAGGCAGCGTCGGTTGAGCATTCACTGATGTGCCAGTACTTGTTCTGTGGGTTTTCCCTCAAGGTGAATGTGTCGGAGGGAGTCACAGACGAGCAGATGAACCAGATCTGCAATTGGGAGCGGTTCATCCTCATGGTTGCACGGCAGGAGATGGAACATCTCGGCCTGGTGTGCAACCTGCTCAGCGCCATCGGAGCAGCACCCTATTTTTCGCATCCCACCTTCCCGTATCCCACCTCGCTGTACCGGCATTCAATGTCGCTCGATCGGTTTTCCGCCCAGACTCTAAAGAAGTTCATCTGCTTCGAGCGGCCGCGAGGCGTGGATCCGCGACACGCCTTCTGTTTCGAACCTGACTTGCAAATTAAAGGCCTCATTGATGTCGTAGCGCCGTCTCCCCTGCCGTATGAGACCGTGGGTGAGCTGTACGAAGCGCTCCGAAGAGGATTTGAAAATGTCGCAAAGCGAAACAGCAATCTATTCATCGGGCCACTCTCCACACAGGTTACCGGGGACGAGCTGCTAACGAACTTCGTCCGCAAGGGCGCCACGGGCGGCGGTTACGACATTTTTATGGCGCCGGTGACGAACTTGGAGAGCGCTCTCAAGGTGATCGACCTCATTATCCACCAGGGAGAAGCAACCAAGGTCGACCCCAAGTGCGAGGAATTCGAGCTGTCGCACTTCCGGGTGTTCCAGCGGATTTACTGCGATCTGCTAAAGATACGGGATGCCCACCCCCAATTCGAGCCGGCACGCGCTGTGGTCTCCAATCCGGTTCTGTACCCGGACGCCGGCCGCCCGGGACAGACCAAGATTACAGATCCCAACAGTCGCGCTGTACTCGACTTGCTCGATGGCGCCTACGGATTAATGTTGTTGCTCCTGTTGCGCTTCTTTTCTCACGTGGACGAAAACAAGGCTTTGTTTGAGGAAGTCCGAGCTGCGGCGTTCTTTCCATTCATGACCATGGTCATACGTCCACTCACTGAGGTGCTGACCTCCCTGCCGGCATATGAGCACGGCGGACCGGAACGGGCCGGGCCGAGCTTCGAGGTCTATCCGAACGTCAGCCTTGTGCCGCACACTCGCAGTGCGTGGCGGGTCTTGTACGAACGCTTCGAAGAGCTTGCCGACGATGCGAAACAGATAAGCCAGCGCACCCAGATGCCGGAGCGCGTCGCCTATATCGCCGAGAGTTTGGAACTCATACGGCGGCGGTTGGCTTCAGTGCTTCATCCTTTAGGAATACCCCTATGATGACGCTGGACTTCGAAGGATGGTTTCAGTGCCGCTTCGCTACCGATCCGGATCCATCGGACGACCCTCGCGGAGTCAGTGGGCCTTGCTTCACGGTTCCTGGCGAGCCACCGTTGGACCGAATTATCCGACTGAATGACTTTGTGAAGCCTCGGTATCCTCGGACCGACTCGCCCGGAGTGACCGTCAGGTCGGTCGCGATTGACGGTCAGATGATATCGTCTCACCCCTTGTTGGGCGCTAAAGTACGACTGGTTGGAGAACCGCAATACCGGCAACGGAACATGATACTGGTTCCTCTGTTTCCCATGTTTCAGGCGCCCATCGATCCTTTTCATCTGGAGATCACCGGCAACGGCATTTGTATTTCGCGCGTGGACTACATCGATCTGGCGCACCCCGAGCGCACGTATCAGGACGTTTTTCTCGATAGCATGCTTACGCAGCGCCGCGGTAACCAAATCGCAATCCAATCGGTCACCGTCGCAGAAAAGACGGGGTTTATGAATTACGGACAGGTCAGGGAGCGACGCCTGGAGGATCTGAAACGCCTGCTGGCCGGCGAGAACGAGCCTGTGGAGCGGGCGGCGCTCAAGAAACGTATTATGAACATCGAAAACGACAGGTTGCTCATAGGGGAGATGCTGGCTGCTACGCAGTTCCTGGGCCTTCAGGCAACCTACAGTATGGCGATTAATGGAACTGCACGCATTAACCCTACTTGCAACCTGGTAACTGACAAAAATAAGTTGCTGAAAGGGACAATCGGCTTTTCGCAGCCCTGGCCTATCACGTACTGGATGGGAGGCTACGATGTTGATACGATGTTCGGCTATTTTGCCGGCACGCTTACCTTACCGTTTTATCCGACCGCATGATGATGACGAATTGAGCCACAGCCAGCATACGATTCAGGGAGAGATTCCATGGCCCGAAGCAAAGTACAGACCCTAAGTAAACAGGATCTTTACGACATCCTGAATGGCGCCTGCATTTTGGGATGTGGTGGCGGTGGCCCTCTGACGCTTGGAAATCAATTGCTGAGAGAAGTCGTCCGGAAAGGCAAAGTGACTATCCTCGATCCGGCGTCGGCCGACGACAACGAGTTGATGGCAATTGCCGCCGGTGTGGGCTCCCCGTTGGCTGCTGCCCAAGGCTTTCCTTTCGACGCAGCTAATATTGCCTTTCAGGAGCTCAACAAGATCCAATCCAAGGCTTCCGGTAAGTCATTCAGCTATGTGTTGCCGGGTGAAGTTGGCGCGGGCAACAGCGTGATACCGATGACGGTCGCCGTTCTGGCAAAGGTACCGATCATCGACGGTGACGGAGCCCGGCGCGCTATTCCCGGGTTGGACATGGTCACTTATGCCAGCCACAAGGTGCCGATTTCTCCGGTCGTTCTCGCCAATCAAGACGAGACAATCAGTTTCAACGCGGCCGACGCCAAAATCGCTGGTGTCACGACCGATGGCATCATTTCTGGAGGAGCGTTTAAGGAAGATGCGGGACTGGCTTTGTGGTCGATGAATGGCGCCACAATGAAAAAGGTCGTCATCCGAAACACGATGAGTTACGCGCGTGATCTCGGAGCCGCGTTGCGCAAGGCCATCAAGGCGAAGAAAGATCCCGTAGTGGCGGTGCGTCGATATATTAAGGGTAAGCTTCTGTTCGTTGGCAAGATTAGTAGTGTCCAGCAGAGGACAAAGGAAGGTTTTGATTTCGGCACGATTACCCTGCAGAACAAGAACGCCACCTTCACCATCTACAATCAAAATGAAAACCTGATTGCTTGGAGCGATAAATCGACACAACCGTTGGTTATGGCTCCCGATCTGATTTGCTACCTTACGGCCGACGGACAGCCGTTTAGTAATGCGGACCTAGAACTGGTGAAAAACAAGGAAGTTGCCATCATCGCCGCTCCCTGTGCGAAACAAATGCAGACAGCTTCTATCGTGGCTGCATTCCAGGCTTCGTTGAAGAAGATGGGCTACGCGGGGCGTCATGCCTGGTTGGCGGAATTGTAGGACCTGATATTTCTGGAAATCACGAGCACCTTGCAGGATGGCTTTCACGACGATTGGGTAGCCTCGGTGACGGCGGCTTCTCCCCCGGGATTGGGATGATTGATGAGGCGCATCAAATCGGCGAACCTTTGATGATCACGCAATGGGTCGGATTTGGGGTCGATTCTCAGGTACGCCAGGTAGCTTGAGTGCTCCGCGGCGGCCTGCTCAAACAAATGTATTGCGTTCTCGGGTCTGCCCAATGCCATGTGTATCCGCGCGAGTTGATCCGAGGGAACATAACGGCTGCGGCCCAAAGCTAGCAGTTCTTCGAGGATCTGCTCGGCTTCCTCGGACCTTCCGCCGACTGCGTAGGCGTGCGCGAGCGCCGACAGAAATGCCGGGCTGCGCCGAGAAAGTTCGACGCCGCGCTCGAGTTCGACGAAGGCCTCTGCATGCATACCCTTTGCCAGGTAGCTCCAGCCCAGCGGCAGATGCGCCACAACAAAATTCGGATCCATTTCCAGGGTCTCGTGAAGGTGACCGATGGCATCGTCGTAACGGCGACTGAAGTAGTAGGCGAGTCCGAGGCTGGAGTTGATCCACAGGGAGAGCGGGTCGAGCCGAAGCGCCAACTTGATCTCTTCGACGGCCTCCGGCATGCGGCCACAGGCCCCGAGAAACCATCCGTACCACTGATGGGCGGTAGGATAGTTTGGGTTCGATAGTACAGCCTGCTGAAACTCGCTCTCCGCTTTTGTCCAATCCCACAGTAGTCGCCAAGATACCAAAGCGAGTGACGCATGAGCCTCGGCCAGAGAGCTGTCGAGCCTCAAGGCGTTTTTCGCGGCCTCGGCTGCCAGTTGAAGCATTTGAATGGGGGGATCGGGCCCGATGGCGCTATCCGCGAGAAGAATGTGGCAGTCTGCGATACCGGCATAGGAGTGGGCGTTCTTGGGATCGATCCGCAGCGCCTGGTCAAAATATTCAATGCCTTTCTTCAGGCTCTCGTGGGTGACGCGATTCAGATAATAACGGCCCCGCAAGTACGCGTTATAAGCCTCTGGATTTACTGCACCGGGATGCGCAAATTGCTCCTGCTCACGCGGTGTCAGTTTAACCTTGATCGCGCGCGCCACGGCCTGCGCAACATCGCTTTGCAGCGCGAGAACATCCCTGGCCTCGCGTTCGTAGCTCTGACTCCAGACATACTGATCGCTGGCTGCGTCAACCAGTTGTACGGCGATGCGAATCTTGCCGATAATGCCCCGCACCGAGCCCTCGAGGATGTAGTGCACGCCTAGATTACGCGCGATCTCCGGTAAGGGCTTGGACGTCTGCTTATACTGCCGGACCGATGTACGCGAGATGACAAGCAACGAGCTGATGCGGGCCAAGGCGCCTATAAGTTCTTCGTGCAAGCCGTCCACGAAGTAGTCGTGCTCAGCGCTGCCCGACAGGTTTTCCAAGGGCAACACCGCAATGCGATTGGAGCGGAGCGACCGGACCGGTACGGAGGGTACTGAGCCGGTCTTCAGAAGACCAAGATCGGCCGCAACATCGCCGGTCCGCGGATAACGCCGAGCTTTGTTCTTCTCGAGACAGCACAGAATGATTCGTTCCAGTTCCGGCATAGCGCGAGGATTCAAGCTGCACAGCGGAGCCGGATGTTTATGCTGAATTTCATCGGCGAGCCCTAACGCACTCCGACCGTGAAAGGGCAGTCGACCGGTTGCCATCTCATAGAGCACTACGCCTAGCGCCCAAGTATCGGTGCTCACATCCACTTCTTCTCCACGAAGCTGCTCGGGCGACATGTACGGAAACGTACCCATGATTGCAGTGTGGTGTGCAACCAGGGTTGTCAGCGTTCCGAGGTTCTCTACTGATGGTGATAGTGGACTTGGGTTAGATTGGGGCTGAAGAAGCTTGGCCACGCCGAAGTCAAGAATTTTTACATGGCTTTTGTCGGTAACCGCAATATTGCTCGGCTTCAGATCGCGATGAATCACACCGCGATCGTGTGCTTCTTCCAAGGCCTCGGCGAGCTGGCACCCGATGTGCAGGATGTCGCTGGTTTCCAGCTGACCGATCGCCAGCTTCTGTGCCAGAGTGACGCCTTGCACGAGCTCCATGACTAGGAAGTCGTTGCCACCTTCATTGTCGAAGTCGTAGATATGGGCGATGTGAGGGTGATTCAGACGGGAAAGGGAGAGGGCCTCACGCCGAAATCGCTGACGCACAGTTTCGTCGGCCAAGGTGCCCGCCGGCAATACCTTGATGGCAACGTCGCGCTCGAGACGCTCATCGTGCGCCCGATAAACCTCACCCATCGCACCTGCACCCAGCTTCTCGATTACTCGATAGTGGGACAGCTTGCTGCCGACCATTATTAAGCACCCTAAACCTGTAAGCTAAACGAAGGCTAAATTTAGGTCAACCAACACGCTTACACACTCCGTTCCAATCCGCGGCTGGCAATGCGATGCGTGCAGACTCAAAAGATCAGCTTGAGGCCGAACTGAATCTGGCGAGATGCATTAACGGTACTGAATATCCGGCCTACATTCGGGCTCAGAATACCGCAGCCTAGGTTGGCAGGATCGTTCGGTGGTGTGCAAGGGGCGCCGCTCGGCAAGGTCGCGGCACGTCCGATGAAGACGGCATCACCATTGCCTCCATTGCCCGTTGGGCCCTGGGTATTTACCGGAACATTGAAGTTTGGATGATTAAACAAGTTGTAGATTTCCGCGCGAAATTGCAGCGAAAATCGTTCCGACAGCTTCGTCATCTTCAGCATGGACAGATCGAAATTGACAAAGTCTGGACCGCACATGATGTTACGGCCGCCGTTTCCGAATTGGCCGGGCGGCGGTAGTGTGAAGATCGTAGGATTGAACCATAGGTTTGGATTGCCGTAGGTGACCTTGGAGCCACAAGGTTCGATCCCTGGCTTGAGATCGGGGCGGTCGGCGGGATCAGCGGCGAAGGTCTCGGCGTTGTTGAAGGTACCCAGCGTCACGGTAAATGGCACTCCCGACATCGCCTGAATGATGGAAGCAATCTGCCAGCCTCCGGCGAGTGTGCCCGCTGCTCCACGCCATGCGCTACCCCATCGTTGTCCGGGCCCAAACGGTAGCTCATATAGTGATTTGAAGATGAACACATTGCGACGGTCGAAAGAAGAGCGACCGTGGTCGCCAGCGCGGTTATAGAAGTTCTGCGATACTCCCGACTCTGAAACCCAGTCGCTGGGATAAGGGCCGCTCTGGTCGTCCAGCGACTTCGACCAGGTATAGGAAGCCTGGAGAGACAGGCCATTGGCCAACCGGCGGAGTAAGCTTACTTGCAGGGAGTTATAGACTGAGTTCGCGTCGGTGACGATGAGTGGCACCGATCCGAGATTAGGATTCACGGACTGATGGAAAGGCAACTCGTTCGCCTCTCCTGTTCGAACCAAGTGCACACCTCTTGAACCGACATATCCGAGGGTAAGTGAGGTATCGTTTCCCAGTTGTTGCTGTATATTGAGGTCGTACTGCATATAGTAAGGGAACTTGGGGGTATATGTAATACCGAAACTGCCGATGGTCTCGGGCGGAATTGGACCTTCAATGGACTGGACACTTGCGGGTGGAGCCTCAAACTTCGGCAGAATATACAGAAGGGCGGTGTAAAAGGGCTCGTAGAACCTCGTGTTAAAGTAGAGATTACCCCACAACTGGTCCCGCATGATGCCGAAGCCTCCGCGAAGCGCCGTCTTGCCGCTGCCTCCGGGACTCCACTCAAAGCCTACGCGCGGTGACCAAAGGTCGAGCGGCACACTTTGCCAGATTGGTCCAACAGTGGGGCCTGTAGCCGTCTGCAGGTTCTGGATGTTCGATAGCTTATTGTTGACTTCACCTGGATTACTCGAATACTCCCATCGTAGTCCAAGATTGACGGTGAGGTTGGAAAACATGTGCCAGTCGTCCTGAACGTAAAAGCCCAGGTAAGTCTGACGGTAATGACGATTCGAATTGGCATCTGAGGGATCGACACCGAAGTAGGTATAGGGTATTCCTTTGAGGAACGACTCTAATGCGGGATTGTTACTTTGTGCAGGGATGCCGAAGCTCGATAAGTCGGCAAAAGTATATTGCCCGCTGATAAAGAAGTCCTCCCTGCCATTGATTTGGAGACGCTTGATATCAGCGCCCCATTTCAGATAGTGGTTTCCTAGGCTGGACAGCACGTTGTCGATGATTTCATAAGTATTCGAGGTGGTCCCCAATGGAAACGGGAGATTGTTCCCCAGCAAGGGTAGGTCCGAGATGCTAATCGAGCCCAGTGGACTGCCCGGGACCATCGACAGTGAGAGGGGATAGTTATTATCGGGCGCTGCCAATATCGCGGTCCGGTTGTAATTCAGTTTAGCCTCGTTTAAAACTCTGGCGTTGAAGACGTGCGTCCAGCTCAACATCGCATAGTCATCGCCCACGGTCCGCAGGCCGTTGAAGCCCGGAAGCAAGGTGCTTTGGAATGGGACGATAGAGTTACCATAATCAGCGACATAGCGCAGAAATATCTGGTCATTTTGCGAAAATTCGTGGTCGATGCGCGCCAAGCCGTAATTTTCCGTCGTGGGCTGTATTCGCGAGGTATCGAAGATCGCGGTGCCGTTGCCCAGCGAGGAACCATTGGGCAGGGGATATAGATCGAGAAACGGCGCAACGGCTGGGTTCACTCCTATATCGACGAGGGTGCCGGGACTCGATAAGGAAGGAAGAAAACCGAGGTGCGCTTCCTTGTCGGGCACAGTTGTGCTGGTGGTAATCCCACGGTTCTCTTGCAGTCCTTCATAGTTCACGAAGAAGAATGTCTTATTTTGTTGTATGGGCCCACCAAGAGTCACTCCAAATTGGTTGCGACTGAAGGACGGAATCGCGCCCGTGTCGAAGTAGTTCTTCGCATCGAGCGCCGCATTCCGGACAAACTCGTAAAGCGAACCATGCCAATCATTGCTGCCAGAGCGCGAAACCATTTGTACGTTTGCGCCCGCATTGCGTCCATATTCGGCGCTATAAGTATTCAACAGGACTCGATATTCTTGGATCGCCTCGACCCCGATCTGTACTCCAGCTGGTCCGCCGGGGTAAACATTGAAGCCCGGATCGTTGATATCGCCGCCATCAAGGGTATTGTTGTTCATGGTGGGACGGGTTCCTTGCACCGATGCCTTGGTAATGCCACCCTCAGAAAACGGGCTCGGGCCCGCATTGGTGCTGGGCTGGACTCCAGGCTGCAACTGAGTGAGCTGCCACAAATCGCGCCCGTTGAGCGGCAGTTGGCGCAGTTTGCTCGCCGTCACCACGCCACTCATGCCGGCTGTCGTGGTATCCACCATGGGAGTCTCGTCGGCGACCACGATTTGCTGCTGAATGGTGCCGACTTGCATGGTAATGTCGGCCACAGCGGTCTGGTTCACCACCAAGACGATGCCCTGCCGCACAGACGTAGCGAAACCGGTACTCTGCGCCTTGATTTCGTAATGACCGGGTTGCAATCCGGGAACATCGTAAACGCCGCTGCCGTTTGTAAACGTTCGGCGTCCCAGATTCGTTTCCACGTTAGTGACTTCAACGGTGGCGTTCTGGATAACCGCACCGGAGGCGTCGCGAACGGTTCCCATTAGCTCGGAGGTAACCAGCTGAGAGTATGCCGGGACTCTAACTGAGACGAAATAGACGAGCAACAAGGAACACAGAACGGTCTTCCACGAAGCGGCTTTCATGATCGTCACTTGTCCCTTGGTCGTTATGCTGATTCAACAGAGGTTCCGAATACAGTGCCGCAAATTTACTTACCTCGCAAGGATTATTCCCGGTTCATCGGCGACAAGGCGGCGCACCGTGTTCGGGCTGAGGCACCAATGCCCGGGGCGACACGGACAATCGGAACTCTCAAAGATTATCCAACAGAGCGTCTGGCGCACCGGGCTCTCGGCGAACACATGACGCACGTCAATAAAATCAGCTATCCAAGTTTGCAGACTTCGCTAAGAGCGGGAATCGAAAGTGCTGAGTCAATATGGGGATTCCACGGCAATTAAACTATCGAACTCACATTCGGAAGCATCTTGTTCCGTTTTTTGGTGAGTACCCGATAAAGGACCCAAATCCCGAGATAGTTCAGCAAATCGTTTCGGGCTCTGCGGGGAGCGCGAAAACTACCCGGAACATTTGCATTGCATCACACTCCAGAGCATGTGGACCACGGCAAGAGCGTGGGGCTATAGCCAGCCTAAGACGTCAGAAGGCTTCGGGACCGCGAGGCACTCCATGGGTTCTTTGAAAGTAGCTGAACCTAGGGGGAAGGGAATTAAGCCTTCGCTCGATGTCGGCGAACGTCATGCGGAAAATAAGGACGGCTGGCGATGCGACGGCCGCGGGGTACTCAGCGGAGGGAAACCTTTCTCTTGCCAGATGTTCCTGAACCGCTCAATCGTCGACGGCGCGTGGCCACTGTAATGATTGTTTGCGAACGCGTAGATCAACACACCTCGTTTTATGACTTGATAACAAAAATTGACCCAGCTGCTCAATTCTGCGGAACGGTCAACCACAGTCTTATCCCAAGTCATGGTTTGTTGTTCAATCGCCCTGCGATCACCTAGCCAGCGTATATACGTCCAGCTGGCTGTGATCGGATCGAACTTCAGTTCAGCGGGGTCGGGCATCCACGAACGGTCTTGTAGCACCAGCGCAATCCCGCTATCGCGCAGCAGGTCCGCAAATTCGGCGTCGAGCCAATTTCGATTGCGAATCTCAATCGCAAATTTGTAACCATCAGGCAGCTTTGCAAGGAATGGAACGAGGCGGTCCATAAATTCGTGTCGGTCCCGAAAAACAGACCCGCTGAAGAGAAACTCCGTAAGCTCCGTGTCGCATCCGGCTAGAGCTTTTTCGTGCGTGATGGACTGGGGTACCTTGACGGCGAAGGTAAACCCTTCGGGGGTTCGCGCAGCCCAGTTGCCAACGGTTTGAGGCCAAGGGCATGCATAGAACGTCGAGTCCACCTCGACTGCATGGAAATGCTCGGCATAGAAACTCAAATATTCAGCCGGTCGCATCCCCTTGGGATAGAACGATCCGGCCCAGCCAGATGTTCCGAGAAGGAGTGGCGGCAGGTTCACGCCGTGAGTATAGCGAACAAACCTGAACTCGTCAGGCCGGAAGGGGCCAAAGGTCGGTAACCATCACCCCGGTTCACTTTGCCCATTTCTTTGCCCATGCTCGGTCACAAGTTATCTCGGTCGATAGCAAATGGTAACCTAGCTGGGTGTGGTGGCAGGAGGCAGAAATCGCCTGTATTGGCGCGGCGAAATCGTCACGGTAGCTAGCCGTAGCAGACCGTACTTTACGGTCGCAATTTCACTGATTTTTGCCCTTTTTTGAACTCATAATCCGTTGGTTGTAGGTTCGAATCTTAACGGTACGAGTAACCAAGCAAGTAGAATTGCTTCAGCGGATGACCCATATCTCCGGATTGGGTTAGCGAACAGATGTGGTTAGGGGCGAATCCGGCGAACTGTACACCATTTCGCCATCGATCAACGTCATCAGGCATTTCAGCTCTTTGATCTGGTCGGTGGGAATTGCGTAGAGGTCGCGATCCCAGATCGCAATGTCGGCTTTCTTGCTTACCTCGAGCGTTCCGATTTTGTTTTCCATGAACATCTGGCGCGACCCCCAGGCGGTGTAGCTGCGGAGGGCGGTGTGAATGTCAACAGCTTCCGTCATTCCGAAGGGATGCAGGCCGTAGGCGCCTTTGGCGGTTTGGCGAGCTGTGGAGGCCCAAAGACCGTAGCGAGCAGCAATAGGAGTAACGAAGTAGTCTGACCCGCCGGACCACAGAATGCCCCTGGACTGCAATGTCTTGAATGGCTCCAGGTGCAGCCCGCGTTTCGGACCGTAGCTGGCCGCGTAGATATCGCCGATCCACCAGAGGAATCCGGGCTGCATCTCCGGGTAGCCGGCATCGTATTTCTTTTGCAGGTTGACCATTACTTCGAGCGCATGCGGCGTTGGCAGATTGGCGTGGATGATGCTGTGACGCAGGCCAGCATGTGGTTGCTCCTGCTCGACAAGCGCGTAGGTGTCCACAACCCAGTCCATGGCGCGATCGCCAACCGCATGGGTTCCCACTGGCACGCCTTCCTGGTGGAACAGGCGGACCATTTCTCTATAAACCGCAGGGTCAACTTGTGGATAACCGCGATTGGCCACCCCCGAACTTGTAACGTCTGGCCTCGTGCCGTTGAGCAACCAATCTTCATAGACCCAACCAGTGCGTGCACCACCAGAGCCATCCATGTAGATCTTCACGCCGCAGGAAAGCAGGCGGTCGTTGCCGAGACTCTCGGGCACGCGCGGGACAGATTTGATCTCGGCCAGTGCTTTCCGCGCCGACTCGAGCGTTGAACCCGCGTGCCACAGAACGCAGATGCGCTCTTTGAGCTGTCCCTGGTCGAGGAGCGATTTGTAGGCATCCCAGTGAGTTTGAGTAATGTCCGGGTCTTTGACGGCGGTCATGCCTTCACTGAGCAGAACCTTTTGGATGTAGAGGATGCCTTGGCGCATCTGCTCGGGAGTAGTTGGCGGAATGAGCCGCGTGACAGGCTCCATGGCTGAGTCTTCTTTGAGGACGCCGGTGGGGTTGCCACTGGCGTCGCGGTCGATCGTGCCGGCAGTGGGGTCGGCTGTGGCCCCAGTGATGTGCGCTAGTTTGAGGGCAAACGAATTGGCGACTCCATAATGACCGGTGGTATGCATGAGCCAAACGGGATTGTTGGGGGCGACAGC
>Ga0306921_10003595_pt1 | contig 15727 bp, 18 predicted proteins | sample sta12Cox44000080_FD_203760 | JGI IMG/M metagenome (GOLD analysis project Ga0306921, IMG submission 203760) | Lab enrichment of tropical soil microbial communities from Luquillo Experimental Forest, Puerto Rico - statoxic.12C.oxic.44.000.080 (v2)... | ecosystem: Environmental > Terrestrial >...
CGATCAAGATTGGCTGTACTCCGCTGAAGATCTGGCCTTGGTCCTGAACAGGGGCATCAACAACAACAGTCTCGTGCTGGCATTCGAGCTTTTAAATACGAAAAAAGTGCTGCTTTTTATCGGCGATACCCAACGCGGGAATTGGGTGTCGTGGACCCAGGGAAGTTGGAAAGATGGTCAGGAAAGTATCTCGGTAAAGGATCTTATGTCGCGCACCGTTTTGTACAAAGTAGGACACCATGGCAGCCACGACGCCACACTGCACGGGACCGAGGCCGATGCTTATCCGAACCTCAGCTGGATGGGCCACGGCAAATATGGGAGCGAGTTCGCTGCAATGATTACAGCGGTGAACAAATGGGCGTTAGCCGTAAAGCCAAAACCGTGGGTTCACCCGCTGCCCTCGATCAAAAAGGCTCTCATGGAAAAGTGTGGAGGCAGGGTATTCCAAACCGATACGCCTGAGGTCACGCGGCCGGAAGGAGTATCGGCAGCTGAGTGGCAGGAGTTCGAGAGGAGGACAAATATAGATCCTGCCGGCCTGTATTTCGAATACGAGGTGCACGATGCATGATCTTGCAGTTCCACGTCCGTTAAATATTACGCCATAGCACATATCGAGCCGGCAGGGTGATCTCTAATGCCTGCCAACACTCTGCTGCCCATCGAGCTGGATCCCAACGCGCTTGCGCACCTTGATTTTGCGGAGTTTTGCGACAAGCTGATCGAGAAGCTCAGCGACATTAAAACTCAGCGGTTCGCTTGGTACGACAACAAGCGAGACGAACAGTCGAAATGGGTCAATGGCTCTCGGCGCGTGCTCGCTACACTGGGAAGCGTCGCGATTTTGCTCACCGCGATGGGAACAACGCTTCGAATTGTCGACGTGCCCCACAAATACGAGGCTGCGGGCCTTGGCTGTTGCGTTGGTGCCATTCTCGGCCGCAGTGGCTGCAGAGCAATTGTGGCCATTTCTGTCGCTGAACATTTGTTGCGCGTAACTATTCAGATGTGGAAAAACAAGACCTTTTTGGTTGCATCAAGTTCATGACGAAAACCCGGCATGCCAGCCTTTTTTATAGAGTCGAAAACTTGTGTGAAGTATGTCACACTGAGATTTTAAAACGGATGGCACAATCCACGATAGAAGCCTGAATTGACTCCAGACTGATGGAGGTGAAGCTATGCCTAAGATAGTCCCCCCGCGTCGGTCGGACTATGCGCTGCCGCGCTGGTAATGTTGAACTACGACAAACGGAAAATGCCACGGTCTTAGCGCTGGGACAAAGGAGGTACCAATCATGATTAAAGGTATCGCGATTCTTGGTGGCTTCATAGGGTTACTGGTGATGTCCTCGTCTGTCAACGCACAACGCTGGTGTGAAAGTCAAGCGCAGCTCAACGAGGCGGAGAGGACAATCTGCAGCAGCGACGACCTTCGTAGGCTCGATAGACAGTTGAATGAAACGTTTCGGAGGAGTGATGTGTCTACTGCTTCGGAGCGGGCGTGGATCGTGCGTCGGAACGAGTGCGGCAACAGCCAGGGTTGTCTGGAGCGTGTCTATAGGGAGCGTATTCGTGATCTCGGGGGTGATTGACCGGGACGGCCGCGACCGAGACCGCGACCGACAGCAGGTGATCGCGCCATGTTGATTTTTGGCATCGCACCTGCGCGCGGGCGGATGCGAAGAGCCTCGTAGCCACGGGGAGTCCCGCGAAAATTAAATTCGAGATTCCCTGTTGCGCGTCACGGTGTTGAATCCAAAGTTCGCTCGAGGTGCGCATAAAGAGCCTTGCTGACGGCAATCGGATCGTTACGCATTTCCGGTGTGAGCAATCAATGTTGGACGATCTGTTGGACGCTTTTGATCCAATCATTGCCCACAACATCTGCTGTTGTTTCACCGTGCACCGCCATCTACGATGCTTACCCGCGAGGCTCTGCGACGGCGGAAGTACCTCTAATATAAGAACCGCCATGTTGGATAGTTCCAGCCAGGTATCTTCTCCTCGGGGTCAAACGTGGCTGTGCCGGGTTGCTCGACCACCGTTGGGACTCCCAATCGCTATTCCGTCGCTCAACCAAGCGTGTGCGCCTATGCTATACTGCGCCGCATGAAAGTTGAAGAAATCGCCGAAGCTGTTGCCAACCTGCCGCCAGATCAGCCGCGCCCATCACGCCGGGGAGCAATGATGTCCAACAGGAGGTTGCAGTGCCGCGAATACCAGACGTGAATCGCCCGGCTGTTGCTGCATGCGAGCGCCCGGACCTGGTGCTCCAGACGGGTCATACCGGAGGAGTCGCGGCAGTTGCATTCAGCCCGGAGGACCGATACCTCGCATCGTCGAGCCGCGACAACACAGTCAAGATTTGGGATCTGAACAAGGGATTCGAGCTCCGTACACTGCGCGGCCATACCGATTCCGTGAACGCCGTGTCTTTCAGCCCTGATGGTGAGCTTCTCGCCTCGGGCAGCGCCGACAATACAGTGAAGTTATGGGACGTCGCGACGGGGCGACAATTGTTTTCGATGCCGACGGGCAACCACATCATGGGGATGGTCGACGTCGCGTTCCGTTCCGACGGCAAGACGCTGATTTCGCTGAACCAAGATCGTACGGTGACCCGCTGGGACGTCGCGAGCGGTCGGCAGATCGGTAGTTTCTCTGCAGGAGGCCTCACCGGCACTGCCTGGTTCACTCGCATCACCCGCGATGCACACTGGGTGATCTCCGATGTGCGAGACAAAAACACTCAAGCGCAATTCATCGAGCTTTGGGACGCCACCACCGGAAAGAGAGTGTTTAGCTGTCCCGCCGGTGCGGGAGACTATAACAACCCGACGCTGAGCCCAGACGGGCGCTGGATGGCGTCGAACGACCAACACGCCGCCGTACGGATGTGGGATGTCGCGAAAGGCGTGATGATCTATTCGCTGTATGGTGACCCGCGAAAACAGTCGAACATGGCGCTCGGGTTTGCGTTCAGCCCCGATGGCAAGATCCTTGCCGTTGGCAATTCAGAGCGGGAAACATTGCAGTTTCTTGAGGTCGACACCGGCCGCATGATCCGGTCGGTCGACGGTACGTTTACGGAAAACCTGCGTTTCAACAGCGACGGCAGCAGAATCGCTGCAATCCGTGGCTCGGAAATCACAATCTTGAACCCGGCCACCGGCGAGACGCTGCAGTTTTTGCGCGGCAACACTCGAGCTATCAGCTCCCTGGCAATCAGCCGCGACGGCCGGTTGCTGGCGGCGGGCGGCGAAGACAATCAGACCAGGGTGTGGGATCTCGTCATGGGACGGGAGATACGGCGGGTCGGCGGACCACTGACCAGATATGACTTGGGGGCAACTGCCGTGGCATTCAGCCCGGACGGACTCTGGGTCGCGACAAATCTCAACGAAGCCAACGATGAGGGTTTTCTGGTAAACAGAGCCGGCATCTGGGAAGTCTCGACCGGACGAGTCGTGCACAAATTGGAGGGCTTCGGTAACGGCGTTACATCGATAGCTTTCAGCCCGGACGGCTCGCTGATCGCCGCGGGAGACTACATCGGCAGGGCGCAGATCTGGGAAACACACAGCTGGAATGTCTTGGGCAGTCTCAAAGGGGGCAGTATCAGAGAAGGTCAGCTTTGGCCTGCGAGTTCTCTTGCCTTCAGTCCGGACGGGCGTTGGCTCGCCCTCAGCGCCGAGCGCGGAGTTGCCCTTTGGAACGCCACAACTCGTCAATGGTCGCGCAGCATCGAAGAGGCCGGCTACGTCCAGGCGCTCGCCTTCAGTCCGGACAGCAAACTGCTGGCAACCGTGAATCTGCACAGCCATCATATCGAAGTGTGGGACCTCGAAGCCGCAACGTGCGTGTTGTCGATACCGGAGCAACCGGCCGAAATCGGGAGTTTGAAATTCAGTGCTGACGGCAGCCGACTGGCCGCTCCTGGACTCGATCACACAATACATGCGTGGGACGCAGTCAGCGGCAGGCATTTGACGACGCTATCTGGTCATTCGGGAGAGGTCAAAGCCGTGGCGTTCACACAGGACGGCCGTTGGCTGGTCTCGGCGAGCATCGATGGGAGCGTGCGCCTCTGGGATTTGTCGGCCGGATCGGCGACTGTGTTGCTTGCCACGATCAGCGGCAGTGACGATTGGGTCACTGTGACAACGGATGGTCTGTTCGATGGATCGACGGACGGCACGCAAAAGCTGGTCGCCTGGCGAATCGGAAATACTCTCTATCCAGCGGACCGGTTCTACGCGAGCAATTACACGCCACGGCTTTTGGGCCGCGTGTTGGTGGGAGAGAAACTCGCGTCGGAATTGAAGTTGGATGCGCTCAGACTTCCGCCGGTGGTGCGTATCAGCAATCCGCCGGTGGGAGGCAAATCGAAGAGTGGGCAGGCACAAGTGGTGGTCGAGGCCACGGATCAAGGCGGTGGCGTCGCCGAAGTGCGTCTGTTTCAGAACGGCAAACTGATTGCAAAAGCGCCGGGCGACAGCGGCGGCAGCTATCGGTTCGATGTTGATCTCGTCGCCGGAGAAAATGTCCTGAAGGCCTCGGCGCTCAGTCAGGAGAGGGTGGAAGCCAATGACGACCAGGTACGGGTGACCAACGATGCTGATACAGCCGACCCCGTCCCTGCCAGGTCAGCTTTGCATCTCCTCGTGACCGGCGTCAGCCAATATGAGGACTCCGCACTCGATCTGGATTATGCGCGACCTGACGCCGAATCAATTGCCGAGTTTTTCCGACAGAACAAGCTGTTCAGCAGCGTCCACTCCTACAAGCTCTACGATCAGGGGGCGTCCAAGATCGCAATCCAGGAGGCGTTGGAGAAGCTCGTCGAACGGGCGCAGGCCAACGACGTAGTCATCATCTATTTTGCGGGACATGGCGTCGGCGTGAGCGAGCAATTCTACTTTCTTCCGCACGACATGCGCCTGGAAGATGATGATGTTGCCGCCATTCGCAAATATGGCATTCCTGCTTCAGCCCTTGCTGATGCCCTGATGAGAGTCAAGGCACTGAAACAGGTGTTGATCCTGGATACTTGTGAATCGGAAGGCGCATTGCCACTGCTCGCCAAGTCAATGATGTATCGGTCGCGCGGGGTCAGCGTGGCAGAAGAAAAGGCAGTAAAGATGCTCGCCCGGGCGTACGGCGTCTATTTGATCGCAGCTTCCGCTCGGCAGCAGGATGCCTACGAAGTTCCAGAGTTGGGGCATGGTATTCTGACCTACGCTCTCCTTAGAGGATTGGGAGAAAACGGTGAACCCCAGGCGCCAATGTTGACGCCGGGAATTGTCACCGTCGGGTCGCTCATCGAGTACGTCTATGCCCAGGTGCCCGAGCTGACAGAAAAATATCGGCATCAGAAGCAGTACGTGGTGACCTCCACGACCGGCACGAATTTCCCCTTGTGGTCAAACTGAGGGCAATCAGGTGGAGGGCAGCAAGAACGTCCCGACGCGCAGTGCCATTCTCCACGACCCTCGAGGACGAGGAGACAGATCATAAAATCCTGGAGCTGCGGGTTTCCGGGTTGTAGGTGCAATTGCTGGTGCTTCAACACGAGGTCCTGTCTGCCATCGGCTCGAGCCATTGCAAATCAGCAGCCGGGAGATCAAATGTCTTAACGGCACACCAAAAGGACGTGCCTGATTAGGGTTTAGGACACGCGATGCCCTCGCCCGAGAAAATTTTGAAGGCCGACAATACGGGGAGAAAAGTCGGGCTCGTCTACAACGACGACACGCTTTCGGCCGGCCCAGCCGCCCACGTGCTGGTCGTCGGCGTGGCCGCCTATCAGTCACCAAAATACAAGAAAGTGCTGCAGACCGCCACGATCTCGGCGCGCGCGGTAGCAGATTGGTTCGTAGATGGAGCGAAGGCGCGCTTTGCCAATCCCGCTTGCGGATTGGGAAGCGTCGCGCTCCTGCTTTCGGAGACGGCAGGAGTTGCCAACGCGCTCTACGCCGGGGGCGAGATTCCGCGTGCGACGTTCGCCAACGCGAAAGCTGCCCTCCGGGATTGGGTGGAGCGGATCAATACGCACAAGGACAATCTGGCCATCCTGTACGTCGCAAGCCATGGGGAAAGCTTCCTGAACCGGACGGCCTTCCTGCTTGAGGACTACGGAATAGATTCGCTCGATGCCACCGCAGGCATGGTGGAGATCGAGCAGCTCGTTGGCGCGCTGGAGAACGCGATTCCGGTCGCTCAATTGCTCCTGTTTGACTGCTGCCGCGATGCGACCTCGGCTGAGCTGCCGTGGAACGAGGCGATTGGAAACAAGCTGATCGCCCTGAAGCGCCGGCCGGACGACCACGGCGAGCCAAGAAAGCAATGGGTGATCTGCTCGACGTCGCTCGGTAGATATGCCGGCGGCCTCGCCACCGGGGCCACCCTGTTCAACATGGCCCTGATCGAGGCGTTGAATGGCGTGGCGAGCGACACGAGCACCGAAGGCTGGCCGGTCCGGCCCGGCCTCCTCGTGGACAAGATCGACCGCATCCTAGCGCTGCACCGATTGCCGGATGAGAGGGCTCAGACTCCAGCGGGCCGAATGGCTGGCTCCTTCGACATCACGTTCCCCGGCGAGCTCAAGGAGGTGCCGATCTACATCACGCTGAACGATCCGGCGGAGTGGCCAGGCAGTACGATCAACGTCAGGATTAATGGCATACCTGCCGAGCCGATCAAGGGCGCGGAAGGGCAGTCGCCATTCCATGTGAGCAGAGTGCCCGAGCTGGCAGTGGTCGAGGTGGAAGCTGCACGCCAAAATACTAACCTTGGCCGGGCCAAGGCGAAAGCGCATCCCCCCGCGATGTTCTTGGCCGTGGAGAAAAACCCTGCGGCCTTCTCCGCCGAGGTCGGACGACTCCCGCGGTCGCGTGGTCTCGCAACGCGCGCGAAGCTCGTCATCGACGTCCAGAGCCAGACCCTGATCCGAAAGGGCGCGGTCGCCAGCATCATGAGGCGCGACCAGCCAAGAGCGAGCGCCAGGGAGGTCACGGTTGACATCGGCGGCGAGACGCCGGTCGACTTTGCCCCGGGCGATCTCACGATCGCGCTGCGCACGCCGGACGGCCGCACTCAAACCCGCGACGTCACGCTGGCGAACTACCAAATTGTCCGGGTGCAGTTTGCCACGCAGCAGTCGCCGCAGCCGTGGCTGAGCGCAGCCGCGATCGCTGGTGCGATCAGGGAGCCCTCGGCCGAATTCGCCGCGACCGGTGCTGCTTCTGGTCGCAATCTCGCAGTCGACGTTGTCGGCGGGATCAATATGGACCTCACTGTCAGTTCGCTGGCGGACGTGAGAATGCGTGTCATGGCGGGCCCCGATGATGGGCGGTTCGCGCGGTATGATGTGCAGGACGAGCGGGAGTCGCGGTTCGTTCGTGAGATGTCTCCCTCGGCCCCACCCCTCTTTGCTCGCGTCACCATGGGCGACCGGGTAGAATTCGCGGTGATACCGAGCCTCGGCGGCGCCGGTCAATACACAGTCGGCGGCTGGACCCCTTTCCTCCTGGTCGACCGGCGGGCAGCGCTCAACGAGCCTCTGACCGCCGCGATCGTCCAGGACAGGAAATGGTCAGGCCTGCTCGGCTTCTTGGCCTCACGCGAGATCGCAGCAGGGGCGAAGCTCCTCGACAGCGGCTTGAGCCAGGCCGCGGTCGCCGCGATGGCTGAAAAGGTCAGCAATCCCCTCGCCGCGGTCGCCGGCGCGCTGATCGCCGTCGCGGCCAGTAATCCTGATATAGAGAAGACATGGGATCCCTGGCTTGAGAACATCGACAATTGGTTCATGGATATCCCGGACGGCCCGATCGTCCTCGGCCGCAGGCTGCTGATGCGGGCCCGCACGGAAAAGCAGGTCGCCGAGGCGCGCAGATGGTTTATCATGGGCTTCCAGCGCGGCGTTCCCTTTTATTCGCTGTCCGTTGACTGGCTCGCCCGCGGCCTTGAGAGCATTCCAGGCGACGACGAGGACCGTGACCTTGCCCGTATGCAACGAGCTGCGCGCCACCTGTCCGGCCGAATAGATCCGACCCATACCTTCAGCGTGATCCGCGCTAGCGACGGAGCAGCGTGAGCGTGTCCGTCTTTAGGCTCGCCATGTATCCGGCGTCGGAGGGCGACACGCTGATGCTGACCTGGGGCGAGGCGGCGCGGCCACGCCACGCTCTCGTCGATCTCGGACGAACGAAGAACTACCGGGCGCTAAAGCCGCTGCTGAAGGAGATTGCCAACGTCGATCTCTTCATCATCACCCATATCGATGCCGACCACATCGAAGGTGCCGTCCCGCTCTTTAAGGAAGCGCCGCCGCCGTTCGCGGCGCGCCATGTCTGGTTCAACGGCTATGCGCAGTTGGAGACCGCCAACGAGCGCCTGCCACCGGCTACCCGCGTGACGCTCGGCGCCGGACAGGCGGAGAAGGTGACTGCCGGCATCGTCAAGAGCGGCTGGCGATGGAACGATCAATTCGCCAGCGGCGTGGTCTCCATCAACAGCGACGAGGCGAAGCAGCCGATCGACTTCGATGATGGACTGTCGGTGACCTTGCTGGCACCCACGGACCGGAAGCTCGCCGACCTGATGCCGGTCTGGGCCGATGAATTGAAGGCCGCCGGCCTACGGACGACCGATCCCGACGAGGTGGCGGAAGCCCTGGCGGAGGGCCGGGTGCGTCTCGGCGGGATCAACGTGGAGGACCTCGCCAAGGCCAGATTCAAGGAGGACGCTACCAAGCCGAACGGGGCGAGCATCGTCTTCATCGCCGAGTATCGTGGAAAGCGCGTGCTTATGGGAGCAGACGCCCATCCCGGCGTCATGGAAGCGTCGCTCCGGGCGCTGGGCGCGAGCGAGTCGAACCCATACCGGCTCGACTGCCTGAAAGTGTCGCATCATGGGAGCAAGGCCAACACCTCGCCCGGCCTGCTCAAGGTCCTGGACTGCACGTGCTTCGCCTTCTCGACCGACGGCTCGCACCACGGTCATCCCGACCCCGAAACGATCGCTCGCATCCTCAGGGCCGACTCCGTCCGCAAGAAAACGCTAATCTTCAACTTTCGGCAGGACAGCACCGACGTATGGGATGACGACGATCTGATGGCGCGATGGAACTATGAGTGCTTCTTTCCGGATGACAGGCGGGATGGCGTGGAGATCGACCTTTATCCGTCGCTCCGGCGGCGCTCCGCACGATCATGAGTGGTCTCGCGAACCCTCGCCGACGACGGCGAAGGGAGCCAAACTGCGGGATGGACCCGAACTTCCCATCCTATGAAGGTCAGTTATGCGACCTGCGGGAGGCTGCGCGCGCGCTCGACTTGCAAGTTCAAGAATTGCGAGCCAGCACGGATGCAGAGATCGACCTGGCCTTCGAAACTATTGCGCGGCAGCGCATCGCCAAATCCGATCACCGGCATCGCCTGCTGCTGCGCGCGCGCCGCGGGCGGCCAAGCTGCCGCCGCGCCGCCGAGTGCAGCCAGCAACTCCCGCCGTCCGATGGTGACTGTCATACGCCCCTCCCGTGCGAGGTGCGTAAAGGGAACGATACCACGCCACGAGCGTGCAGTCTTGCCGTTCAAGGATCAAGGAGGGCAGGATGCTGGTTGCTTTCACCTCTGTCGTGGGCTTTGGCCAAAGGCCAGCGTCAACATCCACGGCGTACCGAACGGGCGCGGCGGCCCACCTTTATGATCCGTCCGACGCACAGTGCGCAGTCTGATCGCGATTGCCGCGTTTGCTCGCGATTCGATATTTCTAGGAGGCGTCGACCAGCGCCGCGTGAAACCTCTCCGGATTCACGGGCTTGTACAAAAGGCGGCATGCTCGGGAGCCGACCTCGCACCTCGCATCGCCGCTGATGAGGAGCGCTGGAATCGGGGGAAGGGCTGGAATCGGGAACGCGCTGCGGAGCCGTTCGATGGCGTCGACTCCGGTCATTCCTCGTGACAATTGATAGTCGCACACGATCACGTCAGGCCGCCGACCCGCGTCGGTTTCAGCGAGGCGTACTAAGGCCTCGTCGCAGGATTGGGCGGTGACGACGCAGCAGCCCCAGGAGCGCAGCAGCCCCTCAGTTGCCTCAAGGATCAGGGGATCGTCGTCGATTACGACGACAAGCTTGGCGACGACTGGTACACTGCGGGTCGCTTTCATGACCTGGGCCTGATGAAGAAAACTCCGTAATCATATTGACGCGCTCCAGCCGAAAAAAGTGATCAGAAGTATCTGCGGCAGGTGCTTTCGTCCCACCCTCAACAATATATGCGCCGGTACTTACGATAGTCTGTCCCAGGACTTGAATTCTCTACGGCGACGCGTTAGCGGCCTCGCGCGTCGCCGCGTAGCCGTGCGTCGGCGTGTGGTCCCCGTGGTGGCCGAAGGCGAGCGTCCACATCCACGGTCCCACGGGCGCGGCGGCTGTTTTCATGATGCGCCCGACGACAGCGCCGTCGGCCAGCACGTCGAAATCGTCGTCGTTCCACCTCGCCGGACGAGCGCGAGGCCAGGCGCGTTTGAGGATCAGCGACGACATTGCGCCGTTCCAATTATCTCTTACGCCCTAAGCGCCCTCATGGTCGGGCTTGAGGAGCATTGCTAGCAGGCGAGGGAGCCTGAGCAGCATCTCGCATTTCAAAATCGATATTAAGGCTCGGCGAGATCGAAACGTTGACAGAGAACCCCTTCACCCGAACATAGGGGTTGTGCTGTAGGTCGTTTGCTATGCCTTTGAGGGTCTCGATTGCATTTTTCAGTTGGTTGCTCACGAGCCCCTGCACCGATCCAGAACCAAGGGCTGAAGCTGGCAAATAATAAACCAGCTGCGAACCCGGCGTGGTCTTTTGGCGAACCCTTTTTCAAAACCCTGCAAGATCACTGGCGCTTTTGCATCCATCTTTGTCGGAGTACGCGCGCTTGGGTCCGGTCTGGTGTAGACCGGCGCATCTTCAATTAATTGGAACGTCATGCCCGGTGTGGGCGCAGGGCGAATTAGGGACTGCTGGGCAGCTTCTAATCTGGAACCGATCTGATCAAATGTCTGTTCGAGACTCTGAGCCGTCGCGCTGATGGTGCTCAGAAGCAGCAAAACAGCCGCAGAGCAAAGGCCTTTCATAATGGATTCCTCCATTTGGTCCGGGGAATTGCGTGGACGCGCATCAAAATACATCAGGAAAGCCTGAGCGTGAACAAGCCCCGACCGGCGCGGCAGCGGGCGTTCATGATTTGCGGAGCACGGCTCCGTCGGCGGGGACGTCGAAGTCGTCATCGTTCCATTGGCCGGATGGACGTGAGGCGGACGCGCGCTTGAGGATCAGCGTAGACATCAAATCGCAAGGTGAATTTGGCTGTGGATGGCTTGCCCGGTTTAGAAGTGGCTTAGACTGTTGTCTGGTAGTTTCCTGTTTTCATAACCGCTGAGGTCTTTCCGATGTCGGCGAAATTCAAGCGACGCCTTATCCTTGCGGGCCAATCCCCGCACATCGCTTCGCCATTGGACAAGGGTGGGTCGCGAGATCGTCGTGCACGGCGTCCGTCCACGACGGCGCCCGCTCATGGCCGAACGGGTGCTCTACGGCAAGATACCAAAGGCGATAATCCCGATGCGAGCTAGCCGGTAAAGTCGCCGTCACAAACGGCGATCTGGGCCGGTTCAGCAAGGACGGCCGCAGACCCCCCCTCTTGGGGCCCCAGCTGGGGGGCCGGTGGAAAGGTACTGCCGTCGTCAGGCATAGGCGAGCTTTGACGCGGTGCGAATTAGATCCTCAATCGGCCGCGGAAAAATGTATTTGGGGAATTGGTCGGCTAGCCATCGAGCGGCAACGTTTGTAACGCGATTTAGTGCTGCGTTGCCTAGTTCTGTCGCCATCAGGCCAAGGGCGGGGACGGCATTTGGTGCAGCCGTGATGTGAGCGGCGGCGAATATGCTTAATGCAGTTGCGCGTTCGGCGATGGCGGGTTGGCCCTCGTGTAAGACGTCCGGAGCACTGATCACGAGACACAAGAGATCGTACACGCTGGCTCGAGCCGCGACGGGCGCCCCAGCCAAGAGCGCCAATTGTTTTGTCACGGGCCAGCATGCAAGATCGTCGATGGGATCAGTCGCAGGCGCGGTTGAGGTCATGGAGGCCGGAAAGGAGAACGGCCGCATTCGGTGCCGCATTCGGTAAAGAAATTCTTTGACCTCATACGGATGCCAGCCGGCAAAAAAGTTCTGCAGTAGCAGGGCTTCTACCAATCCCAACCCAGACCCCCGAGTCGAATAGAAAATATTGCTCAATTTACGATGCATTGGACTCGGCAGCCGTTTCCGTAACCCCTCACCTGCGAGATCAAGCACTGGACCCCACGGTTTCGCGGACAGTTCCCCCCATAATCCCAACGCTGTGATGGCACGACCGAGCCGAGCTGCGCTTCCGAACCAAGTCAAAATGTCTTCGTCCTTTCCACGGAGTGGAAAACGTCGCAGCATTTCGAGAACAATCTCGACTGCACCCGCTGTCAAAATCTTCGCGGCGCTGGCATTTGTCCCCCGCTCCGCAAAAGAGGTTTCGAACGGACCGCTTTCAAACGCTTCAGTCGCCGTAAATTTGAGTGCTTTAGAGGTCGAGTGGAAACTTTCGGCATCGCTAATCAATCCTTTGAGTACGCTTTTACGCTCGGATGGGCTGTCTTCTTCTTTCCCCCTACTGGCGGAAATCCGTCCTCGGGCGCATCATCTGGGCGTGGCGGAACGCCCGGCCCGATCCCCCCCGCACTATCGCCGCCGCCTCCTCGCAAGTAGGCTCGCCGAACAAACTCGATGACGGCTTCCAACTCCGGAAACGCGACTTCGAATGACTGTACAAACAGTCCAAGCTGATAGGAGTTACGGGTGCCCACAAAGGCAAGACCTCGGTTAGAAACGGTTTCCGCCCGGAACATCGGCGCCGCAATAAATACGCATGGCAAATCAAGCGCGGGATCGCGTAGGTGCACGTCTTGAAGTCGTCGACTGGCAAAGGCCTGACCAGCCCGCGCGTCCAAGGCGTCAATGTACCAAGGGGCGCTCATACGCGCGCCCGGCCGGCAGTCACCACGATCCGCGTTCGCACGCCTTTTTCCTTCAGTGCTTGGTCGGCGTAGCGGCGACGGTGACGCCAAAGCAACTCGGTCTGTGTCGGGCTCGGTCCCTGCTTAAGGCGATCCGCAATGCGCCCCTCCGCACCAGCATCGGCAGCAGCGACGCGCGCCTCCTCGAGTTCCTGCCATCCAAAGGAGCATGTTCGCACGACTTCCAAATAATCCTCATCGTTCAGCAGACCATCAGAAATCGCTCCCGTAGTGATACGTCGTTCGCCCCATCGTCCGCCATCGAGCGCCTTGCACGCCACCATCGACGCTAGATCGGCTTCCCAACGGCCCTCGAATTCCCGCGCTTCGTTGATTGTGCACTTTGCCCAGCTCGTCTCTGGCTTGCTTTTGATTCGATCAGCAATCGGTGCACGTGCGAGGTCGAACGAGTTTCGGTAGAGCACTAACGTATCGCTGTCGATCACTGCAGGCTTGAGAACCAAGCAAATGTCACCGTAATATCGCATACCAGCCCCGTTCAATTCGGCCGCTCCATAATACAGGTTGCTGCCATCGCGCTTTCCCGCAAGAGCGCCCACGGCCGCGTCCACCCATCCGCGCACGTCAATATCCTTAGGGGGGCTTCACCAAGACGCACGATTTGACCGCCACCCTTACCGAGGTCATACCGATTTTTGAACGGCCGGTTCTTTTTGCTGAGAGCGCCCGCCGCGACGAGGGCCGGCACGTGAACAGCAGGGATGTTGTAGACCACGCGCACACCCGCTTCTGGCTTGGCACTGTCGGAGTCCGGGCCTTGACCGCGCGTGGTACGGCGGATCATCTCCGCATCTGCGTTGCGATAAGCCTTCTGCCTGTCCCCGCCAGATGCTAAACGATCAATTAATTCATCACAGAGTTCTTGCCATTTCGCCATCGTCAAATCTTCCGTTCATCCTATGGACTTTAGGGCCGCGAAATGGCAGGCGCGCTTGTTGTGATAGACTTGGGTTGATCTTTGGGCGCGATGTTGCGGATATTGATCCCAGCAAACGCTACAATGCAGCCGACTCCTAAAGCCAAGGCCCAGATCTGAACGACGTCAGCCTTACGGCGCCACCACGTGATGCGATCGCGAACGGCCCACCCACCTTCCCGGTCGCCTCTGTTGTCGTAATCCCGCCAAGTGCTAAAGAAACGTGCCCACATGTAATGGACCAGCACACCGAGGACCACCGCGACACCAAGCCCAATCCACGCCACAAAGATTAGCCACGGAAGGGCAATCGTAGTGAGATTAGGCGGGAACGAGACCGTAAATGCCAAAAGGGCCGTCGCGATGGTGATGGTATATTTATAATACTCCTTCCGAAAATCGATTGCCCTCGCAATGTCATTCTGAAGAAAATCCTTGTCTATACGCCAGTCGGCATGCTCTCCGGGTGGTTTCTGAGGAGGGATCGGCTCGCCGGGCGCACGGGGCGGGTCAGACATGGTACCCCTTTAAGTAAACGTGCCTGACAAGGGTCGATTTACAAGACTACTCCCTAGCACGAATGCCTGAGTCCGCCAGCGGGAAATGGCGTTGCCCCCGTCTTTGCGGGACGCAGCGCATGAGATTACGCTGCTCTGAGCCAACTGGAGGGCCAGCTCGAATGGAATGCCGCGAGTTCATCACGCTGCTCGGCAGCACGGCGGCCGCGTGGCCGCTCGCGGCACGCGCGCAGCAGCCTGAGCGGACGCGGGTGGAGACATGCTTCGCCGTCATGGTCGCCGATATAGGATTGACCTTGAGGAAGCGCGCCGTGCCAACAAACACGGCTGACCTCGCTTCTTTACCGGCTCCAGCGCTTGGCCTTCAGGGCCACTCATTCAACGCAAAAAGGGTGACATGACGGCAGCGGAGCAGCTTGTGCGAAGATTTACAGACCGGTTCTGGAAGATCGACTGGCCCAGGTTAGCCCGCCCGAGCGTGTACTACGATCCTCGAGCGCTCGAACCGGACGGCCCCGACGGTGTGCTCCATGCAAAAGGGGTGGTTGCGGACGAGGTGGCGTTGGCGGAAGGCGTGGTGTGGCCGCTGGTCCGTTATTTCGGGATCCACCTAGCTCTGACTATGGATTGCGCTATGGGCAAGCCTCCTTCACGGTCGGATTGAGCGGGGATTTTATGTTCCCACCCGAGCGCATCGTCTGCCTCACCGAAGAGACTGTGGAGACGCTTTATCTCCTCGGCGAGGAGCGGCGCATCGTCGGCGTGTCGGGCTACGCGGTGCGGCCGGCGCGGGTGCGCCGGGAGAAGCCGCGGGTGTCGGCGTTCATCTCCGCCGACTTTGAAAAAATTCTCGCGCTCGAGCCCGACCTCGTTCTCACCTTCTCCGACCTGCAGGCCGACATCGCCGCCGAGCTGATCCGCCGCAACGTCGCGGTGCATGCCTTCAACCAGCGCGACATCGCCGGCATTCTCGACATGATCCGCACCCTCGGCGTGCTGGTCGGGGCGGCCGGCAAGGCCGACGCGCTCGCGCAAACGCTGGAGCGGCGGCTGGCGCAGGCGCGTGCGCGCGCGGCCACGCTCGAGCGCCGCCCACGCGTCTATTTCGAGGAGTGGGACGAGCCGATGATTTCCGGCATCCGCTGGGTCGCCGAGCTCATCG
>Ga0306921_10003596_pt1 | contig 15726 bp, 12 predicted proteins | sample sta12Cox44000080_FD_203760 | JGI IMG/M metagenome (GOLD analysis project Ga0306921, IMG submission 203760) | Lab enrichment of tropical soil microbial communities from Luquillo Experimental Forest, Puerto Rico - statoxic.12C.oxic.44.000.080 (v2)... | ecosystem: Environmental > Terrestrial >...
ACGCGTACGTATGGAATCTGCGGGGGCCGACGCGGTCGGGGGCGGGTCAGGACAGGGAGGCAGTTCCGGCTGTTTGCCTCGTTTCAAGATGGGAGGACCGTCCGAGCAAGCGGGCGTGCTCTTGGATTGCGACTGCGATTGCGGTGAGGATCCGCTTTGCGCATTCAAGGAAATAGGTGCGCTCAGAACAAGGACGAGTAGCACCCCCTTGAGGCAGCTAGAGCTCCGAACCGAGTCAAAACGACGCATGATCGACTCCCAGGATCTACGATTCCGTGCGTTTTCGTCGCACAGAGAGCATACACCTCACCGCTTCGGTTGGGGCATCGCACTTTGCCCTTGACGCGAGGACAGTCCGCGGCGAGCGAAATCAGCCAGCTTGTTTCTTATTTCTTCTCCGTGCGCGTTACCCGCCGGATGTTCTCTCTCAGCTTGTTATTGTTCCTTAGTGTCGCTGCAGGCCAATTTTCGCGAAGCGATTGCCCAGAGATGGCTCGTTGCCAGGAACACTTAGTTTCAGGAAATCCGACCGGCCGGTTTTGTGGGAGTGTCTTCGGCGCCGTTGCTGTGCGGCAGGTGCTTTAGATGCTTTAGACAAAGGGTGCCTCCCGAAAATCTCGAAGTGTCTGAGCGGATGCGTCTTTTTCTTGGGACTTTCCTTGCTTCGATCCTGCGTTCGCTTGCCGACGTGGAGTTGAACAACCATTTATGAACAAAGAATCAAGTATTCCAAATATCTCAGCCCGCCGCTGACATCGCGCGCCTTGGTAGGTTTTCAGGTTTGTCTGGGAATTCGAACATTCCACCCGCAACCAGCTGAATCAGGCGGGCAATGAGCCCTGTCCACCCTGTCTGGTGGCTGGCTCCGATTCCGGCTCCATTGTCACCATGGAAGTATTCGTAGAAGAGGATCAGGTCTCGCCAGTATGGATCCTTCTGGAATTTCTCAAAACCGCCGTGCACAGGGCGTCGATCATCTTTTCTCGTAAAAATACTCAGCAGCCGGCGCGCGAGCATGTCGCTGACTTCTCGAAGCGTCAAGAGGTTCCCCGATCCGGTGGGGCATTCGACCTTAAAGTCTGGGCCGACATAGCTGTGCCACCGATACAAGGCATACATAAGCATGAAACTGACGGGGAACCAAATTGGGCCTCGCCAATTCGAGTTACCGCCAAATAGGCCAGTAGATGAATCAGCAGGCTCATAGGTGACGGTGTATTTCTCGTCACCCAGTGCCAGGTTGAATGGTTTATCTTTGTATTCTCGAGAAAGGGACCGAAGTCCAAAGTCACTGAGGAACTCGTTTGGGTCCAACATTCGTGACAGAATGCGACGTAGCTTGGCTGGCGTAATGACGGACAGCATTCGGTTTCCGAGATAACCCACTTTATCCAGATTAGTCAGATTAAAAGTAACTTCGGGGTGCCGGCCCGCGAGCCAGCCAGACCGCTCCTCGAATTGTGGTAATCGCTTGTATTCACTTTCTGTTAGCACCAGCGTAGCGCAAACAGGAAGTAAGCCCACCAGCGTGCGAAGCCTGAGACGGGTCGCGGAACCATTCGGGAAGCGGATCAGGTCGTAGTAAAAGCCATCTTCCTCGTCGTAGAGTTCGTCTCGATTGACGCCCATACGATCCATAGCGGCAGCGATTTGAATGAAGTGTTCATAAAACTTGTAAGCAATTTCCTCGTACTCCAGCTCCTCCTGTGCCAATTCCAATGCTATCTCGAGCATGTTGAGGCAGTAGAGAGCCATCCATGCGGTTCCATCCGCCTGCTCGAGGATGCCGCCTGAAGGAATGGTCGCACTGCGATCGAAAACACCGATATTATCGAGTCCTAGAAATCCCCCTTCGAAGACATTGTTTCCCAGAGTGTCTTCCCGGTTCACCCACCATGTAAAATTAAGCAACAGTTTTTGGAAAACTCGTTTTAAGAAAGCCCGATCACCTTTTCCGGTCGCTACCTTTTCATTCACATAGATTCGCCAAGCTGCCAGTGCCTGCACCGGAGGATTCACGTCGTTGAAATTCCACTCGTATGCGGGAATCTGACCGTTCGGGTGCATGAACCAGGGCTTTTGGATAAGCTCGATTTGTTGCTTAGCGAACCCAGGATCGACGACCTGGAGAGCGATGGTGTGGAACGCAAGATCCCACGCAGCGAACCACGGATACTCCCACTTGTCTGGCATCGAGATAAGGTCGGCCGTAGATAGGTGGACCCACTCGTGATTCCTCCCGGCATTACCAGGGTTCTCGCGCAAGTTCATCCATCGGTATACGTCGTAAACGTATAACTGTTTTGTCCACAACATGCCGGCCAGCGCCTGCCGCATGACGTTCGCCTCATCGTGGCTCGCCCCGGCGGGAATGATCTGCTTATAGAACTCGTCAGCCTCCTTTCGTCGCTCTTCGAATATCTCGTCAAAGTCGCCCAAATCCAGATCATCCCCCAGGGCTTTACAGAGCCGCAGACGCACACTGAGCGTGCCACGCGCGGGTACATCCAAACGGTAGTGGGCGGCCGCCTTCGTTCCCGACTTGCCGGGATTCACCGCGTCCGTCCTCTGATGCAGGATGTAACTGTCGAAGGCGTCTTTGACGTAGTGGGAGTTGTTAGGAGTCCGGTGGATGCGCTCGTTGTTGGTTTCATTCTCGGTGAAGAGAAATTCAGGAGTGCCTTGGCACACCAGGCGGCATTTGCCAAGATGCGGGTGTGTCGCGTCGATACTCCCATGGTTATTTAAGCAAAGGTTAGGCTTTGCCCTGTCGGGGAACCAGGTCCAGGTGTTCCGATACCACAACGTAGGGAGTAGCGAGAGTCTCGCCTGGGACGGGCCACGATTCGCGATTGTGATACGAATCAGTATGTCTTCAGGAGAGGCCTTTGCATACTCAACAAAAATGTCGAAGTAACGATCTTCATCGAAGACCCCTGTCTCGAGCAGTTCGTACTCACGGTCGTTACGAGAACGTGCCCTGTTGGACTTCACGATGTCATCGTACGGGTAGGCACGCTGCGGATACTTGTACAGATATTTCATGTACGAATGCGTCGGCGTGCTGTCGAGATAGAAATAGTATTCCTTGACGTCTTCTCCGTGGTTCCCCTCGCTGTTTGTCAGCCCGAACAGGCGCTCCTTCAGAATAGGATCATTGCCGTTCCACAGGGCAATGGCGAAACATAGCAGTTGGTGGTCGTCGCAAATTCCGGCCAGACCGTCTTCTCCCCAACAATAGGCACGCGAACGAGCTTGGTCATGACTGAAATAATTCCACGCGTCGCCGGTGTTGCTGCGGTCCTCGCGTACGGTTCCCCACTGCCGTTCACTGAGATAGGGCCCCCATTTCTTCCATGGAGCACGAGAAGAATGTTCCTCTTCAAGACGGAGCTGTTCTCTAGTGGCGGCTGACATGCAGGCCTCCTTTATCGGTCTCCCCTGCAGATACGATCCAATAATGTCGCACCGTCACATGTCGGACGACTTTTCCCATGGCAAGGCCTCCTGTTCATACCCGCCGATCGAGCGTTTTTTCATATCGCCCCCTTCGTGATCGTCTTGCAGAGGGTTGTGTTAAGCGAACGTAAAGCGCTGGTCTGTTTTTCAACCTCGTGAAGTGGACGACTATCTCCGATTCAACCTTTAAAATAATCAGACGCGCACACGTCGCAAGCTACGTATGCGGCTAGAATCGCATGCTCTTTAGCATCGCGTCATAGGTTGGCTGGAAACGGTCGAAATCAGACTCGGGCGCCACAAACACCATGAAGATAACAGAACCGTCGCGCTGCGGAACGGTCACTAACCAGTCCCGTTCCTTTTGATGTCGCCCGTTGGGCCCCGTAAAGGGCGAAACGGCTTGCAAAGTAACGGAACGCCCTTCAAGACCGGCCACGGTAACTGGCTGGGTCTCGCCAACAGGCTGCAAGGTCTCGTTCTGCTCCATCTCCTTGACGAGTTCCCGCGTGATGTCGTCTATGCTCATGCGTTGACCTTTGGGTGGCGCAACTCCATTAAGCATCACGCCATAACCGACACCATCTGTCGTGATTCCTGCCTCGGGAGCGATCGTCAAAAACTCCCCTCGCTTTCTCGGCTTAATGACCCGCCAGTTTTCGGGATACTCAAGCTTCACCGCACCGATGTCGGCCATGCGCAGGTTCGGGCTGGGAAGAACGCTCTCGAGCGACACTGCCGACAACGGATGCGAGGAGCCAGACGAAGTGGCCGGCGAGTTGCTGTTAAACGCGTTTGCACTGACTGGGCTAAAAACAGCACCATTCTTCTTATTGACCGCCGCCCATTCGCCAGACTTTGCGCCCTGCGCGATCTCTTGACCGGTGTATGCTCTGACCCCCATCGCGTGCTCGCGAACTTTCAGAAATGCCGAGCTGTTGCCGGCATAGTTTTCCGGTGGCCAGTCTCGAATCTCCTTCTGAATCGCTTCCTCACGATTTCCAGGATTGGGGTGATCGCTTAGCCATTGCGGCGGCGTCTGCCCGCCCTGGGATTCTAGGGTTTTGAAAAAGTCTGCCAGTGCCTGCGGATTGTAACCAGCCTTATAGAGAATGATCGCGCCCACGGCGTCGGCCTGCGCTTCGTCGCTGCGCGAATACTTCAGCATGAGCCCTTGCGAACCCATCTGAATTCCCATGGCACCGAGTTCTCCGACCGCTCCTCCTACGGTTGCCCCGAGCGCAGCTTCCGCAAGTCCCGCGAGCATGCCCGTTGTCTTTGCCTTGCTTGCCTGCTTCGCCGAGTGCTGCATGTAGACGTGTGACATTTCGTGCCCCATCACGCCGGCAAGTTCGGCTTCGTTCGCGGCGGCATTTATGGTTCCGATGTTGACAAACATCGGTCCGCCGGGAAGGGCGAAGGCATTAATCTCCTTCTGGGCCACGACGTGAAACTCAAACGGCCACGAGTATTGCTGTGGGATAGTAGCCACCAACTTCTCGCCAAGTTGCCGAATATATTGTGTTTCTGGGCTGTTGTCGGGAAGGACCGGCATCTGTTGGTAGACTTGGGCGGCGGCTTGCAGACCGAGTTCGCGTTGGTTCTCACGAGACATGTGCGCATTGCCGGGATTAGGAAACTCTGGACCGGCATTTTGCGGATGTGTCTGGATCGCTACCAGCAGAACGATCAACGGCGACAGCCATCTTGCGAGCACATGAACCATCCGAAATACGTTAGATGCCTGATAGATCACAGCATTACCCTTCTTTCTTGAACGGATGGATGGTCAACAGACCGGGGACACTACACTCCTGAACACGAACCGGAGGCGGATTCCCTAGGTCAAACAGATGCACATTCAAAATCCTAAGACTTTAATCGGTTACCTTGATGGGCGGGAGTGAGGAAAACAGGGTTGACGCTACTCTGACGCTTTGGCAGTGTCAAGCTCAACCGCCAATTCGTCAGATGTCTCCCGAAGAGCCCTCTTTAGTAACTCTCGTTCGAGGGAAGAATATGCACGGAGCACGCGGAAATGGCCCAGTTACTGCGCCGGTACCAGGGGCATCGCGCCGGCACCTTGCTCACTTTGCGGTTGAGAATACATCGCACTCATCGAAGCCTCTGATGTGGCAGGCTACCACGGGGTGGGAGTATTGCTAGAACCTGCCTTGCCGACAAACTAGCGTTTACAAAACGGAATCCCCGACTGGTGCGTCGAGTCGCCGAGGTGAAAGTGGCCGAGAGGATGGCTGCAGCCCGCTTACCGCGGGTCGGCAAGGAAACCTCTAGTGGCCACCGATCGAGTGAGCATGAAATGAAGCGGAGCAACTCTTCAGAGCTGCCTTCGAGGGCGACTACCGGACAAGAAGTGGTTGAAAACCGTAACTTCTGACAGTTGACGGTTCGCGTAGCTTTGGCTATTTGTTTATGCGGAAAAGTACTGTTCGCTCTAAGTCACCATCCAATTAATCCCTGGGTTCCCTGGGTTTTTGTGTGCTGCCGTGCAGTCCTGCGTAGTCGTGTTCCGACTTCGGAGAACTCTTTCCCCGAGGAGAAGGAACGCAGAAGTTCCTGGGCGGGGAACTTTTGATACGCAGGGCTGCTCGACGGCACCCCCAAGTAGGGCGGAGCGGATACCCGCAGGTGATTCTTGCGCAAGTGCCTGACCGCGCAGATTGGCCCTCTCCGCCCTTTGCTGTCGACACGAAGGCTACTTCCGGAATACGTGCGTGCAGGTACGTGTACCAGGCGGGGAATCAATCCTTGACCGCTTTCCGCCTCCCCGGTGCTCGATGATCGGTTGAATGCGATCGTTTTGGTTCGTGAGGGTGGAACGAATGATTTCCGTTAGGGGAGTGCTCCGGACCGTTGTCGCGACATTCTTGTTGACTGCGATGATGGAACTGATGTTGATTGCCCTGAGCGTGTTGGTCACACCGTAGTGTTGCGTCTCAATCTCCCGTGAGGCGTGGGAAGAACGGTTTTCAAGTCCAAAGCCAGCCTGGTAGCGGCTGGTTTCTCTCGGTTGCCTAACGGAAACGGTAGGACCTTTAAGGGGATTGTCGAACGGAGGAGGGTAGTGATGGGCTTTCTCGCTTGGATCGTGGTTGGTCTAATTGCAGGTTGGCTTGCGGGCCAAGTCATGAAGGGTGGCGGCTACGGCGTACTAATCGACATTATTCTTGGCATCTTGGGCGGCGTTCTCGGAGGATGGATCTTTGGCATGCTGGGAATCTGGCATGGTGGGGGCATGATCGGATCGATCATCGTTGCTTTCGTAGGAGCCGTAATATTGGTGTGGATTACTCGCTTGGTTAAGAAAGCCTGATGGAATTCTAGTGGCTAAATACTCCGCGGCACTCAGGTTCCGCACTTCTCTTGAGAATCCGTTAGCGGGAGTGCTCCTACATCTCGAAAGTAGTGTTTCTATGAACGGACCATACGCAGCCTGACGTACTCCGCTCCGTTTGCCGCACCACTGGCGTACACAGGTCTTGGATTTCTCCTGGTCATGAACCGCATGGTCGATCCCAAATCGGCCCAATGGGCACAGTGGATCTTGCTATTAACGATGGGAGGCTTTGTTGGCAATTTCGTTTTCAGTCTGGCTGATCACGCGGGAAATGGATTTTATTTCGCTGTCGAATGGGTGCCCGTCGCGGCGAGCGCCATCGCCATCGGTTTTCTTTGCGTTCCATTGGTCATGCGGGTTTCGCGCGTATTTATTGACGTAAGCGCCGCGGTTTTGATCCCTGATGCCGGCGTAGGCCTTTGGGGATTCGTTCTTCACACCATGAGCAACCTTCGGGGGCCGTCAGTCCACCCGTTTGACAATTTCGTTTACGGTGCTCCACCCATGATCCGCTGCTGTTCCCCAATCTGATGATTCTCGGAATCATCGGGCTATGGCAATTGTGAAACAACTACGGCTCGGAGATGATTGTCCCTTCTGCCCCGCAAACATAAATTGCACCCACATCGAGCAAGATAGCGCAGTTTCACGCTAGAGCATATTCGAAGCGTGCAGCTATGCATTTCCCCTGTGGGTACGAGAAGCGTGGCCTATCGCCCACTTGTAAAGCTATCGTATCTACGTGCGCGGACAGCCCCATCTTTGCCGCAGCATCACGGAGCGCGACCCAGAACTCCCGGCCGAGCTTCTGCCTTTCAGCATAGAGCTCGAACATGTCACAGGCTATCTCAAGCTCATTGGGGCTTAAAAATTCTAGTCGCGACCAGCGAGAAAGTGATCGACATTCCATTCCGAGCCTTGCTTTACTCTCTTGAAGCCGAAAACAATCCCGTTGCTCACGATGGCCTCAGCGGGCCGCAGTTGGAAGACCGAGGAGCCTTGAAAATTCTTCACGGCCGGATTTGGAATCACGCTGAACCCAATGATTTGCGGCAGAACCCGCCTGAAGTGCTCGGCCACCGCAACAGAGTCCTCAATGCTGGAGCAAAGCACCACGAGGGATGGCTCGATGCCCGGAACTAAGGAATCGAACGGTAAAAGTTCGTCCTTCTTCAAGGCATCGAGATCGCGGCTTTCCACCTGTATGTAAAATACAACGCGATCACCGCGAACTTGCGGCGATGCCGGCTTCATCGGATCGAAAAGCTTGAAATCCAAGGTGTGAGAACGGGGGGAACCTTCCTTTGAAGGGTAAAACAGCAGTTCGACATTCAAGGCGCACACGCCCTCGAGCGCGTTCCTTACAGCAATGTTCAGGTACAGGTTGGGGTTTTGTGACAGAGGCAACGCGAAACTCGCGAATTGGACCGGACGGGGAGGAGAACAGAAGATGGACCTCAGGACCGAGGTTCGGAAGTCATCTTCGCCATTACGCATCGGTTCGCGTGCAAAGCGTTCAAAGAAATCCGGCAGATTGGCGCCCATTTGGCTCATGAACAATTCCAGCTGAAAGCTGCTGACTCCGGAAGCAGGACTCACAATGCGGGGGATAGAGAAGTCTGGAAAAGCGTCCAGTTTGACGTCCGTTAGGGGTCGAGTCACCGTGGTATCCGGCAGGGTGAACTTACCGGTTGGTTTGTCTTGGCCTTCCGTCACGGTGCCGATGGAAGCTGATACGGCTCCAAGTACAATAACTATGCATTTAAGCACTTGTAAAACGATCTTCAACATGGCGCGAGACTCAGAGGCTTACTCGAGTTTCTCGATTCCGAGCCGAGGGGTCCCGCCAGACGGCCTTGGGGGCAGGTACTACCGTCCGGCTGGCCAGAGCATCCTCCTGGCTTCTGGAAAAGTCAAGAACGCAAAGTGTGATTGCCGAAGGCGGGAAAACGGCTCTGCAATCCTCCTTGCTCGTATAACCTGTTCACCGTTTTCGACGTGCCCAGTGCAGGGGGAGGAAATTGCGTCGGACCGCAAGATGGTTGAGCTTGCTCGCAAACCGACTCGCCCGTCTCAAACCGGCAAACCGTCCTGCAACCTTTCCAGGGAGCGGAACTAATTGGTTAGATAACGTCAGTACGACTGCTTCTCGGGTCGAGTGTGCGGTTAACGGCGGCGGCCGCCGCCCATGCGAGCGCGAGGGGCACTGCGCGTGGAGTTGAAGTTCTGGGTTCGCTGCGAACCTTGTGAGCGAGCCCGCTGCTCGTTTTGCAGTTTTGGTTCTGGGCGGTCGACGTTCTGCCAGCCATTCCCGCTATTGCTGGACCAGTCCCCGCTGTTCCGGTTATATCGGTATACGGTGCCGTCTTTTCCCGCGTAAATATTGTTTTTGCCCGCAGCAATGCCGGCATTTGTGTTGGTGTTGTAGACGAAGCCACCTCGATTTGCCGTGCCCTCGCCCGAGTAGATGTTTCCGGCGTAGCCTGCGCCGCCTCCCGCAACAATTCCCGTGTTTGGGTTGTACGTCGCGCCGCCTCGATAACCGTATGTATTACCGGTGTAGACGTTGGTGTTGTGGCCGCGACCGGCAACGGTGCTACGACCAGTTTGCGTGTTGTAGTAAGCGCCGCGTGTGGCCGCGCCATAATTGCCGGTGTAGGGATTGGCCCAGGCTGCTCCTGTACGCGAGTAAGCAGTGTTTCCCCACATGCCGTAGACATTGGCAACCGCTGCGCCACCCCATGCGCCCCAGCCGTAATAAGGATACCAGCAACAGCCGTAGTAACCCATCGGACCCCACCACGGGTAGTACCAGGGATAGTAGCCATAGCCGACACCGAAGCTGAAACTCCAGCCGGAATCGGTCGTGTAGGTAAAGCCAGCACCAACGCCGTATGTGTAGGGCCAGCCATACCAAACAGTGGGACCGATGTACGGCGGGTAATACCAACCAGTGCCGTAAACGACTGTGGTGGTGCTGGAAGAAACGACTGTGCCGTAGTAGCCGGGCGTGTAGCCCACGTAAACGAGGTCTGGTGTCGAGCCGTAAACCTTGACGTAGGTAACGTAGTAGATTGCTGAGCTGGGCGGAATGTCGTAAATCTCGCCGGGCACAGAATCGGCGACGGTCCAAGGACCTTGGGGCGAGGGGCCTTTAAACCACACGCCTGCTTCAACGCAATAGTAGCTTGCGCCGGAGACCTCAATGACTGCGGCGCTGGTGTTGACGGCGCGACGAAGCGGCGTGCCCTCGATTGGCTCGAATTTGGCGTCGCCGTCATATTGCACGGTGACCTTTGCTTCCGAACGAGTGATGGTAGCGGTTTGCGGAATCGAGTTGGCGATCAGCGCTTCTTTCGATTGGGGAGTACCAGGAACAGAAGCGAGAATGGTGGACTTGGGGCTGTCGATGGGAATTTTGGCGAAATCCGGAGGCATCGCTTGAGCATCGACAAAAGTCCACGGACCTTGGAGAGAAGCGGCTTTAAACCATCGACCGGCGATGAGGACGTAATACTCGGAGCTGAGCCGGAACAGGTTGCCGGTGGTGTTGGAAACGTATTCGACGGCGGTGCCCGAAATAGGACTGAATTTGGGTTCACCCTTTATCTCGATGAGTTCGCCGGGACCGTAGAGAACGATCACATCAGGAATGTTGCTTTTTTTTCCGGACTCTTTTAAAGAAGGTTGCTGCTTATTCTCTGTGCCTTCGGGATCTTGCGCCTGGTTGTGGCTGACGATGAACTCTTCGGCCTTCTTCATGTCGTCAGGCAATTTTTTTGCGTAGCTCCAGGGGCCAACGAGCTCTTTGGATTGCAGCCACCAATCTTCGACACGAAGGAAGTAGAGTTTTTTGTCTTCCTCGAAGAGGATGATGGAACGAGTGTTGATGACGCGCTGCAATTTGGTGCCTTGCACTTCGCGAAGCTGGGGAGAACCGTCGATGAGGACCTGCACGGAGGGCTTCGTCGCAACGATGATCTTGGGCGGGTCATTCTTGACGTCGACGCCCTTAATGGCTTCGGCATTCTGATCAAGTTCGGCTTCCAGACGGTCGAGGGAAATAGTTTTGGTGACGGAAGGCAGTCTCTTTTCCAGGATGCCGGTAAGCTTGGCTTCCTTCTCGTGCGCGGCGGGAAATTTGACTTCGGTGACCTTGGCCTGGTCGAGAGTGACAAGGCGGTTCACCTTGTCGACCTCGGCGCGCGCCTGGAAGAACACAACCCCGTATCTTGCGGGTGAATCTTTTCCAGACCTTAGCTCGACTGCGGCATAGAGGTGGACCTGATTCCCCTCCCAACTGTCGATTTGAGGCTGGTAGACATTGAACTTGTCGTTGCCGCTGGTGAAGAGGCGCGGCCAGGTTTCTTCGGACGGCAGCTTGGGCGGCAGTGTCTCGCCTTTCGGTTTCGGAGCATCAGGAAGAGAACTCTTCTGATTGGAAGTCGCGGCCGACTGCCGTGAGTGCGTAGTGCCCGCGAGAAGAAACACAGCACAAATTGTCGTGAGAATCGGCTGGGCAAGCCTTGGAATTCGCATCTTAGGTCTCCGTGTTACTCCTTCTGACGATAGCACCCAAAAGAGATTTCCGGGCGCGGCGAAATGATGGGCAAGGCGTTATGGCGGAATTTGAAGGTGACCGCAAATCTGGGAATCCTTTAGTAATCTCAGCCGGTTGGTCTAAATCCGGAGTGTTGCGGGTGTACGCTGTGCCGGACGCTTCCGGGCAAGAGCGACGCGGTAACTGATCAAGTTCCGAGCGCAAATACCAAGTCGAACACCGTTCAATGTTGACCGTAGCGTGCGCGTAAGTACAAAGAAACCCTTCAATGGGTTGCCCTAAGTCTGCAACGTCGTTCTTGGCCCGGAAATTTGAGGATTGTTCGATTCCCAACATACATTGGAGCGAATCGAGCTTCTGCGGATTATATGATTAGCACGGAGTCCGCTCAACGAAACATATTGTCAAACCTTCAAACGAAAACTTTACATGCTGTAAAGCCTCCTAAAGGGCCTTCTCCCTCGAAAATCTCTCGCTTTATGCAGCCCTGTCGCGGCGCTGAAGCGTGACTCTGCCCGAGAGACTCCAACCGTTCCACAATGTAACGTTTGAGCCCTTATGCATTCTCGTTGCCGTGAATCTCGGAGTCTCCCTCGCCCAAAAGCGTCGTGGTAGCAGTGTTGCAGCCCGCCAAATTGGCGTCGGCCGGAGCTTTGGCGAACAACAAGTCTTTTCAGTCGCGGAAAACGCGGCCGAACAGGCCGATCGTCTCGGCGAAGGCGAGGTCGGTCGCTTGGGGATCAAAGCGGGGGCCTTCATCGCGAGTGAAGGCGTGCTCGGCGGGATAGAGGAGAGTTTTGTAGCGGACAGCAGAGCTCTGCAGGGCGCGGTCGATGGTTTCGCGTCCCGCGCCGGGCACGTGCGGGTCTTTGGTCCCGAAGATCATCAAAAGTTCGCCGCGGATTTCCTTTGCGCGAGCCAACGATCCGGCATCGGCGTCCTGACCGAGTTTGCCATCATGGATGCCGGTGCCGTAGTAACACACGGTAGCCCGAACATCGGGTTGGAATGCGGTACGAAAGGCCAGATGGCCGCCGATGCAGAAACCGAGGGCGCCGATCTTGCCTGGCGAGACGAGGGGATGTTGGGAAAGCCAGTCCAGACCAGCGCGGCAGTCGGCATCGAAATGCGCGACCGGCGTCGTTGCGGCGTCCTGCTGGCCGCGGGTGCGTCCAGCGTCATCGAAGGGGATAACCATGCCCGGCGGTTCGATGCGGCGATAAATTTCCGGGGCGGCAACGACAAACCCGTAACCCGCCAGGCGAACGCAAGTGCGCAGCAGTGGCGGCGTAAGCTGAAAAATGTCTGAATAGCACCAAACGCCGGGAAATTGACCCTGGGCCCTGGGCGCGGCGACGAAGGTTCGCATCGGAGAGCCGGGAAGGGGGATATCCACGTATTCGGCAGTGACGATCATTCGGGGGAAGTCTGGCGGAAAGGCTAGATCGAGTCAACTCTGATTCACGTTTACTGAGATCGGAGTGCCGCAGTTGACTGAATCCGAGGAGCCAGAACCCCAGGCACCGTCCCGCGCGCCCCTGTCCTTTGATGGTGTGGGGATGCAGGTGAATCGTCAGCAGGCTGACCTTCCTTGGGCGAGCACTTCCGGCGGAGACACGTGGACCAGCATGTTGCGGTGAAACAACTTGTTCCCTGCGCGCTCTGGTGTCCAGGCACGACTGCCGATAGAAACTGCATCGGAACTGGTTTCCTGCTCAAAGTGAATGGCATTGTCCCGCTCTTACGCGAGTCTCATGGGACACCCATTCGTGATCTCCATAGGCTTTCTCGAATAACATAGCTGCTTTCTTCTCCATCAGTGTTCTGTTATATCTTTCCGCTATGTTTCGCATCCTTGGACTCCGCTTCGGAACGCTGTTTCGCTATTTTGGTGGCGCGGTGGGGATCGAAATTTAGCGAACGGATTTTCGTGCGCTCCTAAGCTTCTGTTAAGGTCCTAGGTGAGCCTCATCGACTGTCGCGATTCGGTGCTATCGGTTTTGATGACCCAAAGCTCGACGGCCTCAAATGCTCTCAGTCCAGCGCCCACGCTTCGGGCTCGACGGGCCTTGTGGCTGCATTTATTGGTTATTCTTCAGAGTTTGTTTTTTGTGTCGCCGCTATGTGGTCAGGACCAAGTCACCAATGTGACCGCGCCCATTATAACGGACCGTCCGTCCTTTACGAACTCAAGCATAGTTGTTCCATCGGGTAGTTTTCAGGCCGAGAACGGCTTGCTGGTAACGGGAAACGACGGACAGAACATTCTGGACGGCCCAGAGACACTGCTTCGAGCGGGTGTAGCTTCCCGAACCGAATTCCGCTTTACGGTGCCAAACTACTTTTATAATTTGACAACCGGAGGGGGCCCGGGTTCAGGTTTTGGGGACTTGGCCATTGGCGTTAAACAACAGTTAGGCCCGGTCGCAAAATTCGACGTTTCCGCAACACTCCTTCTTAGCGTCCCTACGGGAGCACCAACCGTATCGAGCGGTGGTTACGACCCCACGGCCCAATTGGCGTGGTCCAGGGGGCTAACTTCCAAATGGACATTAGCTGGAATGTTCTCCTTCTTCGCACCCACACAAGGCAGCCAAAGAAATTCGACCGGAGAATCAACTATCCTTTTGAACCGACAGCTCGCTCGAAATTGGGATGCCTTTGTTGAATACGTTGGTGATTTCCCGGAACACGGTGGTTCTCGCCAATTGATGCACTTCGGAACTACGCTAAAGGTGACCTCGAACCAGCAGTTGGATTTCCACGTCGGTTTTGGCGTAACGTCGGCGGCGCCGAGCCATTTTGTGGGATTCGGCTATTCGTTTCGTTTCTTCACAAGATAGAACTGTTAATTGCCTGAGTCGCGCAAATCGGGCTCGTGTCCATTGGAAATACACCATAGGCAACCCTATTGTGTATCGCGATGTGTATCGCCCACGGGAGTCATGCGCGGACAGAGCTTATTTCGCAGTTGCTCGTTAGCCCAAACGAGCTAAGAATTCCTTCCTGCTAGGGAGTCACTTCAACGAAAAGCCGACGATGCATCCGGGTGTCAGCGATGGCTTGCCGACAATACGGGGGTCAGGCCACTGCCTATTTGATTGGGCGCGAACCGGCAATGAGGATATCCACAAGTCTCCGGGCGCTTTGCTGCCAGTCAGCGCTGGAGGCCACGTTGGAGACACCAATGAGAGCCCTAAGCAGATCGATTGGGTCGAGGTCCTTTCGCATATCCCCATTCTGGATTGCGCGCTTCACTAGTGCACGAATCGCTTCCCAGACTTGGGAGTAGGATGCCTCGAATACCTTGGAAGGCCCCCCGGGTAGGGTATTCAGAGCCGGGGCGATGATCTTCTTCGTCGCAATATAATCAACGAACAGCAACATCCAAGCTCGCAATGCTTCCAACGGAGGCAAGGTCTCAGCAAGCTCCCGCTGTGCCGCGGCGAGCTTTTCCACTTCAATCCGATAGACCGCTTCGAGAAGCGCGTCCCGACTCGGAAAGTGACGATACAAGGTTCCCGGTCCCACGTGTGCCTGTTTTGCGATGTCGTCCAGGCTGGCGTTTGCGCCCGAGCGAGTGAACGCCTCCTTGGCAACTTCCAGAATGCGAACGCGATTCCGCTCCGCGTCAACGCGGGGCTTTCGGAGGGCAGCTTTTGTGCTTTTTGGGGGCATGGGAAAGAACTTGCAACCGGAGACATCCTCCGGTACTCTAAGTATTCGGAGACACTCTCCACTTTACTTAAAGTGCTTGATATTCGTCAACGCGGCGAGCGTCGAACGACCGTACAAGGGGGAAGAGACATGCGTGTATTTGTTACCGGGGCCACAGGCTTTATCGGTTCCGCTATTGTTCAAGAGTTGATCGGCGCAGGGCATCAGGTGCTCGGTCTCGCGGGGTCAGAAGCTGGTGCTAAGTCACTGATCGCGGCTGGCGCCATGGTGCATCGAGGCGGTCTGGAAGACCTGGAAAGCGTTTGCAGCGGAGCGGCGGCTGCGGACGTCGTGATTCACACGGCTTTTATCCACGACTTGGGACTCTCGGCGCAGCACTCGAAGGTTCTGAGCGTCCACTGCTTGTCACTTCCGGACTGGCGACGGTGACGCGTGGGTGGACGCCTACGGAGCAAGATGCTCCTTTGCCTCCCTCTCTCGCGTATCCCCGCGCCTCGGAAGCGACTGCTGAAACGTTGCTAAAACGCGGTGTGCGCGTGTCGGTGGTGCGCCTTCCCCAGGTTCACAACAACGTCAAGCAGGGCCTCGTCACCGACACCATCGCGCTGGCCCGTGAGAAGCGAGTGTCAGCATATGCGGCTGACGGACTGAACCGCTGGGCGGCGGTCCA
>Ga0306921_10003597_pt1 | contig 15725 bp, 17 predicted proteins | sample sta12Cox44000080_FD_203760 | JGI IMG/M metagenome (GOLD analysis project Ga0306921, IMG submission 203760) | Lab enrichment of tropical soil microbial communities from Luquillo Experimental Forest, Puerto Rico - statoxic.12C.oxic.44.000.080 (v2)... | ecosystem: Environmental > Terrestrial >...
CGGGCAATGCATCATGGCAGCAAGCAACAGCGGACCGGACGGCAAGGTGGCAGGCGCGCCGAGGAATTGACAGCGCGTCGTCTTATCGGCACCGAAGACGCGATCACCTAAGATCCCAACAAAGCAACCGGCATCCAGGTTCTCTCTGGCCTTGATCAATGTATCCGGTCGGTCAGGTGCGATCACTGTGCCCGCAATCGTGGGATTCAGCGCGTCGAAAAACCGGCTGATATTCTGATTATGCGTGGTGTCCATTAACACCTTAAGCGAAAAGCTTCGCTCCATCACCCCGAGCGCCCGTAACACCTCGAAGCTGCCGAGGTGAGAGCCTAACAAAATGCAGCCTTTGCCGTTTTCATTCTGGTGCTGCAACACTTCTTTCCCGTGAATTGTGATGCAGAACCGGTCGAATTCACCGCGCAACAAATAAACCCGGTCCAGAATCGTAGCGGCAAAATAATAGAAGTGGCGCAACACTTTCCACCAATGGACTGAACCCCCGCACGCCCGCTTTAGGAATTCGTAAGAGGCCCGACGCGCCGTTTGTGCCGCGATGAGAAAGTAAACTGTGATCGGATATAACAACAGCCTCGCTAGCGACCGACCGACGTGCTCCGCGATCCAGGCGATCACTCCCAGCGAAGCCGGTGTGCCGCGCTCTGGCACATTTACCCAGCGATCTGCTTCCGAACGCTTGGGGCTGACAATTCCCGAAATCATTTTGCGGTTTCTGTGGTTTGCCCGCAAATGGCGCCTGTGAAAAAATGCGGATAAATCTCGCGAATTCGCTCGATATCCGGCGCAATCTCCGTGCGCGTAAAGCCCGCTTTCAAAAAGGCGCGACGCCACTGCTGGGCAGTCAGAAAGCCGGGGTTGGGACGAATTTCCGGATCTGTTTCCACGTCAGTAAAACTGTCCAGAATTTGAAACATTAGTTCGGGATAAATCGGTTGGTTATCGTAAGGCCGCACGCATTCCCCGATGACGAGCCAACCATCCGCAGGAAGCGCGGATCGCGCTTCGTTCAAGCTAAACAGCAGATTCTTCGAGATATGCATGACGTTAACAGCGTACACGAGATCGAATTCTCCGGAGCCAATCCCTTGCGCGCTCCATGGCAAATCAAGGTCGACCGTGCTCCATTCCAGCGGGAGGTTCGGGTATTGCGCTGTCAATTTGCGTTGATTGCAGCGTCGGAAATACGCGTTTGGCTCCGTAACAACGTAGCGCTCAAGTCGCGACAGAAGGCCGCGCTCAGTTAGTAACGTTAGCAAAATCTCCGTGGCGCTGCCCGTGCCGGCACCGATTTCCAAAATTCGCAGCGTTGGTCGGGAGGAAAGACGATCTGCGGCTCCGGCAGCACCGACCCAGTTATTTACCGCGTATGTCAGATTGTCATTGTTAAAATAGTTGATCCACAGCGGAACGCCCTGAGGTCCGAACAGGTTGTGATCGTCGTTTTGCCGACCCGTGGCTACAGCTGGGTATGCGCTCGCTGCGTAGTCCAGCAAATCCAACGTAGCCGCGTTTGCAGAATCAATCTTCAATCCGACCGCGCGCAGGCTTTTGAGATCGGACTTCCATGGCGTGTTGCGCAAACGATAGGAGCGGGTTGCACCATCATCTCGCATCTGTAAGCAGCCGCTCTCTAGCAGGCGTGCCAGGATCCATCGTAACGCAAGTCTGAAGCGCGGCTGAAAACCGAGAACGCTACAAAGCTCATCAGCTGATTGCCACGCGCCAAGGTGTTCCACCAGGTTCAATCGGCCTAACAAATCGACAGCCAGTTCGATGCTGTAGCGCTCCATCAGTTCCATACTTTGATACAAGGGCTCGCTGAATGTCGCTGGAGGAAATTCCTTGAGACACTCTGCAAGACGCGGATCGCTCTGCCCGGCCTGAAATTTGTGGGCATCAAATGCGGCCGCGTTCATCGGTTCATTTTGCTCCCCAGATGACTGCAAGTCGACCTTCGACTATCAGGCGTTCTCCCGCGCGACAGTAAAAACTGACCTCGCCGGCGTTTTTGCTCTTCGCGGAAAGCGAAATAGTGAATGGCTGCTCGGGCTTCAGTGGCGCGAGAAACTTGACGCTCCGTATGCCGCTGAGCTGCGAGTCCCGTCGCCATTCATCGAGCGCTGCGACCACTTCGTCGAGAATTACCACTCCCGGTACCAAAGGCGCGCCGGGAAAATGTCCAGGCAAACTTGGATGATTGGCGTGGATCAAACGGAGAACCTCAAACGTCATGCCCAGGGTCGTTACGGCTTGATCATATGAGCCGACCGACGAGTTGCTGCTTTATGCCGCACACGAGTCAACTGCGACAGACCAAATCGCTTGGAATAGGGCGCGAAAGCGCTGAGTACGTCGTCCGTGTTAGCACCAAATTGCGATAGATCGTAACGGTGGTTGGCGGATTGCCTGTTGGCCTGGCTGGCAATGAGTACGCGCATGCTCTGCTCTGCTTCCCGCGACAGTGACCAGCCGAAAAATTCGTAGATCCGCCGAACTACGCGAATGGGTTCGCTACGAATCTCCTCATATTGAATGTCGCAGACGCGGTTGTCTGCCAGACGATCGCGTTCAGGCAAGAATTTTTCCATCGCGTCGGACCAGTAATCGATTGCCTCCCGGCACACGATGAACGGATCGACCGCATCACTAAAAGCGCTGCGTAGAATGGTCATCAGACTTGAAACTGAGGCCATCGAATCGACAGGCGTCCGATGGGTCTGCACGAACAGCGCATCCGGATAGACCGAGAGCAACGCCGGCATGGCTAACATGTGAGTAGGCGCTTTCAATATCCATCGGCGAGCGGATCGCCGGAGCTGCAGATGTTGGAGGAACCGTCGGTGATATTCGTATGCCGGCCGCAAATCTTGCCGAGAAAACCAGCTGCGGTATGACGGCACATAATACATCGCATCGAACTGATCGCTCAGAAACGTCGGCGTCATAAGACTGACGCACTCCTGCGAAACTTCTGCACCCACCGCGTGTACGTAGCGGAACGTAGGCGCGAGCCAGTTAAAGAAGTTACAACTTTGCGTTGCGCGCTGAATTCGGCGTTTTTCATCGCCGTGAATCGGCGGGGATGGCGACCTCACTTCCCACATCAGAGGAGATCGATGTTCCGGGTCTGCTTCGAGCAGTCGATGCAATGCGCTGGTGCCGCTGCGAGGCAAGCCTACGATAAAGAGGGGTTCGCGAATTTCTTGGCGCGTAATATCTGTGTAGAGCCGCCGGTCCCGTTCCATTCGCAGACGCGCGCACAACGTCTCCAAAACGTCCACCTTCAAAACAATTTTTCCGATCAGGTTGAGTTGTGCCTCGTCCTGGCATGAGTCGAGCAGGCGCGACAGCGCGTCAAAAAACTCGCCCTCGCCGAAATCGTCGAGACCGCAGCGTTTCTTTGCGGTCTCGATCAAATCCGTCGCTAACATTGGAGTGGATCCAATGCCCGTTTTTTCCAGCAGTGCTCCAAATCCATTGAAGAGCCGTATAGGCAGCTGCGGACGAATCTGTTGAAGAGTAGTTGGGGCGTTGTTCATCACGGTTAAGGCAGTTGCAATACCAGCGATCGTGATCGACCGCCATTGGACTTAAGTCCCATGGAAATGAGACCGGCGTGGGCAAGTCAAGCCGCGAATGCGACAAGCATTTGGTTGCGCACCTGGTGCAATGGTTTCATCGTGTTCCCATGCAAACGGAGAAAGCGACGTTCGGTGCGGGATGTTTCTGGGGAGTGGAGGAGACTTTTCGCAATGTGAAAGGTGTTTTGTCCACGACCGTCGGGTATGCGGGAGGAACACAGGAGAATCCGACATATCAGGATGTTTGCACCGACAAGACCGGACATGCCGAGGTGGTACAAGTGGAATTCGATCCGTCGCAAGTCAGCTATGACGAACTTTTGGACGTGTTCTGGTCGAACCATAATCCGACCACGCCGAACCGACAGGGACCGGATGTTGGCACGCAGTATCGATCCGTGATTTTTTATTATTCCCCTCAACAACAGGCCTCTGCTAACGCTTCGAAAGAAAAGCTGGAGAAGAGCGGGCGGTTCAATCGCCGAATCGTGACGCAGATCGAACCGGCGCCAACGTTCTGGCGCGCTGAAGAATATCATCAGCGCTACCTGCAGAAACGCGGCCAGTCGCATTGCGCGATTTGATGCGATCGCTTTCGCACGAAGTGCTTTGGAGTGCGATGCATCCTCGCATCGCTTTAGGGGGTGAAACGCAGGGCGAGGGTAAAGTGCCCCGCCTGATCGGCACTCTTCACGCGAAAGATCATTTCCAAAAGCGGCGCGAGGATGCGCACACACTCCCAAAGTCCCGCGATCGCAGGAAGAAATTAAATCTCGCCTTACGCGGTACTCGCTAAATGAACATGGCTTCGAAGGTCATTCGCACCAAGAATTTCGTCGCTGACGCTGCTGCGTTTATTCTCGACCGGGCGCGCAAAGCTATAGCCGAGCGCAACGAATTTCGGATCGCGCTTTCAGGCGGGAACACTCCAGCGCCGGTTTACGCCCGAATTGCGGCGGAGGGGCATAATCTTGCGTGGGATCGAGTTCGGTTCACGTTCGGAGACGAGCGTTGCGTGCCGCCAGATGACCCGCAAAGCAACTTCAGAATGGCGCGCGAAAATCTTTTTGTGCCTGCTGCCGTTCCTGAAAAATCGATCATGCGTATGCGCGGCGAAATTGATCCGCAAATCGCAGCGCAAGATTACGAAGACCAACTCAACGCCATTGCCACCGAATGCGGTGAGCCAATTTATCAACACGATTTGATTCTTCTCGGCCTTGGCGATGATGGCCATACGGCGTCGCTCTTTCGCGGCACCGCCGCGTTGCAAGAGATGACGCGCCGCGTCGTCGCAAATTTTGTTCCCAAATTGAACGCGTGGCGTTTGACGTTCACATTTCCACTCATCAATCATGCGCGGCACATTTTGTTTCTTGTCGGCGCGTCGAAAAGTCCGCAGCTAATCGAGGGAGTGCTCGCAGGCGACCAGCAATTTCCTGCCGCGCGAGTCAATCCTTCCGCCGGCGAAGTGACATGGATGATTGGGGAGTAACAACGACCAGCGAGCGCACGCGCCCTCGCCTGGCATACTGCTGATGAAACTGACATGACACGCACGATCATCGTTACAGGTTCTGCGGGATTGATTGGCTCGGAAAGTGTGCGGCGCTTCGCGACCGACGGCACGCGTGTTCTTGGGATCGACAACGACATGCGCGGGGAGTTTTTCGGCGCCGAAGCTTCCACGAAAAAAACGCGCAACGACTTAATCGCGAATGTCCGCGATTACCAACATCGTGACATGGACATTCGCGACGCGACTGCGGTCATGGATTTATTCAAGCAACATCGCGGCTCGATTGAAGCCATCGTGCACACCGCATCGCAACCGTCACACGACTGGGCCGCACGCGATCCGCAGACTGATTTTACCGTGAACGCGAATGGCACGCTGAATCTGCTGGAAGCTGCGCGAAAGTTTTCTCCCGAGGCGCCGTTCATTTTCACGTCGACGAACAAAGTCTACGGAGACACGCCGAACGTTTTGCCGCTGCGCGAACTCGAGAAGCGCTGGGAGATAGAGCCGGGCCACGAATATGAGCCCGGTATTTCGGAAACAATGAGCATCGACTACACAAAGCATTCCCTCTTCGGCGCATCGAAAGTGGCGGCGGACATTCTCGTCCAGGAATACGGGAGATATTTCGGAATGCCGACCGTTTCATTTCGTGGGGGGTGTCTCACGGGGCCGGCGCACGCCGGAACCGAGTTGCATGGTTTTCTCTCTTACTTGATGATCTGCGCCGTGAGCGGCCGACCATACCGGGTGTTCGGCTACAAAGGAAAACAGGTCCGCGACAACATTCACAGTTTCGATTTAGTTGAAGCGTTTGCCGAATTCATTCGCAGGCCGCGTGCGGGCGAGGTCTACAACATCGGCGGCAGCCGGCACAGCAACTGTTCTATGCTTGAAGCCGTCGAGATGTGCGAACAGATCAGCGGCAAAAAGTTGAACTGGAGCTACGAGGAAACCAATCGCATCGGCGACCACATCTGGTGGATCAGCGACGTGCGAAAGTTCCAGGCGCATTATCCAAACTGGAGGTTTCGTTACGGCATGCGCGATATTCTCGAAGAAATTCACGCCGCGGTTGCACAATGATTTGTCCGCAGATTACGCAGATTCACACAGATTTCGCGTTTGTTTGTCATCCCAAGCGAGGTCGAGGGATCTCTCGAATCGCGCTCCTCCATTCCTGATTGATCTGCGTAAATCGGGATGGAGGCAATCTGCCGATCAATTGAACCGACCTAATACTCCTCGCCTTCGCCCTCTTTCGGCGGCACCACGCGATCGTCGATCCCGTAGGCATGAAGCATCGTCGCGGCGAGATAGAAGAAAAACAGGCCGAGTCCCCACCCGGCAGAGGCGAACGCAGCAAGGAAAACAAAAATGCCAACCGGTATCGCGCCAAGCATCCAGAGAAGACCCACGAGAATGTGTCCTTTATAGATGTGTCCCAGACCGGGAATGATACTGAACATCACTGCGACAGCGTCGCTGGCCTTGCCTTCCGCAGTTTGTGTTGCGCCACGTACCCAATCACAGCGGTCGCAGCGTTGCGCGTTTTTCGGTAGAAGATGCCCGCAATACGGGCACGGCATTTTATCGCCTATGGTCGGTTCCGGCGGTGCGGCCGGCGCATCCGTGTATTCCACGTTCATAGTTACCGAAACTCACAAGCCGCACTGAATTCGTCAAGCAAAGAGACGGCCTGCGATAATGCCGTGCGCCGAACAATCGGCGTGCAGAGGACTGCCCGCCCTACCAGGTAGGGTGCGTCAGAGCTTGCCCTGAGCAAAGTCGAATGGGTGCGCGGCGCGTTCTATTGATCAATCGCCGCCACCTGCGGGACCGGCCTGCTCGTCTCGAGTTACGCGCTGACTTTCTGCAAACCCGCCGCCATTGATTCCATCTGCTTTTCCTGTTGCGCCAAGCGGGACTCCAACTCCTGCACTTTCTTGTGCTCCTTCAGAAACTCATTAACCAGCATTGCGTTTACTTGGTCGTAGAGGACGCTGTACGGCTTGCCCTTTTTGTCGCGTACGACCAAATCAAGGTTCACTTTTTCCACTTCCTCAGCGACCAGACCGAATTGCGGAATACGATTGGGGTCAAGCTCCTGCTTGTAACGGAAGGTTATCGGTTCTCGAGAACTAAATGTCGGCGCGGTCAGCTTTCCAAACATCGCTGAAGGTGTGCGGGGGCGGTTCAGAGATTGGGGGCGCATCTGTGTCAGACGTGGTCCACCTGTTTGGCGTCTGACACAGGCGCCCTAATTGAGGAAACCTGGGATTCTGACGGGTCGTTACTCTTTATTCGCTACCACTCGCTGGGCAGGCTTTCGCAATTCCAGCTGGGCGCTCACCTTCTCAATTTGCGCGGCCTGCTCTTTTACTGTTGCTGCGAGACGCGCAACCGTGCTTCCAATTCCGCGATCCTCTTTTGCTGTTTTTGGAATTCATTGACTCTCACTTGGGGCTGGGCGCCCTTGGGAGTGCGTATTCTCACCTTCTTCCCACTGGCACTGACAAGGCTGGTGCCTAAGTGGCCATCGGTATCAACGTACACGGGAAGGGCGGTGCTGGTATTAACTTCGGCCCCATAAATGCCACCGATATAGGTGTTCGCGTAAGGAGTCCCGCTGGCGGCAATCCCGCCGATGGCCCCCACGGGTGCGCTCTCAGAGTTCGCTTTAATCAATTCGCGTCATTAGTTTGTTACGTGGGCAAATCGATCCTTTCTGTGACGCTGATTTCTATCATGGGTCGTCAGCTGTCTCCTTTTCTTTTGCTGTTCTTGTCAACACAGGATCTCGCTGCCGGACTCGGATCTTACACGCATCTGGTTGTTAGCGATTCCGGCGCGCGTTCGCACGAGGGCGTGCGCGTGACTTATTTCGGCACGAACGGTTACCAATTCGAATTCGGAGGACGCGCCTTGCTGGTCGATCCGTACTTCTCGCGCGTGGACCTGCTGAACGTAGCACTTGGTTCGCACATTCAACCAAACCCATCTCGCATCAATGATGGACTGCTTCATCTCGCCTCCGGCAGCAGTTGCCGGACGGACGCGATCCTGGTGACGCACGGGCATTTTGATCACCTGTTGGACGTACCGGCGGTTATGGCAAAGACACGGGCGCATCTGATTGCCTCGGCAGCTAGCGTCGAGCTTGCTAAACGCGCGGGCGCTTCATCGGGCGACGCAGTAAAAGTCGGCGATGTGCGGCGAATCGGTCCATGGAAAATTCGCGTGTTATCTGCGGCGCACGATCGGCTGTTCGGCAAAGTGCCATTTGATCAACCGCACTCGCACATGGGCTCGCCTGCTGAAGCCTTGGCGAAGACGGGACCACCCGAACGCGCTGCCGAATGGATTTGCGGGGAACCGCTTGCGTTTTTGATCGAGGTGAACGGCCAGCGTATTTACATCGACTCTGGAGGAACGCTGGCGCAGTTGCCGCCTAACGAGCGAGTCGATCTGGCGATTTTGGGCGTGGCGTTGGCGGATTCGCGCGAACGACTCCACGCCTCTCTCGAGCGACTGCATCCGCGATACATTCTGCCGAGTCATCAGGACGATTTTTTCCGGCCGTTGAGCGCCGGATTTCAATTTGGGGCGCTCACGGATTTTCATCGTGTGCAACGCGAGTGTGCGAAGCAGAATTCTGGTCGCTTGATCCTTCTGGATTATTTTCGGCCATGGACGCTGCCGAAAGCAGCAAGCTCCAAAACCCAAATCCCAAAACGTGATCACGAATTGCATGGACGCATCGCACTCAAAAGCACTTGCGTGCGATATCTGTTTTGCCGCGCATTGTAAAGGCGTCACTGTTACGACAGAATCGTCATCGATGCTCTCGCTTTCGAAGATTGTCAGTTATACGGAGCGCTTTTTGCGCATTCGCGAAGTCGGCGACTGGGACAACGCGCTTAACGGCCTCCAGATTGAAAATTCCGGCCGTGTCACGCGTATCGGTGCGGCAGTTGATGTTTCGACGCGCGTTTTGACCAAGGCTGCAAAACGAGACTTCGATCTTTTAATCGTCCATCACGGTTTGTTCTGGGCAGGGCTGCAGCCAGTACAAGGCGCGTTGCGCCGGCAACTGCGGCTCGCATTTGAAAATGACGTTGCCCTTTACAGCGCGCATCTCCCTCTGGATATCCATCCGCGAGTTGGCAACAACGCACAGCTCGTCGCTGCGTTGGGTTTGAAATCCGCGAAAGCTTTCCTGGAAGAAAAGGGCCAGCGAGTCGGTTTAAAAACCCGCGCGTCGCTCTCGCGCAGCGAACTCGTTCGTAAATTAGAAAACGCGTTGAACGGCCCGGTAAAGGTTTTCGGTTTCGGTCCGAAACAGACGCGCGCGATAGGCGTTGTGACCGGAGCCGCGGGCTCGGAAATTTATCGGGTGGCAGACGAAGGAATCGACACGTTCATCACCGGTGAAGCGCCGCACTGGAGTGCCGTTGCCGCCGAAGAACTCGGCGTGAATCTTCTCCTCGGCGGACATTACGCGACCGAGGTGTTTGGCGTTAAAGCGCTCGCTGCGCATCTGTCGAAACGATTCGGGGTGCCATGGGAATTCATCGATTGCCCAACGGGCTTGTGAGCCGCCCCAACGCTGCAGCGTGCGCTGTCCTCAGCGCGCAATCCTATGCAGCCGGAAATCCGCTGAGGACAGCGGACCCTACGGTGACCGCTTTGGCGCTCGGCTGCCGAGGCAAATGTGTTCTTATCTTGCTTCTTTTCGCGATCGGCCCGCTCTCGATTTCCGGCGCGGCCAAAAATCGCTCCGCTATGCAGTTACCCGGATACCAAGCCGTGCGGGTGCACTACGGACCGCTGAACAAAATGATCATGTCCGTCCGCATCAATGGTCAGCCAGCCAATTTGCTGGTCGACACTGGATCGAACCAACTGATTCTCAACGCAGAAGCAGCAGAGTCATTCGGCGTCAGGCCGTCGCAACGCGCGCAGGCAGTGCCGCGGCCGACGTTTCAGGCTTTTCGTTACGTCCGATATACAGAAATCGGTGGCGAGCTATTGCCGGTTGGATTTGTACAAAACATATCCGCGGGCGGCATGAATTTTGGTGGCACTCTCGTCACGCTGCGTGGTTCGACTCATTCCGCCAGCGGCACTGGCGCCGGTCACGTGGATGGCGTGCTCGGGCTCGACATTCTGTTGCGGCACAAAGCGCTGATTAATTGCCGGACAAAACTGGTCTTCTTCAAAGTCGATCAAAATCGCCGAATCAATCTGGGCTCCGTTGCTGCTTCCGAAAAATTCACGCGCGTTCCCATTCGCCGGGAGGAAAATGGCGCGCTCACCGTGCCGTGCTCAGTCAGGGGGCAATCGACCCGACTGCTGGTCGATACTGGCGCGTTTGTCACGATCTTGCACAAAAGTTTCGCCGCATCGCTCGGGCTCGCCTCGGAACCGACGCGGATCACTGCACAATTTGCCCGCGGCGGGTCCAAAAAGATCAGCGCGGCAAAACTCAACGATTTCACCATCGGCGCGTTCAAGGTGCCGCCGGACAAATTTGGTGTCGTTCCTTTGCCTCAGTTCGCATTGCAACAGGGCAGCAGCAAAATCGGTGGAATCCTCGGCATGGACACGCTCTACATCTGCCACGCCATCATTGATCTCGACGGCATGAACCTCTTTCTGAAATAGGGCTTTGCCACGGTGAATCGTTAAAACGTTAAGACGTTAAATCGTTACATCATCTAAACTGTAGGGCGTCTGTGTCAGACGCTAGTTGTTGTAGAGGCGATTGATTCGCTCGCGCCAGCGAGCTTATCCTTCGGGCTTCCCGTCTAATCTCGCGCGTCCCCGCCGGAGCTTTGTGCCAAACGCTTGTGTCCGTGCTCGCCGCGGCGAGCGCCGCTACACGACAGGCTCTAATCCGCTGGGGACAACGGACACTATAGAGAACACCGGATCACGGAGAATTTTGTCGTCCACAGATTCAGATTCTCTTCGAATAAAGAAAACAGAAATCCTGAAATGGGCAGAAGGTTCCTGGATTCCTGCTTGCCTGATAAATCGTCCGTGTCCGTCTGCGGAAATCTGCGCTGCAACGGACGCGAAGCGACGGCCAGGCTTTCAAATCTGCGGATCTTACTGTGTCCTCCGTGTTTCCTTCGGTGAATTAACCTAAGAAATGTGCGGCTCGACATTTGTCCCGCGAAAATGGCAAAACCTTCCGTGCTGCGAGGACATGTGCGCCCCAGAAAAGCATTCCGCTAAAACACGGATCCTGATTTTGGAAGAGCACCCCACTGCTTCGGCACGGGGTCGCAGAGTATTTGAATTCGCAACCGGACATGATCGTGTGCGGCGAGAGTGACAACATTCGCGACGCGCGCGACAAGGTCTATGAATTCAAGCCGCTAAGGGTTGTCTCAGGTGAGCCCCAGAAAGTTTGGATTACCATAGACCAAGCGCTGAAGGCGCGTGTCAATCGGGCGGCGTGGATCGAACTGACGCTGGAATGAATCGCGCTTTCAGCGCGCTGGTCTCTTCATTTCACAAATCTTGGGGCCCTGCCCCAGCCTGTCGGTGAATATGCCCCTTTGGCGCTAAGCTGATTCAACGGTTCAACTCCGAATCGTTTCGCGATCACGAGCTTCCCTTGGGAAAAACAGCAATGTTCGATAAATCGGTTTTGACGTTTGATTCTCTTCGTGGTCCGCGCTTACAAAACTTTTCGCAGGAAGAAAAACAATTAAAAGCGGTCCGGAAATGGCGCGGCGACCGTGGTTCTTAAGAACCATCTTGCCTAGGTAAACAGCTGATCTGTTCACGCCTGTTCACACAACCCCCTAGGGGATCGTGGCCAAAAGATCTGGGATCGTGGCCTACCCGAAAGTCACCCATTTTTTTCTTTACAAAGCGTTTAAATTCGCTAAAACTCCGCGCCACGTACGACACAGGTGTTCCTACGCAGGCAAGCGATTCATTCGAATTTTTGGCTGAAGCGGAACCCTTTTGGGAGTTTCATTCCGCTTTTTCCAGGGGAGCAGGTGAACAACGGACGAGAAGAGAATTGTTCATTTTTTGAGAACTTCGCAGTTTTCGGAGAAGACGTTTAAACGGGGAATTTTTAACAAAAGAGAGGAATTATGGAGCTGCCCCGGATTAAGGGATTCGCATTTGCGACTCGGTTTCCCGTTGGCAAATGGCCTTCTGTTAGGTTCGCGATCCAACTAACAAATAAAACCTCATAGCTTGTCGCTGCTATCCTATGAGTTGGATTACCGTTCTCTGGTCGATAAACGTGGGTGCATGTTTGACGCTCGCGGTGATGTATCTGGCGGTTTGGTGCAGAGGGCGCGAGAGTTTGGTGCGTTTGCTATTTTCCTGTATCGCGGCGTCTGCTGCCCTCATTGCCGCATATGAGGTGCAGTTAATCCGTGCCGATACGCTCGAGGAATATGGTGCAATCCTGCACTGGCAACCACTGACGACGTGGGTGCTTGTTCTTTCACTCGTCGGTTTTACGCGGCTTTATCTGCGCGCGGGACGAATATGGATGGCTTTGAGCGCTTGCGGGCTACAGACCCTGACAGTGATCCTCAATTTTCTCTTTACGCCGAATCTCTACTCCGGGGAAATTACCGCTCTTCGGCAGCTCTCCTGGGGTGGAGAGACGGTTTCGATTCCGGTAGGTACTCCGAGTCTTTGGAGCTTACTCAATCAGGCAACTTTGCTGCTGCTCCTTGCCTTTTTCGTTGATGCCACGATTACCGCCTGGCGGCGGGGCGATCGGGAGCGCGCATTGATCGTCGGCGGCACCACAACCTTCTTCGGCGCGATTGTGGCGGCGCAGTTCGCGTTAGTGGTCTTGGGAGTCATCCAGGTCCCGTTTTTCGGCAGCTTCGCATATTTGGGCATCGTGGTCGCGCTTGGTTATCAGTTGTGCAACGACGCGGTCCGAGCGGCGCATCTCGCGTCGGAGTTGCAGATCGGCGAAGAGCGCTTCCGTCGGGTGGTCGAAGCAGCCCCGAACGCAATGATCATGGTAAATCAGGAAGGCCAGATCACTTTGGCGAATCAACAGGCGGAGAAGACATTCGGCTACCCGCGCGAGGAACTCCTTGGCCGTCCAATTGAGATGCTTGTTCCCGAGCGGGTCTCGTCTGACCACCGAGGCTTTCGGCACGATTATTTTTGCCACCCCCAAGCTCGCTCGATGGGCGCAGGACGGGAACTCTTTGGGCGACGCAAAGACGGAGGCGAGGTACCGGTCGAAATCGGGCTTAGTCCCATTCACACATCTAAAGGGCTGCTCGTGTTGGCTTCCATTGTTGACATCACTGAGCGGAAGCTGGCCGAATTAGAGGCGGCGCGTCAGCGCCACGACCTGGCGCACCTCGCGCGTGTGAGCACGGTTGGGGAACTTTCCAGCTCGCTTGCGCACGAGCTAACCCACCCAATCACCGCTATTCTTAGTAACGCTCAGGCCGCCCAGCGATTCTTGGCCAATGACGATGTCGATCTTGATGAGGTACGCGAGATCCTCAATGACATTGTAACCCAAGACGAACGCGCCGGCGAAGTCATCCACGGCCTGCGCCTGCTGCTAAAAAAAGGGGAACCTCAAAAGCAATGCAATGATGTCGATCTGAACGAAGTGATACGGGACGTCGTGAACCTAATGCACGGTGATCTCATCAACCGAAACGTAACCGTGGATACTAACCTCGCGGAGAATTTGCCCGCCGTCAGCGGCGATCGTGTCCAGCTTCAACAAGTATTGCTTAACGTTGCGCTGAATGGCTGCGATGCGATGGCCGGTTACGATGCTATGGAGCGCCGACTGCTCATCGCTTCTCAATGGGAGAACGGTGCAGTGCGGGTATCCGTTGCCGATTGGGGCGGCGGCATTCCGGAAGAAAAGATGGAACAAGTCTTCGAGCGTTTCTTCACCACCAAAAGGGAGGGAATGGGACTTGGTCTTTCGGTCTGCCGCACGATCATTGATGCACACCGCGGCAAAATCTGGGCCACGAATAATGCCGACCGCGGCGCGACATTTCATTTCAGTCTGCCCATCGTTGACGGTCGCAAAGGAGGCAGTGATCACTGACCAGGTAATGCCTTCCTCCGTCGGCCAAACCGTATTTGTCGTGGACGACGACGCCGCGGTACGAAAAGCCGTCGCGCGTTTGCTCCGTTCCGCCGGCGTTGCCGCGGCCGCTTTTGCGTCACCCAGGGAATTCCTTGCGCAGTACGATCCAGCCACACCCGGATGCCTCGTGCTTGATATTGCGATGCCTGGCTTTAATGGCCTTCAGCTCCAAACGACGCTCGGCGAGAAAGGTTGCATCCTGCCGATTATTTTTCTCACCGGCCATGGTGATGTTCCAAAGAGTGTGCGGGCGATGAAACGTGGCGCGTTTGATTTCCTTTCGAAACCGGTGAAGGACAAGGATCTGCTCACGGCCGTGCGCGCCGCTCTCGAAAAAGACGCTCTCGCTCGCTTGGAACAGGCCAGATTTTCCGAAATCCGCACCCGTCTCGACACGCTCACGCCGCGCGAGCATGAAGTGCTCGAGCATGTTGTCGCTGGCAAGTTGAACAAACAAATTGCTGGTGACATGGGCATCACTGAAGCGACAGTTAAAATGCATCGCGCCCGCGTGATGGCGAAAATGAAAGTGCAATCAGTCGCAGAGTTAGCGCGCTTGATCGAGCGTTGCGGCATTAACTGACGGATCGAAAAGGGAAAACGGGACGTGGGCCTATGGCCTGTGCCCGAGCGGTTGGCAACGCGCTGAACTAGAGCGGAAACGCTCAACGCTCAACTCATAGGGAGATGCTAGCCTAAAGTATAATATCCTTTGGTATAGTAACCTAAGGTCTAATTGCGCGGAGTGCCTCGACTGCCTTACCCTCGCGATGCTGTGACCAACACTCATCCGCGCGTCGCTGTCGTTGACGACAAAGAACCCGTTCGCAAAGCACTGATGCGTCTCATGCGTTCAGCCGGCCTGAGCGTCGAGACGTTCGGCTCCGGCGCGGAATTTTTGCAATCGCTCGAGACGCGCGTGCCCAGTTGCGTCGTTCTCGATCTGCACATGCCGGACATGAACGGGTTCAACGTGCAAGCACATCTCGCCCGGAAATACGCAGCGCTTCCCGTCATTATTGTTACCGGTCACGATTTGCCGACGACCCGCGAGCGTGCCATGGCGAGGGGCGCATCAGCTTTCCTTCGCAAACCAGTTCACGAGCGCACTCTTCTCGATGCCATTTCTGCCGCGACCTCATGCGCTCCCCTCGGAACAAACTCAACGACATGAAATTTTCTCGCGAACTTCACCGCCCAATTCCGGGCAAGGATGTGAGAATCAAGTTTAAACAACTCTAGAAAATTCCCCCTCCGAGCTGTTCCCCCCAGCAACCCCAGACAACCCTTCTCAAAAAAAGCCCCCAGATACGGAGCGGCGGTCTCACGACCGCCGTTCCTGCATTCAATGCTGGGTCGTTTTTATAATTTTCACGCTACGGGCCTAACAAAAGGCCGTCCAAAAATTTAGCATTACATTATTCTCATTAAACGATCGCAGCTCTTCCGTGGATACGATCTGAAAACGCGCAAAGCGAAT
>Ga0306921_10003598_pt1 | contig 15725 bp, 15 predicted proteins | sample sta12Cox44000080_FD_203760 | JGI IMG/M metagenome (GOLD analysis project Ga0306921, IMG submission 203760) | Lab enrichment of tropical soil microbial communities from Luquillo Experimental Forest, Puerto Rico - statoxic.12C.oxic.44.000.080 (v2)... | ecosystem: Environmental > Terrestrial >...
GCCCCATAAACACCGGCATTTTCGCCTCGCTGCCTTCTGATGCGGAGTGCTGCGTGGCGTTAAAGTTGGCTTTGAAGGCCACGAGGATCACCGGACCCCTTTCGCCTCCACCTCTGCAATGCTCACATCCTACAAAAGTTAATTGACATAAGAAACAGGCTCCGCGTCCGATGGCGCCACATCATTTTGGATCGCGGCCGTCCACGCATCCCTCGATGAGAAGGACGCGGCGTTCGAATGGCTGGAAACGGCCTTTCAGGAGCACGCCAGCTTCTTAGTCACTCTCAAAACGAAAATTACTTTACCGGCCTGCACGACGACCCCCGCTTCGACGCGCTGGTGAAGCGCATCGGCATTCCCGACTGACCCCCTAGAAACGGAGCCAAACTCATCACTCCCTAGAAATCCGAAATTCCCGAGAAACCGTTTGGCGTGCCCCGTTTTTTGTGTACCGTGATCGTTCATGAGTGTCGCGTCCGAGCCGACCGCTGAATCTGTCCCAATACAGCGGTACCGCGCATGTCTGGCCGAGATCCATCAGCTCGACTGCGTCGGGATGCCGGCGATTGCACAGGAAATCATTCGGCACCGCGAAGCAAATACGGAGCTGAAAGTCGGCATGATGAATAATTCAGTGGTGCGGCAATCGGATGCTCATTTGCAGGAGCTGGAGGCGAAGCGGGACGAGCTGCTGCGCAGATTTCATTCGTCCTTGGCCGAGTCCGCGGATTTGAAATTCAAGCTTGGGCTAGGCCAGTAAAGGAGGCCGCCATGCTGCGCGACGAACGCGGAAGACTAATCTCGGAGGAGGTCGATCCTTTTTTCAAACTGATGTTTCTTCCGCCGCTAGACGAAACCGATGCAGGCGAGCCGCTTGGAAGAACAAGAGCGAAATACGTCGAATGCCCCATTCCTATTCAGTTTTCCATCTAGTTCCTAACCAGGACATCCACCAGCTTCCAGGGGTTTTGGTAGTTTTCGATGTGTAGTTCCTTCGTTTTCTTATCGATGGTGAACTCGCTCGCGGGCAGCAAAATCCCAGTGCTCTTGTTTTTCTCATTGCTCAAGTCCAACTCGAGCGCGGACAGGTTGTAATCGACCGATCGACTATCGGTCCACTCCTCGCCAATCCTGATGGGACGACTCGTAAGGACCCGAATGGTCGTCGTCCCGTTGGGGGACGCCATTTTCCTCGCGAAACTGATGTCGTAGCCGAGCGTTCCGGTGATCGCAATGTGTCCCTTGGACTTCATCTTATTCAGAGCATTGTAGAGGCCCTGAGACCCTGCCTTTTCAAACGCATCAACGAGGACCTGCCTCTCGTCGGGCGTCGAGTATTCCTCGATGTGAACGGTTACATTGAACGTCTGGCCCATCTGGGTTCCTTGCCCCATGGCCTGTGCCTGGTATTCTTCTGGACGCATCCTTTCCTCTTGACCTGAACTCTGGAGAGCAAACAGACCGAGAGCTAACGATGCGATCGCGACTCCAACAATTGGCATTCTTATTTTCTTTGCCATAGAAATTTCTCCTGATTTGCAGACCTAATCCTCCTTCGTGTCCATATGGCCCTGTTCAGCGATAATCGATCCCTAACCTAACGCCGACCACCTCCACCTCCACCGCCCCAACTTCGGCCACCACCGCCATAGCCGCCGCTGCTCCCACCCGAGCGTTCGTAGTTCTGACTTTGCGCAGAACCTCGCTGCCGGTTCTGCATTTCGGAATTGAGAATCTCCGAAGACATGCTGCCCGACGATCGCGATTGGTTAATTGCTCTGCTCTCGCTGCTGCGCGTTGGCCTGGCCTTCGGGGTGCTGCTGCTCGTAATTCTGCGCCTGCTGGTGGGCCTCCTGCTGTGTCCGCTGGGTGTTGACGTTGTTCCAGGAGCCGGTGCTGTTGTTGTACTTTTGCCAGCCTGAGCCGGTGTTTTGGTAGACGTTGCCGTCATGTCCGGCGTACATGTCGCCGCTTGCGGCTTTGCCCGCGACCGTATTTCCGTAAGCGCCTGATGACGCGTAGGCCTTGCCACCCTGGAACCCTTGGGCCGACGCCACGGTGCCCTGAGCGGTCGAGTAGTGCTGTGTATATGCAGCTTGATTGCCCCGCTGCACATAGGATTGTCCCCACTGCGCAGTTGGGCGTGATCCCTGGTGAGTCGCGCAGTAAGTTCCGGTATAGGGAGGGGTGCCCCGGCATTTTTTCCCCTTTTACCTGAGCGCGGATAACTAGCGGAGTATTGGAGGGACGTTGAGCCCATCGAAACTGTCAAAACTGCTAGTCTTGAGCTGGGGCCCGGTTAAGGGGAACTCAAGAAAAAAACAGCTCCCACGGCCGCGATTGAGATTTTTCTTGTTTCGCAGCCCACTTGAATGAACGAGAGCGGTTCTGACCTGCCGCGCCATGTGCTCGGTTGCAGGGTGGTAGAGCCCAACGGTTTGGGCTTTCTCTATCAGCGGTTTTCATCGCTTCTTCGCGACGAAGCCCATCAGTTCCGAAACCAGCAAAGCAGAACGATGGTCAAATGGCGACCACAGTTCTATCTTAGACTCGTGGCCTATAGCTTTTTTGGGTTATGCGGGAGGGCCTAGGGTCGGCGGTAGAGACTAGGTGCCCGAAGCACACAGCAGCCTAACTAATCGGCTGGGGCTCTCTCTCGAACCCGGGTGTCTCGACCGGACGGCCACCGCTAGAGAAGACCCCTACGATGGAGCGCACTCGGTCCGACTCACTCCGGTGAGATGTAATTTGCTGTTCGTGAGCGCGCTAAGTAGGCCGTCGCGTAGCGTCCCATGGTCTGCGATGATCGAAGAGATGCTTGGTGGGCAACACCCAAGCGATGAAGCGACACAGGAGTGAACGCTTAGGGTGAACACGCATTAGAGCCTAAAGATCGCTCTAGCGACAGGAGAGTTCTGCGCGAACGCAGGGGTGTGCGCGATGGTTCCGAGTCTTGAGAGTCCACTCGGCGATTTCGTCCTTACGTGCAAACCACACACCGGGCTTTGACTTGGCGGTCGAGCACTCTAACTCGCCCCGCGCGGCCCGAAATTCGATCGTGCAAACTGATGACCATCATTCTGCGTCGGGTCGCACCCTCCTCATAGAGCTGATCGAATTCATCCGTGAGAGCCTGCTGGTAAGCCGCTGGGTTCCATCCGTCGAAGGGAAACGAGACGATATCGTTCATGTGGAACGTGTAGGGCACTGTGGCGAAATCGCCGCCTTTTACCGCACAATGAAGGGCTCCTCGCGACCGGCTTCGTCCGGATAATAAGTAAAGCCCAGGCTTTTCAGGGTATCGAGCGTGTGGACAGTGTTGCGAACCCAGTAGGCACTCCATCCTTTGGGCGTCTGACAACTCATTACAATCAAGGCGTTGTATCGCGGAGCGGTTCATGGATCGGTTCTATGCGGAGCCGACTGTTTGCGAGGCCGAGGACACGACGCTCGGTCGGACTGTCGCACTAAAGTTCTCCGAGCGAAGTCTCGAACGACAAGCAGGCCCCGGAAGGATTCCTGCGCGAAGCGCGTGCAGCGGCGGCGCTTGGGTCAGCGAGATCGTACCGTCGAAGAATGCGACATGGCATTGGCGCTGAGCCGAAGGGCGATCTATTTTCTTTTGGAGGCAGCCGCCGCCTACGCGACGTGCTCTTAGACACAATCGAATCCGGCAGGATCAGGCTTTCGGGTTTGCTTCGACGAACCGCTTGCGGGCCAGCTCCAGCAATTTAGCATCCGTGCACACTTCGTAGTACGCACGCGTACCCTGGGTTCCGATCTTTCCGCCTGGCAAGAGCTGCCGCACGAATCCTTTGCGAACCACGATCGGTTCGAGCGATTCGCCGAGTGGCACTTCACCGAAATAGAGCTGCACGCGCTCTTTGCCCCAGGGCAGTGGGAAATTCCCGCCCATGGGCGAAAGCGAAATTTCCGAGTTCAGCTTCTGGAAGCCTTCTTCATTGAGCTCGATTCCATTGAGGTTGTAGCGTACCAGAAGCTCTTCGCCCTCGTCCGCCGCAACGTCCTCCATCAACGTCTGCAGCAAATAGACGTTGAAGGGAGCTGGATTTGACTGGAAAAGCCGCTTGGCAATCTTCGAACAGCTTGAAAGTCGATCGGATAGGTTCAGGGCGCGCGAAATCATGATCCGAGAATCGGCGTCCATCCACAAAGAGGGTGCCGAGTCCTGAAACGCCACGCCGACGCCCAATTCCAGCGGCGGGAGGTCGCTGGCCCTCGCCCGCGCATTGTACGCAGCCGTGACCGCCAGAATTTCCTGTGCCAGAACGCACGCGCAAGCCACGGCTCGCTGTTTCGCGCGCGTCGCCTCGGTTTCGTAGATGGCCAGGATGATCGCGTCGCCTTCGATGAAGACTTTTGCCGCGCCGTACCGCTCCAGCATGCGCTTCACCGGCTCGTGCAAGTTCATGCTGAAGTGGGAAGCAGGATTCATGCCGCGCGCCAGAAGATCTTTGGTAATCCCGGTCGAACCGCGTACATCCGCCTTAATGACCACGTGGTTGATCACCGGATCGTCGGCGGGCCGGCTTTCATCAGGGTGAAGAAACTCGTAGAGACTCTTATTGGCACGGGACAGCTCACGGGTCCTTTCCGACGTGACAAGATTGATGCGCTCCATCCAGGCAGCCACTTGCTGGTAATTCCGCCGGTCGCGGCGAAGACGCATCAAATCCTCGGCAAAGCGCAGCCCGGTACCGAGCGTCTCCTGGACGGTGCGACGCCGAATTGCTCGCGACGACTCGTCAAGTTTTTTCATGGACACATTGCGCGCCGGAAAGTTTTCCAGGATCTGCGCTACCCGCTTGGCCTCCTCCCGATAATCGAGCGCCTTCTTCAGCTGTTGAAAGTGGATCGGCGGACAATACTCCGGAGCGATTCGGCGCAGTTCGTAGCCCGCAAGTACGTGGAACAGCAAGTCGCGCTCTTCGAGCCGGTGAACCCATTCCTCAAGCAGATGCGTGCGAGCTTCCGGAGGGGTTCCGGCTTCGTCGGGAGGTTCATGTTCGGCCGCGCGCGCGTCGAAAATTCGCGCAGCATTGGCGGGTTGATTCAGATAGTCGCCGATGCGGTTCTTCAGCTCGTCCGCCAGAAAGTCCAGGCGCTGCTTGGCCGCTTCGATCTGGGGATCGAGCTCCTGGAGATTCATCTCGAGCGAAGCCATTTTTCGCCTGAGTTCTTCCACCTCGTGCCGCGCATCGGAGGAAGGCAGCCTGCGCTTGAAGAGTGACGGAAACGAATGGTCCGCGTCGGTCGCCCGGCCGACGGCTTCCTCACGTTCTTCATCGAGTCGCGCGATTTCCGATCGCAGCAACCGTGCTTGCTCGAGCAGGCGCTCGTGAACCTTGCGGGCTTTGGTCAGTTCCTCATCGTCATCGCCAGACAGTACATAGTCGCGCACGAAGTCGAGCAAAAGCGTGTCGAACACCTCGAATCGGTCTGGGTCGTTGACGAACTTTCCCAGCAGCACGTAGTGTTCAACAAAAAACTGATCGTCGTTGCCAGCCTCAACAAAGAGAAAGCGGTTTTGTAGAAGCTCGTACGTTTCGCGAAAATCGTCGCCGAAAAGGGCTCGGCGTGCCTTGGAGAGGGTGCCTTCCTCTACGTCGCACCACACGCGGCAGAGCGTCTCGCCCACCTGGCGAATCACGTTCTTGCGGTCGGCCTGCACGTCGGCGATTTTCGATCGCAATACGTGGGCCTGTTCACTATGCTCGAAGAGTTCGCCGCGAGAACGAATCCATTCCTTGCACTCGACTAGAATGCTCGAAAACTGATTGCCCGTTTCCTGCGATAGGAATTTCAGCAACGCCAGCCGGTGCAGGACGTCGGCTTCGATGGACTGATTGAACTTTGCGCGAGTGAGCGATTCCTGCAGAATCTCGGACAGCATCTTTCGGAAAGCGGAGTGCTCAGGAGTTCCCGGCTGGCGCCGGTCGCGATCGCGACTGCCGCGCTCGTGCTCTTTGCCATACAGCAGGCTGACGTTGATCACCTGGCGGAGCAAGTCGAGAAGGTACTTGCGGGTGAATTCAATAAATTTTGGGCTTAGGAAGATGTCATAGTGAATGTTGTCGATGCCCAGGGTAAGCTGGGCAAGCCGGATCTCGGCGGAGTAGGGCTCAAGCTTCATCCGTCCCGGATGGGCAGAGGGCTGCGCGATGCGCGTTTCCGGCATGTTCTAAAGTATTCTATCGACTAAATTTTTACTGTAGCTTAGGCGAAAACCGATAAGCAATGGAACGACGCGTAAACGTTAATGAAATTGTAACCCCGGTGATCACACCGGATGGTCTCCCGCAGGGATGGTGGCCCAATCTGGAACCTTCCGAGCAGGATACCGAGGGTGCGCGGGTGGGCGAAACCCGAGTTGCCGCTCTCGGCTTTGATCACGCACCCTGCCTTTACTTCGGACCAAGCGGACAGCGCTGCAGCAAACGCGCGCTCGCGACCGGCTTCTGCGCGTCACACCGGCCCGGGCCAGGCAAGGCCAAGGCTGGTTCGGTCAGGCCGGCTCGCCTCTTGACCGCTGCGGCAGCCATCATCGGCATCTTGTGGCCTTATCTGGACTTCCTCGTGCGCGAAATCATCCGGTGGGCGCACTCCCGCTGATTTTTCAGTTAGAATGCGGGCCATGTCAAGTCTGCTGGAAGGCAAGATCGCCATCGTTCTCGGAGTGTGGAACAAATGGAGCATCGCGTACGCAATCGCACAGGCATTCACGCGCGAAGGCGCAGGGCTGCTGTTGACCTATCAAAATGAGCGCGCGAAACCATCGGTCGAAGAATTGGGACGCGAGCTAGGGGCCATCGGCTTCTACCCCTGTGAAGTACAGAAAGAGTCAGACATCGAACAATTGGCTGCCTCGCTCCAATCAGCGGGCCACACGCTCGACGTGGTCGTGCACAGCCTGGCTGCCGCAAAACACGAAGAACTCAATCAGCCGTTTCTCGGCACATCGCGCGAAGGCTTTCAGCTCGCGCTCGACGTAAGCGCGTACTCACTGGTCGCCATTTCGCGCGCACTCGCTCCACTGATGACCAAGGGCGGCTCGATCACGACGCTCACCTACCTTGGCTCGACGCGTGTGGTGACCAATTACAACGTGATGGGGGTTGCCAAAGCGGCGCTCGAAGCCGAGGTTCGATATTTGGCGAGCGAATTGGGGCCAAAGAAGATTCGCGTCAACGCGATTTCGGCGGGTGCCATCAAGACCATCTCTGCACGAGGCGTCAAAGATCTGTCGAAGATGCTCGAAATTTCCGCGCAACGGGCTCCTCTCCGGCGCAATACCGATGTGGGGGAAGTGGCTGACGCAGCCGTCTTTCTCGGCAGCGATTTGGGGCGTGGAGTGACCGGCAATGTGATTTACGTCGACGCCGGTTTTCACATCATGGGGCTGTGAGCAAGTTGGCCGCATCCTCGACCGAAATGCGCCGCTCATCTTCTGAGACGTGCTCGAGTTGTATTCGCAATACCGGCCAATCGATTTCGAGATGGAGCTTGTCAGGCCATTCGACGATCACGATCGCCTGCTCATCGAAAAGGTCTTCGAGGCCGAGTGTTTCGAAATCGTGCGGGCTAGTGATGCGGTAGAGATCGACATGGTAGACACGCGTGTCGCGCTCATACTTGTGCACCAGCGCAAAGGTCGGGCTGGTGACTTCGTCTTCCCGCGCCGCCCCAAGACCGCTCGCGATCCCTTTGGTCAGCGTGGTCTTCCCTGATCCGAGGTCGCCCGAAAGTAAGATCAGAACAGGAGGCTTTAGACGCTTACCGATTTCGCGTCCTCGCCCGATCGTTTCTTCGCTCGAGTGGGTGAGCAAGACCTGGCTAGCCACGGCCACACTCATTGTAGAACTGGTGGAAGGCGCGCGGCAGGCAGCCGATCAAGTCGGTCGCCAGCAACGGGGCACCGCCGACACCGGCGTAAGCGATATCGCCGGCCAGTCCGTGCAAGTAGACGCCGAAGGCCAGCATCTGGGGCCACGAGTCTCGCCCATACTGGGCAGTTAGACCAGCCAGGATCCCCGTAAGCACATCGCCCGTGCCGGCTGTCCCCATTCCGGGATTTCCGGTGGAGTTGATCCACCCGCGACCATCGGGTGCGGCCGCGACAGTTTGATATCCTTTGAGCACAACCGAAGCGTTCCAATCACGGGCTGCTTTCAACGCAATTTCCACGCGGTTGGCTTGGACCTCCTGTGTCGCGCAGCCCAGCAGGCGCGCCATTTCGCCAGGATGCGGGGTGATGGCCAGCAGGCCTTTCACACTCCGCAGTTCCCCACCCTGCCCCGCAAAGGCATTCAATCCGTCCGCATCGAGAATAAGGGGAAGGTCGGCGCGGGAACGCACGACGCGGCGCACGAATTCCTGAGTCTCCTGCTGGGTCGTTAGTCCGGGGCCCAGGGCCAGCACACGCTTGCCCTCGAGAAGTTTGCCGAAGAGGTTTCCTTCAAGGCAGCGTTCTGAAACTGTTCCGGTGAGTGTTGCGGCAAGCGGCTCGGTCATGATCTCGGGCGTGTGCGCCGCGACGATCGGCAGGACCGGCTCGGGAGTGCCAACCGTCACCAGCCCGGCGCCGGCTCGCAGTGCCGCTGTCCCCGCCATTACAGCGGCGCCGCTCTTGCCGAGCGCTCCCGAAACGATCAGCGCGTGGCCGTAGTCGCCTTTGTGCCCCGCTGCCTTGCGGGGGAATGAGAACCTGGTGAATTCCGATGCCTCGCTCCAGCGCAGTGCGCTCTTGGCGGTTTGCTCGACGAGTGAAAGGGGCGAGCCGATCTCGCGGACAACGAGAGTACCGGTGTGACCAGGCCCTTCCCGCAGGACCAGGCCAAGCTTGGGCGCCGTGAAGGTGACTGTGTAGTCGGCGAGAATCACGGCTCCGGGCGCATGGCCAGAGTCCGCGTCTAAGCCTGACGGGATGTCCACCGCGATGACCGCCGAATCCGCAGGGTGCTGATTGATGGCCGAAATCACTCTGCCGAGCGGTCCCTCGACCGGACCTCGGACACCCGTGCCGAGAAGAGCGTCGACGATAATGTCGCCATCCTGGAACTTAGGAAGGGTGGTCCCAGTCCCTTGCGCGTCGATCACCGGCTCGGCGATTTTCCGCCACCGTTCCAGGTTGGTCGCGGCGTCTCCCTTTACGTCGCGCGGATCACCAAAGAGATATACCGAGACGCCAGCGCCGTTCTCCCGCAGATGTCGCGCGGTCACGAAGCCGTCACCGCCGTTGTTTCCCTTTCCGCAAAAAACGAGGATGCGCCGCCTGGCGAAATTCGAGAACAGTTTCTGAACGAATTCGGCAACACTCTGGCCGGCGTTCTCCATGAGGGTGAGGCCGGCGACACCGTATTTCGCTGTTGTGAGCCGATCGACTTCGCTCATCTCAGCGGCGCTCAGAATTTTCATGCGGCGATAAGCCTCGTTGGCGATCGCGCCAGTAAAGTCGCTAGCTCGAGAGTAGAGATGTCAGGTCATGCGGGCGACGATCACGGTCATATCATCCGCCTGCTCGGCGGTGCCGGCCCATTGCTCGACACCGGAGATGAGATTTGCTGTCAAGCGGTCGGCCGCAAGGCTGCGCTGCCGCAGAATCTCTGCTTTCAGGCGTTCGATTCCGTATTCTTCGCCATAGACGCTTTCCGGTTCGGTGAGTCCATCGCTGAAAGCTACCAGCAAGCTTCCGGGTTTCACCTCGATCGTGCACTCTGAGTACTGGGCATCCTCGAAAAGCCCGATTACCGTTCCGCCTTGATCGAGCGAGCGGGTGCAGCCTTCGGAAGCAAAAACCGGTGCCAGGTGGCCGGCATTGGTGTACGTCAAGGTCTTGCCCGCCGCGTCGTATACAGCGTAGAACAGCGTCGCGTAGCGGTCGTCCGATGTGTTCTTGAACAAATGCTGATTCAGACGTGTAACCACATCGGCGGCCCCCCGATCCGTGTCGATCACAGCCGTGCTGCGCAAGGCAGCCTGCAGGCTGGCCATCAGCAGCGCCGCGAAAATCCCCTTTCCGCTGATGTCCGCCAGCGCAATCCCAACCCGTGCGCGTCCCAGGGGAACAAAATCGTAGTAGTCGCCGCTCACCACCCGAGCCGGGCGGCAGATCGCCGAAAGATCCAGGCCGGGAAGCGACGGCACGGAATGCGGAAAGAGTTGCTGCTGCACCTCCCGCGCAATGGCCACTTCATGCTCGAGCCGCTGGCGCTGGCGCTGCTCCTCGATCAGCTCGGTAATCGAGCCGGTCATCTCGTTGAACGATTCGGCGAGAGCGCCGAGCTGGTCGCGCTTTAGGACCCGCACACGATGGCTAAAATCACCCCGCCGAACGTGCAGCGTTCCCTCGTAGAGATCCCCAATGGAGCGGGTAATCGTGCGCGTCAGCACCACGCCGGTTGCCAGCGCAGCAGCTTCCAACAACAAGAACACGAGACCGGCAACGAAGAGTATATCGACGAGAGTCGGTGCGAGGTAGCCCACGGAGGTCAAAAGGTCGCTGTTAACAGATGAAGCTCGGAACGAGAACTGCACGAAAACCGGCCGCTCGACCGTGTCCGCTCCCAAGTCGGCCCGTTCCGCTTCGAGGGTAGCGCCGCCAGTGATCCGTGGGTCGAACCAATTGGCCGCGGGCACCAGTGCCCGATTGCTGCTGGCTATGCGCTCGCCCAGCACGTAGCGCGTGCTGTTGAACTCAATTGTCGGCTCGTTCGCAGAACCGTGCGCCGCAGGCTCAAGAAGCGTCAGTTGGATTGGTCCGAGCTTGGAAGGAAGACTATTCAGAGTGTCGGAGGTGATGGGGGCCACGACGAGCACAGTTGTGTGGCCCTGTGGAATGGGCAGGCTCACTGCGGACGCATACCAAAGCTGGTTGCGAAATTCGGCCATTCCTGCAAACTGTGAGCCTTTCGCCGCGTGGACTAGCTGCTGGCCGTGATTCACGTAGGCGCGTAGCTCCGGCCATTTCGTCTGCGCCGCTGCGATCACGCTCGCCACGCTTGGGCGAGAAAGGACGGGGTCCTCGACTGCGGCCGAGGCAGGTGAAACGGGGGTGTCCGGCTTTAAACCGGGTTCGCGGCCCAACGCCGCGGCAATGGCAGCCGTATCAGCCGCGATGACGTCGTAGTGAGTCTGCAGATCATCGCGAAGAAGGTGGGCTCCAATCTGCAGTTCCAGCAGATAAAAGGCGAGTCCTACCATAGAAAGAAGCAGGGCTACGGGAACCACGGCCATGAACACGTAGGCGACAATTAGCCTGTTGCGGAGTCGCCACAGAAGCTGGCGGCGAACCCAGGGAATCAGCCGCACGATCAGGTAGACCACTGCTACGAATGACAGGAACGTAGCGAAGGATTCAAGGGGCACGCGCAGGCCGAAATGAAGCGGAATCTGCATGAGTGCGTAAAGGATCAGCACACCAACAGATATGCGGTCCGGCAACGACATTCTCCGCAGCCAGAACGATAGGCGTCGGGGGGAGATCCGGTTCATGAAAGGGCTGGGCTAAAGACTAGTGAGAGTCGCGTCCGCTGGCGCCCAGATACCGCAATCTAGCACGGACTGCTGCGGCCCGAACTTGTTTATTGAGGGACGGGGAAAGCAGCCTTGTCCGGGGCTGGCTGGGCACTCTTTTGCACGCGGCTATGATACCGGCTGTAGCTGAAGTAAACGATCAAGCCAACGGCGAGCCAAATGATCAGCCGCGCCCAGGTTTGCCAGGCCAAGCTGAACATCATCAGCAAGGAAACAGCAATGCCCATAATCGGCGTGAACGGAACCCAGGGCGCGACAAAGGCGCGGGGAACGTCCGTCCTGCGCCAACGCAGAATCCAAACACCGCTGCAGACAATCACGAAGGCGAGCAGGGTGCCGATCGAGACGAGTTCGCCGAGAATATTGATCGGTGTCAACGCAGCCACCGCCGCTACGACCACGCCGACAAGGATGGTCGAGATGTAGGGCGTACGAAACCGGGGGTGGACGGCGCTAGCCCAGGCGGGCAATAGGCCATCCTTTGACATGGAGAACAAGACGCGCGATTGCCCCAGCAGCATCACAACCATGGTGCTGCTCAATCCGCAGATAGCGCCCAATTTTACGAGCCTGCTGCCCCAGGCGACGCCGGTGATGTCAATGCCGATGGCAATCGGGTCGGGAACGTCAAGGCTCGTGTATTTCACAAGGCCCGTAAGCACGCCGGCGACCAGGATGTACAGAATCGTGCAGATGACCAGTGAGCCGAGTATGCCAATGGGCATATCACGCTTTGGGTTTTTTGATTCCTGGGCGGCGGTCGATACCGCATCGAAGCCGATGTAGGCGAAAAATATGATTCCCGCAGCGGTGGCGATGCCCGACCATCCGAAATTGCCGTAGTGTCCGGCATTGGAGGGAAGGAACGGCGTCCAGTTCGCCGTGGCTTCCGAGCGATGACCCAAAATGTAGTGCAGGCCAAGGCCGATGAAGATCAACAGCACGCAAACCTTGATAATCACGATGAGCGAGTTGAAATTCGCCGATTCCTTGATGCCTACCACCAGGATGGCAGTGACCAACAAAATGCCAAGAAAGCCAAACAGGTTGAAGGAGGAATACTGATGGGGCAAGCTAGCAGCATCGATGTGATGGAGGTCCAGCAATTTCTGGAACTGCGCGGTAAGCCGCTCCCAGGTACCGTTGTAGAAAAGGAACACCGTTCCCGGCGCGCCGGCCAGTTTTGGCGAAAGGCGAATTCCGAAATCGCCGAGAAAGCTCATCACGTATCCGCTCCAACCGCTGGCTACCGTGGCTGCTCCAAGAGCGTATTCGAGGATGAGATCCCACCCGATGATCCAGGCGATCAGCTCACCCAGCGTGGCGTAACCGTAGGTGTAGGCAGAACCAGCCACGGGAATCATGGAGGCGAATTCGGCGTAGCAAAGTCCGGCAAACACGCAAGCAATGGCGGCGAGGCTAAAGGAGAGCACGATCGCGGGACCCGCATGGTTGGCCGCAGCGGTACCGGTGAGAACGAAGATTCCAGTGCCAATGATCGCCCCAATGCCGAGAGAAACCAGATTCGTGGGGCCGAGCGCCCGGCGGAGAGTCGTTTCACCCGTCTCATTGGCCTCCTGGATGATTCGGTTTAGCGGCTTTCTAGCGAGCAGTAAATTGCCCATTCGGAGTTGCCTCCCCAAGAATCGTCAAAATTGCTCCGTTGCTCACTCAGCTTGTGCTGGCCAGTCGAGCTCGGCCGCGCACCAACCTCCAAACCGCGTAGACTGGTACGCCCAACAGAACGATAATCAGTCCAGGCCAAGTGTATTGTGGTTTGTAGCGCAGCAACTGAACCTCCAAGAATAACCCCATTGCCAGATAGAGCGCGGGCAGAAATGGGTATCCGACCGCCCGATAGGGGCGAGGCAGGTCCGGGCGCCTCCAGCGCAACAGGAACAGGCCGCCGAGAGTCAGGAGGTAGAAGATGACCGCAGCGAAGATCAGAAAATCGAGCAATTGACTGTAGGTTCCAGACAGGCACAGCATCGACGCCCAGACGCACTGGAAGATAAGCGCGGCTGCCGGTGCATGGTTCTTGTTCACCTTGCCTGTGGAGGCGAAAAATAATCCGTCTTTGGCCATTGCATAGTAAATTCGGGCTCCCGAAAGGATCAGTCCGTTGTTGCACCCGAAGGTGGAAACCAGGATGGCCACGGCCATCAGGATTGCGCCGGAGGGGCCGAAGATAACCTGCATCGCCGCGGTCCCCACACGACCATCCGCGGCAAACTCGATGCCTCGCGCGAGAGCATTAGAGGCCTGTGGGTCACCCGCTAGCGGCAGCACGCGCAAGTAGCTGAAGTTGGCAAGCGTGTAGAGCAGGATCACGGTGCCGGTGCCGAGCGCCAGCGAAAGTGGCAGATTGCGGCTCGGATTCTTCACTTCGGCGGCAGTGAAGGTGACGTTGTTCCACGCGTCCATTGCGAACAAAGAACCCACCATGGCGACGCCAATCAGCGTGATCGTGCCGATCATCCAACTGGGATTGTCCGGCGGGTAGGGGTGCACGGCACTCCAGCCAGTATTGCGCCAAAAGGAGGGAAAGTTGGCCGCGCGCGCCGCGGAAGTTGCAAACGCAAACCCCGCGAGGACCAGAGCGGCGAGTGCCACAGTTTTGGCGATGGTGAAGACGTTTTGAACGACTTTTCCGAGGCGCAGGCCGCGCGTGTTTACCCAGGTCAACAAGACGATAGACGAAATGGCCAGAAGATTCTGGTGATTGAGGCCCACGTTATAGGGCCCGAGCGAGCCAAACCAAAGCTTCCAAGGGCCAAACGTCCCGACTTTCCAGATCCACTCGGATGCCGAGAACCAAGGCACGATCACCGCGGCGAATTTGGCAAAGGCGATCGCCACGGCGGCGATGGTAGCGGTCTGAATCGCCAGCAGCATGGTCCAGCCGTAAAGGAAACCTGCTAAGGGGCCGAGCGACTCGCGCAGATAAACATACTGGCCTCCCGCATGGGGCATGGCCGCCGCTAATTCACCATAACTGAGCGCGCAAATCAGAGTCATGAGCCCGGAAAGCAGCCACACGGCAATCAGTAGGCCGGGGCTCTCGACTTGATGTGCGATGTCGGCTGAAACGATGAATATGCCCGACCCGATCATGGAACCGATGACGATCATGGTGGAATCGAACAAATCCAGGCCCTTGACCAGTTCGGAAGAAGGCTCGGCTGGGCCCGACGCCGCTATATTGGGTGTGACTGCCATCAAGCCGCCTTACGCACGCAACTTGCGTGCCCGCTCTGCGATGGCCATATATTCCCGCGCTCGTTCACCCGGGTCAGGCACAGCAATCAGGTCTCGGATGACTGCTACACAATCCGCACCTGCCCGAAACACGTCTGCCGCCGACTCCCTTGTGATGCCGCCGATGGCCACCAGCGGCTTTCGGGTCATCTCGCGAGCCAGACGCACGAAGTCGACGCCGACCACGGGGTCGGGGTTCTCTTTGGTGCCTGTTGGGAAGATAGGTCCCACAGCAATATAGTCCGCCGAAGTGCGCTCGGCCGCGCACAGTTGCTCAAGGTTATGTGTCGAAACACCTACCCAGCGGGAGGGACCGCATATTCTCCGCGCGTCCTCCACGGGCAAATCCGTCTGGCCTACGTGAACGCCTCCCGCGCCGCTCAGGGCGGCGATGTCGGCGCGGTCGTTCACGAGGAAACGGACTTTGCGCCGCCCCAGAATCTGAGTGAGTTCGCAAGCCTGGTCATAAATCCGCCGGGGAGGCGAATGCTTATCTCGCAGCTGCATCAAGCCGATGCCCGCGTTCGCCAGCGTTTCGGCTAAGGCCACCAGGGGTGGGGAGCCGAAGTCGGGATCGAGGATGGCATAAATCGGAGGGAAGGACGGGACCATTCAACTATTTCACTTCTACAGGCGCCAGCCGTTCAAGGAAGTGGGTATCGAATTTGCCGGCCAAGAAGTCCGCGTCGTCAAGAATTCGCTTATGTAGCGGAATCGTGGTCCTAATCCCCTCGACAATAAAGCCTTCGAGTGCGCCGTGCATGCGAGCGATCGCCTCGGCACGATCCCGCCCGTGAGCCACGAGCTTGGCGATCAGCGAATCATAATAGGGAGGTATGACTGCGTCGGCGTATGCGGCCGTGTCCACGCGAACGCCTGGGCCCCCGGGGACACGAAACGCCGTGATGCGGCCC
>Ga0306921_10003600_pt1 | contig 15721 bp, 11 predicted proteins | sample sta12Cox44000080_FD_203760 | JGI IMG/M metagenome (GOLD analysis project Ga0306921, IMG submission 203760) | Lab enrichment of tropical soil microbial communities from Luquillo Experimental Forest, Puerto Rico - statoxic.12C.oxic.44.000.080 (v2)... | ecosystem: Environmental > Terrestrial >...
GGATTCCCAGGCGGGCAGCAGCTTCCGCTCCAGTTTCAGCTGTTCAGCTTGCGGGAGAGGTGTGCTAATCAGCTTGCGCAAATGCGCTGCCGCAGCGGCGAGCCGGAGAGCGCGGGCGGCATGCCCTCGCGCTAGTGCCAGGCAGGCGAAGCCTTCCAATGCGCGGGCCACTCCACGGCGGTGCCCGAGATCCGCGAAGATTCCGATGGCCTCACGATAGGCAGCGTGTGCGGCTGAGTGTTTTCCCTGCTCGCAGTCGATGTAGCCCAGGTCGGCGAGAGAGCGCGCGGCACCCCACCGGTCACCGGCGTTCCGAAAGGAAGAAAGGGCCTGCAAATACAATTGGCTGGCAGCGCTCAGGTCGCCTTGTTCGCGGGCGACGTCGCCTTGTTGATTGATAGACCAAGCGGCGCCACTGCGATCACCGAGTTGCTCAAAGATTTCCGTGGCTTCACGCAGGGCCAGGTTGGCGCCGGAATAATCACCGCGAACCTTGAGCACATTGGCGAGGTTGTGAAGGCACCGCGCGATTGCCGAGCGGTCGGCCAAAACGCGCCAAGAGGCGAGACTGCGCTCGAGATTGGTTTCCGCGGAGGAGTAGTCCCCCCGATCCCGCTGCGCGATTCCCAGAGCATTCAGGGACGTGGCAATCCCCCACTGATCTCCGAGTTCCTGATAAAGAGAAAGGCCGAGCTCGAGGAAATGCTGCGCGGCGGAAAAATCCCCTTGAGCAGTCAGTAAGGCGCCGAGAAAATGCAGCACCCTGCCCCGCTCTTTTGGGTGCGAGTCGCCCGCGAGACGCAGAATCGTCTCAAGGCGGGCACGGCCCTCGATCAGATGTTCGCGCATGTCCCAGAATCGAAAGAGAGCAATGCAGAGTCGTAGCCCCCAGTCCAGCTCACGGGTCTCAAAGAGGAAATCGAGCGCGTTGCGAAAATTATCAATCTCGGCGTCGCAATAAGAGAGCCAGCGAGCCCGGTCTTCGGGACTCAGCTCCGGATTTCCTTCCTCGGCGAGGACGAGAGAGTAGGCCGAGAGAGCACGTCGCGTTGCAGGCAGTTCTCCAGCCGTGCCAAGACATTCGAGCGCGTATTCGCGAATCGTTTCGAGCATGGCGAAGCGCGTTTCAGCCTCGCAGGGGTCAACACGCTGGACCAGATTCTTATCGACCAGGGAGGAGAGTCCTTCGAACAGCTCGACGCCAAGATCGCGACTGGTGTTGCAAACGGCTTCCGCCCCCTCGAATGTGCACCCGCCGACAAAGACCGCTAAACGGCGGAACAATTTCTTTTCAGCCTCATTCAACAGCTCATAACTCCAGTCGATCGTCTTGCGCAGCGTCTGCTGCCGTTCGGGAAGGTCGAGCGCGCCGCCGGTGAGCAACTGCAAGCGGCTTTGCAGGCGATCCAGGATGTCGCGTGGGGAAAGCACCTTGGTTCGAGCAGCGGCTAGTTCAATGGCGAGAGGGAGTCCATCGAGGCGCGAGCAGATTTCCCGGATTGCAGGTCCGTTTTCCTCGGTGATTGCAAAACCGGGCCAGACGGCTGCAGCGCGTTGCGCAAATAATTCGACGGCAGAATTCTGGGCGAGCGGCGCGACTGGAAATTCCTGCTCACCGTAGATGCGCAGGCAAGCCCGGCTGGTGACCAGGATCTTCAACGCCGGGCAGGCCTCCAGAGTGTCGGCCACGAATTTGGCCGCGGGAAGAACCTGCTCGAAATTGTCCAGCACCAGCAAGAATGCTCCGGAATCTCTGAGCTGATCTCCGATTTGTTGCGGCACAGTGCGGTTGGTGACCCGCTGGATGTCGAGCGTTTCGGATAGGGCGGTCTCGACCAGGTCGGGATTGCTAATCGAGGCCAGCCCGACGAACTGCACGCCAGCCGGGAACTGGGCTGAAGCCGCCATGGAGATGGCCACTGCCAGCCGGGTTTTTCCAGCGCCGCCGGGACCGGTCAGGGTCAACAGCCTCACGTCCGGCCGGAGAAGCAATTCCGTGCCTTCCGCCACATCCCGTTCGCGCCCGATGAGTGAAGTGCGTATCACGGGCAGAGCGCTGCGCTTTCTCGGGATCTTTGCCGGAGGCTCGTCACCACGGGGCTTGGTGAATACGACGGAGGATGCAGACTCGACTCTCTTCGGGGAGCTCTTAATCACCGGCGCGCGGAACAGATAACCACGCCGCGGAACGGTTTGCAGTAGTTTTTGCTTGTGGTCGCCGAGCGCCCGTCGCAATTCCACAGTGCATTGCACCAGTGAATCGTCAGTGACGAATGCGTCTGGCCACACCGCCTGCATCAATTCTTCTTTCCCGATGAGCCTGCCCTGGTTCTCTACCAAGTACTTGAGGGTTTCATAGACCTTGGGACGCAGCTTGACCTCTTTGCCGCCCTTGAGCACGCACCCGCGTTGGAGATCCAGCGTAAATTCATCGAATTGATAGGTTTGGGGCGTTGTTTCCAACGGGGCTCCGGCTCGCAAGATCAAGCGGCTTGCGTCCGCTCAATTTTCGGATTTTCTTTGGCGTTCTTTCGTTACTCCAGCCCTTAGCGCTGCTAGTTTGGCCTGGTGATAAGGCACTCTGTAGCGCGAATTCTAGCAAAGCCGCTGCTGCCGAGGAAGCCGCGATGAACAGGACTAGGTGACGAGCACCTGCTCGGAAGGAGAGCGAGAAATGAGCACGGTAACACAAACGCCAATCCTTGATATGAATAAACTGAACGCTTTTATCGGACAGTTTGTGACCGATCTTGGAGCGTCGGTTCACGCCGGCATGGTGGTCATTGGGGAAAAGCTGGGGTTGTACAAGGCCCTTGCGGCACGGCCGATGGGTTCGGCCGAGCTGGCGCTGAAGACGCAGACCGATGAGCGCTATTTGCGCGAATGGCTGGCTTCGCAAGCGGCCGGCGGCTATATCACGTATGACGAGAAGACAGGGAAATTCAGCCTCACTACCGAGCAGGCCTTCACGCTTGCGAACGAAGAGAGCCCCGCCTATTTGCCTGGTGCGTTCGAGCTAGCCTTGGGTTCGCTCGCTGCCGTTCCGCGGATCACCGAGTCGTTCCGCAGCGGCAAGGGAATGGGCTGGCACGAACACGCGGATGGCGTCTTCCATGGCTGCGAGAAGTTCTTTCGACCCGGTTATGCCGCCAATCTGGTAAGCGCGTGGATTCCCGCGCTGACTGACGCCAAAGAGAAACTTGAGGCCGGGGCACGAGTGGCTGACGTCGGCTGCGGAAAGGGGGCTTCTACTCTGTTGCTTGCGAAAGCGTTCCCGAAGTCGCGATTCTTTGGGTTCGACTATCACGACAAGTCCATTGAAGCGGCCCGCGAGTACGCAAAACACGACGGTATCGCGGACCGGGTTACGTTCGGAGTGGCCAAGGCAAAGGAATTCCCGGGGAAGGACTATGACTTCGTGGCCGTCTTCGATTGCCTCCACGACATGGGCGATCCGATCGGGGCGGCAGCACACGTCCGGAAATCTTTAGGGAAGGACGGCACGTGGATGATCGTCGAACCCTTTGCGAATGACCAGTTGAAGGACAATCTGAATCCCGTTGGCCGGGTCTACTACTCGTTTTCAACGCTGCTGTGCACGCCGTGCTCCCGGTCGCAGGAAGTCGGGATGTGCCTGGGTGCGCAGGCGGGCGAAACGCGCATTCGCGACGTGGTCACCGCAGCCGGTTTCAGCCGCTTCCGCCGCGCCACAGAGACACCGTTCAATATCGTGTACGAGGCACGGCCGTAGCATCATCCGCCTTTAGGGCGCCGAGCGTGGCGAGGTACCCAGCCCTAGAAATCGCCACGCCATGCTTGCACCCGGAGATGATTTGTTAGTAAGCAAGGTCTCGTCGTGCTATTTATCGGGGAATAGATGCCGGTTCACGCTGCCCGGAACGCAGGGAGGATGTTATGGATCAACAAGCCGTCATTCAATTCAGAAGCCAGCTCCGGGGAGAATTGATCGAGCCTAAAGACGCGGCCTATGAAGAAGCACGCAAAGTGTATAACGCAATGATCAGCCGCAAACCGGCTTTAATTGCGAAGTGCGCAGACGTGGCCGATGTGATCGCCGCCATTCAATTCGGGCAGCAACACGGGGTGAAAGTGTCGATTCGAGGTGGAGGCCACAACGCGGGCGGTTTAGGGGTGTGTGACGACGGTCTCGTCATCGATCTTTCGCGCATCAAGTACGTGCATGTCGACCCCACGACAAAAACCGTGCGGGTCGGCGGCGGGTGCACCTGGGGCGACGTTGACCACGCGACGCATGCGTTCGGGTTGGCTGTTCCGTCGGGAATTATTTCGACGACCGGGGTAGGAGGTTTGACGCTGGGCGGCGGGCTGGGACACCTCACGCGAAAGTACGGCCTCACCATCGATAACCTGCTGGCTGCGGACCTGGTGCTTGCGGATGGAAGGTTCGTCGTCGCGAGTGCCAAAGAAAATCCGGATTTGTTCTGGGCGATCCGCGGCGGCGGAGGAAACTTCGGCGTAGTGACGTCGTTCCTGTTTCAGGCGCATCCGGTGCACACCGTGTGTGCAGGCCCGATGTTTTGGGAAATGGCGGATGCCGAGGGCATCCTGAAGTGGTATCGCGAGTTCATTGCCCACGCACCAGAAGAAATCAGCGGCTTCTTTGCGTTTCAGACCATTCCGCCCGGGCCGCCCTTCCCGGAGGCTTTGCACTTCCAGAAGATGTGCGGCATTGTCTGGTGTTTCAACGGATCGCAGGACGAGGCCAATAAACTTCTTGCACCGCTCAGAAGCTTCCGCCCCCCGGCGTTCGAATTCTTTGTTCCCATGCCGTATCCGACGTTGCAGAGCATGTTTGACGACCTGTACGTGCCGGGGTTGCAGTGGTATTGGAAGGCAGACTTCGTGAAGGAACTGCCGGACGCAGCGATCGGTCTCCACGTCAAAAACGGTTCCAAACTGCCGACACTCCACTCCGGAATGCATTTGTACCCGGTGAACGGAGCTGCATACAGAGTGGGAAAGGACGACACGCCGTGGGGCTACCGCGAAGCGCTCTGGAGCCAAGTGATTGTTGGCGTAGATCCCGACCCTGCGAACAAGGACCGGATTACCGCCTGGGCCAGAAATTACTGGGAGGAGTTGCATCCGTTCGGGGCCGGGGGAGCGTACATCAATTTCATGATGGAAGGCGAAGGTGAGGAGCGGATTCGAGCGACGTACCGTCACAATTACGAACGGCTGGCGCAGGTGAAGGCAAAGTACGATCCGGAAAATTTCTTCCGGGTGAATCAAAACATCCGGCCGAGTGCGGTCGCAAAGGTTCCCGCGTGAGAGCCGTGGGCCGGCTGCACGACAAGCCTTGATGGCAAGGGGAATCAGATGTAAGGCCTGTCTTCGTTGCGCAACCGCGCGATGTCCTTTGTGGGAGCGCTTCCGAAGAAGCGGCTGTATTCCCGGCTGAACTGCGAGGCGCTTAAATAGCCGACCTGCTGACTCGCGGCGCCCGCGTCCATCATTATGGATAGCATGAGACGTCGCGCCTCTTGAAGACGCAGCACTTTTTGATAATGCAGCGGGCTCATCGACGTCACGGACTTGAAGTGCTCGTGAAAAGAGGAAACACTCATGAGCACCAGGCCGGCCAGATCTTCGACCTTCATGGGCTGGGAGAAGTTGGAACGTAGCCAAGAAATGGCCTTCGCCACGCGGTGCACGCTGGATTCCGCGAAGCCCATTTGAGCGACGCGAACACCGATCGGGCTGCGGAGCAGCCGGATGAGAATCTCGTCCTTTACAAGTGGGGCTAGGAGTTCCACGTCGTTCGGCTGCGCCAGACATTCCATTAACCTTGTCGAGGCGCTGAGGATCGACTGGTCGACCGGAGCAACGTAAACCGCGTTTCTCTCCTGAACTGGAGGGAGGCCGTGCGGATAAACCTTCAAGACCAGTTCGGCGATCTTGCGCGGGTCGAGGTCCAGCTTAAGAGAAAGATAAGGTTCGGAATAACTGGCTTGCGTAACTTGAGCGGCAACAGGGAGAGCAACGGAAAAGACGATCATGGGCGAGGTGTCGTACTGGTAGACCTCCTGCCCCACGATAACGGTCTTCGCTCCCTGGGCGATGACACACAACGAGGGCAACCGCAGGGTATGCACACACTCTCCGTTGATTCGTGAGAAACGACTGACATGCAGGTCCGGGACGCGCAGCTCAAAGCTGCCGTCGTGAGGGGCGTAGGCGGCAATCAGGCGGGCTAACTTGGGCGTGTCCGGTTCGTTTGAGCTGGCCATCGCGAACGCCCGGCGCGCAAACGCAGTCGTTTTGCCGTTAGTTTTCACGACTTCGAAGATAGCTCCTTTGCGACCATGATGGCGATTCCGGCGCACAGAAACCAGCTTTTCCTGAGGCGATTTCTTCGGGCGCTATTCACGTCTTGTATTGTTCGTCGGTGACGTGTTCCATCCAGTCGACAACCTTGCCGCTAAGTCTTTCCTGAATGGCGATATGAGTCATGGCGGTGGTTGGGGTAGCACCATGCCAATGCTTCTCGCTGGGTGGGAACCACACTACGTCGCCGGGCCGTATCTCCTCGATAGGTCCGCCTTCGCGCTGGGCCCAGCCGCAGCCGGCCGTGACGATGAGAGTTTGACCGAGTGGATGACTATGCCATGCCGTCCGCGCGCCGGGCTCGAAAGTGACGCTGGCAGCTTGAACCAGTGCGGGATCGCGTGCCTGAAAGAGGGGGTCGATTCGTACCGTACCCGTGAACCACTCGGAGGGGCCCTTGGCGGACGGTTGCGAGCCAGCTCGTTTGATTTCCATGTTTCTGTTCCCTCGCTTATCGATGATCATGCGCTCGTCTAGTGCGGCATGACCCTGACTGTCGCAGATCGGGCGCGCGCACCAATCATCGGGGTGAGATACGGACTGCCATGGTACTTTGCCCGGTAAGCGTCGTCGATGCGGCGGTTGATCGCTCCGTCGACCGGTTCGAAGCTGACCTCCTTGGTCATGCCAGCGGCAGTGATTCGCCCCGCCTTCTGCCGCACCGCGGCTTGATCAGGCTGACCAGACAGGCGACTCCACCTCGCTTCACCCTCAAAGGCGGGCTTCCAGTGAACTGTGGCAATACCGAGAAGCAAAGAGACAAGGCCAAGCGAAGGTTTCCTCATCGCTCCTGCCTCCAACATCAACCGTTGGCTGCTCAGCGGCCGGTCATTCGCTCGATGTGTTCCGGGTAGCGCGCTCCTTCGACGGCGATCTCTGAAGCAGCGCTATCGATTTCGCGGAGATCGTCGGACGTAAGTTGGACGGCGGCCGCCCCGCTGTTCTCCTGGAGGCGCGCAAGCGTTGTGGTGCCCGGGATTGGAACGATCCAAGGTTTCTGAGCCAGCAGCCAAGCGAGCGCAATCTGAGCAGGCGTGGCTTTCTTCCGTTCCGCGGTTTTGGCCAGCAGATCAACCAAGGCTTGATTGGCTTTGAGAGCCTCGGGCGTAAAGCGAGGGAGGATGTGGCGGAAGTCGGAACTGTCGAACTTGGTGTCTTCATTCATCTTTCCCGTGAGAAATCCTTTACCCAGGGGACTGTAAGGAACGAAGCCGATACCGAGTTCCTCGAGGGTCGGCAGTACTTCCTTCTCCGGGCCTCTGGTCCACAGCGAGTATTCGCTTTGCACGGCGGTCACGCGTTGTACGGCGTGTGCACGACGAATCGTCTTGGCGGCGGCTTCAGAGAGCCCGAAATGCTTGACCTTGCCGCGCTGAATCAGATCCTTCACCGCGCCCGCGACGTCTTCGATCGGTACTTCCAGGTCAACGCGATGCTGGTAGAACAGATCGATGGCATCGACCTTGAGCCGCTTGAGCGAGGCCTCCGCGACCTCCTTGATGTGCGCCGGGCGGCTGTCCAGGCCAGCCTGCTTGCCGGTAGCCGGATCGAGTTTGAATCCGAACTTGGTGGCGATCACCACCTTCCCACGGAACGGCGCCAAGGCCTCGCCGACGAGTTCCTCATTCGTGAATGGGCCGTAGACTTCAGCGGTGTCAAAGAAGGTGACTCCGCCTTCGACGGCTGTGCGGATGAGCGAGATCATTTGTTGCTTGTCTTTGGGCGGACCGTAACCGAAGCTCATTCCCATACAGCCCAGGCCAATGGCCGAGACTTCGAGATGGCTTTCTCCGAGTTTGCGCTTCTGCATTTTTTCTCCTTCCCGACGCGTGGCACACGAGTGTAGTCCGCTGAAGCACTGGGAGCTTGCCTATTCCGCCAAAGTATTTGCCCAATTCTCCGGAGCCCCTGGGCCGCGACTCGGCAACAAGAGGGAGGCGGGGACGAAGGGGTTAAAACAGGACTCTTCGCGCAGGGCTTTCAGCGGATCGATGTGGGCCGAGCGGCGTGCGGGGAGGTAACAAGCCAGCAAGGCGACCGCTGCCAGTAGCAGAGGCGCACCGAGAAGCAAGCGCGGGTCGTCGGTCCCAAAGCGAAGCGCCTCGACAAACAGGCTCGCTGAAAGCACTTTTGCCAACCCGATGGCGCCCAGCAATCCAAGTGCTGCGATTGGTGCTGCGCGAAGGCACGGCGCTGGTCGGCGTCGGAACCGTTCGACGATATATATCTGTGTCAATAGGCAGGTCTGGGAAGGCGGTCGATGGCTTGAGGGCTTGGAAGGCAAAGCTTCACTCAAACTGCAACACCACGATCTCCGGGTTCGAGCCTAGGCGCAGCGGCGGTCCCCAAGTGCCGGCTCCGCTCGAGGTGAACACCTGCATTTGGCCGATCCGGCTGAGCCCGTAGACAAACTGGCGATAGATCCGGCGGGCCATCCAGCTCCAGGGGATGAACTGTCCGACATGGGTATGGCCGGAAAGCTGCAGCGATACACCTGCGGCTTCGGCAACTTGCGGATGATCGGGGGCGTGGGTCAGCAAAATGCTGGCGCGCTCGCGGTCGACGCCGATGCCCTTGAGAACGGAAGCGAAGTGTTCTGTATGCGTGGCGTGCAGGTAAGGCACGCCAATGATCTGCAAGCCGGCGGCTTCCACTTTTTCGTTTCGCAGCACGCGCACGCCGGCCGCCTCGACGGCCTGCAGATACTGGGTGTCGTCGACGAACTGTTCGTGGTTTCCTGCGACGAAGTAGACGCCGTGTGGCGCGGTCAGTTGGCTTAGCGGCTCGGCGGCCCGCTTCGCATCAATCGCGGTGCCGTCGTACAAATCTCCGGCGATGAAGACAGCGTCGGGATTTTCTTTCAGCACGTCCGCCACAATGCGCCGGAGAAAGCTGCCGTTTCGCACATGGCCGAGGTGCAGGTCGCTGATGAGAGCGGCCCTTCGTCCTCGCCACGCTTCCGGCAAGTTTGCGAGGCGCACCGTGGTTCGGGTGATCCGCGTCCAGCTTGCATTAAACACGCCGCAGATACCCGCCGCGACAGCAATCGCAAACAAGGCTTCCACGATGGCATGGAAGTTTGCGGGAAATCCGACCAACCATGCAAATCCAAAAGCGGCCCAGGACAAGACTGACGCGAGAAGCAAAAAGCTGAGAAGACCGAGCCACACAGCGGCCACTTTGTAAATCGCCCGCACCAGCATTCCGGTATATCGCCACGCCAGGAGGGATGCCACGAGAAAGCTCACCGAGAGAATTCCAAGAGCGATTCTCAGCCACAGCGGGCCCGCGGCCTGATCGCCCGATGGGGAAAACGTCCAGGTTTCGTACAACAGCAAATGAGAAAGACAGAGAATTGTCTGCACCACAACAATGAAGCCGACCAAGCCGGTCCTTATTTTCATGCTGTATTAGATTCACAACTCCGCGGTTGGTGTGCATCTCGCAGCGGGTAGAAAGAGGAAACGAGCGGCGGGTCGGAAGAGGCGAAGCGTTTTAGGGTGGAGTTCGTCGAATAGGTACAGAACCCGAAAGCGTTTAAGGGGTTAGCGGTTTTCGGAGCCGGCAAGGAACCACCTCGCTTGACATCGGATACTCGCGATCTACGCAGGGTGACGGAAAGGGGAATCCATGAAGCGGATCCTGTTGATGGTGGCGGTTGGCCTGTGGACCTGTGCGCTTTTTTTCTTTTGGATGCGAAGGAACTAGGGTTAGGGGGCAGGGTGAACGGCGGCTTGGTTGGTGCCGTAGATACGGGTCAGTTCATTTTGCGCGGCGGGAAGATCCGGCTTCATCGAGAGAGCGTGCCTGAGCGCGGTGACCGCTGAGGGAAGATCGTTGTTTAAGTAGCAGGCGTGACCGAGGGCTGCGAGAGCGGCGGCGTTGTCGGGATCGTCCTCGAGGACCTGCTGGAACTGCTCGATAGCGGAATTAAGTTCACCCTTCTGAACGTAGGCTTCGCCGAGCTTGGTGCGGGACTCGAGATTGCGGGGGTCGAGAGCGAGGGTGCGACGGTATTCGCCAATGGCGTCGTCGGCTTTCTGCGTGGCCAGTAGGCAATTAGCGAGATTGAGGTGGGCGTCGGGAAAGTCGGGCTGAAGGCGAAGGGCTTCGCGAAACTGCTCTGAGGCCTCGTCGCAGCGGTGCTGGGCGAAGAGCACGTTGCCAAGATGGTTGTGGAGTGTGGAATCGTCAGGCCGGAAGCGCAGCAGGTAGGTGTACTGCTCGGCGGCCGCGTCGAACTCGCGATTTTCGTGCAACAGATGCGCGAGACGATCCAGGTCGTACAGGCGGGTGTTTACGAACTCCGATTCATTCGCGAATGAGTCCGAAGAGGCCTTTAAAGAGCGACGAAGCTCTGCGACGGCGGCGGTGCGGTCATGCTGAGCGAGATACAGGTTGACGAGCGAACTGCTGGCGGCGAGGTCACGCGGAGAAAGCGCGAGGAAGTCTTTCCATTCGCGGATAGCGTCCTCGGGGTGCTTTTCGCGGAGGAGGGCTTCGGTAAGGTGGCGGCGCGGGGCGTTGTCGTAGGGTGCGATGCGCACGGCTTCCCGATACTCGGTGAGCTCGGAGAGCGCGTCGTGCTGAGAGAGATAGAAGGCAGCGAGGGCGAGGTGAAGGTCGGCGTTCCCTGGCTCGAGTCTCACGGCTTCCTGAAGCTGTCTGCGGACGTTTTCCAGGTCGCCGAGGAGCGAGTACTCGGCTGCGACGTTGAGCCGAGTGCTGGCGAGGTCGGGGCGTCGTTGTAACTCAGATTCGATTCGAACCTTGGCGCTGATTTGAGCGTCGGTGGACAAGTTCTCTGGGGCGGGATCCGTGCGATCGGAGGTGTAGGCGGCGAAGGCGGGAGGCGTGGGCAAATCCTCGGGTTGCCCTTGTGCGAATGCCGCGACGGCCTGGGTTTCGCGGTCGCGCTCCTCAGGCGAGACCTCGGAGGCGGCGAGGGCCATGTGAGCGGCGACGAGATTGGCGTCGAGAGACAGAGCGCGGTGAAGAAGGGCGATGTGTTCGTGCTCTGGGGCACCGGAATACGCGATGGCACGGATGGCGGCCATGAGAGGCCACGGGCTCTCGGGATTTTCTTCGATCGCGGCGCGGCAATCGTTTTCTGCCTGCTGGCCGGCACCGATGTGAATCAGTTCCGCGCATTTGGCGAGAAGCTCGAAGGGACGGTCGTTTTGCGAAATGCCGAGCCCGGGCGGAGGTGTCGCGGAGGAGAGGCGCTCGATGAGGATGCCGTCGCCGCCAGCAAGCTTGACGCGGTCAAGGAAATCGGCGGAAGGAGAGAAACTGATGCCGCGAGTCTTGACGAGTTGGCCGAGGTAGCTGGGGGAATAACCCTGAGTGAGGCGGCCAAGAATTTCGGCCCGGTCAAGAGGGGCGGACTGGGCGAAGACACACGGGTGCAGCAGAGCGAGAAGGAGACCGAAGAGGAGAGCAAACTTTCTCATGTCGATGTAATTAGGTATAGCTGGCAGCGGTACGGGAAGCAGTGACCGTTGCCACACCAAGCGAGTAGACAAGGGGAAAGTAGAAACGGGCAATGCGACTTTGGTACCAGTGGAGGTAAAGGAACAATGCGGGGAAGGACACGGGGATAAAGGACTCAAGGGGACGTGGCGCGGCCTGCCTCCCTTCCTTCCTCGGAGCAGGCAGAAGGTGGGCCTTACAAAAGCAAAGCACGGAACCAAGAGTGGATTGCGCGTTGAACGGCCGAAAGACCTGGCAGGGGAGAGAACCCCACCCTCTGCGAGAGCTGCAAAGGGTGGGGCGACGGGGAAACTACGGGGTGGTCAGCGGGGTGAATCAGCCTCGGGGCTTGAGGCTGGGGAGAGGGTTGTCATTTAAGAGGTTGGTCAGGAGCTCGGACGGAAGAGCTTGTGGCAACGGGGCGCTCGAGCTGCACTGGATCGGGACGCTGCATTCATAATGGGTACCTCCTCGAAGAGACGAGCCCAATACCCGAGGGAGCGGCCGGGAGAGAAATGGGGTGTATGGTACCAGCCGGACCGCGAGTCGTACCGGCCCCAGGACGAGACACCGCAGCAGTCGTCTCAGGTTGCCAACGGCGGCCTGGTCTGTAGGTGTAGTGACGGAAGGCTGGAAAACGTATCAGGAAACTCTAGGCGCCGGACGGAGCGGGATTGGTGTTTTTTGAGGGCCGGGCTGTTTCGGGTTAAGTCGGGGGTGGCCCTTGATCGAACCCGGGAATGCGTTTGCGCACGGAGGGTTCATGCCGAAGAGCGATCCGCAAAGCGAAAGACAGCGGCTAGGGAAGTTGTACTGAGCGATGAGCGATGAAGAACTCCAAAAGGCAGGCCGAGAACCGGCAGAATTGACGGACTGGGCGTTTGAAGCGTTGCGCGAAGAAATGGAGAGGCGCGGATTGAACTGGGCGGGAAAGGGCGCGCCGTTGCCTTCGCAAGTGAAACAACATGAGGCGGTCGAAGACGCAGGAAATCAGCCAGTCGTCTTGCGGAGGTATCGGGACATGCCGCAGGCGTTTGTCGAAAAAAGTGTGCTCGAGGATGCGGGTATTCTGTGCTTTCTCGAGGATGGAAACGTGGTGCGGATGGACTGGCTGTGGTCAAATGGAATGGGCGGCATCAAGTTGGTGGTGCGGAAGAAAGAGGCGGAGAAGCTTTTGAGCGAGAGACCTGCGGATGAAACTGAGAACACCGCGAAAGAACAGTAGGGGTTTCGGCTCGTCTAGGAAGAATTAATTCTAGAACTCAAGAAGCCAACCCAGGACGCTTGGCGCGCCTTGAAATGGCGTGATAGTGTGAGCGGGCTGAGCGCCTAAGAACCGGAATTTCCTGGAGGAGAAGTGGGATACACGGATTTGCGAGAGTTTGCAAAGCGGCTTGAGAAGGAGGGCGAGCTCAAGCGGGTGAAGAGGGAAGTCGATCCGGTACTGGAGATTACGGAAGTGGTGCAGCGCGCGCAGGCGCAGGCCGGGCCCAAGGGCATTCCGGGAGGAATGGCGTTGCTGTTTGAGAAGCCGAAGGGTTCGCGGTATCCGCTGCTGATCAATACATTCGGCAGTGTGAGGCGGATGGAGTTGGCGTTTGAGGTCGAGAAACTCGATGAAGTGGCTGCGCGAATCCGCGGATTCATGGATATGCAGACACCGCAAGGGCTGTTCGACAAGATCAAGATGCTACCGAAGCTGGCGGAGTTGGGGTCGTTCTTCCCAAAGAGCGTAAAGGAAGGTGCGTGCAAGGAGACGGTGCGGAAGGGTAGCGACGTCAACCTGCTGGACTTTCCGATCTTGAAGTGCTGGCCGGAGGACGGGGGAAGGTTCATCACCTTCCCGCTGGTGTTTACGAAGAATCCGGAGACGGGTAAGCGAAACGTGGGCATGTACCGGATGCAGATCTACGACGAGCGAACGACGGGGATGCACTGGCAGACGCAGAAGCACGGGGCCGAACATTTCCGGCGGGCCCGCGCGAAAAATCCCGAGGGACGGATACCGGTGAGCGTGGCGATAGGGTCTGACCCGGCGACGACGCTCGGGGGAATCCTGCCGATTCCGCCGGACCTGGATGAGATGATGTTCAGCGGGTTTCTGAAAAGGGAGCCAGTGGAGCTAGTGAAGTGCGAGACAAATGAACTGGAAGTGCCGGCGAACGCAGAGATTGTGCTCGAAGGATATGTGAATCTGAACGAGATGCGGACCGAAGGGCCGTTCGGCGACCACACGGGGTTTTATTCGCTCGAAGGAGACTACCCGGTTTTTCACGTTGAATGCGTGACGCACCGGAAGGATCCGATTTACCTGACGACGGTCGTGGGGCGGCCGCCGCAGGAAGACTTCTATATGGGGTACGCGATCGAGAGGGTGTTTCTGCCGTTGATGAAGATGACGCACCCGGAGATCGTGGACGTGTCGCTGCCGGCGGAAGGGATTGTGCACAATTTGATGATCGTGTCCATCCGGAAGTCGTTTCCCGGCCACGCGCGGAAGGTGATGAGCGCGATCTGGTCGCTGGGGCAAGCGATGTTCACGAAGGTGCTGGTGGTGGTGGACCACGACGTGAACGTGCACGACTATCGCGAGGTGGTGTGGAAGGCGTTGTGCGCGATCGATCCGGAAAGGGATGTGCAGTTTACGTTTGGGCCGGTCGACACGCTGGACCATGCGGCGCGGATGCAGGATTACGGTTCGAAGATGGGCGTGGACGCGACGCGTAAGTGGCCGACCGAAGGGTTTACGAGGCCGTGGCCGGGCGAGATCCTGATGGACGAGGCCACGAAAGCGCGGGTCGATGCGCTTTGGAAGAGCTTGGGACTCTGAGCATGGCGCTTTTCCTCCATCAATGGAATTCCTCTGCTGGCAAACTCCAGTGTAAGAGCCTGGAAAATTGACGCGCGATGCTTTTATAAGAATAGTCGCGATATCTCGCTTGGGTTGACGCACTGGCCTCTCTGCGCCAGACGGATGGGGCACCGGCAGGTTACCGGCGTGTATCTAGTTGGATTGGCCGCACATAGAAAGGGCAAGCGGGCCCCGGATCACTCGGTGTTTTTGCTGCTACCGGAAAAAGGTGCGGAGCGAGGAACGGTTAATCGTCGAGGAGGAGGGAATTCCTATCAGCGAGCGCGAAGGGATTGCAGGGCGGTCAGAAACTAGAAGATTCACTGGGCGCGAGACACGAGAGAGCGAGGCATGCAGACAAAGGATTACCGTCCAACGGGACAGGACGGTTTGCGAGAGAAAGCGCAAGTAATAGTGGCATTTTGCCAATGCCGTGTCGATATGTAGCGTTAACGACCTAGAAATCCCGTGAATTGCCTAAAATTGCCGATGTTCTTAGGACAACTGCAGGAGAGAATCCCTTGACGGTTGGGCTGGCGCAATGACATAAACGGATTCACGGATGCACCCATCGGGAATCGGGTGTCCCGAAGTGGAAGGGTGCGACGCACGTTCAGGTAGTGAGCGTGTGAAACAGGGTGGACATTCCTCGTGAGTGAATCGCGCGAAGTGATGAACGTACGACAAGCGTCCCAGTACCTGGGAATCAGCCCGGATACGCTGTACCGCTACATCACCGAGGGCGAAATACCTGCGTTTAAGCTAGGAAATCGTTGGAAGCTCAGGAAAACGATCCTGGATCGCTGGATGGAACGCAAGATGAACCAAGTGGTGACCAAGCGCCGCTAGGTTCGCCGAGGCGTGAGGGAAAGAGGCCGCGATATGTGGTTACTCGGGGGCAAGAAAAGCAAACAGCTCGTGGGGCTGGATATCGGATCCAGTTCCATTAAGGCTGTGGAGCTGAAGTCGACGAAGGCCGGATTCGAGTTGGTGAGCTATGGGATGGAGTCGCTGGCGCAGGACACGGTG
>Ga0306921_10003605_pt1 | contig 15713 bp, 15 predicted proteins | sample sta12Cox44000080_FD_203760 | JGI IMG/M metagenome (GOLD analysis project Ga0306921, IMG submission 203760) | Lab enrichment of tropical soil microbial communities from Luquillo Experimental Forest, Puerto Rico - statoxic.12C.oxic.44.000.080 (v2)... | ecosystem: Environmental > Terrestrial >...
AGCCAGGCATGCTCGGGGCCGATGCCGGGATAATCGAGACCGGCGGAGATCGAATGGGCATCGCGGATCTGCCCGTCCTCGTCCTGCAACAAGTAGGTGCGGTTGCCGTGCAAGACGCCGGGCTCGCCGCCGGTCAGCGAGGCCGCGTGCAGCCCGGTCTCGATCCCGTGCCCGCCGGCCTCGACGCCGATCATCACCACCCCGGGCTCGTCGAGAAACGGGTGGAACAGCCCCATCGCGTTCGAGCCGCCGCCGATGCAGGCGACCAGGGTGTCGGGGAGACGGCCTTCGGCCTTTGCCAGTTGCACTCGTGTCTCATGGCCGATGACCGATTGGAAATCGCGGACCATCATCGGGTAGGGATGCGGCCCGGCGACGGTGCCGATCACATAGAAGGTGTCGTCGACATGGGCAACCCAGTCGCGCAGCGCCTCGTTCATCGCATCCTTCAAGGTCGCCGTCCCCGACTGTACCGGGATCACCTCGGCACCGAGCAATTTCATGCGAAAGACATTGGGCTTTTGCCGCTCGATGTCGGTGGCGCCCATATAGACCACGCAGGGCAGGTCGAAGAGCGCGCAGGCGGTGGCGGTCGCCACGCCGTGCTGTCCGGCGCCGGTCTCGGCGATGATCCGGCGCTTGCCCATACGGCGCGCCAGCAAGGTCTGGCCGAGCACATTGTTGATCTTGTGCGCGCCGGTGTGGTTGAGCTCGTCGCGCTTCAAGTAGAGCTTCGCCCCGCCGAAATGTCGGGTCAGCCGCTCGGCAAAATACAGCGGGCTCGGCCGCCCGACATAATGCTCGAGGTAATAGTCGAGCTCAGACTGAAACCCGGGATCGGCGCGGGCCTCGCCATAAGCGGCCTCGACCGCAAGAACCAGCGGCATTAATGTCTCGGCGACAAAGCGCCCGCCAAAGATGCCAAAATGGCCACGCTCGTCCGGCCCGCCCCTCAGCGTGTTCGGGAGCTGCATCCGGTCCCTCATCCGAGCGCGCGGGCGGTGGCGAGAAAGGCGCGGATCTTGTCGAGGTCCTTTTCGCCGGGGCGGCTCTCGACACCGGAGGAAACATCGACCGCTATCGCACTGGAAATGCGCACGGCCTCGGGCAGTATCTCGGCGGTCAACCCGCCTGACAGCATCCACGCGCAATGCCAGGACCGGCCGGCGATTAGCTCCCAGTCGAAGGCGAGGCCGTTGCCGCCCGGCAGCGCATCCGGCCGGCGCGGCGGCTTGGCGTCGAATAGCAGCAGATCGGCGACCTCCTCGTAGCGAGCCGCGCCCGGCACATCCTCGGCCGCGGCGATCGCCACCGCCTTCATCACCGGCCGAGCGAAGCGCCGCTTGATATCGGCGACGCGGTTCGGGCTCTCATGGCCGTGGAGCTGCAGCAGATCAATCGGCGCCTCCGCGAGGATCGCGGCGATCGTCTCGTCGTCAGCATCGACGAAGAGACCAACGCGCGTGATCCCCGGTGGCACCGCAGCTCCCAAGTGCGCCGCTGTGGCCGCCGTGACGGCCCGCGGGCTCGGCGGATAGAAGACAAAGCCGAGATAAGAAGCACCGCCCGCGACCGCCGCCCTAACCGCAGCCTCGGTCGACAGGCCGCAAATCTTGGCGGCGACGGTCATTTGGTGTCGGCTGGCAGTGCGGGAGTTGCGGCCGGAGGGGTCGTGGCGTTCGGGAAGGAGATGTCGACGTGTCCTTCGGCCTCCAGCTGCTTTGCTGTGTTGATCTGGGCCTCGCGATGCTGCCGGTAGACGCTGCGTAGCGAGGCGTAATAGTCGAGCGACTTTCGCTCCAACGCATCCAGATCTTGCAGATGCTGGGCCCGGGTGTCGACGAGGTTGGCGCCGCCGGTCGCAGCACCGGCGATCGTCGCTGGCGCGCCGCCGACAAAGGTCAGCGGGTTGAGCGCCAAGTCAACGACAGTGCCGACTGCGTCGCGCGGATTTGACGGGCCGAGCAAGGGTAGTTCGACAAACGGGCCTTCCCCGACCCCCCACACCGCCAAGGTCTGGCCAAAATCCGCCTTGTGCGGCGGCAAGCCCCATTTTGCGGCGACATCGACCATCCCCGCAGCACCGACAGTTGTATTGACCGCGAGCCGCTGCGCCGACTCCCAGGCGTGCTTGACATTCCCCTGCAGCAGATCGTTCAGGGCAACCGCCGGCTCCTTGAGATTCTGCACGACGTTGTGAATACCGGTCTGGACGACCTCGGGCATGTGGTCGGTGTAGGCCTGGGCGACGGGCCGCATGACGGCGTGGTCGGCGGCGAGGTTGGCCTTGAAGATCGCCCGGTTCACCCCTTCCGCGGGATCGTTGTCGGAATCGGCTTCGTCGGCGGCCGACGGATCGCTCGGCGCGCTGGCGCAACCGCCGCACAGCAGCAACAGACCCAGCGCCACGGCCGATGCGAGTGGCGCCGCTCTCGAACGACCTGCTGTCCGCACCGCGCGAAGCACCGTGACCTTCTCCCTTGGACCGGGTCGGGAGGAGCTATTCTCCCGACCGCTTTCTGCCGCGTCAAGGCGGCGGCCGGCGGCGAGGACCCCTCAACGCGGGCGCTGCTGCTCGCCGCATGCCGCGTCGTAGACCAGCTTAGCCGTTGCGATGTCTTCTATAGCGATCCCGACCGATTTGAAGACCGTCGTTGCCGATACCGGAGCCGCCTTGACGCCGGCGAATATCTCGCCGATTTCGGCATAGATTTTGGACTTCGATAAAATGACGTCTCCTGATTCCTTGAGAACCGCCTCGCGCGAATCGACGACGAGCGTGTTGGCCATCGCCCTGTCGTCGAGCTCGCGCCAGTCGGGGCGCGGCGCGCCTACGGCGTTGACATGCGCCCCCGGCTTGAGCCAGGCGCCCTCGAGGATCGGCTGCAGCGCGGCAGTCGCGGTGACAATGACGTCCGCGCCGCGCACCGCTGAGTCGGCGGGCATTGCTTTCGCTTTGTACCGCTCGGCAAAGCGCGCGGCGTGGTCGGCGGTGCGGCTCCACACCCGCACCTCCTCAAAATGGCGGACCTGCTGTAGCGCCTCGAGATGGGCGCGCGCCTGGACGCCGCTGCCGAGCAATGCCAACACTCGGGCGTCGGGAGCGGCGAGCCGCCGGGTCGCTGCTGCCGAGACTGCGGCGGTCCGCATCTCGGTTATCAGCCGGCCGTCCATCACCGCCAGCGGTTCGCCGGTATCGGGCCGTAACAGCATGATCATGGCGAGATGCGTCGGGACCCCGGTGCCGGTATTCCCCGGATAGAAGCTGACGAGCTTCGCCCCCATGGCATCCTCGGCCACCGCCGGCATGATGCCGAGGTAGCGCTTTCCTTCCTCGATTGTCAGCATGTTGCGCACCGGCTGAAGGACCCGTCCGAGCGAGAAGCCGGCCAAGGCGGCCTCCATCGCGGCGATCAGACGGTCCCAGCGCAGCAGCCCGCCGACCCTTTCCTCATTCAAGAACATCACCATCAAATTCGTCCCGACGACCGCCAAGCCGAGTATGATGAGTGATGACGGCTCGGCGTCGGTGTCAAGGCGAGCCGGAGCCCCCTGAGAGAGCAGCCATGTCCATGCCTATCAAGCCGCTCGTGCTCGTCGTCGCCGCCCTCGCCAGCCCGGCGGCGCAAGCGCAACTGCTGGGACCGAGCTTTGAATCGAATATTACGTTGACGCGGGAAGACCTCGATATGATGCGCCAGACGGTCATCCAGCAGGTTCACGGGAAGCCGGTCGGGACGACTGCTTCGTGGAGCAATCCGAGCAGCAAGAACTCGGGAACCATCAAGCTTCTAAAGAAATTCACGGCCCGGAATATGCGCTGTGAAACTATCGGATATACGCTGGTGACGACGGCGAGCAACGTCTCACCCGAGCATTACGAGTTCAACAGCTGCTTGCAACCGGATGGGAGCTGGAAAATCTTGTAGCCGGGTTACCTCGAGGCCCGCTCGGGTCGGCGGCTCATTGCGCGAGGCTCGCCGTCTTAGCCCGCTCGCGCATCATCGCCAGAAGCTCGCCGACCTGACCGCCATGACGCTGGATCACCGAGGCGAATTCCGAGCGTTGCGTCACCAACATGCTGATGCCCTCGATGATCACGTCATTGATCTTGAAGGCACCGTGGTCGGTGATGAGCCGCCAATCGACCTTGATCGGTGCGTCGCCGTTCGCGCTGATGATATCCGTCGAAACTATGGTCCCGCTCGCGTCGGTCCGGCTGCCGCGCAGCTTGAACGTCTCGCCGTTGAAGCTCGAGAGACGGGTGCCATAGACAAAGACCACATAGTCTTCGAACAGCTTCAGAAATTCCTGCTGTTCTTGCTCGGTGGCACTCCGCCAATAGCGGCCGAGAACAAATCGGGCAATGCCGGGAACATCGAAATCTGCCTGAAACAATTGACGAAACCGCGTCAGGCGCTCAGCGCGAGGGACTTTCTTGCTCAGAACCTCGACAGTCTGGCCCCATAGTTGGCTCATAAAGAGGTCCGCGTCGGCGGCACCTGCGCCCGACACCGTGGTCCACCATGCCGACAAGATCAGCAACGGCATGATAATCAGAAAGCGGCGGGTCATTCGACAGAGCCTCCAGGATCGTTTTAAATCGCCGACCGTCTCCGAGGCGTCAAGCGGCGCAATGGTTCCCCCAGCCATCGGCGGCGTCGTTCGAGCGACCGGTCATAGTACCCCGAATCGGGATTTCGATCATGCAAGAATAACGTGAATCGCAGGGCCTCGCGGAGCTATTGTCCGGGGTGGGGCGAGTGGCGTTGGCGCGGAGCGGGTGCCCGCCTACATGCAGGTGGTTATGCCATCGGATCCGAGAAAGGGAGCGCGAGATGTGGCCATTTACGCGTGACAAACTGGTCGTTCCCGCGCCTGCCGAGTGCCTGCCGGGAAGGACACGGCCAATCCCGTTATCCGAGCGCCACTTTGTCAACGGCCGCCCGCTCGTCGAGCCCTATCCCGAGGGGCTGGAGAAAGCGGTGTTCGGGCTCGGCTGCTTCTGGGGAGCCGAGCGGGTGTTCTGGCAGGCGCCCGGCGTCTGGGTGACCGCCGTCGGCTATGCGGGCGGCACCACGCCCAACCCGACCTACGAAGAGGTCTGCAGTGGACGCACCGGCCACACCGAGGCCGTGCTCGTCGTCTATGACCCGAAGATCACCAGCTACGAGGCGCTGTTGAAGCTGTTCTGGGAGAGCCATGACCCGACCCAGGGCATGCGCCAGGGCAACGATATCGGCACCCAATATCGCTCGGCGATCTACACCTTTTCGCCGCATCAGACCGCCCTCGCCGAGGCGAGCAGGGCTAGTTACCAAGGTCAGCTCGAAATAGCCGGGCTCGGCGAGATCACCACCGAGATCCGCGAGGCGCCGCCTTTTTTCTTCGCCGAGGATTATCACCAGCAATATCTGGCGAAGAATCCATATGGATATTGTGGCCTCGGCGGCACCGGGGTCAGTTGTCCGCTGCCGGCTAAAGCGTCGGCCGACTGATCGAGTTGCCGCGGGTCAATCGGCAGCGTCGCGACGGCGGGATACGTGCTCGAGCTCGGCCCCGAGATAGCGGGCGAGCGTCTCCATACCGGAACGGCCGGCGCGGGCTTCGGCGTCCGGGTTGTAGTTCGTATTGGTGTTGACGTCGTAGGTGAAGACGGCGCCGGCCCTGTCGGTGACAAACTCGATCCCGGCGACGTCGATGCCGTTGGCTGAGAGAAACGCTTCGTAGCGGCGCTTCAGACCGGCGTCGATGTCGTCGACAATCGTGAACTTTGCCCGCGGCCCTTCGGTGGCGGGGCATGCCGCATCGCCGACCGCGCAGGCATCGGCCGGGCACAGCTCGAACCCGTCGCTGGTGTCGACCTCGACGGCATACATGAACCGCCCGCCGACAAACTCGGCGCGCGTGATCAGCGGCACTGGCGCCCGAATATATTCCTGCAACAGATAAAGACCGTCGACCGGCGGCTCGTAATCCAGCCCGTCGATATAATCGCCGAGCGCATCGACAGTATAAAAGAGCCTCACACCCAGACCCTTGCCGCCGCGGTTGGGCTTCAGGATAAAGGCACCGGCGGCAAAATGCCGGCGGGCGGCCGTCAAGAGCAGCTCCTTGCCGGCGACCAGAACGGTATCGGGTGTGCGGATGCTTGCGGCTTCGAGTGCCGCATGTTGGCGTACCTTGCTGATCTCGAGGTCGAGCGCGCGGCTGCCGTTGACGACCCGGCGCCCGTGCCCTTCGAGCCAAGCCAGCACCGCGGCGGTCAGCTCGGCGGCAAAGCGATGACCGCGCGTGTGCGAGGACGCGCTCATCCGGTTGTAGAAGACCCCCTCGGGGGGTGGCTGCGACAGATCGAAGACCCCGCGGTCGAAGAACCAGTCGCGCCAGGGAAGCGCCTGACGGTCGAGCGCGGCGGCCAACGGCTCTAGCCACGCGGCATTCTCGTGGATCACGTGGATATGGTTCATCGTCGTTTCCCCGCTCCGGGGTAAGTGTAATTACACAGATTTAGGAGTCAAAGAAGAATTTCTACAAAATTTTTATAGCAATTTGTCCCCAGCCCCTCGCGCAACACAGGCCGGGGGCGGCCTCACCCCAATTCAACCGCACTTGCCTCGGGTATATCTCAATTGTTAATGTCGGACGCCACCATTGCGGCAGGTCGCCGTCGGCTCAATCCAAGACGAAAAGGGGAGGAGCTTATGCGTCGAGAGACAGTGTTGATGCTGATGGCAGCGCTGATGTTGCCTGCGACAGCCGCTCATGCAAAGCCGGTTACCTTCACGGCCAACCTGACGCAAGCGAACGAGGTACCCCCCACCGGGTCTCCGGCGACCGGGTCGGCAACGATAGTGCTCGACGCGGCGGCCAACACGCTAAGTCTCCACGTGACATTCAGTGGTTTGACCTCGAACACCACGATGGCGCACATCCACTGTTGCCTCGCTTCTTCCTTTCTGACCGGCGTCAATGTCGGGGTCGCGACCACGGTGCCGGCGTTTCCCGGGTTCCCGCTGGGGGTGACCTCGGGGACTTATGACCATATCTTGGATCTGACCTCCGCCGGGAGCTACAACCCGGCCTTCGTTACTGCGCAGGGGTCGGTAGCAAAGGCCGAAGCAGCGCTGATAAGCGGGATCCAGAATGGCGAGACCTATCTGAACATCCACACCATGACTAATCCGGGGGGCGAGATTCGCGGCTTCGTGGTGGCGTCTCCGACATCGGCGCAACTGTCCCTGCTCAAAACGATCCCGATCAACGGGACCGCCGGGAGCCCCAACACCCAAATGTTCTCCTTCGACATTAGTTGGGTTGACCCGACGACCGGACTCTTCTTCCTCGCCGATCGCTCCAATGCTGCGGTCGACGTCGTCGACACCAAGACGGACACATTGTTCGGCCAGATCGGCGGCGCTGCCTTTAATTTTGGCGGGGATACGGGCAGCAATATCAACCAGGGTCCCAACGGCGTAACCGTCTCGCCGAACCCGAACGTGCCCTGCATTTTCGTGACGGACGGGCTCAGCCGTGTGGTGTCCATCAACTACAACGTCAGCTTCGTAAAGCCTATGAGCTCCTTCAATACGGGCGGCGGCAGGCGTGCCGACGAGCTGGCGTTCGACCCGACAGACAGGCTGCTCCTGGTGATCAACAACGCGGACACGCCGGCGTTCGGCACCTTGATCAATGTCTCTTCGAGTTGCGTGATGAACCAGCCAAAGACGATTTTCTTTACCGCGCAAAACGGCGTCGATGCGCAGGGCGGTGCCGAGCAGCCGGTGTGGGACCCGGGCACCCAGAGGTTCTATGTCTCGATCCCGCAGATAGGCCCGAACGTTCAGAATGGGGGAGTCATAAAGATCAATCCTAACGGTGGAGCGATCGAAGCGGTCGATCCTATCAACTTCGTGTCGCCGGCGGGTCTTACTCTAAATCCGAATACCGGGGATCTGCTCGTCGGCAGCAACACGGTCTTCGATACGGCGGGTAATACCTGCTCGGCGGTGGTCCCCGCCCCGAGCCCAGCCGGAACTCCGGCTGCGCACCCCGCGACCTGCACCGGAATTGCCGCTCCGCAGGCGGCGATCTGCAACCCGAGACCGGGACGCGACTGTAAGGGAAATGCTCTTGTCGCCGTGCCGGGCATCGGCGGCGGAGACGAGATCTGGTTCAACGTCGGCGACGGAAACTACTACGTGACCGGCAGCAATAACCCGATCGGCCCCACGCTCGGCGTAATCGCGGCGGTCTCGGGCACAAAGACCAACGTCCTCACCCAACTGGTGCCGACGCTGCCTCCTGTCCCGGCGGTAGGGATTGCGGGGACGACGAGTTTTGTGCATTCCGCGGGGACCGTGCACTCGATCGCCGCAAGCGCGGCGAATAACCACGTGTACGTGCCGTTGCCGGCGAACACCAGCTACCCGAACTGCACCCAGGGCTGCATCGCAGTATTCGGTGTGCCGTAACCGCGGTTCCTGCCGCTCCGGCGGCTGAGGGCGAGCGTCCGCGCCCTCGGTGGCGGTTGCGACACCGAACAGCGGGCGAGAGCACGTCATATAACCGGCCGCAATCAGCTGGGAGGATGCGATGGGCCGCGTCGAAGGAAGGATCGTGCTGGTAGCGGGAGCCGGCGGCGGCATCGGCAGCGCCGGCGCCGAAGGCTTGGCCCGCGAGGGTGCGGCGGTCGTCTGCACCGATATCGACGCCGCCGCGGCCGAAGCCGTCGCCGCGCGGATCCGGGCTGCGGGCGGCCGGGCGAGCGCGTTTGCGCTGGACGTCCGCGACCGGGCAGCCGTTGATGACGCGGTAACCGCAGCGGTGCGGACCTTCGGCAGGCTCGATGTGCTAGTCGACTGCGCCGGGGTCAGTCACGGCGGCAACTTTCTCGACCTCGACCACGGCGAATGGGAGCGAGTCGTCGCGGTCAACCTGACCGGCATGTTCCATCTCGGCCAGGCAGCCGCGCGCCAGATGGTCCGCCAGGGAGGCGGCGGCAGCATCATCAACGTCACCTCGCAGCTCGCCGAGGTGGCCCGGCCCGAGCGCGCCGCCTATGTCGCGTCAAAGGGCGGCGGGCGTTCGCTGACCCATGCCATGGCGCTCGACCTCGCACCCCACGGCATTCGCGTCAATGCGATAGCACCCGGCCCGACTCTTACTGGCCTCACCCGCGCCAGCTACGCCGACCCCGAGCGACGGCGCGCGACGATCGCACAGATCCCGCTCGGCCGCCTCGGCGACCCGCAGGATCTGGTCGGCGCGATTCTGTTTCTGGCCTCGGATGAATCGCGTTGGATGACCGGCAGCACGCTCACCGTCGATGGCGGCTATAACGCGCAGTGAGCGGCAAAAGGACTTCTCTCCGGTCTATCAGTTCCTTAAGCCGGCGAGCGGCGACGCCCGGTCTGATTCCGCGGGCCGCGTCCGCATGCTATAGAGCCTGCTTTGCGCCTGCAGGAGGGTCCCCGATGAAAAACGGCATGGTGATCATCGACTCCGACGGCCACGCCGTCGATGCGGAGCCCATGTATCGTGAGCGGCTGCCTGAGCGCTACCGCAAGCGCAACTTCATCCACCCTAGTGACGGTTTCGACCGCAACCAAAACGGCACGATCAACAAGCGCCCGGAAACGCCGGCGCAGAACCTCGCGGATAACGACCGCGAAGGCATCGACCTGCAGGTCATCTACCCGACCGGCGGGCTCTTTCTGTCGCGGGTGCGCGAGGCCGATTACGCGGTCGCCTTGTGCCGCACCTATAACGACTGGCTCCACGATTGGTGCGCGGCCGACCGCAAGCGCCTGACGGGTGTGGCGTTGGTGCCGCTCCACATCGACGTCAAGGCAGCGATCAAGGAGATGGAGCGGGCGGTCGGGAAGCTCGGCATGGCCGGGGTGATGGTCAACACCTTCGACCGTAGCCGCAACGTCGCGCACCGCGATTTCTGGCCGTTCTACGAGGAATGCGCGCGCCAGGGTGTGGCGGTGGCCTTTCACGCCTCGGGCAGCGACACGATGGACCCGCTGTGCCATTTCGACAATTTCCTGCAGGTCCACACCCTGTCGCACGCGCCCGAGCAGCTGATCGCCTGCACCGCGATCATCTATAGCGGGCTCCTGGAGAAGTACCAGGATCTGCGCGTCGCCTTTCTCGAGGCCGGCATCGGTTGGGTGCCGTTCTGGATGGAGCATATGGACGAGGAGTACGAGTACCGGGCTTTCGACGCGCCGCTGCTGAAGGCCAAGCCGTCAGAGTACATGGCTTGCGGCCGGGTGTTCGTGTCCTGTGAGCCCGAGGAGAAGACCCTGCGCTACGTGCCGGACTTCTTTCCGGCCGACAACATCCTGTTCGCGTCCGACTATCCGCACTGGGACGGCCAGTTCCCAAACGCCGTCGCCACCCTCGCCGACCGCAACGACGTCCCGGTCGAGCTCAAGCGCAAGATTTTCTTCGACAACCCACGCCGTTTTTACAGGCTGAAGGTCGATCCAGCCGGCTTTGGCGCGGCCCATTGAGGGGAGGAAGCAGGATGCCAAAAATTCAGTCAGAACGTCTGGGCGAGATCGGCCGCGCGCTGTTCATCGCGGCGGGGACACCCCCGGCAGAGGCGGAAATCGTGATGCGCCACGTCGTCGCCGCCAATCTCGCCGGCCACGATTCGCACGGAGTGATCCAGGTCCCGACCTATATCGAGCGCATCAAGCTCGGCCACATCGTCCCGGGGGCCCCCTGGAAGATCGTCCAGGAATCGCCGACCACGACGGTCGTCGACGGCCATTGGGGCTTCGGCTACGTGGTCAACGAGCGGGCGATGAAGCTGACGATCGAAAAGGCCAAATCCGCCAATATCGCGGCCGCGACAGTGTTCCGCCAGGGGCATATCGGCCGCGTCGCTTCCTATACGTTGATGGCGGCGCGCGAAGGGATGATCGGCATCGCCACCGCCGATTCCGGCCGCTCGCCAAAGGCGGTCGCACCCTTCGGCGGGCGCGAGGCGCGGCTCGGCACCAACCCGATCTCGATCGCGATGCCGTCGGATCTCGACGGGCCGCTCTATCTCGACATGGCGACCTCGGCCGCCGCCGCCGGCAAGATCGCGCTTGCCGTCGCGCGCAACCAGCCGGTCCCCGACGGCTGGATCATCGGCAGCGACGGCAGGCCCACCAACGACCCGAGCCAGTTGCGGCAGGGTGGGGCATTGCTGCCGGTCGGCGGCAGCGAAGGCTACAAGGGCTACGGCCTGTCGGTGATGGTCGAGATCCTGTGCGGGCTGTTGACCGGCCTCGGCTTTGGCGTCGAGCCCACCGGTCGACACAATGACGGGTGCTTTATGGCGGTCTTCAAGGTTGATGCCTTCCGCCCGCTGGCGCAATTCAAAAAGGATGTCGGCGAGCTCGCCGCATATTTGAAGGCGACCAAGCCGGCCGAAGGCAGCAGCGGCGTCTACTACCCCGGCGAGATCGAGCACATGCGCGAGCAGGACCGCCGCCAGAACGGCATCGAGATCGAGGATGCGACCTGGTACAAATTGCGCACTCTGGCGGAGGACTACGGTCTCAGCGACCAGCTCGGTTTCGCCGAGGTGGAGTGAGCCCCATTACGACAACAGCTCGGGCAGCGAGCGGATGATCCGGTCCGGCCGGATTTGGCAGCCGGGCGGCAGCCCAACGGAATAGCCGTCGTACCAGATCGCGTAGATCCCGAGCCGCTGGGGGGCGGCGATCTCCCATTCGAGATTGTCGCCGACCATCCAAGTCTCTTGCGGCCCGACGCCGAGCGCTTCCATCGCATGCGTATAGGCGCGCTCTTCGGGCTTGCCAAAGCCGTGCTCGCCCTCGATCTGGATGTGGTCAAAGCGTTCTTCGAGGGCAAACCGTATCACCTTGGCGCGCTGCGGCTCGGCCGCACCATTGGTGACCAGGGCGAGCCGTACACCCAGGTTTTTGAGGCGATCAAGCGTCTCGTGAGCGCCGGGGAACATGCGCAGCTCGGCGTCGTGGAGCTCGTTGAAGCGATCGGCGATCGCCTCGCAAACCTCGCGCGGCGGGACCGGCCGGCCGGCGCCGCCCGCCAGCCCTGCGAAAGCCTTCGCGACAATGTGGCGCCGCGCCGCGCCGATACGCGGGCGCCAGTCCTTGTGCCGCGCCGCATCGGACCACAGATGGCGTGAATAGGCCTGGATCGCGGTCGCGACCTCGTCCGGCGGATGCGGTTTGAGCTGTTCGATAAAGGCGCCCACGACCCGCCGCCACTGGTCGGGGGCCTGGCCAAAGGCGGCGAGGATCGTGTCGTCCAGATCGAACAGGATGGCGCGCGGCAGCTTCTGCATCAGGTGATCGCCGCCGGCGCCTGCGGCACGCTTTTCCAGAACTCGCCGTCATGCCCAAAGAAGATCCGGGCACCGGCCGCCTCCAGGCGGGCCAGCCGGTCGAGCGAGTCGAGCATCGCCTGCCGGTCGTATACGCGTTGCGGCAGCCGCTGCTCGCGCAGGGTCCGGCAAAAATAGCAGGCATCGGCAGCGAGGACGACATCGCCCGAGGCGAGGCGCACTCGCAACGACTGGTGACCCGGCGTGTGGCCATGTGTCGGCAGACAGACGACACTCGCATCGCCGAACAGGTCGTGCTCGCCGTCGATTTGGACCACCTTGTGCCCGAGGTCGAAATCAGCGCGGTTAAAGCCGCGTAGTGCTGCGCTCTCGGGATCCATGCCGGCTTCCCACTCGCGTCTCTGAACAACCATTGTCGCATTGGGAATGAGCGCATTGCCGCCGACATGATCGAAATGAAAATGCGAATTGACGATGACGTCGATCTTTGCCGGATCCCGGTCGATCGCCGCCAGACGGGCGCTGACTTCCTCACCTGGGCGGAAATCGAACGAAAAGAGCTTAGTGATGCCCGCCCCGACGCGCGCAGCCGGGTCGTGCTGGCAATCGGGATGCATCCCGGTGTCAAAGAGCACCCTGCCCTTCGGGTGCTCGATCAGATAGGCAGGAATTGGCAGCTCGGTCCGCCCCTCTCCGCCTTCCATCAGCCGCCCGAGGTCGCCGGTCAGCCGGCCGCAAGTCAGCGCGAACAGCTTAACACTCAAATCAGCCTCCTTAGCACGGCTTTGGTTCGCCCCCGCGTACCGGGTCGAGCACCGGGTGCAGCGACCGGCAATGGGCAAGCGGCTCGGGGATATTTGGCGGTGGCTCGATGCCGATGCGGTCGTGCCAGAAGGTCGGCAGGCCGATCTTGCTGGCGCCGAACAGATCGTAAGCCGAACCCGCCACGAACACGCATCGGTTTGCCGTCATACGCAATTCGGCGAGAGCCTGCTCGTAGGGCCGCGGATCGGGCTTGTAATAGCCGGCCCGCTCGGCCGTTACGACGACATCGAAGTCTATGTCCGTGCAGGCGACCGCCGTGGCTGCGAGCGCCTCCGAGCAGTTCGTTACCACCCCGAGCCTCGAGCCCTTGCCGCGCACCGCACCGCACGTCGCGAACCTCGGGCCAGGGTTCGAGCTCGTGGTATCGGGCGGCGAGGCGCGCGGCGAGTTCGCCCGGAAGGCCGACCTCCGTCGCCGACACCGCGACAATGGTCTCGTACGGCCGGTAACGACCGGCCTGATAGGTCCGCGCGCAAATACGCGGACCGCCATTCGCTGCCGCGCTTCTCGCATCCGGCGACGCGATTCCACAGCGTCCAGGAATCGAGCAGGGCGGTCAGCAGATCGAACAGAACCGCATCGTAGCGGCACCCGGACGCAGGGGGTGAATCTGAACGTGCCACGCTCAGCCGCTTGCCCGCGCTCGCTGGCGCCGGCGCTTCGCCTTCAATTTGGCTTTGCGTTTGTTCGCTCGAACTGTCTTGCTCGATTTGACTGTTTTGTTCACCTGGGCCCCGATCTGGATGCGACCGCACCATTCTACCTAGTTGGTTAGCGGCTCTGGAAATCCGGTAGACGGCGGTCGGCCATCGCCTTGACGCCCTCCTTGAAGTCTTCGGTGCGGCGCAGCCAGTCCTGCTCGACGAGCTCGCGCTCGGTGGCGGCTTCGATCGCATCGCACAGCCCGCGGCGCACCGTCTCGCGTGTCGACATGACGGCAAGAGGAGCCGATTGCGCGATCTCGAGTGCCAATGCCTGAGCGGCGCTGCGCACTTCGGCGAGCGGCACCAGCATGTCGGCGAGCCCGATCCGCACCGCCTCGTCGCCGGAGATGCGGCGGCCGCTGTAGAACAGCAGCGCTGCTTGCTGGGCGCCGACGAGCCGCGGCAGGGTCGCCGTCAGCCCGAAGCCGGGATGAAAGCCGAGCCGATTGAAGTTCGCGCTGAACCGCGCTTCTTGGCAGGTCACGCGAAAGTCCGCGACCAGGGCCAGCCCGAGCCCGCCGCCGACCGCGGCACCTTGCACCGCGGCGATGATCGGCTTCCTGGTGCGGAACAGCCGGATCGCCTCCTTGTAGAGGTGGCGTCCGGCGCCGCTGCGGCTGCCCTCGGCCACTGTCCCGGTCTCCATGCGTTTGGAGAAATCAGCACCGGCGCAAAACGACCGGCCCTCGGCGGCAAACACGATTGCCCTGCATCCGGCGTCGGCGTCGAGCTGCTCAAAAGCCTCGCCGATCTCGGCGATCAGCTCGCTGTCAAAGAAATTGTGCGGCGGGCGGCGCATCTCGACCGTGGCGACGAAGCCGTCCCGGCTGACGCCGATGTCGCTCATTGCAGATCTCCTCAGTGCTTGCGCTTGACGATCAGCGCGTCGACCACGGTGAGGCCCTGTCCTTCTGGATGGACGATGACCGGATTGAGGTCGATTTCCTCGATCAAATCGGCATGGTCGGCGGCAAAACGCGACAAGCTCGCAATCAGCTCGGCGAGAGCCGTACGGTCAGCGGGGAGTGCGCCGCGCGCGCCGTCGAGCAGAGCTTCACCTTTGAGCTCGCCGAGCAATGCCGAGGCCTCGTCGCGGCCAATCGGCACCGGCGAAAAGACGACATCGCGCAGCACTTCAACATGGATGCCGCCAAGCCCGACCATCAGCATCGGGCCAAAATCGGGGTCGCGGGTCACGCCGAGAATGATCTCTTGGCCCGGCGCCGCCATCGCCTGGACCAAGACGCCATTGATCGCTGCTCCGGGATTCGCGGCCTTCGCACCCGCCGTCACTCGCTGATAGGCGTCGCGCACCGCGGAATCACCCAAGGCGCCAAGCGCAACGGCGCCGGCCTCGGTCTTATGGGTGATGTCGGGTGACTGCACCTTGAGCGCGACTGGGCCGCCGATGCGGGCGGCAGCCGCTACTGCCTCGTCGGCGCTCGTGACCAGGGCCTCGGCCGCGCGCGTCACTCCATAGCGCGCGAGCAACGGCTTGGCGTCGGCTTCGGTCAATACTGGACCGGCAGTGGCGAGGGTACGGCCGACCGCTTCACGCACCGCCGACGGGGTTACCTCTGCCGTTCGCGGCTGACGCCGCCGCATCTGGAACCGGGCATAGTCGACCAATGCCCGGATCGCCCGCGCACAGCTCGGCATCGAGGTGTAGCAGGGAATGCCGGCCTCGGCGAACGCCGCCATCGCGCCCGGTGTCGCCGTCGTGTAGGTCGACAAAATGATCGGCTGCGCGGTATCGCCGGTGACAGTCGCCAATTCTTCGGCGCGCTGCTTGGCGGTCGCTTCATTGGCGAGCGAGCCGATCAGCAGGATCACGTCGATCTGCTTTG
>Ga0306921_10003606_pt1 | contig 15711 bp, 12 predicted proteins | sample sta12Cox44000080_FD_203760 | JGI IMG/M metagenome (GOLD analysis project Ga0306921, IMG submission 203760) | Lab enrichment of tropical soil microbial communities from Luquillo Experimental Forest, Puerto Rico - statoxic.12C.oxic.44.000.080 (v2)... | ecosystem: Environmental > Terrestrial >...
TGGGCTACATCGTGCCCAAGCTTACGGCAATCGCGTACACGTTCACATTCTGGGCCGATAAGAAGGGGCGGTGGCGTGTATGGGCGGTGGATGCTCGCTCGCGGCCCGGCATCAAGAGTGAGTGGGCCGGCTTCGCGTTTCGGGCGGTACCGCAGGAGACGGACGGTACGGATGCAAAGAAGCCGTCGCCTTTCGGAATGGCGGGGCCGAAGGGGCACTGAACGCGCTCGGAACACGCTTTGAGAACCCCTCGGATTAGCTACCGATAATAACAAATATCGCTTTCCAGCTTTCATAAGGTTTGGGCTCGCTCTATCCCTGATTCACAGCAGACTGACACTCCATCCATCCGGGCAGCGAGTGCACGTCGTGGCGCCCGGCGGCAGCGAGGCATATCCTAAGAGAGGAATTCTCGGGGGGATCATCATCTGTTTGAACGATTTACCGAAACCGCTCGGAAAGCCGTCTTCCTCGCACGGTACGAAGCGATCCAGTCCAATTGTGCCGCGACAGAGAGCGAACACCTTCTGTTGGGCATCCTACGCCCCGACGCCCCACTCACAGTGCGCCTGTTGGGCTCGACTGCGAAAGTAGAATTGATTCGTGACCAAATTGGAAAGCAGGCCCCCCGGCGTACACGGGCCTCGACTCCCCCCAGCACGGACGTACCTCTAAGTCACGAATGTAAACGGGCGCTCGCTTATGGCGCGGAAGAGGCAGAAATGCTTCGCAGTTCCCACATCGAATTGGAACACTTGCTGCTGGGACTCTCGCGGGAAGCCAAGTGCTTCGCTGCGCAGGTCATGCGGGATTACGGGCTTACAACACAGAAGCTGCGGGAAGAGGCGCGGCGCTTGAGCGAAGCTGTGCGCAGGACCTCGGAAGCCGTTTCCCCCATCGAGAAAGCTGCGCACGATCTCACGCGGGATGCGCGCGAAGGCAAATTGGAACCTCTCATCGGGCGCGAGCGCGAAGTGGAGCGTGCGCTCTATATACTCTCCCGTCGCACGAAAAACAGTCCGGTTCTGATAGGTGCGGCCGGTGTCGGCAAGACGGCGATCGTCAGGGGACTCGCGCAGCTGTTTGCGGATGGCACGGTCCCGCCCGCCTTGGCAGACCGCGCCATCCTCGCTATCCATGCCACCGAATTGATCGCGCCGCGCGGCCCCGCCGGCAAACCTTTTCAGCTTGTCAGCCCCAGCCAGGCGATTTTGTGCGTCGAAGGACTTTTCGATCTGGCCGGCACCGGTTCCGGCTGGGGCGTCACCGAAGCGATCCGGATTCTCGAACCGCACCTGTCGCACGGCGTGTTGCAGTGCATCGCGACGGGAACGCCGGAGGGGCTCCTCCTGACGATCGAAAAAGCCGAGGGCTTGGGCCGCCATTTCGAGGTAATTCGGGTTTCGCCTTCGGGCGAAGATGAGGCACTCCGGATCGTGTTGAGTGCCAAAGAACAGCTCGAGAAGTTTCACGGTGTCGTCTTTGAAGAGGGCGCCATCCGAGTAGCTACGGCTGCTTCCCGCCGTTTTCTGTTCGGCCGTCAACTGCCCGATCGTGTGATCGACTTGCTCGACGAAGCCGGCGCTCGTGCCAGAATGCGGCGCGAGACCGAGTCAGCGGAATTGATCGCCTTGCGACAACGAATCCGGCGCATCACTCGCGCAGTGGAAAGCGCCATCGCTAACCTCGAGCCTGAAAAAGCCCGCCAGTGGGCGGAAGAGGAAAGATCTGAGCGCCAGAACCTCTCCCGGCTCCGCGACGAACTCGGGCAGAAGCCGGCCCAGGGAAGTACGATCACCCCAGAGGACATTCTGGAGGTAGTCGCCGAACGTGCAAGTGCGCCGGTGACAAGCGTCCGGCAATTGATCGAGCGGGAGGCCGACGGAGAGTGGGAGCGCATCGCCAAAACCCTGGCCGAGGGCATATCGGCGGAGGGCCACGAGTGGCTCGCCTGTCTGGCCTCCTATCTGGCCGGATGCTCCGCCGAGGATGCCGAGAAGCTTGCGCAAGCTATCCGGGCAGCAAAAACTACCCGATAGGATTAAAGGGGTTAGGTATGTCGCGATACAGCTTTCCGACCTCGTTTCAGTCTTCCTAGCGATAGCCTAACCGCTGGCAGAAACGATATTACTGGGGCGTGATCGCGCCGGGCAGCACGCGATTGAGGGCCCTCCGTGCTAGCTCCCGATATTGTCAGTTAACGCCGTCGTTCCCTTAAGCCCGGGCAGCTCCGGATGGTCGACCAACGCTAACCCTTTGTCCGGCCTGCCCCGGCGGCTCGAAGAGGCTGGCCACGCGCTATTCTGATGACAACCGGGAGGGTTTGCACCGCATGAGAGTGTCCCTGTACTTGATGGTTCTTTTGTTGTTCGGCGGATCAGGGGCGTTAGAGATTCCGCTGAATGGTCAAGGCCCAGGCCTTGGGAAGGCAGCTAAATCTGGAGCGAGGACGTTGCGGATTGCGGTTATCCAGATGAAGTCGCTGGACCATGACGTCGACGGAAATCTGAGACTGGCCACCACGTACGCAGATGCAGCGGCAGCGCGGGGGGCGCAATTCGCTCTGTTCCCGGAGTTCATGGCCACTGGATCCTATCTCTTTTTCGACACGTGGGACTCCGCCGAGCCCCCTCAGGGCAAATCCGTGCAGTGGCTGAAATCAACTTCCCGACGACTTCACATCTGGCTGGGTGCCAGCTTTTTCGAAGCAAGCGGTTCAGATTTTTACGATACCTTCGTGCTCACGGCGCCCTCGGGAAATGAGGCGGGGCGCGTGCGCAAGCAGATTCCTGCAGGAGCGGAAGCCTATTTCTTTCGGGGAGAGGTGGGCCCGCACGTGATCTCGACCCCGATTGGAAAAATCGGTGTCGGAATCTGTGCGGAGAATTATTACTGTTTCGCGGCGTCTCAATTCCTGAAGGATTCGGCGGATTTCATCGTCATGCCACATTCGTCGCCGGACATGAGCAATGGCGGTGGGTTACCATCACCGCCGGGAACACATCTTGCTTCGTGGTATGCGAAAAAACTTGGCGTACCCGTTGCGATGGTGAATAAGGTTGGTCGTTCGTACAAGCCACCGCCCAACGAGATCAACGGGGTTTTCCCCGGTCGTTCCGCGATCGTTGACTCCGACGGGACCGTGCTTCAGTCGATGGACGACAAAGAAGGGATTGGGATTGCGGACATCACTTTAGACGCGGCCAGAAAGACTCGTGCCGATCAAGTTTGCACAGGCGTGGGGATTGCCGAGCTGGCAGTGGGTGGATCGGCCGGGGCTGCAGCCGTGGCGGACGAGTACGCGCGAGCGCAGAAGTCCTATGAGGGCAACCCCGTCCGCAAGGCGAAGGCGCTTTTCCTCTCAGGGAAACAGTGAAGGGTTTCGCCGGCCAGATACTTCAGGTACCAGTCACCGGCATTACGCGGTGTCGAGAAGTAGAATCTTGAGAACTGGACTAGATTAACTCCTATGAATGCCACCCAGAAGCTAAGGGCAGACCGGTTCCGCGCACTTCACGAAAGCCCCGGCGCCTTCGTATTGCCGAATCCGTGGGATGTCGGTTCCTCGCGAATTCTAGCCGGCCTCGGCTTCCAGGCCTTGGCCACATCAAGCGCCGCTGCCGCCTCCGCCTTTGGTCGGCGGGATCACGAACTGACGCGAGAGGAGTCGCTGGCGCACAGCCGCCTGATTGTCGATGCGACGGACTTGCCGGTCTCTGCCGACCTGGGAAAGGGCTTCGGTGACGCTCCGGACATCGTGGCAGAAACAATCCGGATGGCGGCGGAGGTGGGACTGGTCGGGTGCACGATCGAGGATTCAACTGGCAATCCAGATCGTCCCATTTACGATATCAGCCTCGCTGTCGAAAGAATTGCCGCTGCGGCGCAGGCCGCGAGCGCTCTTCCGTTCCGCTTCATTCTGACGGCGCGAGCGCACAATTTCTTGTACTCCGATCCGCATTTGGACGACACGATCGGTCGTCTGCAAGCCTACGAAAAAGCCGGTGCCGATGTGCTTTTCGCTCCAGGCCTGCCGGACCTTGCGGCCGTGAGCAAAGTCTGCGCTGCCGTGACCAGGCCCTTCAATTTCATGGCGGGCATCAAAGGAAAATCATTTTCCGTTTCTGAACTCGCCGCGGCCGGAGTCAAGCGCATCAGCCTCGCAACATCACTCTATCGAGCGGCAATGACCGGCTTCCTCAATGCTGTACGCGAATTGAAAGACACAGGCCAATTCAATTTCCTCGACCGCTGCGTCACGACTCCCGAGCTAAACAAACTGATGGGAATATGAGTCGCGTCATCTAGATATGGCAGAGCAATTCTAAGTCCTGTCTGAGTATGCAGACGGTCCGTGATAGTTGGCCATCGGAAAGCAACGATGATGCGTGCAGTCGCCGAACCAGCGATGTGGCTAGAGACCGCACGTTGCGCTTGGGAGTGTTTGATTCAACGCAACCGCAACTCTGTCGCTACCGATATTCCCTCATAACGCCGCAGTTCCCAAGGCTGGACTTCCGGTTAGATCCGATCGCGGCGCTCACGTTAGGGCGCTTTAGCGTTAACTTGGGGACGCCGAAACAGCGCCTTAATCTGGATTTAATAGAAACCTACACGAACTTAAACCGATCTCTGCTGAGAAAGCCATTGAGGCGGTGAAGCAATGGCGGTTTAGCCCCGGCCCGAAGTACGGCAAACCCGCGGTTGTCCCCGCGATAATCGAAGTTAAGTTTCGGCTCAACGACCCGTCGGAGCCATGCCGTGCAGGCCCGCCACAATTCAAAGCCAAACCGCAAACGAGCGTGTGTAACGTACCGTGATTCTCGCACACGGCATCGGAGTGGCATTACCGTAAACTGACCTTTCCGCCACTCCGCCGGAAACGCCCATTCCGCTCGAGCGCCAAGATCCGCCTGGAACAGGCCAACAGGGGGAACCATAAGCGACCACGCGGCACTGGCAAGCGCACTTATGGCGCGGTTAGCTGTCCCGAGAATCTCTACGATAATGGAATAGTTCTCGCATCCGATGCAATCCCGGCCCACCTTGAAAACTCGAGTGCTTGGTTGCTTACTTGGCGGTGCTTTGGACGATGCCTGGGGCGGTCCATACGAAGGCATGGTAGGTCCTGTGGTGTTCGAGATTCCGTCCCGGCCAGCGCTGTCAGAGGATACGCAGCTTACCTTGGCAACTTGTCAATCGATAATGGAGCTTAGACGCGTAGATCCGGAGAATCTCGCTGCTCATTTCTTGCGTTGGTTTCTGGCCGGGCGAGTTCGCGGCATGGGATCGAGTACCTTGAAAGCAATGCGCGATCTTGCTGTTGGCGCGCATTGGGCACTGGCGGGAGCGCGCGGCGAGTTCGCGGCTGGCAATGGAGCGGCGATGCGTATTGCCCCGCTGGCGTTTCTATTGAATCCGACCATTGCTCAGGATCGAACCCTAATCCGTGATGTCTGTAGGATCACCCACCACAACGATGAGGCTTATGTCGGGGCTCTCGCTGTCATATTGGCCATTCAATCAGTACTTTCGGGAGCGTGTTCACAGGATCGGAGCTTTTTGGCCATTACCGCCGATAGCCTCCCGAACTCGGCCCTACGAGACCGGATCGAAGAACTACTGCGGCTACGGCTTCCAGCCTCAGAGATCGCCAATCGCTTTGGCGCGACCGGGTACGTGGTAGATACGGTTCCTCTGGCGTTGTACTGTTGCGCAGTCCGTCGCCTTGGACCCGCTTCCAACTGTACTGACACAGACGATCAGCATCGGTGGGGACACCGATACCATCGCCTCAATTGCCGGACAGCTTGCTGGAACTGTTATTGGTTCGGCTGGCGTCCCTGACAACCGCATTGGTGAGGTCAACGGTCGTGATGAGCTTAAAGCAATCGCTGAGAATTTTGCGGAGTTCGTTGTCAAGCGGAGCCCGCAGTCAATTGACGTGGACGTATAACGAATGACGGATTCCTTGCCTGCGGAGTGCTGGTGCCAATCCATACGTCAACGTAGATTCGTCAACGAAGCGCCACTTTGCGGGACCTAATCTGGAGCAGGCTGACGGAACCTACGCCTTCGTCGCCGAAAACCGAAGGCGGACGTAGTCGGCAACCCACACTCCGTCAGAATTAAAAAGCTGGGGCTCTAGCATGTCACGGACTTCCTCGAGGTATTCATCCCTCGCCTGGCCGGATAGTCCAGCCAGAAAACTCTGGCCGAATGTCTCCAGGTACGCGATAATGTCCCCGGGTAGAGGTGTTGGTCGCGGGATGAGCCCAATGCTATCAACACGGAACCCGGCGCGTTCCAGGCGGGTTGCGTAATCTTCGGTCGTTGGAAAATACCAAGGCACACACGACTCGCCATCAACACCCCGGCGGTCGAGAGCCTGAACCAGAGCAGTGCGGATTCTATTCACACATCCATGGCCACCGCATTCCGCTACGAAGCGGCCGCCCGGGCGCAAGGAGCGATGGACACCCTCGATCATCACGTCCGCGCACTTAATCCAGTGAAGTACGGCGTTGCTGAAGACAGCGTCGAACTCCTCCAGATACGGTAGCTCTTCACCATTCATCACGTAAGCTTCGAGGCCGAGCCTCCTGGCTGCTGCGACTTGAGGAGCGCTAGAATCCACACCGACTACCTTACACCCGAGGTCGGCAAGCTTCTTTGTAAGCACTCCATCTCCGCAACCAAGATCGAGAATGCGCTCGCCAGATCGTGGTGAAAGAAGCTCCAAAACCGGCGAACCCAAGTCAGAAACGAACCTTGCGTTCTTCGCGTAGGTATTCGGGTCCCAGGTCAGAATTGTGGACATAGGGAGAATTATCTCACCCGCCCACCGGAACTCCACAAAGTCGGGCACGCTACAGGTTGGCACGCCCGCTTGGCCGTATAACGCCCGACGCTCTCCTTTGGCTGGGCTGGTGTTTTGGCCGCCTCAATCCGCGCGGGATGGCGACAAATCGTCAGCATGAACTGGTAACGGCTCCGGCGTTAAAGAGGATATTCACCCCGTGGATACATTTCCGAGCGGATACGATGAATCAGCGGCAGGCCTGACCTGAGATGCCCCATCGGCACAGATGTTCCGGGCGCTCCGCCAGAATTAGATGAGCGCCTCAAATTGCTCGCGGATCTTGCTGAAGTGCCGAACCGCCTGCGCGCTGCCGTTATGGGTCTATCCGACAGCAAGCTGGACAACGTCTATCGCCGCGGTGGTTAGACCGTAAGGCAAGTCGTCCACCACTTGGCGGATGCACAGATGAACTGGTTCATTCGCACCAAGCTGGCCCTTACGGAGGTTGAACCCTCTCGTCAAGCCCTACGACGAAGCGCGGTGGCCTGAGCTATTTGACGCACGCACGGCATCAGTCGAGTCGTCGCTCGTGCTGCTCGAGGGGCTTCATGCTCAAGGGCTTGACCGAAGAGCAAAGGAAGCGAAAAATCGTTCATCCGGATCGCAGAGTCTTCGTCCTTGACGCCACGCTGGCATGGGCAACACCACCCTGCCCACATGCTGGCATTGCGGAATCGCCTTGGCTGGACATAAGCGCAATCGGGGTCGCACCTTCTTCCCACTGTCTGGGGATGGCATAATTGGGCCATATGTCCATCCGATCTCAAGCTGAATTCGAGAAGCTGCGCACCATAGGGAGAATTGTGCGCCAGGCTCTGGACAAAACTGCGGTCGCCGTCCGTCCCGGCACAACAACCGCTGAACTGGATGAGATCGGTGCTACGGTATTGGCTCAAAATGGCGCCGAATCCGCTCCGTCAAAGGTCTACGGATTCCCTGGGGCACTCTGTATTAGCGTGAATGATGAGGCCATCCATGGAATTCCCGGTGATCGGGTGATTCGATCAGGCGACGTCGTTAAGCTTGATCTCGTGGCTGAGAAGGACGGGTTTTATGCCGATGCCGCGATCACGATCTGTGCAGGCAACGCGACCCCTACCGCAGATGCATTGGTACGCTGCGCCGAGCGCTCTTTCTATCGAGCCATGGTAGAAGCGCGCGCTGGAAACCGCGTCCGCGAAATTGGCCGCGTCGTCGAGAGAGAGACCCGGTACGCCGGATTTCGAGTGATTCGCGAGCTCTGCGGTCACGGTGTTGGACGAACGATTCATGAACCCCCAAGCGTTCCGAATTACAATGAACGTCGGCTTCGAACGCGTCTGACGGAAGGCCTGGTGATTACAATCGAGCCGATCATTTCGGCCGGAAACGGGCAAGCCGCATTGCAACCGGACCGGTGGACAATTCGCACTGCTGATGGAAGCCTCGCTGCACATTACGAACACACTGTCCTCGTTACGAAGCACCAGCCCATCCTGTTGACGGCCGCATAAGTCTTTCAAGCCGTGAGATCGTACGAGCTGGTTGGGCCATTGCAACGCGTCGACTGCCGTTGGCTGATGCAAGCGGGGGTGCTTCAGTTTGAGGGGCGGCTATTTCCCTTGCAGACCTGCTAACCGGCGCTGAGCCAAGGCGTAGCTGGACGCCGCCAACCCGAGATCCGTCTTCGGCCGTTCTAGGCGCCGGTACATGGCAAACGCGTCTTTGGTCAGACCATACTCTTCGGCGATGCGGCCAAAGACGTACCAATCCGCGTCAACTGGTTCCGGGGATCCATCCAGCTTCATGTGTTGTAACAATACAGCGCGCGCTTCGGTTTCTTTTCCAATATCCGCGTCCACCGCGGCCAACGTGTGGAGCAACCCGGAGGCGGGTCTGTTCCCCATCATTAACACTCCTTGATTGGCCGCCTCCAGGGATGCAGGCCCGGTTTTGGCGGACATTAGATCGCCCCAAGCTATCTGGTTGTAGTCCCCCGGTGTGGCCCGCCCCGCATCAATGATCTGGCGTGTCAATTTCGCGGAAGTTTCGACATCGCCAAATCCCATAGCAACACCGGCGATGGCTCGAAGAGCCATAGGGTCCTGATCAAACCGCCCGATATAGGCCTCGACGACTCTTCGACCCTCTTTCTGGCCTCCGGCAGCATACGCCGCCCGGCTGGCCAAGAGCACGGCGGTCTGCGATTGCGGCAACTGTTTTACAAGATCCTCGGCAATGGCCAGCGATTTGTTGTACTGTTTCGCCTGGAAGGTGGCCTCTGCAAGCGCAGCGGACAAAGGCGCTGCCGCCGCGCCAGTAGTATTGCTGCGCCCTCCTTCCAAAATGGCAATGGCCGGCACCTGGGCCGATACATTTCCCATGCCCGCCAAGGCGGCCGCGGCCAGTTTGATGGATGCTGGATCCCGGGGAGCGGTGGAGCCTGTTTGCCAAAGTCTGCTGAACATCGGTCCCGATAATGGATCGTCACCATTACCGGGAGGAAGTTCACGGCGTAACCGGTCGAGCCATACCGCGGCCAATTCGGGCTTGCCGTCGTCAACCAGATTCAGCGCCAGCCGTGCAACGCCACCAACGGCGGGAATGTTCCCAAGGACCTTGTAAGCGCCATCTTCCTTGACTACGAAGACCACCTGCGCCTGCTGAGTCGCTGCATCCATTCCCGGCACATTCATTCGAACCAGGTATCCCTTTTCATCGTCACCTTCGCGCGTGAATTTGGCGGCGGACACAAAGAAATCCAGTGCGACTTCCGGACTCATGCCCTCCTCACTCCGTCGTGCCAAAGCGCTGTAAAAGCCTTGCTTCGCGTCCCGGGGATCGAAGGCAGGATCGTCTTTGAGCAGGGAACTGAGCGTTTCCTGCAAATCTTTTTCGTGATGGCCGAGACCGACCATGCGTGCGATCATCAGCACCACAGCGTCCTCCGGCGCGGAGACAGGCCCTGGAAGGTCCTCCACGGGTCTGGTTTTTCGGAGGATCTGGACAAGGCTCGCCAACGCAGCAGGATTATTCGAGCCATTGGCCGCGGCCTCCATAAGGTCAGCCGCCAGGCTGTATCGCCGGACCGTGATCAGCGTTTGAGCCGCGGATGCGAGCACACGCTGTTTGGAGTTGACCCCGGAAATCTCGCCGGCGCGATCCAAGGCCGACTTCGAACCTTTGAGAATGGCCTCCGCGCATACCGCCAGAGTTTGATTCAAGTCGCTATCCGGCTGCTTGCGCAGGTAATCACGCAACTGTTGCGCCCGGCTTGCTCGTAACAAAGCGATTGGATAATTTTGCGCAACGTTGAGACCGGCCAGCTTGTCCAAGATCTTTTCATATTCGACGATTGCTTCATCCAGCCTGCCGCCCCTGCCATAGCGGATGCCGTCGGCGTTGTATTCGAGAAGGATCGCCAAATTGGCTCGCGCTTCATAATTATCGCGATCGAGTTCCAACGCCTTATGGTAGGCTTCCACCGCGCCGTTCTGGTCCATACCCTTTTCCAGGGGGCGCCCCACAAGATCATTCTTGAGGACCTCGGCGAGCTGCACCCAGCCGGTTGCTGAAGTTGGTTCCAACTGAACCGCGCGGCGTGCCTCGGCGCGAGCTGACTCGCCAGCGCCAGCAGCCAGCAGCGCCCGCGCGTATTGCAGGGAATGCAGCGCCTCTGTCGGATGGAGTTTCCGCAGCATCTCGAACTCAGCCAGTGCTTCCTTCACTTTGCCTTCAGCGAGCGCAGTTTCTCCGACTTGATCGAAGAAAATCAGCAAGGGCTTTCTCTTGCCCAGCTCCACCAGAGCATCGCGCAATTTGAGTCCTTCACTGGCGGAAAAGCGCTTTTTGGGCATCGCTAAGAGGAGTTCAGCGGAGACCTGCGTATCGCTGTCGCGCTGAAACTTCGTGCTCAGCGTCGCAATGCCCAACGTTTCCTGAGTCGCATCGGGAAGCTGGCGAACGCGGAACCCGGCCGGCGCGGTAATTTTGTAGCGCCATTCCTGTATGAACGGCTCGGAGACTTCGAAATCCTGCGTGCGCAGAGGCTCTTCTTTGGCTTCGACGCCTTTCCCGACTGGTTGGTCTTTCGGGTCTTCCCGGAAAAACCGGGGCAACCTTGCAGTTATGTGCGATACGAAGATTCCCACGGCTGCCTCGGTTCGGTCCGTAACACCGCGCTGTGCGTCTTCCAGTTCTATCCGCAGCGTGAAAGGTTTCGATAAATCTTCAGCGTCGCCCGCCGATATCCTCCCGATCTTGGCCTCGCCATAGGCGGTATCGATGTAGCTTTTCAATGACTCGCGCAGTTCCTTGTCACTGCGGGAGCCGAACGAGGAGCGATATTCCCGATCCGCCGAGCCGTACGTCTCGGACGTCTCAACAATCCTGGCCCTTCCCAGCTCGGGCAAAACGAATTCCCGGGTTTCAACGACGCGGTTCTGTTCGGCACTCAAGTCCGGCACGTGCACCAGGTTGTTCGTGGCGGGGCGTGCAATTAAGCTCCACCGTCCCTGATTCTCGGGCGCGATGACTCCCGGCCGAACATCGAGATCCGTGAGATCCAGCCAGTAGTCCGGCGCACCAGGCGCGTAAACAATGGCGTGGTTGAAGATGTCCATTCCTGGCAGCTCTGGCTCGACATCTTCGCCAAATGAGGAAAGCAGCAGAGCGATGTGTGCCTCGATTCCGGCAGCCCGCAATAAAGCTACCGCCAATGCCGCTTTGTCCTTGCAATCGCCGTATTTGCGTTGGAGAACTTCCGCAGGCGGTCGCGGAACCACGGACGCGTCGCCAAATTCGACGCCGGTATACCGGATTTCGCGATTGAGTTTCTCCACGATCGTTCGGATTTTCGCCTCGCGCGTCGCGCTGGCGGCGAACTTCGGCAAAAAGGAGTTGCCATTAAATCCTTTGATCTGCTTTTCCACAATGGCCGAATACTCCGCCGCAATCGCCTGCCAGCTTTGCGCCGTAGAAAAGGCGACGTGTGCCTGCCTCGGTTCGCTTGACGGCAGAAACGGCACGCGCTTCTCCACCGGTTTCATGGGGCCCTGGTCAAAATCCAATTGATGGATACCGCCTTGCGAGCGTTCTCTTACAGCAACATCGGGCAGCAGGGCCGTTTTGTAACGCAGTGGCAAGGTTTCGGGCGCGCGGATTGTGAGATGCGTTCGTTCTACCGGCACGCTGTTCCCGAAATAGTAATAGCGCACCATTCCCGCGGAGAGAGCGGGCGAATTCTGCCGGTCCACGATTTCCTGTTCGACAATAGCACCCGGCTCCATCGCAGGCAGGGGCGCCCGGATCATGCGCTGGTCGCTCACTAAGTTGTTGTCGTCATCTCGCACAGGAGCATCCGCGATTGTCTTGGGGTCCAACTCGTGAACAGAGCCATCAGGGCTAATGACTCGGGCTCGAACCGCGGGGCGCTCGTCCTGCCATGGTGACCAGGACTCTTCGATGATGCCCCAATCCTCAGCGGCTTGTTTGGTCCAGACCTTAAAGACTACGCGCCGCGTATAAACCACCCGCCCGGCGGAGCCTAAGTCGAAACTCGCGGCTTCGGCCAAGACAGTTACCGGATCCGAACCTGGCTGCCCGGCAGGAAACGCTTTTTGCAGATCTTCACGAGCAGAACTGAAGGCCGGCTGGTCCAAAATGCTCGTTTGACCAAACAAAGACGCTACAAAAAGCGCCAAAAGAGCTGGGAGAGCAATCCGATTGGGGCGCATGGCTCCGGATATTTTATCGCAGTCCAAGCGTAGTCATACACGTTAAACGCGGGCCGCCAGGAGAACTTCGCACGGCGCGACCGTATGACGAAACGATGACAACGTGAACGAGAATGGGAAAGCGAGTCAGCACCACAGCGGGATCATTCTGCCCGTCGTTCTTAGGCAATCGGTCGCACGTCTTCAGCAGGCTTCCGGTGCAGCGGTCGTGACCGCAACAGGAAAGCGTTGGATCAATCTCCGACTTAGCTTCCGATATTGTCAGTTATCGTGCGGCGTCTGCGGGCAATTCAGAAGCGTATGATGGCGTCGATTGCAAACATGATCTGTCTGTTCTTAAGCCCGTTGTCCCAAGGCCGCGCACTGAAGGCGTACTCGTATCGGATCTCAGGCCGTACGGCGAACAGATCGGAGAAGCGGTGGGTCACGCCGGCGGTCCAGCTTGCCAGCGTCGTGGCAAAGCCGGTCCGCTGGCCTTTTATATCGACGAGGAAATCGATCGGGCGAAGCGTCAGGAAGTCCTTCTTGCCAAGTTTGATTGCCGTGTAGTTGACCACTCCGACTGCAGGAGCGTTTCCTTGGATAGGGGCTCCGGGGCCCGTCAACTTAAACCATGGCCGCGGCGGACCATTGTTAACCGTTCCGCCAACCAGGGCGTTACTCTGATAAATGTAATAACCCTCAGTACTCGTCAGGAAGGTTCCCCTTTGGTTGAACCTGTGGGTCCAGGTGAGATTGGATTGTTGCAAGTTGTAGTGCTCGTCTTTGAAGCGGCCGCTATTGATGGAATCTATACCTCCGTAGAGGGAATCATTGTTGCTCTGCGAAACCCAGCGCAGCATAAGCAGACCGCTCGGATGCGCGGCAGCGTTCCAGGGCGCGACGTCCGAGCCCGCGTGTATGCCGAATAGAACGGTATAGTGTTGATTGAGTTTTATAGCTGCATTGACGCCGGTTTGCGTAAAGCAATCATACGTGAACGTCAGCGAATGTGTGAACAAATAGTTGTCGGGGGCGAATTGCGCCTCAATATCTGGCGTCGAAATATATCGGCCGATTTTCAGCATCATTCCCTGGGCCACGTGGGGGAAATAAAGGAGCCCGTAGACTTCTAAGGGGTCGGCGCCGTAAAGACTGTTGCGCCTTAGCAGCTGTTCACTAAACCAACCTTGAGCCGTGGTCCATCGATAGTCGATGCCATACAATATTGTGAGGCGGAATCCCCAGTCCATGTGATTGGTCTGGAAGGAGTCCGGGATGCGATCAAACCGGAGTACGGCCTGGTCCATTTCGAGTTTATTGGGGACGATGGCGTAGGACTCGGGTATGTTCGAGTCTCCGGAGGTACTGGCGTCGCCCCCTGGGTTGAGCCAGCCGTAAACCTTGATCTTGGTTTTCTTGAACGTTGGTGATGCGTCCCACAGAGCCTTAGTCAAAGGCCATACAGGGTCGGTATCCGGAACACCGATGAGCGGAGTAGGCCCCAAGTATTCCGAGCTGGGAAAGATTCCATCCAGCGGCGCTGGGAGCGCACGCCGGGGAGGTTGCGTAGCGTTCGTCTGCTGGGCAGAGTTGTGCGCCTGAGAAAACGAATCCTGCGGTTCAGCGTGCAAGCTCACGGCAAAGCAGCTTATCGAACAAAACACCCCGGCTATGATTCTACTCATCCGGCTGTGCTTGCCAAGATGTAGAGCTAAATGACCCCCGAGCTTCCGGCTACGCTTAGGTGCAAACGATGTGGCCGCGAAACCGGTCGACTCTTTTTCTTTTGGGGTAGGGAGTCTGGCCGGCGGTTCCACGAAATTAAGTTTCGGAGCCGCTCTGGCGATTCCTCCAACAGGGCCCTTTACGTCGTAGAAACTGTCACGGAACAGATCAACGTTCGGGCCGGGCAAGAGCTTCGACCGGAAATTCGTACTTCCGCTACCTTATCCTGCGCCACATCGACGGTAGTGGATGAAGGCGTCGCGAATCCCTCTTTAGCGGCGGCGACTTCATAAGATCCCGACTTGAGACCATCCACTGTGAACGTTCCGTCAGGTGCTGTAGTCGCTCTTCGAGTGACATCGCCATCCCGGTTGCGGATGGTCACGTTCGCCGACTCGAATGGCAGGCCATCTGCTTTCAGCGTGACGCCGTGAACGAAACCATGGGTATCTGGCCGGAGCGGTGGAGTTCGTCGCACTAGTGGAATCCGCGGCGGTCAACGGCGCTGTCAGACTGACCCAAGCAGATGTTATCAAGAGACATGGGACAACGATTAATAGAGACCTTGTTTCGCGATTGTTCAAAGCCCCGCAGTAACAGAGTACGGTACGCCGCATAAAGGCCGCATAAAGGCGCAATCAGAATTTGATAAATGCCGCGGTTTTGGTTAGGTATCTCCATAACGGTTTTACGGACCTCACGGTGTGTTGCACGGCCACTCCGTAGGTTGCAGTTAGGGCTCCCGATCACGCGCTACCGATATGTTGGGTTAACGCTGGCCAAAAGCTGTCGTCGCCCGGGCATGTGATGATGACGTTTCAAGCCGAACTGGATTCAGGCAAATCGCGAAGTAAGACCGTGACTTCGAACGCAAGAGAAGACCACAAAATGAAAACCCGCTACAGGATGCTTTACGCAATTCTGGGCGTGGCGCATCCCAGGACTATGCACTCAGCCACGGGGTCAGCTATGAAGAAGCAAAAATACATTATCTGGTCTTTTGACGAGCAAGAGACGCAGGCCTTCCTCGACATCCGCTATGCTACGTCGCCTGAACATGCGGCTGGAGAACCCATACGAGCAAAGCACCGGGCATTACACTGGCTATAGGTGGGCGGAGGAGGCCACGCTTGCAGCGGCTCGACTCCATCCGAGTCGTTCAATGAAGGCTGGCGCGGAGTACGAAGCCGACGAAGACGAGTACCAGACCTGAGTGAGCAATAAGCGTTAGGCAGGTACCGCATTCTCGCCGCGTTGCATGTGGTGCCTGCCCCTGATGGCCGAGGCAATTGTGATAAGGTTTCCGTCGGACTCTGCGAGCAGTTCCTCGAGATAGCTGGGCACAGAAGGACTCAAAGGCTTAGCGCGCGCCTCAGTACCTGGTCGGGGTTCTGCACCTAGAACCTTAGATTCTAGGACTTAGACTGG
>Ga0306921_10003607_pt1 | contig 15701 bp, 9 predicted proteins | sample sta12Cox44000080_FD_203760 | JGI IMG/M metagenome (GOLD analysis project Ga0306921, IMG submission 203760) | Lab enrichment of tropical soil microbial communities from Luquillo Experimental Forest, Puerto Rico - statoxic.12C.oxic.44.000.080 (v2)... | ecosystem: Environmental > Terrestrial > Soil...
CGTGCAAGCGGCGGAAGTACGTGAGCTGGTGATGAGAGTGGCGCCGGCCGAGGACGCGGTGGTTGCGAGTTACATTTTGTACGTGAAAACGAAAGCCGCGGACGGAAAGATTACCGAAGAAGAGAACCAGGAGACCGACGTTTGGTTCAAGAGGGACGGGGCCTGGAAGGTGGTGGCCTTGCACTTTGCGCCGCTGGCGAAGAAGTGAAGGTCAGTCGGCGCGCAGGCGGAGGCGGGCGATCGATTTGGCGCGGAGGCGGCCGGCGTCGTTGCGGGGGGCGTCGTCTTCGGTCTCGATCACAACCGCGTTCATCTGAACATCGCCCGTGGCGACTTCGAAGCGAGCCGGCAGACCATCCAGAAATTTCTTGAGGATGGCGGTGCGATCCATACCGATGACGCCGTCGTGAGGCCCGGTCATGCCGACATCGGTGATGTAAGCGGTGCCGTGGGGGAGGATCCGGTCGTCGGCGGTCGCGACGTGGGTGTGCGTGCCGACGACCGCGGTGACGCGGCCATCGAGATACCAACCCATGGAGATTTTTTCGCTGGTGGTTTCGGCATGGGTATCGACCAGGACGAAGGCCACCTCGGGAGGAATCTTGGCCAGTTCGCAGTCGGCTTTCTTGAAGGGATCGTCGATAGCGGGAAGAAAAACGCGGCCCTGGAGGTTCAAGACAGCAAATTTGACGCCGTTCTTAGCGCTGCCAACATACAGGCCATTGCCCGGATTGCCTTCCGGGAAGTTGGCGGGTCGCAGGAGCCGGGGCTGGTGAGGCATGTATTCGAAAACTTCCTTGCGGTCCCAACTGTGATTGCCGCCCGTGAGGACGGCGATGCCCATCTCGAGGAGGTCTTCAGCGATTTTGGGAGTGATGCCGAAGCCGGAGGCGGAGTTTTCCCCATTGGCTATGACCAGATCAATGTGGTGGTGTTCGACGAGATCGGCCAAGCGATCGCGAACAATTTGTCGGCCGGGAGAACCGACGATATCGCCGATGAACAGAACACGCATGGGTAGTTTTTCAGGTCTTCCGTTCGAGGTTATCCGTTCCGAAAGCTCACGCCATGGGGCGGGTAGCCGCCCATGCCCTGAGGAGACCCTGCGGCCCCACCGACCATCCGGCCACGGCTCTACCTCGTCGGGCAAGGGACTTGCCGGACAACTGAACTGCGAACGTAAAACGCAAAAGGAGCGGAACTGCTTGGCCGTGGGAAGCTAGGCCGTGAACCTCTGTAAAAGGTGGGCACCACGAGCCAACCATTAGGCTTACCTGCCCCGGCTGCGAGTCCCGGGCGGACCCGCCGACGGGACAGGGCGTGCACACAAGCTGGCTATCCGCAGCACCCCAGAGATTCGTTACGGTTCAAACGGCTTTCGCGCCCGCACCTGCTTCGAAGTACCGCTCCGAGGGCTATTATCCTCCGACTTTGCGTTCAGGTCCAATGGGCGAAACTCGAAACCTATGGCGTGCGGCGGAGGGCGGCGGAGGGTAGAATGGCGGGCGAAATTGGAGGCGACGGATGCGCACGCGACGGGTGATCGGAATGGCGGTGTTGGGGGCAGCGGTGGGCGGATCGGCGTTCGCCAACCGAACGGGACAAGAAGCGGCGCGTGCCGACGGCGGGCATTTGGGGAAAGTGGATTTCAAGACCAGTTGTTCGGCCAAAGCACAACCCGCGCTCGAGAAGGGACTGGCGCTGTTGCACTCGTTCCAGTATCAGCAAGCGGAGCAGACTTTCAGCGAGGCGGCGTCCGGTGACGCCAAGTGCGCGATGGCCTACTGGGGCAAGGCCATGTCGCGGTACGAACAACTGTGGGATCTGACGGACAAGAAAAACCTGAAACAGGGGCGGCAGGAAATCGAGCAGGCGAAGAGATTCTATCCGGGGACCGCCAAGGAGCAGGGGTTGCTGACCGCCGCAGCGGCGTATTTTCAAAAAAGTTCGAAGATGACCTACAAGCGGCGAAGCAAGGCCTATTCGGGCGCGCTCGAAAAACTGCACGCGCAAATGCCAGACGACGTGGAGGTGGGATCGTTTTACGCGCTATCGCTGGTGGCACTGGCGGAGCAAGAGGAGGACGGCCTCGAAAACCAGAAGAGGGCCATAGCGATTTTGCAGCCTCTTTTCGAGAAGTATCCGGATCATCCGGGCGTGGCGCATTATTTGATTCACGCGGCAGATCGCCCGGAGCTGGCTCCGCAAGGACTCGCGGCGGCGAGACGGTATGCCGCGATTGCGCCGGATTCGCCGCACGCCCTGCATATGCCGTCGCACATTTTTGTGCTACTCGGGCTTTGGCAGGATTCGATCGATTCGAATATCGCGGCGGCGGCCTCCGCGGCGCGGTTGGCGACCGAGCACCAAGCCGAATCGCACTACCAGACGCACGCGATGCATTTCCTGAATTATTCGTACCTGCAGAGCGGGCAGGAAGCGAAGTCGCGCGAAGTGATTGGGCACATGGATCACGTGGTGGGAGCGGAGGACGCGAGCAAGGCGGAGTTCCGGACGTATCTCGAGGCGCAAACGGCGCTGGAGCTGCACCGGTGGAAGCAAGCGGCGGCGCTCGAGGATCCTCCGGTGCGCTTGGACCAGAAAGACGCGGCGCGATGGGCGCGGTCGATCGGAGCGGCGCGCAGCGGGGAGGTGCCGGAAGCGGAAGCGGCGGTGAAGGCCTTGAGGGAAAGCGTGGCGGCACGACAGGACCGGGCGCGAAAAGCGGGCTACAACGTGCCGACGGAAAAGGCCACCGATTTGGGAGAAGCCGAGGCGTGGCTGGCCTTCGCGAAGGGGAATACGGAGGATGCGCTGAAGGAGATGCGCCTGGCGGCAGAGCATCAAGAGAAGAACGGAGGGGAATCGGTAAGTATTCCAGCGCGCGAGATGCTCGCGGACATGCTGATGGAAGCGAAGAAGCCGCAGGAAGCGCTGCAGGAGTACCGCGTAGTGTTGAAGAATGCGCCGAACCGGTTCGATGGGCTACTCGGGGCCGCCCGAGCGGCCCAGGCCAGCGGAGACGCCAGTGGGGCGCAAAGCTTTTATGGGAAGCTGACCGAGCTTTGCCCTGCCGGAGCGGACCGGCCGGAGCTGCCAGAAGCGAAAACCGCGATGGCCCGGAAGTAGGGCGGGCCATCCGTGGCGGCGCACCGGTACTCGTAATTCAAGAGCTACCGGCGTTCCCTTGCGAGTGGACATGGGGTAAGATTTCGGGCTTACTATACGGAAAAGATGAGTATCCTGGCAAACCGAGCAAAAGTGTATGCCGTATTGTTGGCACTCGCATTCCTGTTGGCGCAGCTGCATTTCTGTGCAGACCTGAATGGCGGGAGCGACAGCTCGCATTTTTGCCCGGTGTGCTCGACAGCGGCCGCGGCTATCGCCACCGATGCTCCGGCTCTCGGAATCGCGCCAGCCGCCACGCGCCTGGAAATCACGCGACCGCAAATCGAAATTGCCACAACCGTAGGGACCAGTATTTCTCCGCGAGCCCCTCCCGCCCGGTAGTCCTCCTGGGTTCGAAGTTCCCTCAAAAAAGTCAGGTAGCAGAACGGCTCCCGCTTCCGGGAGATCGAGGAGTACAGCATGAGGAAGGGTATGGCATGGGCCATAGCGTCGCTGGCTCTGCCGAGTTGGGTTTTGGGGCAGAACCCGGCACCGCAACAGCCAGCGGGACCTCCCGCGGCGGCGGCACCGAATGGTCCGACGGCGCGAATTGCGCTGGATGATGCCATCCGGCTGGCGCTCCAGCACAACCACGCGTTACAGGCGATGCGAACGACCATCCTGCAAAATCAGGATTTGGAGACCACGGCAAATTTGCGTCCGAACCCGGTGCTTTCCTGGGATGCGCAATTTTTGCCGTTTTTCCAGCCAGAGAATTTCACGGCGAGTTATATCGATACCAACGCGCAGTTTGATATGGGCGTGGGGTACCTGTTTGAACGGGGGAAGAAGAGGCAGCACCGGTTACAGGCGGCGAAGGATGTGACGGAGCAGTCCCGCTGGCAGGTGAGCGACAACGAGCGCACGCTGGCGTTCAATGTGGCGCAGCAGTTCATTGCCGCATTGCTGGCGGAGTCCACCCTGGATTTTGCGCAACAGGATCTCGAGAGTTTCCAGAAGACGGTGGACATCAGCGAATCACGGCACAAAGCCGGTGACCTGAGTGAAGGGGATTACCTAAAGATCAAGCTGCAGCTGCTGCAGTTTCAGACCGACGTGGCGCAGGCGAAGCTGGCGAGGGTGCAGGCCATCGCGGCCCTGAGGCAACTGGTGGGATTTGAATCGGTGCCGGAGCAGTTCGCTGTGGCCGGGGATCTGCAGTACCAGCCGGTACACCAGGGGCTCGACGAGTTGAAGGCCATGTCGTTGCGCACGCGGCCCGACCTCATGGAGGCCAGGCAGGGAGTGATTGCCGCGGAGAGCCAGGAAAAGTTGGCGGAAGCCAACGCCAAGCAGGACTTGACGGCGACGGTGGACTACTCGCACGTCAACGCTACGAGCGGGCTGTCGTTTTTCTTCAATATTCCGCTGGCGGTGTTCAACCGCAATCAGGGAGAAATCGCGCGGACGAAGCATGCCATTACGCAGGCGCAGGAGCTGGCGTCGGAGGCCGCCGAGCAGACCATTTCAGACGTGGTGGATGCGTATTACGCGCTGGAAATGAGCGATCAGATTGTGCAGTTGTATCGCGGCGGGTACGTCGACAACGCCAGGGAATCACGGGACATCAGCGAATACGCGTACCGCCACGGCGCCGCGAGTTTACTGGATTTTCTGGATGCGCAACGAACCTATCGAGCAAATCAGTTGGGGTATCGCCAGGCGCTGGCGACGTACATGACGGCATTGGAACAAATGCGCCAGGCGGTAGGAACGAGGAATTTGCCATGAGCACAAACAAGCGAAGGCCGCGAACGGCGATGAACCGGGCCGTGAGGGCGTGTGCCGGAGTGGCGGGAGCCCTTTTGATCGGGTGCGGCAGCGGTCCGGGCGAATCGGAATCGAAGATGACCTCGTACACCTCGACGGAAGCGGCAGGGGAAACGGCGGAGTTGTTTACCGTGCCGCAGGATCAAATGCCGCACGTGCAGGTAGTGCCGGTCGAGAAGACGCGATTGCAGCGCGTGCTGCGATTGACGGGTGCGGTGGCGTACAACCAGTTCAGGACCGCGCCGGTATTTCCGGCGATTGGCGGGCCGGTGCACGAGATTCTGGTGGCACCCGGACAGATGGTGCACGCTGGACAAGCGCTCCTGACAGTGAACAGCCCGGACTATTCGGCGGCGCGGTCGGCGTATATCAAGGCGAAAGACGCGTTGCAGCTGGCGGACAAGATTTACGCGCGCGCGCAGGATCTGTATGCGCATGGAGCCATTGCCGAAGCGGATTTACAGCAAGCGCAATCCGGGCGCACCCAGGCGGAAGCGGACATGATTTCGAGCCAGGACGCGCTGCGCGCACTGGGGATCACCGATCCCGATGACCTCGTGAAAAATCCGGCGCGGGCCTCCCTGCAGATTCCGGTGATGGCGCCCGTCGGAGGAGAAGTGGTGGAACGGCTGGTCGGGCCCGGGCAACTGTTGCAGGCGGGCGCGACGCAGTGCTTCACGATTTCGGACACCAGCGAAGTGTGGGTGCTGGTGAACGTGTACCAGAGCGACCTGGCGTACGTGCACGTTGCGGATGGCGTGGAGATCGATACGTCGTCCTATCCGGATAAATTCAAGGGAAAGATTTCGTATATTGCGCCGGCCTTGGACCCCAACACGCGCACCTTGCAGGCCCGCATCGTGACCGAGAATCCCGGGAGAAAGCTGAAAAAGGACATGTACGTAACGGCACGGGTGATGGCGGGAGTCAATCCGAACGCGATCACCGTGCCGGATGCGGCAGTGCTTCGCGATTCGGAGAACCAGCCGTTTGTGTATGTGAAAGCGGAGGGGAACCGGTTTGCGCGGCGGCTCGTGAAGATCGCGGAAAGCCAGAGCGGGCGGACGCAAATTGACGAGGGACTCAAAGAAGGCGAGCAGGTCGTGGGGAACGGAGCGTTGTTTTTGCAGTTCAAGAATTCCTTGCAGCACTGAGGTTTCGAGCGCCAGCGGGTCCGCGGATCCGAGACCCTCAGGCCTGACTCAGGAGCAGTGGCAATTTTTGTGAAAAAGGAAGAATGGCGAAGAAGAAATAGATGATTCATCGCATCGTCCAATTCGCGTTGCAACAGAGATTCCTGGTGCTGATGGTGACCGCGCTGATCGTCATCGCGGGAGTGATTTCGTTTCAGCGCATGCCGGTGGATGCCTACCCCGACCTTTCTCCGCCGATGGTGGAGCTGATCACGCAATGGCCGGGCCACGCGGCGGAAGAAGTGGAACGGCTGACCACCTTGCCGCTGGAACTGGCGATGAACGGAACGCCACAGCTCGAGTACATGCGCTCAATTTCGTTGTACGGGTTGTCGGACGTCCGGCTGACCTTCCAAGAGGACGTGGATCCGTATTTTGCGCGGCAAGTTGTGTTTCAGCGGCTCGCGGATGCGGTGCTGCCGACCGGTGTGACCCCCTCGATGGCGCCGCTCTTCAGCCCGAGCGGACTGGTGTACCGGTATGTGCTGGAGAGCCCGGACCGTTCGCCTCAAGAACTGAAGACCATGGAGGACTGGATCATCGAGCGCGAGTACCGCAGCGTCCCCGGCGTGGCGGATGATTCAGGGTTTGGTGGGACGGTAATGCAGTACCAGGTGCTGCTCGATCCGGCGCGTTTGTACAACTACCACTTGCCGGTGGTGCAGGTGATCAGCGCCCTGAGTGCGAACAACGCGAATACCGGCGGCGGATTTTACTCACAAGGCGGCCAGTTTTACTACGTGCGTGGCCTGGGGTTGGTGAAGACCACCGAGGACATTGGCGAAATTGTGGTGGGGAGCGCGAACGGGGTGCCCATCCGAGTGAAGGATATTGGCCACGTGGAGATCGGACACGCGCCGCGTCTGGGTATTTTCGGATTCCAAAAGAACGACGATGCCGTGGAAGGCGTGATTTTGATGCGCCGCGGGGAACAGACCCAGAATGTGCTGGCGGGAGTCGAAAGGAAGACGGAAGAGCTCAACAAGAACATTTTGCCGCCAGACGTGAAGGTGCGGCCGTACTACGACCGGGCCGATCTGGTGCGCGTAACTACGGATACCGTGGAACGCAACCTGTTGCGCGGGATGGCGCTGGTTCTGATTGTGCTGGTTTTCTTCCTGGTGAGCTTTCGTGCCGCAGTAATCACGGCGTTGACCATTCCGTTGGCGCTGCTGTTCGCGTTCATTTTTCTGCACGCGCGAGGAGAAGCGGCGAACCTGCTGTCGATCGGCGCCATCGATTTCGGAATCATCATCGATGGCACCATCGTGATGGTGGAGAACATCTACCGCGAATTGGCGGAGCGCAAGGGACAAAGTTACCGGTTGCAGGACGTGATTCTGGCGGCGGCGAAAGATGTGGACCGCCCGATTTTCTATTCGGTGGCCATCATCATCGCCGGCTACATTCCGATTTACGCGCTGCGAGGGCCGGCGGGACTGCTGTTCCGGCCGATGGCGAACACCATGGCCTTCGCGCTGTTGGGAGCATTGCTGTTCACGCTGACGCTGGTGCCGGTGCTGGTGTCGTACTGGTTCCGGAAAGGCGTCCAGGAGAAAAGGAACCGCGCGTACGAGTGGATCCGGCAGGAGTATAGCCGGGAATTGAAGTGGTGCATGGAGCGGCCGGAGCTGACCCTGGTGCTGGCGGCGCTGATTTTGGGAGCCACGCTGTTGCTGGTGCCGTCGATCGGCGGCGAATTTATGCCGCATCTCGATGAAGGAGCGATCTGGGTGCGTGCGACGATGCCGTACACGATTTCCTTCGAAGAGGCCAGCCGGTTTGCGCCACGGGTGCGCGCGCTGCTTTCCAGCTATCCGCAGGTGACGGTGGTTGGGTCGGAGCTGGGACGACCCGACGACGGGACTGATCCCACGGGATTCTTCAACTGTGAGTTTTACGTGGGGCTGAAGCCCTACAGCGACCGCTCCTGGAAGGACGGAAAGATTCACAGCAAAGCCGAGCTGACGGACGCGATTGAGAAACGGCTGCAGGCGTATCCCGGGGTGATTTTCAACTATACCCAGCCTGCCGAAGACGCTGTGGATGAGGCACTGACGGGGTTGAAGAGCGCGCTGGCGGTGAAGATTTTTGGCCCGGATCTGAACGTGCTCGAGCAGAAGGCGCTGGAAATCAAACGGGTGCTCGGGCAGACCAAGGGATTCACGGAGCTGACCGTGGTGCGCGAGTTGGGCCAGCCGAGTTTGCTCGTCGATGCTGACCGGCAAAAGATTGCGCGGTACGGCATAAATGTGGCGGACGTTGAAGCCGTGGTACAGGCGGGAATCGGCGGGCAAGCCGCGACGCAGGTGATTCAGGGCGAGAAGCTGTTTGACCTGATCGTGAGGATGGAGCCGCAGTTTCGTTCGAATGCCCATGAGATCGGGGATTTGCTCGTTCCGGCGCCGGCCGGGCAGCAGATTCCGTTGTCGGAGCTGGCGACGATCAAGGAGTCCACCGGAGCTTCGTTCATCTATCGCGAAAACAATTCGCGCTACATCGGGATCCAGTTTTCGATCGAGGGGCGCAACCTGGAAGGAATTGTCAGGGCCGGACAGGCAGCGGTCGGGAAGAATGTAAGCCTGCCCGAGGGCTATCGACTGGACTGGGGCGGCGAGTATAGCGAACTGCTTGACGCAAAAGCGCAGTTAATCGTGATTGGACCGTTGGCAGTGATTCTGATTTTTCTGATCCTGTTCGCGCTGTACGGGAATTTCAAGTTTCCGATCGCGGTGGTGTTGAGTGTGATCATGACGGAGCCCGTGGGGGCACTGCTGGCGTTGAAGCTGACCAACACGCCGTTCAGCGCGTCGTCCGTGCTGGGGCTGCTGGTGCTGATGGGGGTTGCGGTGGAAACGGCGGTCATCGACGTTTCCTACATCAACAAGCTACGGCTCGAAGGGCAGGATGTGATGCAGGCGACGTTTGACGGGTCGCTCGTGCGGTTGCGGCCGATTATGATGACGGCGCTCGTGGCCTGCCTCGGATTGCTGCCGGCGGCGATGTCCACGGGAGTGGGATCGGACTCGCAAAAACCGTTTGCCATTGTGATTGTGGCCGGGCTGGTGTCGCGCCTGTTTCTCGGGCGGATTATTAGCCCGATCTTGTACCAGCTGGTGGCCCGCGAAGGCGACGTCCTGCAAGTATAGCTCAGGCGAGCAGTTGGGCGACGGCGCGTTGCGCTTCGAGAATGGAGAAGCGATGGTCCATGGCGCCAGCCAGATCGGTGTTCGCGAAAGCGATGCGCCCGAAGGGAGCTTTGCGGAGAATTTCGCGCGGCGCGGGCAGGCCGTTTGATCCAAAGAAAAATCCGGGTTGCGGGCTGAGGTAGGCGTGGCCCCAGCGATTCAGAATGATTCCGGCGATGTCGCGCTGGGCGTCGAAGCCGGAGCTCGCGAACATGCCCGTGAACAGCTGGCGGATCTGGCGTTCATAATCACGAAAAGATGTGGACAGCAGTTCGCCGCGGCCGCGATGGCCCTGGGCTTCGGTCGAAAAGCCCGGATAGGAGTACAGAACCTTTAGCGCGAGGACGGTGGGGGAATCCGGGCTGATGGTGGGTTCCTCGTTTCCCGTGAGTGCGAGTTTGCGGACTTCCAGGTAATTGCCAAGGCCGCCGCCGAACCACCGGCAACCGGTCATTCCCATTTCGTAGAGAAAGCGCCAGTTGCGCACGGCGACGTTGGCCATCAGGCAAGGCGAACGGTAAAACTGGCGGTACGCCTGGCGATGGGATTCCGGGAGATCGCTGACGATGTGTTTGGTGGTCCAGCTACCGCCGGCCATGACGGCACAGCGCGCTTTGAGGCCATAAAGTTTTCCGCCTTTTTCGTAGACCACCGAGACCGTGGAGGATTTTGCCGGATCACCGTCGTGATGAACGGAGATGACCGTCGAATTGAGGCGAAGTCGGGCAGAGCTGTCCGGTGCGTCGAAAGCGGCGAAATGCGCGGAATTCCGCGAGACCGCTTCGACCGTGTCCGGTCCAGGGATCGCTGAAGGAATCAGCGTTCTGACCATGAGGCGGGCGATGGTGGTGTTGCCGCCAGGAAACATTTGATCCATGGCGCCGGATTCATCGGCAACGGGTTGCAGCAGGGTGTAGGCGTAATCGCAGTAGGCGGACAAGGCGTCGGGGCCGAGCCCGGAGCCGCCACCTTCAACGGGCGAGAGAAAGGTGCGGACGGTTTCCTGACTGAGGCCGTAGCGTTCCATGTAGTGCTGTTCGAGAGTGATGGAATCGAGATAGCGGGAGACGGCGTCGCCTTCGACCCTGGGCGGTTCGAAAGGCTTTGCGGATACGGGTGTGCCGGTGAGCCAGCGCAGCCATTCGATGCGCGTGGCGTCGGGGATGGGCGCGCCTTGCAATTTCTTGCGAACCGGATCCCTGACCCACAGTCCGGGATTTTGGCCGAATTTGGCGCCGAACCAAAAGCCGTATTGGCCGATGTCCAGGCCGACGGCGTCGTAGGGAGTGCGCGAGAGCGGCATGGCGGGTTGCGGGCCCGACCATTCCTGGTACGTGAGCTTCGGGGTTTTCAGCCCGATGGAGTCGTAGAACTGGGCCAGGAACGATTGTGGCTCCTGCAGTTGGTAGAGCGCAGAACCCTGGTGCGCGATGAGACGTTTTCCATCGACAAGAAATTCGTTTTGCTTGGCTTCGCCGCCGAAGATGGGATGATTTTCGAGGACCAGGCACTTCGCGGAGGGGCCGGCCTGGCGTTGGTAGAACAGCGCAGCAGCCAGGCCGCTGATGCCGCCACCGACGATGACGCAGTCGTAGGATTCGCCGGTATCGATGATGTCTTTGGGGAGTGGCCGATCGGCATGGTCGCGAATCCTGTGGCCGGCTTCGAGGACGGACCAGGTGTTGCCGTTGGAGTTGCTGTATTCGCCGATGCCACCGTAACCGGTGAAATCGTCGGAGGCGGCGAGAAGTTCGGCGGGAGTGAGGGGGTGAAGGAGGGCTGCACCGGAAGCGAGAAGCGTGGAGCCGAGGAAGTCGCGGCGGGTGATCGAGGTGTCCATGCCAAGCGAAGAGTCGCTCGGAAGGCTGTCAGGACGGTGCTTTGTCATTTTCGATCGACATTGTAGCGCACTGCCGGGAACGAGGGTGGGCAGGGAGACAGCGCCCGATGTGCATGAGCCGGCGGGAGGCCGGCGCGGGCAAGGCAAAACCGATGTGAGTCCGTTACAATGGCAGTGAATTTTCAGGAGACATACGCGATGAACTACCGGAGGTTTGGGCGGACCGGCTGGCAGGTGAGCGAGATCGGGTACGGCATGTGGGGGCTGGCCGGTTGGAGCGGCTCGGACGATAGGGAGACCCTGGCATCGCTCGACCGGGCGATTGAACTGGGCTGTAATTTTTTCGATACCGCGTGGGCCTATGGGGACGGGAAAAGCGAGCAAATCCTGGCGCAAATACTGAAAAAGCACAAAAGCCAGGCGGGCGTCGGGGGGCCCGACAGGCATTTGTATGTAGCGACGAAGATTCCGCCAAAGAACCGGCGTTGGCCGAGCCGTAGGGAGTTCACGTTGGACGATTGCTATCCGCCGGAATACATCGAAGAGTACGTGGAGAGGAGCCTGAAGAATCTGGGTGTGGAAACGATCGATGTGATGCAGTTTCACACCTGGGAAGACCGTTGGCTGAACGACGAACGGCTGCCGCGGGCGATCGAAAACATGAAGACGAGCGGGAAGGTGCGCGCGGTGGGGCCGAGCATCAACCGCTGGGAAGCGTGGAACGGGATACGCGCGGTGTGCGAGGGCTACGCCGACGCGGTGCAGGTGATTTACAACATTTTCGATCAGAGTCCCGAGGATGCGCTTTTTCCGCTTTGCCGGATGAAAGAGACGGCGGTGATTGCGCGCGTGCCGTTCGACGAGGGAACGCTGACGGGAACGTTGACGCCGGATTCGAAATGGCCGGCGGGGGATTGGCGGAATACCTATTTTGTGCCGGAAAATCTGAAGTCGAGCCTCGCGCATGCGGAGGCGCTGCGGCCGTTGATACCGGAGGGACAAACGATGCCGGAAGTGGCGCTGCGATTTATTTTGAACAATGCGGACGTGAGCACAACGATACCCGGGATGCGGAAGTGGAAGAATGTGGAGGCCAATTGCGCGGCGAGTGCGGCAGGTCCGCTGCCCGGCGAATTGCACAAGAAGCTGCTGGGGCACCGCTGGGACCGGAATCCGACGTCATGGTCGCAGTGAGAAGAGTCGAAAGTTTTCAGCAAAAGAATCGGCTCGTCGGATCTCGCCGGCCCCGCGCTCAGGATGACAACCGTGCGGCCGTCCACGGGAACCTGGAGCGAAATGCGAACTAACGGCTTTACTGCGGAAGATCGATGAGCCAGTCGATTAAGGTGCAGATTTTTGGGCAGACATTTTCGATCCAGGGGGATCTGGAGGAAGCCTACGTGCAGAAGTTGGCGGCGTACGTGAACCAGAAGATGAACGCGATTTCGGAGATGGCGCCAACGGTCGACGGGCAAAGGTTGGCGGTCATGGCAGCGCTGGCGATCGCGGACGAGTTGCACAGTTTGCAGCAGCAACACGGGGAGCGGGAGGAGATTTTGAAAGAACAGGCGGAGCGTTGCTTGAATCTGGTGGAACGGGCGTTGACGAAGAAGGAGTGACGAGCCTCGACTCACCGCATAGCGGTTTAACTGAGCACCCACGCGCGTACCGCAACCACGCCGAGCGCTGCGCCACCCGTACGAACCAGGGAATCTTCAGCATGAGCGACAGAAAACGAACCGTGGTCATCACCGGAGCTGCGCAGGGAATCGGGCGGCGGACGGCGGAAGTTTTTGCGGAGCGGGGATATCGCGTGGCATTGGTTGATTTGCGTCGCCCGGACGAGACGCTGGTCTACGTCGAGTCGCGCGGGGTGGAGGCGCTGGGGCACGCCGCGGATCTGACCGACGAAGCTGCGGTGGAGCGATTTGCGCGCGAGGTTCACGAGCGCTTTTCCGTGGTGGACGCCCTGGTGAACAATGCGGGCATCAGCCTTATTGCCCCCGCGGAGGCGATTTCCACCGAAGAGTATCGGCGCGTGCTGGAGGTCAACCTGGTGGCGCCCTTTGTCCTGGCAAAGGCCTTCGGCGAGAAGATGCTGGAGCAGCGGCGCGGTTCGATTATCAACGTGGCTTCTGTGGCGGGACTGCTGGGGATCGCGGATCGCGCGGCGTACAATGCGTCGAAGCACGGACTAATCGGACTGACACGCACCCTGGCCGCGGAGTGGGGAGGACGGGGGGTTCGCGTGAACGCGGTTTGCCCCGGGTGGGTCAAGACCGAAATGGATGTCGCCGACCAGGCGCAAGGCAGCTATACCGACGCCGATATCCTGGGGCGCGTGCCGATGGGACGTTTTGCGACGCCCGAGGACGTTGCGCGTGCCATCGCGTTCCTGGCGGAAGACCGGGAGAGCGGGTTCATCAATGGGCACGCGTTGACGATCGATGGCGGCTGGACCGCCGACGGAAGCTGGGAATCACTGCGTCTGCGCCACAGATAAGAAGCGGCGGCGAAGCGTTCATTGGGCGCGGTGAATGGCGCCGAGCGATTTTTCCAGCGCCGGAACGATGCGGTCGTAAAACGACTTTATTTGTGGTTCCGTGAGGGTGCTTTCGCGGCTCTGGAAGGTGACGCGAACCAGCAGCGAGTATTTCCCGGCCGGGACATTCTTGCCCCGGAAGACATCGGCGGCCTCGATCGAAGTGATCTCCGGAATGCCAAGAGACTCGATGGTTTTCTGAACCTGGTCGAAGCTCACGCCGTCCGCGAGAAACAGCGAGAAATCGCGCTCGACGTCGGGGTAACGCGGCAAAGGCTGGTAGCGGCGATTGTTTTTCACGCCGTAGTACATGCAATACAGAGGACCGAGGGCGATCTCGGCAAGAAAAGCGTCCTGGCGGAATTTGAGCTTGTCGGCGACACGTTTGGCGAGCTGGCCGGCAGCCCCGAGGGGCGGATTTCCTTCCTGGCCCAGAAAAACTGCCCCGCGCCGCGCGGCCAGGAGCCAGTCCGGGCCGTCATTTTCCCAGCGAAAACCGCCGGACAAAGCGCCAAGGGAGTCGAGATCACCCTTGAGGTCGCCGAAATCGTATTCGCGCGGAGAATCGTACAGGCCTTGCGGGCGGGCGACGCCGGTCGCGCCGAGGGTGAGGACCCGCGTTTCTACCGGCTTGCCGTTGACCAGACGGTAGTGCGGAGCAATTTCGAAAAGACGGACATTGCGCTGGCCGTGATTGAGGTTCCACTCGACGGCAGCCGCCATGGTGACGGCGCCGGTGGATTTCAAAACGTTGGCTTCTTCGCTGAGCGGATTCGAGAGCTTTGCGGGAACGGTGTCGTGCGCGCGGAAGAGATCGTTGCGCTCCTCGGAAACGTGGGGAATGGTGAGGATTTCGTGGTAGCCAAGACCGATGAGCCGCTCGCGGAGGCGCGTTTCGGCTTCCTGGTGAGGCAGGCGAGCGGCGCCGTCGCGGGCCGCGGGCAAGCGCGGCGGGAACTTATCGAGGCCGTAGACGCGGGCGACTTCCTCGATGAGATCGATTTCGCGCTCGACTTCCGCGCGCCAGGAAGGTTGCGTGCATTCCCAAGCGGCGAGGAGCGAGTCGGCGGAACCGCGCGTTGGATCCACACGAATGGGCGCGAAGCCCAGAGCCGAGAGGATGGCTTCGACGTCCTTGTCGGGAACATCGGCACCCATGATGCGAAGGAATTCCGCGCGGGTCAGTGTGATTTTCTTCCTGGCGCGTTTGGCGGGGTAGACGTCGGCAACGCCGGAAAGCAGCTCACCACCGGCAAGCTGCAGGATCAGCTCCGCAGCACGGCGCGAGGCCAGCTCCGCCATTTCGGGGTCGGCGCCACGGCCGAAACGGGTGCTGGCTTCGGTATGCAGCTTCAAGAAACGCGCGGCACGGCGGACCGCGACCGGATCGAACCAGGCGCACTCGATCAGTACATTTTTCGTGGCAAAGGAAATCTCCGTTTCGGCGCCGCCCATGATGCCGCCGATTCCGATAGCCCGAGAGCCATCGCCATCGGAGATCATGCAGGTGTTGGCATCGAGGGTGCGCTCGATTTCATCGAGGGTGCGGATTTTTTCCCCGGAGCGCGCGCGGCGGACGATGAGGCTGTGATTGCGGACCAGATCGTAATCGAACGTATGCAGTGGATGGCCGGTTTCGAGCATCACGTAGTTGGAAATGTCGACCACGTTGTTGATGCTGGCGACCCCGGCGATGTCGAGGCGGTCGCGCAGCCATTGCGGCGAAGGTTGAATTTTCACACCGCGAACCACCCGCGCGGTGAAGCGGCCACACAGTTCGGGGCATTCGATTTTGACGGTGAGCGCGTCACTCGATCTGGCGGAAGCGCTTTCCCTAGGCCTGGGCGCGACGGTCTTTAGGGGTACTCGGTAGATCGCGCTGATTTCGCGGCCGATGCCGAGCATGCCGAGACAGTCCGGCCGGTTCGAGGTGATTTCCGCGTCGATGACCGCGCCGTGGGAATAATTTTCGATGCCGGCGATGTTGGTGCCGGAAAGTG
>Ga0306921_10003610_pt1 | contig 15695 bp, 3 predicted proteins | sample sta12Cox44000080_FD_203760 | JGI IMG/M metagenome (GOLD analysis project Ga0306921, IMG submission 203760) | Lab enrichment of tropical soil microbial communities from Luquillo Experimental Forest, Puerto Rico - statoxic.12C.oxic.44.000.080 (v2)... | ecosystem: Environmental > Terrestrial > Soil...
TGGTACACCTTCGAGATAAGGCCGGGGATGAACGCGAGCCGGTACTGCGCGCCCAGCAGCCCCAGCGACCCCAGCTGTCCCAAGGGAAGAAGCGCGTTGGCGTCGGCGGCGGCCGCGCCCATGTCGTCCGGCCGGTAGAGGACCCGGGTCCGCTCGATCAGCCGTCGATAGGGCTGTCCTGCATTCAGCCCGGAGGGGCTGCGGTCCTCGAAAGCGACGTCGTGCGCGCCGTCGCTCGCCGCCTGCACGCCACCCTGCAGCTCTTCGAACCGGAACAGGTTGGTGATCCCGGGCTGGTTCGCCGACGGCTGCAGCGGCAGCAGCTCGTACCGGCTGGTCTGTGCGGGCGAGGGCACGCGGTAGCTGTCGTCGGCGATGACCGGAAGGGTGTAGGAGCTCTCCAGGTAGGTGCACTGCAGAGCGGACTGCTTCTCCTGGTCCGCCGGCGTGAGCGCCGGATCGAGGTATCTGCGGCCGTAGCCGATCGCCATCGATTCCAGCACGTTCCCGAACGGGTCGCTCGCCAGCGTGACCGCGTGCAGGACCCTGGGATCGGCGGCGGTCTTTGCGCCAGGCGGAGGCGGGCCGCCGTCCGCCAGCACGCCGCCCACGACCTGGTACAGCTTGCGCTCGTAGTGGTAGTCGATGCTCTCGCGCGGATGGACGAAGAACGCTCCGAACCGGTTGGGGCCTCTCGGCTGCAGCACTTCGATGGTGAAGTTGCTCTCCGCGACGCTGTAGGGGCGATCGGAGTCGTCCGAACTGTCGACGGCGTAGATCTCCTGGCGCAGCATCGAGCCGCGCAGCGCCCGGCATGCCTCGCGCATCTCCTCGCCGGAAAGGTCCCACGCAATGCGGGAGCCGTCGGGGAGCAGGACGGTCGTGGGAAGCACGGTGTCGTCGAGGAGCATCGCCTCGAGCTGGGCCTGCGTCAGGCCTGCGATCACGTCGCTGGAGTCGCCCTCCGAGTAGTACTCCTGCACGAGGTGTCTCGAGATCCGCGATCCACCAAAGAAGGCGCCGGTGTGGAACCAGGTCTTGGTCAGCGTGGGCGGCACATTGGAGGCCGGCTCCATGGCCTGCGGGAAGTTGTCGGAGCTCGCGAGCGTCGCCAGCTCTTCGGTATCCCATTGGTCGACCCTACCGAATCCGCGGAATTCCCGCTCCACGCCGTCGTAATAGCCGTGATGGTAGGCGTAGCGGGTGACGAAGCGGTTGCGGCTCACGTAGTCATAGGTCTCCACCCTTTCGACCACGTGGACGGGAAAGGGAACGCGCGTGAGCCAGGGCGTTCCGGCCAGCTTGTCGGCGACATAGAATTTCGTGGACGGCGCATATTGGACGACCGTCTCGGCCCCCAGGTTGTTGGCCGTACGAACGAGCAGGTGCGGTTTGTGCCCGCCCATCAGATCGATGTAGCGCATCGGCCGGCGCGCGCTCCCCGCCAGCGGGGATGACCAGACCAGGCAAGCGGTGCCGTTGCCGAGCAGATCGATCACCGTGACCGAAGCGGCGCTGTCGAAGTCGGGGAAGTGGCTGAGGGTGCGCACGGCGCCCAGCGCGTTGCCGGACTGGTTGAAGTACAGGCGGACTTCGTCGCCGGCGAAGTAGATGATGTCGGCGGTCCCGGAGCCGTCGATGTCGGCCAGCTGGATGCGACGCCCGTCGAACAGGTTCGGCCTGTCGAACCGCGGCGACTGGTCCATGGTGACCTTGTGACCGAAGCGGCCATAGCCTAGGTTCGGCCAGTAGCACACTTCGCCGAGCCGGATGCGCACCAGGTCGGTGAGGCCGTCGCCCGACATGTCCGCCAGGAAGATGGACTCCGAGCCGTCGGAGAAGACGAGCCGCGGTCCCTTCTCCTCGTCGAACGACTGCAGCACGCGCCGGGCCGAGCCGAAACCTGCGGAGGAGAGCGACGCGTGCCACCGGAACGCGTCCTCCTCGCTGACGAGCAGATCGGGAAGCCCGTCCCCGGTGAGATCGATGAACTTCAGATCCGGGCTCTGCCAATCCAGCACTGGCAACGACCGGAAGGCCTGGAAGGGCTCCCAGCCGCCGTGCTCGGTGCGCTCGAAGAAGCCGGGAGTGGGGCTGTCGAGCTCGACGAGATCGAGCCGGCCGTTTCCGGAGAGAGACATCAACTGCTGCCGTCCGCTGGCCAACGAGGCCAGGGACGGCTGGCGCGCGACCTGCTCCACCGGGCCGAACCACGGCAGCGTCAGCAGCTCGTCGCCCACCGCCTGCTGGTTTGCGGGGCTCAGGTTCGGCTTGTAGAACCAGCCTCCGCCCTGCTCGGTCAGGATTCCCGCGAGGCCCTCGCCGTCCAGATCGAGCCAGCGGTAGAGCTGGCTGTCGATCCCGGAGGGAAGATTCTTCAGGCTCTCCGGATCCACGTCGCGGACCGTCTCGTCGATCTCGGCCTGCGTGTACTCGAATTGCAGCGACGGATAGGACTGCGAGAAATATCCGCCCGCGGGGTTGCGCGCGTACCCGGTCTGCGTGATCGACAGCACATAGGAATAGAAGGGCTCCGAGGTCCCCGGCAAAGATGCCGCATGACTGAGGTCGGTGGAGCGCACGAGGCAGTCGGCGCCCACGGCCGGCTGGCCCGGGAAGCTGTGGAACATCAAGACCCGCCGGCACAGGCGGTAGATGCGGACCTCGAACCTCGAGCGGTAGCTGGAGAACGGATCGGCCCGGCAGATCCACGGCTGGGCGGTGTCGTCCGGTATCGGCGCGAGCAGATCGTGCTCGCCGTAATCGAAGACGAGATCGAAACACCAGTCGGTCGGGAGCGCGGCGGGCCCGGCGGCGGTCAGGTCTGGAAGGTAGGGAGTGCGGTTCCCGTAGCGGACGTGCTTGAGGTAGCGCTGCGCGGAGCGCGTGCGGTTACGTTCGTTGGCCTGGGAAAGATCGACACCCGCGGAGTCCTCCGGCTTGTAGGCGTAGCTGATGACATTGCCTTTGTTGTCGTAGGTCTCGCAGATCAGCCAGCTGAAGACACGACTGGGGTCGGCCGGATCGGCGATGCGGCTCTCCGCCGTCTTGCCGTACCAGGTGGTGATGTTGTCCTTCGAGATCGATCGCCAGAACGTATCCTGCGGATCGGACAAATTGATCCAGCGCTCGATCCTGGCGAACAGTCCCTCCACGCGGGGGCGGTAGCGATGTATGGCGTACTGCCTGCCGTAGACCGTGCGCGGTGGCGTGACGTCGCGCGTCCACTGACCCTTGGCGTTCACCAGGGCGGGGATGAGATCTTCCTCGCCCGATATTATGAAGATGTCGGACTCTTTGAAGTCCCGATACTCCGGTAATCCCTTGTCGGTCTTCCGGGTGACTGCCGGAAGATTGAGCGACCAGCCGAAGCCGAAAGCGCCGTTGCCGGCACCCGAGTCGTACGACAATGAGAGCTGCGGGCTGAAGCCGGATCGGCCGGAGCTGACGTAGATCGGCACGGATAAGGACCCCGTGCCCACCACGGGATTGGCCGCGAACTTCTCCCCCAGCCCGCGGATCGCGCCGCCGCCCTTGGGCAGCGTCAGCTGCGGCGGTTGGATGCGAAAGGACGTGTCCGCGGCTTGGGCGGGGCCGGTTCCGGTTCGAGTTTGCTCAGCCACGGCGCCTCCGATGGCAATTGTTGAGGCAAGACTCAGGGGGACACGACTTCATCGCTCGGGCCCAGCGGCGCGGCCGCTCGCCGGAGGCAGGACTGCGCCGACCGGTGGCTACTGCGACCACGTCAGTGCGATCCAGAGATCCTTCATCTGGTTGTGGTCGAAGTAGAGCGTGAGCGGCGGATGGGCGGGGTCGGTCACCGCCGCCGGCAGCGGGATCTTGGCGAGCGATCCGGCGAGTATGGCGCCGAATTGCGGGTTCAGGACCAGGGTGTCCTTGTTGCCGGTTCCGTCGGCCTTGGCGGTGATCGCGATGGACGTCGCGGAATCGCCCGCCGGCAATTCCGCGAAGAGCTCGACCGCCTTGAGCGTGATGGGCTTGGGCGCGCTGCCCGGCGCGCCCTGGGTCCAATACGGGTAGAGCTCCTCGACCAGATCGAGCTGCAGCTCCGCGGTCGGCGTGCCGGCGGCGATGGTGACGCTCTTGAACTTGGCCCATTGCGCCGCGAAATCGTGCCGGACCGAGAACAGGCTGGTCGAACCCACCGTCTGGCCGCCCTTGATCAGGGCCTGGAGATTGGCCACCGCCGTCGACTTCAATTGCTTGCCGCCCTCGCGGGCGGTGTAGCGCAAGTGCAGCACCACGTCGGTGATGGTGTTGTAGTCGAACTGCCGGAAGGCGGCGGGCAGTCTCAGGTGCCAGTCGCTGATCACCCCGGATCCCTCGAACGGCAGGTAGCGCTCGTCGCGGAGGTTGGTCTCGAACAGGCCGCTGTCGGACTGAGCCGAGCTGGTCACGATCGAGGCGACGGTGCCGTAATAGTCGTTGAAGCGGGGGTCGTCGGAGCCCTGCCGGGCGTACTTTCCATTCTGCAGACCGGTGCTGGTCCGCACCGAGCTCTTCTGAAGCGTGAGCGTGCAGTTGACGCTGGCATACCGGCCCGCCACGCATGGAATGGTGACCGCCACGGCCTTGAGCCGCCGGAAGTAGTGGCCGGGCGCGTCGAGGTCGAAGGTCTCCTCGGGCAGGGTGAAGAAGCACGTCCCAGTCGCGCGGAGCTGAAGCAGCGCCATCGGCGCGACCTGAAGCAGGCTGACATGCTTGGTGAGCTCGTACTCGCGCTGGTTCAGGTTCTGGTAGGCAGTCTCCATGTTCCTGAGGTCGAACACCAGCCTCTCCCCGGCCAGGAGGCCTTCGGGGCCGTCTAGATAGTCGAAGTTGATGTAGCTTAGCGAAGGGTCGCCGAGCTCGTTCTGAAGCGCACGTTCGGCCTTGCGAGCCTGGTCGAAGGCGAGCTGGAAGGCGTTGGAATAGAGAGCCTTCAGCTCGCGGCGCATGTAGGCGTAGAAACCGATGGTGGTTTCCTTGGGCTGGAAAGAGCCGCCGATATCATTGCCTTGCAGGAAATCCACGATCTGCTGCGAATTCGCGATCTGCGTCTGGTAGTTGTTGTATTCCGTCTGGGCGATGGCTTCGCGGAGCTGCGCACCGCGGATCTGCTTCTGAACCTGGTTGATGTCGGAAACCGCTGAGTTGCTCTGGAAAACCCAGTCGAGCTGCCGGCGGGAGTAGGCTCCAATCTTGGCAGCCTTGTTGGCCTCGAAGGTGCTGCCGTCGGCATCTGCGCGGTCTGACCGGGCGCTCCCCTGGGGAAACTTGGCTGCATACGTGCCGCCCAAAGTCGTGCTCAGGCCAATGTTCATCCACGGGTTAACATTTATTCCGAAATCTGGGATCTTTCCCAGGTCAGATGCCGTACCTTCCGAATCAGCGGCAGATTTCTGCTTGTCGCGGGCATCCTGCAGCTTGCTGAGCTCGGTGACCTCATTATTGCTCAGCGTCACAACGGCGCCGTCCGTCACCTGGGTCGGGTTCTTGGCGATGTCCGGCGCAATATCAGCAAGCCCTACCTGCGGCTCGCGGCCCGTATCGGCCTGGCTGAAGCTGAGGTTCTGAAGGCTGCCGGTGTCCAGGGCATCGAGCGCCGGGATGCTGTTCATAATGTCGTTGTCGCTCCGGCCAAGCAGCTTCTGATAATAGGAGTAGCGCTGAACGGCGGTCGCCAGTGTCAGCTGGAGCGCCTGGGTCGCTTTGTGCGCCTCCTGCCACTGTGCGTACTTCACCGAGTTGGCCAGCTGAATAACGGCCTTCTCCTGCTGCGCGCGCAGCAGCGCCAGGCTCTCATTGTCCTGCTTCTCGATGGCAGCCTGGAGGCCGGAGCTGATCGATGACACCATCTGGGCTAGCTCGACAGCGCGCGCGATGAGCACGGGAAAGCGCACCAGCGGCAAGGGCTGATTGAGGCCGCTGACCACGGCGCTGACGTCGAGTCCGGATGCGGCGGCGCGGACCAGCAGGGCAGGGTCGATCGGCGGCTCATATAGCGGCAGTTGCTGGAACACGCCCTGGATGTTGAGGCTGTTGTGGATCTTGAAGAGCCGGTCGGCGACCGTATCCCAGTAAGCCAGAAACTGATCGTTTCGCGGAATGCAGAAATAGAGTGTCTGCCCGATGCTTGTCAGGATTTGCATACCGTTCGCCGCGGTCCCCGTCCCCGTCGCGGGAGCGATGTCGAACGGCATATCGACTTCCATGTCAGCCAGCGTGTTGCCGAACTCGTCGAGCTTTCCCCGGAGCTGATTGTAGGTGAGCTTCTTAACCGTGCCTTTCGGCGGCACCGGCTGCGGCTTTGGCCCAAGTATGTTCGCAGCGATGATGTAGAGTTGCGTCGCCTCGTTGATGGTTTCTATCGTGTACTGTCGGAACAGCGAATCGCCCCAGGCAATCAGGTTGTCGAGATAGGCCATCACCGTCTTGAGCATGTATGCCGTCGGCCGGTACTGCGCGACCGCCCAGGGCTGGAACGGGTTCTGCATCCAGTTGTTGATGCTGGCGACGGTCTGCTGGCGGAGCTCCGGATCCTGATTGGTCGAGAGGTTCACCAGGATGTCCTCGATCATCCTGACATCGGTGTACTGGAACGGCTGGACCTTCCAGAACCGCTCCGGCGTCGGGCCGGGGCTGTTGTCGAAGGGGTTGAAGATGTAGTGGAACCAGTTCTGAGCGTCCTGATACTTTCCATTCTGGCTGAGATGGATGGCGACCATCAGCGGAACCTGGAAGAACATCTCCCAGTTGTATTTTGAGTAGGCTCCGCCGACGCTGAAATCGAGATTCTTTACGGGATACGGGGTATTTACCCACGGCGACGGGTTGTAATGGCCCCCATCGAAAATGACCTCGTAGAAGAACGGCTGGGGAATGCCTGAGCGGATACCAATCCCCGTCCCGTTGGGCAGTATCGCCTGGCTGCCGTCATAGGTGAGCACTGCGGTCGCGCCGTTCGGCAGCGTCACCGCGGTAAAGTCCGGAACGATGATGTCTGTCGCTGGGATTTGAACCCCGCTGGAGGACGACACAGGGATGTTTCCGGGCAGGCTCAGCGGCGTCGCAGCCGCCAGGACGGAACCCGACCCGTCGGTATGGGCCACGGCCGTGCCGGCAGGAACCGTGACCGCGGTCCCGTCCGGCAGCGTCAAGGGCGTACCCGCGGTGAGCGAGACCGTGCTGCCGTCGGCCAGGCGCGTAGCGCTGGTCGTGGACAAGAGCGTGGCGCGCGTGCTGCCGGGCTTGACAGTGAGTGGCTGTGGCGTCCGCCCCTGCGGCTGCGGCATGTAGAGGGTATCTGAATCCTCAAACTCGGACAGCCCGCCTTCCGTCAGCCGCCCCATCAGCGAGGTCTGCATCCCGGGGACCCCCGCGCGGTTGGACGACACATAGGGATGGAAGTGCGGTTGGAACTCGTAGCCGACGCTTCTGTCGACGACGAGTACCGGCCAGGGCACCCAACCAAGGTCCGAGGTTTGCAGCTGATAAGCGCGCAGGTTCGCGTCAATCGCGCTGTGGAAACTCAGTTGCTTGTTCATGACGCGCCTCCCCTCAGAAAGCTTAGAGATGGCAGGCCAGGGTTTCCCGGGCTGTGCCGCGCCAGCGCGGCGAGCTCCGAAGGGCCGACGCCGCGAGCGCCCACTACCGTGAGTCTCTGCCCCGGCATCGAGGCAAGCGCGGGGATTGCCGGAGGGCCTGCGGGCCCGGCAGCGCCGTTCGCGCGCGCCTCAAGAAAGCTGCTTCCGAGGTCGGTCGCGGCCGGCGCACATTGATGCCGCCCGTTCGGTTCACCAGCACCCCGCTATAGTCCAGCACCGTTGCCGCATGCGTCACCCAGTCGGTCCTGTCCTGAAGCTCTTGCAGGGAATAGACAGGATCCGGCACCGGCACCGGACCTGCAACGGCAACGGGAACCTGCGGGATCACCGGGATAGTGGCGACCGCCTGCGGCAAGCCGATTGCGACCGATATTGGAACAGCCCACCATTCCCATTCCAGCAGCAGCGTTTCGGTGAGCGACGGCTGCACGAAAAAGGTGAGCTCGTTGTCGGTCGCGGGATGTGCTGTATCCTTGTAGAAGAAGGGCGCAATAAGGCTGCCCGCCTCCGTGTAGTTCGGCTCATTGGCTGGATTGAGGAAAGGCGATGGCACGATGGGATTGGCGCACGGCACAATCGCATAGTTGTTGGCCGTGTTCAGGATGGATTCGGTTTTCGAGCTGGTCGTGCCGTCGCTCGCGAAATCCCCGGTGAACGTCGCCGAAAGGCTGCCCGATCCCGTAAGCATCGTCGCGTCCACGCCGGTCGCGTTGTAGGGATTGGGTGGCGCGAAATCCAGAAATGCCGGCGTAAGCTGCGGATGGCAGTTCCGGCCGGTCACGCGGAACGCATAATTGGGCATAGGTTCCGGGCTGACCACCCCACCAAACCATTGTCCAAACAGCCACAGTATCCAGGTGCCTATATACTCCGGGTCGGCAATGATGTTCTGCGGGAAGTCCAGATGGACATCCAGAGCGCCTTCGCTGCCGTTGGCCGCCGTTTCCTTGGATACCCGGATACGCACCGTAGCAGCGTCGAAACCGTCCTTCACCGCAATCGGGGGTGAGCCGGAGAGCTCCGAAGATACTGGGGTGCTCCATTTTCCATGGAGATACTCCGAACGGTGCAACTGCAACTGCTGGCGCGCTTGGGCCTGCGAGTTGATGCCGACCTGCGTCATCTGGTCGAAGCTGATGGCCGATACCTGGTTTGCGTTCACACCGGCAGACAGGGACGTTGACGTTGACACCGGCTGGCCGACGAAGGTCACCCAGAGGACATGGAGCCGGCCGCGCCAGACCGCGAGCGTGACGTGATCCCCCTCAATAGCGGGCGTGACCGGGGTCCAGGCGGACCACACGTCCGCGAAGTAGGTGCGGACGTAGTATTTGCGGGGGGTGCCGTGCGTGCGCGCGAGCACGTAAAGCGTGCTCAGGCCGGGATTGACCGTGTTCTGGTCGAGATAGGTCGCGATGATGTCGAGGCGCGCGTAGGCATCTAGGCCTTTGAGATAGCCTAGCATCGCGTCCTCTACCGTGTCGGCGTTGATGTCGCCTTGGAGGAGCGTGCCCGCGACCGTCTGGAACAGGTCCGTCTGGTCGAGGCGCAGCTCCGGGATCATCCAGTTTTCGGGGTACAGGAAGATTTCGCGGTTTGCCTGCCAGACCCGGTAGCGTTTCATCCATGCCCACCAGTCGGCATCGATGGCGCTCGGGGAGACGTTGAGCTCAGGCCTATTGTTGTCGTTCTCCATGTTAAGCAGGCAGCGCTGCGCGAAAGTCTGCAGAGATGACATGGCAAGCCGCAAGCGCGACGTCTGCACCACCGGCTCCATCCCCGGATCGACCAGGAAGTACTCGAATAATTGTTCCTCGTTCTCGAGGCCAAGCTCCTGCACGAGATAAGCGACGAGCGCGTCGCGCTTACGTCTGCGGATGGGATCGAATACCGATTTGGCGATCGGCAGCCACGCATCGTTGGAGTACTGCGACTTGACGGCGTTCTTGAAGTTCGCAGCGATCACGTCCGGGGCAGCCGAGCCCGCCGGCGGCGCGAGCGAGGCAATCACCGTCGAGGCGGTGAGTGAATCCGCGGGTATGCCAACTATCTGCACGAGCTGGAGCGCCTGCCAGATCCGCCTTATGCCTTTGTTGTCGCCGAAATCGCCTGTCGCGGTGACCTGCCTTGTCGCCCCCGCAACCGCCTCCTGGATGAGGCCGAAATACTTCGCGATAGCCCGGACCGTGGCGGGGTCGCGTCGGGTTAGGTTAGCGAAAGCGGTCCATGGCGTCGTGAGCACGGTGTCGGCCGCTTGGGAATTGACCGGCTCCGTGAAAGCCTGGCCGACATTCTGGAACACATCGATAAGGCCGTCCGTGCTGCCCGCCGGCCCCTTGCGTAGGTCGGCGTAGTCGGCAAGCGCAATGAACTCAGTGAACAGCGCGACCGCTTTGCCGGGCGTGTCATCCGCCTGCTGGGTCGGCAATGCGCTCAGCTTGAAATTGCTTAACAGCGAGGCGTTCGCCACCACATAGCTCAGCTCGCGTTCGGTCAGCCCCGTCACGCCGAGGATTTGCAACGCCTTGCCAAGCAGGATTTTCACCCGAGTAAAAGCTGCAATGGCGTGAGCCGGGTAGATTACGAGCTGGCTGAGCGGGCCTTTGGGCAGGGTTTCCCCCTGCACCAACAGGCTCGCCCCGTTGGCTCCTAGGTTATGGAACTCGAGTGTGAACTGGTAAAGCACGCCTCCCTTGAGCTCGACAAACTGACTGACCTCGTCGTGATCCTTAGCAGCTTTCGCGCCGAGGGGGATGACCGGGTTGGCGATCAGTGCGGCGGGATCGGGGGAAACGAGCTCAAGCAGGGCGGCGGCCCCAGTATTACCCAGTTCGGCAAAGAACCGGTAAGGGCCGTCGGTGGCGACCTGGAGATATCCTCGGAATCGGGCGCTCTGCGTACCCGGCTTGCCGTTGGAGGGATCGGCGGTGTCAGCCGTGGCAGCGGTACCGCTCGCCTGCGCCGCGCCGGTCGCGTCAACAGAGGTGAAGTAGGCCGCGCCGACCCCCGGCTGCGCCAGCCCAAGGAAAGTTGCCATCAGAGACTTGCCCGGGTTGGTCGGGTCGCTCAGCAAGGCTGCATCCGTCATCAGCGCGCCGGTCAGCGACGGATCCGTGCCGAGGCTGTTAGCCATGGTCTGCACGACAAGGTCGCGGGAGAGTTTGCGCGCCAGCAGCGGCAGGAAGGTGGCGAGCAGCACCCCCTTCACTCCCTTCTGCTGCCGCGGCATTTCAAGGCCGACGAGCGGGATGGCGTAGGTGTCGAGATCTGCGGCGGATACGGTTAGCAGGCCGGCGGCCAAGCTCTGGAACATGCTCACCGCCTGCGTCCGCACGCCCGCCAGCAGGGAAGGGAGTGTCGCGGATCCGGGCAGGAGTGCCGCGAGCTGCGTCTCCATGGAAGCCGTGAGTACGCCCTGGCAGGCCAGGGTTTCAGTCTGCGTGGCCGCGTCATAGCTGAACTGGAGCCCGGGGACGGCCGCCGTGATGGTGCCGTTCTGCAGCGCGGCGGCCAGGGCCGCATTGAATCCCGCGACGTCTACCTGGTTCGCCGCGGCGACCCCCGTCTGAGCCGCGACAAAGGTCTGCACGCCGGCCGCCATCGCGAGCAGGCTGCCTGCCATCCGGCTGTATGCGGGGATGGACTGCTGCTGGATGTCGTCCAGCAGCCCGCTCAGGACCGGCGCGAGCCCGGCGGGCAGCGGCGCAGCCTCAAGCAGAGCTTTTTTCGCGTCGGTCAGGACACCGCGGTATCCCAGCCATTGCAGCTGGTCGGCCTGGTCGTATGTCACGTTGACCGCGGGATCGGCCTGCGTCAGGGCAGCGGCGGGAAGCCCACTGGGCGTCCCGGTCTTGACCGCCTCGTACTCAGCAAGGCTTGCCCAAGCCCCAAGGAGATTCGCGATGCTGTTGCCGAGTGCAGTCCGGGCATTGGCTTGCAGGGCATCGAGCAGCGAGTTGAACAGGCCCGCGGTCGGCGAGGCAGGCGCGATGTTCTCAAGCTCGGCCTTCTTCCAGTCCGTCAGGAAGCCTTGGAAAGACACGCTCTGCGTCTGCGTTGTCGGGTCATAGCTGAAGTTGAGCAGCGGCTCCTGCGCGAAAGGCGCCGGATTAATCGGCGTGATAACCCCGCGCTGCGATGCGGTGTAGGTCTGGGCGTTGGTTAGTTGCGTGAACAGCGCCTTGAGCACCGGCTCGGGGAGAAGCTTCGAAAGCCCCTGGTCAATGCGGCTGTCGGGCAGGAGCGCCATATCGGGGGGCACAGCATTTTGGGCGGCGATCTGGCGTAGCCCGTTGGCAACCGCCTGCGCCAGGGCGAGCAGGGCGTTCTGGTCGAGGCGGTACTTGCCGACGGGGTCGAACTGTTGCCGAAGCAGGTACTGGAGGTCCTCGACGGTGAAGCCGCTTGCCTGCACGACCTGTACGTCCGAGACGAACTGCAGAGTCTGAGTGAAGAGCACGTCGTCCGCCAGAACCGCAACGGGCGCCCCGGAGACCGGACGGAACGGGTTCAGTCCGGACAAGGTCTTTAGCGCGATCAGATCCTTGGCGCCTATCTGCAGGCACTTGGCTAACATCGCGTAGGCGTAGCAGACCGACAGGTTGGTGAGCGTGAAGCTCGGGACCGCTACGTTCTGCCCGTTCTGTACCGCCGTTACGGTGGTGACGGCCGCCCCGGCGTCGGTAAGAATGGCAGCGACTTCGTCAGCGGTGAGGCCAAACGCACCCTGGATCGCAGCGAGATGAGCCGCGAGTGTTCGCTGCTCGGTGGTGAGGTCCGATGCCGGGACGGGAAACAAGCCCCTCGGATCGTCGAAGGCCCAGTCGCTGTTCAGCACACCCGGTGTCAGGAACAGCTGCGCATACATCGGGTTGTCGCCGTTCACCGGCAGGCTGCCCCAGAGCGGCAGCAGTCCCACGCGGCCCAGGGCGGGCTGGAGCTCCGTTGTGAGGTCGTCCAGATGCGCCAGGTAAACGAGCGTGGTCTTCCACGCCGCGGTGAAGGCGGTGCCAAAACCTGCGCTGCCCCAGGCGGGAAGGGGCTGTGGGAAAAAGGCCTCCGACGCCCGGTCGAGCTCGTCCATTGACCATCCGAGCTTGGCCAGGAGCCGCGCGAAAAGATTGAACTTGATGAAGTCGAGCTGAGTGGCCGCGGTGCCATCGGCGTACTGAAGTATGGTGTTCGTGAAATCGCAGCCACTGTCGGGCGAGGCCAGAACGAGTACCTGACGCGAGGTGCCTGCGGGCAGCAGCCCCGTTAGCCAGGTTTTCGCGTCGAAGGTCGAGTTGGGATTCTGGGCCTTGTTGCGTGCCGTAATGGCCTGCAATTGGGCCTCAAATGCGGCCTTCTTCGTGGCATCCATGGCGGAGTAGCCCGCCTGGCCCGTGTACGAGAAGGCATCGGCCATATCGATGCCAAAGCGATTGAATTGGAAGATGAGGCGGTAGAGACCCGGGTTGAGGAATCCGGTTTCCACCATGTCCGTAAGCTGCTGATAGCTAAGCCCCAGCAGGCGGGACAGGTTCGCCGCACTCTTCAACCGGAATAAGGAAGCTCTGGGGATTGGCAGGATCCGGCTTGCCGTTCAGCGCAGTCGCTTCGTCGGGGTAGCCGTAGAGCTTGAACCAGTTCGCCGGGAAGGGAGAGATCCCGGCCGCCGTGCCGATGAAGACCTCGTATTCAGCAGGCGAGATGCCGAGCGCCTCTGCGAGGATCTGCGCCCGATAGTAGGGCAGGTTGTTCGCATCAGTGAAGAGCTCCAGGCGATCGACCGGGCGCAACGTGTCGAGGACGCGGGCGAGCGAGCTCCGGAAATAGCCCAGGAACCCGCGGACGATCTCGATCCAGAGGTCGAAAGGCAGTCCGAGGGGGAAGACACCCTGCTTCAGGGTGGTGTTGTAGACCGCGGGCAGCAGATGCTGCGGCTCCGCGGCGAGCTCGGCGGTTGTCGCAGAACCTGTGTCGTAAGCGAGATTGGCGTCGAGATGCGAATTGGCGACGTAGTATTCGAGTATCTCGTTGACGAGATCGATGTAAGGCATCGCCGTGTCTGTGTTCGCGCAACTGAGCGGCAAGGCGCCTAGATCGGGGCGCCTTCCCGCGAGCTTGCCGTCGATCGAGCCGATGAGCACGTCGAGCGGCGTGAAGCCTTTGGCGTTGGGTGCCGACTTGTTCAGGAACTCGAGCACGTCTACAAAATACGCGGCAGGACTGAGTACCGACTGGCATTCCTCGCAGGCGCAATAGTCGAGATTGCCGAACAGGCCCGCCATGCTGGGAAACTGCTGGACGACGGCGTTCTTGGCGTTCTGCCTTGCCTCATCCGAGCCGGAGAGAGCGTAGACCGGCGGCGCGTTATCGAGCTGTTTGGCCATCCCGAAGACGTTGAAGGTGACTGAGGCGAGTGTTTGCGCCTGGCCGAAAACCCACTCGGCCTCGCCCGGGGGGAAAGCGGCGCCGAACCTGGCGATGAAACTGTCCTTTCCGTAGGCGGCGATGTCGCGCGCCGACTGGAAGCCGAGTCTCACCGCGGCCTGCAAGGATTCCGAGCTGGGCGTGATCTGGAACAATCGGTGCAGCTGCTTGAGAGCCCCGGTGTCGGCCGGGCTGAGCTGCGGCAGCGCACGGGAGTTCTTGCTGAGGAAAGCGTTCAGCGGCGTGCGGCCGAGGGCGTAGCCTATCGGTTCGGCGGACCGCAGGAACTGGGTGACGGCGGGGCCTGAGTTCCCGAGGTGAAGATCCTGGCGTTCAACCATGCGCGCCACAACCCGGGTAGGGAAACTCATGCGGACCTTGCGAGCGAGGTCGCCCGCGTAGGCGGCAACACGGTCGGCCGTCGAGGTGTTCGCCCCGCCGTAGGCCGGAGGGATCAGCTGATCCAGGGCATTATTCCCGCCGTCTCCGGCTATGTTGTGCAGTAAAGCCGTCCAGGTGTCGGCCCGGTGGAAATCCGTGTCCACCAGCCTGGTCAGGCCTTGTGCGCCGACCTGGTCCTGAAGTTGTTTGGCCAGAGGGACGTTATTGAGCGTCAGGAAAAGCAGCTTTCCCTGGAGCTTTAGCGAAGTAATGGTTTGGGCGGGAATGTTGAGGGTAGCGGCTTGCTTCCAGAAGTCGGGCGCGGTCGGGCTGCTCAGAAATAGCCGCACGAAATCGGCCTGCTGGCCCGCGTCGCTCAAGGCGAGACCCGCCATGTCGCCGAACGAGCTCGCCATCCCGGCAGGCTTCGTCGCAAGAATTGTCCGGTTAGCGTAGGCATGGAATGCAGTCGTCGCCTGGGCGATGCCGTCGCTGTTGAGGTTGACGATGCCGGACCGCGCGGCATTGGTCAGCACGGTCTTGACCAGGTCCTGCGGCACCATGGCGAGCGCAGCGGGATCGCTGGGCAGCCCGGAGCGGAGCAGCGTATAGAGCACGTCGTGAGACAGGCCACACTCATGCGCCGGGCCGGAGGAGTCCGCCAGCTTGGCAGCAGCGGCCGATAATGCGAGCAACCGCGCATCCCAGCCGGTGGTCTGACTAAGCAGGGTCAGATCCTGCCGCGCGGCGGTCTCGACGGCCTGGCCTAGGTTTGACGGGCCTCCTATAGGGCGCAGATCGGCCGAGATCCTGTCGTGCTCGGGGGCGAGCGGCGAGACGGTTCCCGGAACGACGACGTTGAGCGTCTCCGACGCGGCGGCCCCAAACTTTGTGGCCGATATAGGTATCTCTTTGTTGTTGAAATCCACCGCCCGGAGCTGGAGGTTGGGCGCCGCGCCGGGCGGGATTTCGTACTCGAACGCAAACGAGCCGCCCGCATCTGTCTGCCCTTCGTGCAGCAGCGTGTCCTTGCCTGCAAACCCGATGGTATACAGACGATATTTGACTCCGGCCGCTGGCAGCCCGTAATCGAACACGAGCTGCCCGTTGATGTTGTGCGAGCTGGTTGTGGTAGTCGTCGTCAAGGACATGGTAGCTAGTCTCCCTGCTTCCAGCGCTTTACATCTCCTGGCAGTCCGAGGCTGCTTGTCGCTTCCCGCCCAAGCGGTCTAGGTCCGCTGAGGACACTTCTCGTTCCTACATTGGGTGATTCCGCAAAGGACTCGCCCCCAT
>Ga0306921_10003612_pt1 | contig 15692 bp, 15 predicted proteins | sample sta12Cox44000080_FD_203760 | JGI IMG/M metagenome (GOLD analysis project Ga0306921, IMG submission 203760) | Lab enrichment of tropical soil microbial communities from Luquillo Experimental Forest, Puerto Rico - statoxic.12C.oxic.44.000.080 (v2)... | ecosystem: Environmental > Terrestrial >...
CTAAGCGAATCATTCGGGTCAGATCGTGCTGGCCAATCGTCCGCGGTGGCCCGGATGAACGAATATGCTGCACGCTCGATGGTTGGCCTTTGTCCGCCAGCAATAGAGATTGCGGCACGGGGCTTGAGCGAGCGCGTCGTCTGGGCTACCGTCCGCCGGGATGCTCGACCTGACTCTGGGATGTCTCAAATGGGCTGTGGTCGGCTTTGTGGTCGCCTTTGCCCTGATGAAATTATTCGAGGCCAGTCATATTCACGACGACATCCCCAAACCAGCATTCAAAATACGACAGACCAAGCGCGCCACGCTCGTCTTGTCGGCTTTCGCAGCAATGCTTTCTGCGTTGGTGTGGCTGCTCGTGCAGAAATTGGACTGATCCGTCTTTGAAAACTAGCGAACGAACGCTAGCTCAGCTCATGTAAAATCCGCCGTTCACGTTGAGCACGTGTCCGGTGATGTAGCTTGCCATTGGCGACGCCAGGAACAGCGCCGCATCGACAATTTCGTGAGCTTCGCCCAACCGGCCGAGCGGGATTTGTTTAATGAAGTTCTGTGTCACTTCCTCCGGCATGCCTTTGCTCATTCCGACATCCATGAACCCAGGCGCAATGGCGTTCACGGTTATGTTTTGCCGCGCAAATTCGCGCGCTGAAACTTTGGTGAGCGCAATAATTGCGGCTTTGCTCGATGAATAATTCGCCTGGCCAAACAATCCCATCTGACCGCTTACGGAGGACATGTTGATCACTCGTCCGCCGTTGCGTAGAATCGCTGCCGCTTTCTGCGTTACTGTGAACGTCCCGATCAGATTCACGCGGATGACGCTCTCGAATTCGTCCAGAGACATCTTCTTAATGGTGCGATCGCTGATTATCCCCGAATTATTTACCAGGATCTTCAGCCCGCCGCGCTGATCCTGTATCTGCTTCATCATCGCTTCGACCTGCTGCGGTTGCGTCACGTCGCACTCGATCACCAGCGGTTCGTTCAATTCCTTCGCTATACTGAGAGCATCGGCTTTGTTTTGTCCTTGCCCGTCGGCGACGTAATTCACCACGCATTGTGCGCCGCGGTTGCCGAAAGCTTTAATCATCTCCGCGCCAATTCCGCGCGAGCTGCCCGTAACCAGTGCAACTTCCCCGGTGAAATCGAAAGGATCCTTCATGACGATTGCCGCATTTGTTGAGAGTAGCGGCGCACAATCAATGCGCACGGCAACCCGATCAACGAAATATGAATGGCAACGGCGAGCAACTCGTTCCACAGCCGGTGTCGAAAGGTTGGAAAGACCGTTGGCAAGACGAACCAGTACATCACAAGGTAAACGCCGATCCCGTACAACACGCCGGACACAATAGGATGAATCGTCAGCAATTGGATCTTCCGACTGGCCAGGTAAAAAACCGATACGACCACAAACGCTACGAAAAAATGGAGCGCCAAGCCGAGGCCGGCCGTAACCAATCCACCGTTGTACGCGTTCTCTCCCAGCAATCCAGCTGCGATTCCCTGCAACCCGCGCCGCGCGCCTACGCCGCGTTGCCACCAGATTACAAACGCCGATGAAATGTCTAAGACACCGACGACCAGACCGGCAGTGAGGATTGTGCAAAACGCCCCAGAGTTTTTCATACGATTTTGGCGGAGCTTACTCAGGAAAGCAGAAAATTAGGAAGCAAAAGAAACAATCGCGCCGGAAATGGACCAGTGCTGCAAATCTGTCCTCTACGCTGCAACGAACGCGAAGCGAGGGCCAGGCCTTCAAATCTGTGGAGTAACCACAAGAGCAGGTAACATCGGATAATATTTCGTCAGTTTTCCTGTTTTCCTGGATTCCAGATTTATTGTTATCTCTTGGAAGATATGGTTTCGCCCATTCGAATTCTAACCGCAGTCCCGATTTGTGATGGCCACGACAGCGCGATCAATACGATCAATCTGGAATTTATCCGGCACGGGATCGAAGTGATTTATCTCGGTTATCATCGCTCGGTTGGCGACATCGTTCGCGCCGCCATCCAGGAGGATGTGCGGGCGATTGGCATCTCGAGTTACAACGGCGGGCACATCGAGTTTTTCGCTGCCGTTGTCGATCTTTTGCGAAAAAAAGGCGCCGACGATATCAAGGTTTTCGGCGGCGGCGGCGGCACCATCACGCATCAAGACGCAGCAATGATGAGACGCAAAGGTGTAGACGAAATTTTCTTCGCCGGCACATCACTCGACGACATGGTGAAATTTGTGCATCGGCGTTATGGCAAACCCCGAATGAAACGGCCGCGACCAAAATCCGTCGATCAGGAACTCGCGCACAAACTAACTCAGATCGAAGATGCAACTGGAGCCCGAAGGAAAACTCAAAAATCGAAATTCGAAACTCGAAATTTGCGCAAAGCGCGCGTCATCGGTTTCACCGGACCGGGCGGCGCGGGAAAGACCACGTTGATCGACGAGCTCGTGCTGCGGTTTCTGAATCGAAATCCCGAGGGTCGAATCGCGATTTTGTCGCACGACCCCAGTGTAATCGGCGAAGGCGCGTTGCTGGGCGACCGCGCGACGATGATCAATTCTCAGGATGATCATGTGTTCATGCGAAGCATGGCCACGCGCGGACAGGCGGGCGGACTTTCGCCCGCAACGCACGATTGCCTCGCGTTGTTGGCGCAGTCTAATTTCGATTACGTCATTATCGAGACGGTCGGCACCGGCCAGGAGGCAATGCCGTTCCAAAAGAATGGAATTGTTGATTCAACAGTATTGGTGATGAATCCCGATTACGGCAGTCGCTTACAATTGCAAAAGATCGTGATGCTCGATTTGGCAGACATCGTGGTGGTGAACAAGAGCGATCTCCAGCGGGCGCGCACTGCCCACACGGAAATCGAGCAGCGTCTCGAACAAAACCGGCCTGCCCGCCGTAGCCTTGGCCAAAGCGGGCGAGACCAGCAACTGGTGGATACCATAGCAAAACGGCACCGCGACTCTGGCGTGGACCGGTTGTTTGAGTTAATCTCGAATCGTCAGTAACCAGGGTTGGCATGTCGAGCGGAGTCGAGACATCTCTGGAATTCTCAGTGCTAAAAACAATTCGAGATTCCTCGACTTCGCTCGGAATGACAGAACGATAAAGGAAACTTATGAGCAAGCTCGGACAAGTCGTCGAATCGGTCGAAAATTACAATAAATTCGTGCTCGATCAGGTGAAGCGGGCGCGCACCGATCAAAAATTTGGTCGGGATCTGCTTGGACGTTGGAACGATACGAAAGCGAAGATTCCGCTCACGCGCACACCAACAGATTTGCCGCTGCCCCGACTCGCGTTACCTGAGATCGATGAGCCCGGGGAAATCGCGCGTTTCATTTTCGGTGAAGGTTTGCCGGGTGAATTTCCTTACCTCAACGCTGCGTATCCCGAAATGTATCTCGAGCCGATCCGCGAAATTGAAAGCTTTGAGAAGAACGGCGAAACTGTAGAGGCGGGCGTGTCGCCCGCAAAACGTGACGCCAAGCGGCCGACACGGCCGCCACTACAACCTGAAGAGCCAACGCGCTTGTTCTCGGGCCTGATGCTGGCCGAAGACACCAACGAGCGGTTCCACTATTTAACGCGCCACCAGCGGACTCATCGCCTTAGCACGGCATTCGATGGGCCGACACTTTATGGGCTCGATAGCGACGCCGACGGCGTTTTCGGAAAGATCGGGGAGGGCGGCGTGGCGATCGACACCGTCGAAGACATGGTGCGCTTATACGATGGATTTGATCTCGGCTCGCCGAACTTTTCCGCCTCAATGACCATCAGCGGTCCGGCGCCGATGATCATGGCTATGTACATCGCCGCTGCGAAACGGCGGTTCGGTCCGAAAGTTGTTCCAAAATTGCGCGGCACGGTTCAAGCCGATATTTTCAAAGAGGTCCAGGCGCAGAACGAAACGATTTTCCCGATCGAGCCGTCGCTACGGTTTCTTACGGACATGGTGGAGTTCACCACGCGTGAAATGCCGCGCTGGTATCCGATCTCGATCAGTGGTTATCACATCGGTGAGGCCGGCTCGACACCGGTTCAACAGGCCGCTTACACGCTCTCAAATGGTTTTGCGTACGCGGAAATGTTCGCCGCGCGCGGAATCCCGGTCGATCAATTCGGGCCCCGCCTTTCGTTCTTTCTCGATTGCGGACTCGACGCGGAATACATCGCGCTCGCGCGTGTGTCGCGCCGCATCTGGGCGATCGGAATGCGCGACGTGTTCGGCGCAGGTCCAAGAGCGCAGTTGTTCAAATTGCACACGCAAACCAGCGGACGCTCGTTAATTGCCGCGGAATTCAAAAACAATCTCACCCGGACAGCCGCGGAACTAATCCTGTCGTACATGAACGCCACGAATTCGTGCCACTCAAACAGCGCCGACGAACCGTTCACGACACCGAGTGAAGAATGGATCCGGCTCGCGGCACACGGGCAGGCGATCCTGTTGGAGGAGTCCGGCATTTTCAAACATACCATGAACATGTTAACCGGTTCGCCCGGTATGAAAGCGGTCGAGCGCGCAGTGGAAGCGGCGATCCTCGATGAGTTCCGTGAGATCGAACGGCTCGGCGGCGTACTGGCTGCAGTGGAAGAGCGGTATCAGCGGAGCCAAATCCAAAACGCCGCCCATCGGTACGAACAGCAAATCTACGATGGAATCCGGCCAATCATCGGATTGAATAAGTACCGCGACGGCGACGACGAAGCTCCGGAAGTGAAGCTGGTGCGTACGCCGCGGGCGAAACAGCAGTTGCAAGTCGATCGGCTCCGCAAATTCAAAAAGAAAAATGCCGACAAAGCGAACCGCGCCTTGGACCAGCTCGTTGCGGTTGCCGAGCGCGGCGAGAATGTTTTCCCCGCTCTGCTTGAAGCCACCGAAGTTTGTTCGTTAGGCCAGATTACCGGACGTTTGCAGGAAGTCGTCGGCCGTTTCCGTCCGATGGTGTAACACAGGCTTCCAGGCTGCATTGATTCGTGTGGAAAATCGGTATCGATATTTTGTTCGTCGTTTCAATGTGGTCTGAGGTTTAAAATTTCCGAAAGAAAAGACGTGACGATTGTGATAATTGCGTCGCGAATATGACGGCGACGTCACAGAGGCGTTACGAAGCTTGCTTTCGGTGTCGGATGACGTCCTACAATGCTTTGTTTGTCTTGGCAGACACGCTTTCAGCATGCCGACAATTCTAAAGTGAATTTCTTGCCGGCAAGGCGCCTGCCGGACGAGTCAGGTGGAAGACCTAACCTCCAAATGCGCGCCTCTGGCAATGCGCGCAAAACCATGAAGTGCGGCCGCCAATCGGTGCTGATTTTAACGCGCGACCGCAACGCGGACATTTACCTCCTTTTCCCCGACGGGTCAGCAGCCATGATTTCGGTAAACGATTGAAATCCGTTTTCAACGCAATTGCTTTTCCCAGAACGTAGCGAATTGCACGAAACAACCGCCTCAGATCCTTGTCGCTCAATCTTGCCGCTTCCGTGGCCGGGTGCATGCGTGCGCGGAAAAGAATTTCATCTGCGTAAAGGTTGCCGATCCCCGCGATCACCTGCTGGTTCAACAAAATCGCTTTCACCGTGCCGCGGTGTTTCCCAAGAATTTCCTTGAAGCGCGAGAGGCTAACGTCGAGCACGTCGGCGCCGAGGTGGCGTTTTTGCAGAAATTCATCGACATCCTTAATCAATTCGATCTCGCCAAATTTCCGTTGATCGTCGAACGCTAAGCGGCAGTTACCTGAGAACCGAAAAATCACTCGCGTAGCGTTCGGCGCGATCTCATCATCTTTGAGATACTCAAGCGAGCCCGTCATGCCGAAATGCAGTCGCAACCACAGTTCATCACCGGCGCGCACAAACAAATGTTTGCCGTGGCGGTGACTGTTTTCGAAGCGGCGTCCTTTGAGTCGACTTCCCAGCTCACGCGCGGAAACGCGTTTCAAAACGTACGCATCCCGCACTTCGACATTGGTGATCCGCTGGTGCAATGACGTGCTGTCAAGATATCGTTTGAACGTTTCGACTTCAGGCAGCTCTGGCATCGCGCTTATTTTAATTGGTCCAGGGACTCCTTCAGCGCTAGGGCGTTGTTGTATTCAGTGTTTTTCGAGCTGAACAGAAGTGTGATACTCCGGGTTCTGCAATCATGTGCCAGCCTCTCAAGTTGCTGACGGTGATCGTCGAGCTCTTCCCAATATTTCTTTTTGAACTCCTTCCATTTATCCGGATCGTGCCCGAACCATTTTCGCAATGTTGTACTGGGCGCGATTTTTTTAAGCCATTCATCAATCTACGCCTCGTTTTTCTTCAGACCCCGCGGCCAGAGGCGATCAACTAAGACACGATATCCGTCAGATTTGAGAGGGTTATTGTAGACGCGTTTGACTCGGACACTCACGACTGGCTATCGCAGCACATGGTTGACCCGGTTGTGCTCGATCAAACAGCTCTCGAGATTTGGACATTCTCATGGGCCCTGTTTCGGTCGAACCCTTCATAAAACTGCTAAAGCAATCGCCAGCCGGTGCGACGTTCAATCCGTGGTGGGAAATGGACAGGCAAAACGACATCGGACCGGTCGCGCCGGCGATTCGGCGCAAACAACTGCGCGTTTATTTGGGGGAACGTCGAACGAAGGCGAGACTCGCGATCATCGGCGAAGCGCTCGGTTATCGCGGCGGTCATTTCAGTGGCATCCCAATGACTTCGGAGCGAATACTGCTCGGAAAACAGGCCGCCATTGTAGCGGCGCTCCATGAGCGCCGAAATCTCCAGCGCGATTGCCCTGCAGACGACGGTCACACACCGCCGCTACAGATTCTTGGCATAAAGCCGCAGCGCACAAGCAAACGTGAGAGGTGTCCAGAGGGGTTTTCGGAACCGACGGCCACGATTGTCTGGGGCGCGTTGCTGAAGATTGGCGTGCTGCCGGATGAGTTCGTCTTATGGAATGCATTTCCGTGGCATTCGTTTGATCCGCACCGCGGCCTCTTGAGCAATCGTATGCCTAACAAGTCAGAGCAACTTTCTGGTCGCCCTGTGCTGAAAGCCTTCCTCCAATTATTTCCTTGCGAGCAAATCGTCGCGCTGGGAAGAATTGCCACCGAGCAGCTTGAGCAACTTGGTGTTAATGCCCACTGCGTCCGGCATCCAGCATCTGGCGGTGCAAAACTTTTTCGCGAGCGAATCGCCCAGATCGTCGACTGATCGAGTAGCAAGCTACGACTTTGGCGGTTCGCTCTTTTTAATCAGTGATGTGAACAGATCGAGCGGGACGGGAAGAAACGTCGTCGTGTTATGTTCGCTGGAAATCTCCCGCATAGTTTGGAGGAAGCGAAGCTGCAGCGCCATTGGCTCCTTGCTCATCGTCGCTGCGGCCTGCACCATTTTTTCAGCGGCCTGAAATTCGCCCTCGGCGTTCACGATTTTCGCGCGGCGTTCGCGCTCGGCTTCGGCTTGCTTTGCCATGGCGCGCTTCATGGTATCAGGGAGCGCAACGTCCTTCACCTCGACGGCGGTGACTTTGATTCCCCACGGATCGGTTTGGCGATCAATGATTTCCTGCAGCGTCTGATTAATTTTCTCGCGGTGCGCCAGCAATTCATCCAGCTCCGCCTGGCCGAGCACGCTGCGCAACGTGGTCTGCGCTATGAGCGACGTGGCTTTCAAAAAATTCTCTACCTTCACGACAGCGGACTGTGGATCGATCACGCGAAAATAGAGCACCGCATCCACACTTACCGGCACGTTGTCGCGGGTCATCACCTCCTGCCGTGGCACATCGATGGTGACGACGCGCAGATCCATGCGGACCATGCGATCGACGATTGGAATAAGAAAAATTACGCCCGGCCCTTTTGCGCCGAGCAATTTTCCGAGACGAAAAATCACGCCCCGCTCATATTCGCGCAGGATCCGGATCGCCTGCGGAAAAATAATAATGGCTAGAATGATGATGGGCACTGCCCAACTGATCAGTCGCGGAAACGCTTCAAGTAATTCCATGGCTGCCTCCTCATGGAACTCAGTCTGAACTCAAATCACGCGCTATTCCAGAACGATGATGCGGCGTCGCGGGGCTGGAAAATCCCACTCTTTAAAATCCGCGGTTACCGCAGGGTTGTAACTTCAGAGATTCCTCGATTCCGCTCGGGTCGACAACCAGGCTAGACGCGCGCCTCAGCAAAATTGACTATCGGAATCTTTCGCGTCGTCGAGATCAGGCGTTTTTGCGCTCCAGGCGCGAGTTGCACGTTCTCGTTTCGGCATTCGTCATGTTCACGGAGTTGGAGACACATCTGGATTTCCAGCGGACCAGATTTCTTCTCCCGAGCCGGTTCCCTGCGGCTCTAATTCAACAGTTCGTACCAATTATTACGACGGCGCGCTTCGTATCCCGCCTCGCGTATAAGCGATTCGATTTGCGGGGCATCCAGCCGAAAAGTCGTCCCCGCGCTGCTGACCACATTCTCCTCCATCATCACCGAGCCGAAATCATTCGCGCCATATCTAAGCGCGATCTGGCCGATGTTTGGACCTTGCGTCACCCAAGAGCTTTGAACGTTTTCAATGTTGTCCAAGAAAATCCGTGCGAGCGCTTGCATTCGCAGATACTCGGAGACACCAGTGGGCTGCTTCACTTTCAGCACCGTGTGTTGCGGTTGAAAGGTCCAGCAAATGAACGCAGTGAATCCGCCGCTACGATCCTGTTGATCACGAATCCGCCGCAAATGTTCGACGCGATCTTCGATGGTCTCCACGTGACCGAACATCATCGTGGCGCTCGATTTCAATCCGAGCTCGTGCGCCACCTGCATCACTTCCAGCCATTGATCACTGTTGATTTTTAAAGGCGCTATCTTCTTCCGTACCCGGTCAACGAGGATTTCGCCGCCGCCACCCGGGATCGAGCCCAGCCCGGCCGTTTTAAATTCCGAAATCACGTCTCGCAGCGGCATCCGAAATGTCTCCGCGAAATGCTGAAACTCCGGAGGACTGAAACCGTGAATATTGATGTGCGGGTATTTTTCGCGGATGTGCTGTAAAAGATCGATGTACCATTGGAACTGCAATTTGGGATGATGCCCGCCCTGCATCAGGATTTGCACTCCGCCCGCGGCGGTAAGTTCGTCCAGCTTTTGATCAATCTGCTCGAAACTCAGCACGTAATGATCTTCGTCGCGTTCGGTCCGATAAAACGCGCAAAACTTGCAGTAAACGTTGCAGACGTTCGTGTAATTGATGTTGCGATCGACGATATAGGTCACGATTTCGCGTCCGCGGCCGCTGTAGCTTTTCGCTTTTGCCAAATCACGCCGCACATTCGCAAGTGCGGCTAATTCCTCCAGCGGCCAGCGATACAATTCCAACGCGTCATCTGTCGAAATCCGCGCGCCCTCCAAAATTTTCTCCGTGAGCGCATCTCTATTAAGTAAAACCATCGGTAACAAATCTTAGACGCTGCCGAGGATTTGGCACGTACCAACTGTAAAGACTTAGCGGCGCACAGAAGACTGCCCCAAACCTACCGCGCGTATGTTACGGTAGGACGCGACTGCCGGGCGCGCCGTGGCCATAATGCGTCGCCAAAAAAATTTTGCGAGCGGCTCAGCGATCCGTCCCTAACATTTGGAAATGGACCGAAACGTCGCAATCATTGGCGCGGGGGTATCTGGCCTTACGTGCGGTGTCCTTTTTGCCGAGCGCGGTTACCGCACTGCGATCTTCGCCAAGGACATCGGGCAGCAAACAACCTCCAGTGTGGCTGCAGCGGTTTGGTTTCCTTACCATGTCGAGCCAGCCGAAAGAGTGATCCCACTGGCGCTAGAAAGCTACCAAGTCCTCCTCGATCTCGCTTGTTTCCCCGCGAGCGGCGTCTCGATAATCGAATCGCGGCAATTCTTGCGGACCGGTGAAATTGAAATTCCAGAATGGGCTATTCCGCTGGGCGCGCAGCGGCTTTCGTCTGTAGCAACCGGCCTGTGGCCGATTTTGGACCGCGCACAGCGCGGTGGCCACAGCTTAAAAAGTGGTTTCTCGCTACGCGTCCCTTTGATGGACACTACGATTTATCTCGATTACCTCGCCATGCGGTTTCGGAAAGCTGACGGCGAAATCCATGCCAACGTCCGCTTCGAAAAACTCGAAGAAGTGGATTCACAATTCGACGTCGTGGTTAATTGCGCAGGGATCGGCGCGCGCGAACTGGTCCAGGACGCGGATCTCGAGCCGCATCGCGGTCAGGTCGCAATCGTGCCAAAAGTTGAAGGTCTTTCCTGCGCGATCGTCTGCGATGACGAGCCGCTCATGTACGCGATCCCTCGCACAAACGATTGTGTCTTCGGCGGAACAAATGATCTCAGCGATAATCTTGCCGCTGATCCAGCAACAACAGATCGAATTGTCGCCGAATGCAGCCGCGTCCTTGATATCGAAAGACCGCGCGTAGTCGCGGAGCGCGTCGGGCTGCGTCCGTTCCGAAGATCAGGTGTCCGCCTGGAACGCGATGAATTGCGCGATGGCCGCGTGGTGATTCACAATTACGGCCACGGCGGCGCTGGCTTCACCTCATCCTGGGGCTGCGCGCGTGAAGTTCTCGACTTAGCAGTTTCGTCTCGATAGTGCACTGTCCCGCGTGTTGGTTTCGGCGTCGCGCCGAAACAATATTTCCCAAAGCAGTTCCTGTACGAGACTGAGCGGGTCTTAGGTGCAAAGCCTGAGAACCGAAAGTTCGCGAACCCGAAGGCGGCTTCGCCAGCACACGACACGCGTGTCGCTACGTCAATGCGACACACTGAAAAGAGCTGACGACGTCGTCGGGGCCCTTTTCGGAGAAGAAACTTTCGTAATAGCCGGGGCCGAGGTCCCAGTACGGACCCTTGTAATAATCGTCGCGATAAAATCGCCACACCCCGCTCACGACGATGACGCAGCTCATCCGGTCGTTCCAGTAATCCCCGATGTAGTGGAAGCTCAGGTTCGTCCGCGCGAAGGAACCTTTAAACCCGATGTGATCATACAGGACCAGCTCCGGGAGCCGGGTGATGTCCTTGCTCGGTTCAACGGTGACCTTGCCGGCACCAGAAGAGTGATAACTCAACGGGCCGAGGCTCCATTTCATGTCGATGACGCAGCCGTTATCGGGCGACAATTCAATTTTAGATATTCGTGGCATAAGCGTGCAGGGCGATGGTTTCCAATAACTTGACCAGATGAAATCTGCTCTGTCGAGCAAAGAGATTACGGCCTTCCAAAACGTCTGTAGCGTCCGCTGCCCTCAGCGAAATTCGTACCGCTCACACTCCAAGCCAACTGCCGCTGACGCACACTGCAGCACTCGGAGCTTAAGGTTCGCGTCACTGACCTTTTGCCCAGCCGATCACGCCGCAGGCGATGCGCGCGCCCGAGTCGCCGGATGGTTGCGTCTTTAGATCGTCTGGTTTTGCATGGACCACGACCGCGCGGCCGATTGCCGACTTCGAATCGTTCGTCACCGAAATCTGGTGATCCACATAATCCAGCTTCGCATTGCCGGAAGCATCTGCTTCTACATTACCCATATCGCCCTCGTGCCGCGCGGCTGCATCTGGCCCAGCATGCGGTTGATTGGTGGGATTGAAATGCGCACCTGCCGAACTGGCATCGGCTGCGCTGCAATCGCCGAATTCATGGACGTGAAAACCGTGTTTACCGGGCGTCAGACCAGTGATTTCTGCGTGGACCTGCACGCCGTCAGCGACCGGCGTGAATGTGACTATGCCGGTGACTTTATTGCCCGTGGTGGGATGCAGCACCGAAATGCCTTTTGATGCTGCCGATGATTTCGCCACCGGTATTTGCGCCACCGCGATTAAACCTGCGGACGATAGAAACGTCAGCCCAATAAAGAAAGCTCGAATCGGATTCATATCAGCATTTGTATTTCGTACGGACCAGCAAGTCCAGTCGCATCAATGTTCGAGTAAGCATGCGCTAAAACGAGGCGAAAGACAGGACGGGCAGTCCCCTGCACGCCGCTAATAAAAGACGGCGCGCGCACGGAGTGAGCGCCCTACCCTCAGACGCGGTCTTTCAACCCCGTTTTGCCAGCGGCGCGGGCGCAGTGCACGCAACAGAAGATTTGTCCGTCTGCTTCCACGCCGTGGCCAACTATCCGGCAATTGCAGTGCGGGCAAACAGGCGCCAACCTGTGGATTGCGCACTCGAAGCTATCGAAGGTGTGGCGCTCTCCGCCCACCACGATTTCAAAACTCTTGTCATATTCGTTCTCGCAAACTTCGCATGTAGGCATACACAATTCGATCGCGCGAGAAGCGATTGGCGGCGGTGTCGCCGAGACACATTCGCAGTACCTGCACTGGCAGGGGGCGCACCGGTCGACGTGAGGTAAGCGAGTTATCGTTCCACAGTTTGCGCCACAGTGCGGTGACGATGTTAAAAGCAGCCGGTGTCTCGGCGACGTTGTTCCCGCTGATTGCACACTGATCGCGGGCGATTACCTCAGCATTGATCAATCTGCATTTGGGAAAATGTAAGCATTCGGATTGTCGCTTGCTGGCAGTGATGCCAAATAATGCTGAATTTAAGGTTACGGGCAAAGTGCACTCTCCGTTTTTTGGCGTTTGCTATGCATCGATTGTGTGCTATGGTAAACCACAGGATATTAAGCGTATTACGAAAGTCAAGCCAAATAATAGGACTCTGGGTGTCAAAAAAGGCGTGACAGGCCGAAGGTTTCGTATTACGTCGAACGACAGCGAAACGAATCGAGAGAGCAAATGGCGAAAAAGATCGTGAACATCCGGCTACGGCCGGATCAGGAAGACCGAATTAATGCGATCGTGGAGCGAAGCGCGATCCTGGATACGTCGAAATTTGTCCGCATCGCAGTCGATTGGCTACTGCGCTCTGACATCGGCGAAGTGATTAAGACGATTGTCGATGACGAAAAGGCGTATCCGGATTACGCTATGCCGAAGAAAAGCAGCGGAGAAAAAAGCGGAGACCGAAGTCGCCGCGCTGAGCTTCCAGCAAGACGTCGCGCTTTGCCCTAGACACCCGACTTGGGTGCGATTATAAACTCCGCCTAAGTTTATCGGCTCACCCCCCACATGCCCATTGAAATCAAGAAAGAGATCGCTCTAGAGATCGCGCACGTCCTCTTCATCGACATTGTCGGTTACTCCAAATTGCTCATCAGCGAGCAGAGCGATCAGATTCAAAAGCTAAAGGAGATCGTCCGGGCAACGGAGCAATTCCGCATCGCCGAGGCAGAGGGTAGGTTGCTGCGTTTGCCGACGGGCGACGGTGGCGCGCTCGTTTTTCGCACCAGCCCTGAAGCCCCGGTTTTGTGTGCGTGGGAGATCAGTAAGGAACTGAGGAAGCATCCTGAACTTCACGTGCGAATGGGAATTCACAGTGGCCCGGTCAATGAAATCACTGATCTAAACGAACAGGCGAACATCGCGGGCGCTGGTATCAACATTGCGCAGCGGGTGATGGATTGCGGAGATGCCGGTCACATCCTGTTGTCGCGGCATGTCGCGGAGGACTTGGAGCAGTATCCACGGTGGCGCGCTTACCTACATGACTTGGGCGAATACGAAGTGAAACATGGCGTCCGCGTCGGTGTCATAAATCTGTCTGGCGATGGAGTGGGCAACGCCGCAGCGCCGAGCAAGTTTGAGGCAATTAAGAAACACCGTGCCCATGTGCGCTGGGCGACGGTTGCACTCGCAGTGCTCGTGCTGGCAGCGATTGTCGCAGGCACGTTTTTCTTTTCACGTTATCCGACACACTCGACGCTGGCTATCGTTGAGAAAAGCATCGCGGTGCTTCCCTTTGAAAATCTGAGCGAAGAAAAGCAAAACGAATACTTCGCCGACGGTGTGCAGGATGAAATTCTAACCGACCTTGCAAGGATTGCGGACCTGAAAGTGATCAGCCGCACCTCGGTGATGCAGTATAAGAGCGGAGTTGCACGTAATCTACGCAAGATTGGTGAGGAGCTAGGTGTGGCACATGTGGTGGAAGGCAGCGTCCAACGCGCAGCTAACAAGATTCGAGTAAACGCGCAGTTAATTGATGCTCGCAATGACGCGCATCTTTGGGCCCAGACCTACGATCGCGACTTGGCCGATGTGTTCGCAATTCAGAGCGAGATCGCTAAGGCGATCGCCGACCAGTTGCAGGCTAAGCTTTCGCCTAGCGAGAAGGCGGCGATCGAAAAGCCACCCACCACGGACCTGGCCGCCTTCGACCTCTATACCCAGGCCAAGACTCTGCTCCTAACCTACGCTTTTTATGCTTCTCAGCAGCAAATCGTCCGGGAGGCGATTGAGCTTCTTAATCAAGCCGTAGCGCGAGACCCCACCTTTTTCGAGGCCTACTACCAACTCGTCGATGCTCACGGCATGTTGTATTCGGCGCAAGGCGACCATACTCCTGCCCGGCTCGCGTTGGCGGAATCGGCTCTACAAGCGGCAACGCGGCTGCGGCCTGATGCTGGTGAAACGCATCTGGCACGAGCGACGTATCTGTATTATTGCCTGCGCGACTACAACGGGGCACTTGCCGAACTGGAAGTGGCGCGGCGCAGTTTACCCAATGACGCGCGCATCTTTAAATTAACCGGCTTCATTTTGCGCCGGCGCGGCCAACAGGAAGAAGGACTGCGTAAGCTAGAGCGGGCAGTGGAACTTGATCCGCGCAATTTTTCTACGCTCCAACAGATTGCCGTTAGCTACATGACTCTGCGGCGCTATCCAGAGGAGGCTGCTGCATTGGATCGCGCATTGACGATTGTTCCAAACGATGTTCCGACCAGAACCACCCGTGCTGAGGTTGACCTTCAGTGGAAGGGCGAGACGCGACCGATGCTCGAAACGATCAATTTGCTTCTCGCGACCAATCCAGATGCAATTTCTGATGCCGCCAGTGCCTGGTTTCAGTGCGCGCTGGCGGAACGCGATCCAACGGCAGCAGAGCGGGCCCTAGTGGCGCTGGGCGACAATCCGTTTTGGTTCGACAACGCTGTTATTTTGAGCCGCAGCTTTGGGGAAGGCTTGCTGGCGCGGATGATGAAAGACGAGGCAAGAGCAAATGCCGCCTTCAGTAGGGCGCGGCTTGAACAGGAGAAGATCGTGCAAGCGCAGCCAGGTTACGGGCCTGCGCTTTGCGTGCTCGGTCTGATCGACGCCGCGCTGGGGCGAAAGGAAGAAGCGTTGAGTGAAGGGCGGCGCGCGATCGAACTTCTTCCTGTAGAAAAAGATTTAACCGATGGCAGCCAGATGCTTGTCTATTTCGCCATTATCGCTGCCTGGGTGGGCGAGAAGGACACGGCTTTGCAATACTTGGCGGCCAACGTCCAATCACCTGGGGGGCGCATCATTTCGACCTACGGCGCACTAAAACTGCTGCCGTTCTGGGACCCGCTTCGCGGCGATCCGCGCTTCGAAAAAATCGTCGCCTCCCTCGCGCCGAAACAGGCGGGTAAGAAATGACGGACTTGCTCATGGCTCTTTGAAATCGCCCTTGTGCTCGTGCGTCTCGATCACGTTGCCAGCTGCATCGTAAACGCGGATCACAGGACAGTATTAGATCGGCGTCGCCGGGCCCATCTTGTAAATCGTGCCCACAATTGCGCCGACGCCGGCGTATTCAATCAAAC
>Ga0306921_10003615_pt1 | contig 15683 bp, 13 predicted proteins | sample sta12Cox44000080_FD_203760 | JGI IMG/M metagenome (GOLD analysis project Ga0306921, IMG submission 203760) | Lab enrichment of tropical soil microbial communities from Luquillo Experimental Forest, Puerto Rico - statoxic.12C.oxic.44.000.080 (v2)... | ecosystem: Environmental > Terrestrial >...
TCGACTAGCTTGCGCGTCATCTCGACGGTTTTCGGCGGCGAATAGGCGTCGTCGTAGGAGATGAAATTGATCTGTCGACCGTTGATGCCACCCTGGGCATTGATCATTTTGAAGTACGCGGCCTCGCATTTCCAAATGGTGCTGTAATTCGAAGCGGGGCCGCTATAGGGCGCGGTATTACCAACCTTGATTTCGCTGTCGGTGACGCCCGGATCGTATTGCTTCTCAGCGCGCACCGGGAGCCCGGTGAGCGCTATCGCCGCTGGTGCTGTGGCGAGAATTGTGCGGCGGGTGATCTGTTTCATTTCATGCTCCTCCCCGTGTCGATGTGTGCCGGAGACGCGCCAGCCAGGCTGCCGTGCGGCGGACAAAACCTGCGGCGCCAGACGGCATCAGAAAGATCAGCAGCAGCAGGATGATCCCGTAGACCGCCCCCGACAGCCCAGTCGAGACCTTCTCGGCAATGTTGGGCACAAACAGCACAAAGACTCCCCCGAACAGGCTGCCCGGGATCGAGCCGATGCCACCGACGATGAGCCCGACAAGGAAGTTGACCGACAACAGAAAGCTGAAGCTGTCGGGTGCGACGAACTGGACGACAATGGCGCCGAGTGCGCCGGCAACGCCGGTGTAGAGCGCGCTGACGCCAAAGGTCAGGGTCTTATAGCGCGCCGTGTTGATGCCCATCGCCGACGCCGCGATTGGATGGTCGCGGATCGCCATGATCGCCCGGCCGGTACGGCTCCTGACCAGGCCCGCTGCCGCCGCGAACATGACCAGCAAGACCGCCAAGGTAAAATAATAGAGCCACTGATCGGCATTGATCGGCAGGCCGAGCGGCGGGTCGGGCTTGTCGATGACGATGCCCTGCACGCCGCCGGTCAGCCCTTCGAGCACGTGCGATTTCAATAGCTGTGGCAACGCCACTGCGAGCGCAAAGGTCGCCAGCGCCAAATAAAGTCCCTGCAGGCGCAGCGCCGGCAGCCCGAGCAAAATCCCGACCACAAAGCACACGGCGCCAGCGCACGGCAGGGTCCAGTAATAGGAGAGCTCGGCACTCCCGCTCATCAGGATCGCCGCGGTATAGGCGCCGATCCCGTAAAAGGCGCTGTGCCCGAGCGAAAACTGGCCATTGAACCCGGTCAGCAGATTGAGGCCGAGGATCGCCAACCCGTAAATCATCACCATGGTCAGCTGGAAGATCGTAAAGTTCGCGACGACGAGCGGGGCCATCAGGCCGGCGATCACCGCAGCACCGATCAGCAGCCGGCGGCGGTCGAGCCAAAGGCCGAGGGGCCTTGCGATCGCCGCTTCGGACGGGACCGCCGCGGTGTCGAGTGCGACCGCTTCGTGTTCCTGCATCGTCATACCCGGCTCACCGCAACCTGCCCGAATATGCCGGCGGGCCGCACCATCAGCACCGCGACGATCACGATCAGCGCCACCGTCAGCTTCAGTTCCTGGCCGACAAACGGGATGAAGGTGCCGGCGAGGTTCTCGATGATGCCGACCGCGAAACCGCCGAATACTGCGCCGCCGGGGCTCGACAGCCCGCCGAGGACGGCACCAGCAAAACCGTAGAGCAGCACCCCCAGCATCATGTTCGGATCGAGAAAGACGATCGGTGCGATCAGCATCCCGGCGACCGCGCCGATTGCCGTCGACAAGCCCCAGCCGAGTGCGATCATCCAGCCGACGCGGATGCCGACGAGGCGCGCAGCTTCCGGGTTAGCGGCGGCGGCGCGCATCGCCAGCCCGAGCCGTGAGCCGCGAAAGAACAGATAGAGCAGCGCCAGCATCACCAGCGTCACCGCGACCATCCCGGCCTGATGGGTGCTGATCAGCCCGCTGCCGAACAATGGCTTGGTGCCGAACGGGGTCGGAAACGTCTTGATCGTAAAGTTCCAGATTTCCCCGTCCGAGCTGTTGAGAATGCTGAACAGCGCAATGAAGGCGACGAGCTGCGAGAGGATCGGGGCGTTGCGCACCGGCCGGAACAGGACCCGGTCGATCGCGATTCCGATGACGAAGGAAATCGCCACGGTCATCGCAAATGCTGCCCAGTAGGACCAGCCCCATTCGATCATCTGCCAGGCGAGAAAGGTCGAGAATGTCGCCAGCTCGCCTTGCGCGAAGTTGAGGTGGTCGATCGCCTGATAGACCATGACCACGGCGAGCGCCATTGTCGCGTAGATCGCGCCGGTGGCGAGCCCGGCCATAACCTGCTGCAGCAGCTGCTCCATCGCCGCCTCTAATACCCCAGATACGAGCGGCGCACCGCCTCGTCCTTGGCGATCTCCGGCGCCGGGCCGGCCATTACGATGCGTCCGGTCTCGAGCAGATACGCCTCGTCGGCCAAGTCGAGCGCCAACGCCGCGTTCTGCTCGACGATCAGCATGGCGACCTTCCGCTCGCGGTTCAGCCGACGGAGAATGCCAAACAATTCGGCAACGATCAGCGGCGCCAAGCCAAAGGACGGCTCGTCGAGCAGCATCATGCGCGGCCGCAGCATCAGCCCGCGGCCGACCGCCAGCATCTGCTGCTCGCCGCCGCTCAAGGTACCGGCCTGCTGCTTGCGGCGCTCACGCAGCCGCGGAAATACGGAGTAGACTTCGTCGATGTCGGCGGCGATCGCCGAATGGTCGCGCCGGGTCATCGCGCCCAGCCGCAAATTCTCCTCGACCGTCATGCGCACGAAAGTGCCGCGCGCTTCGGGCACATGGGCGATCCCGAGCCGTACGATGTCCTCGGTGGCGCGGCCGGTGATCGGCTTGCCCTCGAAGTGGATCTCGCCGGTCATCCGCACCATGCCGCACAGCGCCCGCAACGTCGTCGTCTTGCCGGCGCCATTGGCGCCGAGCAGGGTGACGATGCCGCCTTCGGCGAGCGTGAAGTCGAGCCCGTAGAGCGCCTGGCTCTGCCCGTAAAAGGCGCACAATCCGCGCACTTCGAGCATCATCGGCGAGGCTCCGACCCGGTTTCCGCCGGATCCCCGAGATAGGCCCGGATCACCGCCTCGTCCTGCTGCACTTCAGAGGGTGTTCCTTCGGCGATCTTGCGGCCGAAATCGAGCGCCACGACCTTGTCGGAGACCGACATGACGAGGTTCATGTGGTGCTCGACGAGCAGCATCGTGACGTGCTGGTCGTCGCGAATGCGCCGGATCAGCTCGCCGAGCGTGGCGACCTCCTCGTGGTTGAGCCCACCGGCCGGCTCATCGAGCAGCAGCAATTTGGGGCGCGCCGCCAATGCCCGTGCCAGCTCGACTCGCTTTCGGGTGCCGAGCGGCAAACCCTCGGGCGGATGATGTGCCACCCCGTGGAGATCCAGAATGTCGAGTAGGGTCCAGGCGGCCTCTTCGAGCGCCGCCTCCTGTCGTTTCACCCACGGCAGGTGAAACGCATCGCTCACAAAATCGCTGCCGCAGCGGGCATGGCCGCCGATGCGCACATTGTCGAGTACCGACTGGCGCGAGAACAGTGCGAGGTTCTGGAACGTGCGGGCGATGCCGATCTCGGCGATGCGATGCGGCGGGCGGTCGAGCAGCGAGCGGCCTTCGAACAAGATATCGCCCCGATTGGGGGTGTATAGACGGCTGAAGCAGTTGAACAAGGTGGTCTTGCCCGCGCCGTTCGGGCCGATCAGACCGAGGATCTGGCCCTCGTCCAGATCGAAGGACACGCCGTCGAGCGCGACGATGCCGCCGAACCGCAGCGCCACGTCGCGGACATCGAGCAGCTGCGTCACGCGCTTGTATCAGGTGAGCTGGGGCAATGCCCGAGCATCGGCCCTCCCCGCGCTATCGCCGACAATCTTCGGCGGTGAACCTGCCGATCTCTGCAATCTTAGTCAAGCAGACAGCGCCCCAATTCCACGCTTCATCGCGCGTCCGCGTCGGGCTAGTCTCATCGGTGACGCGCGACGATCGGGGAGCATCATGGGCAATATCAACGCCAGCGTCGACCTCCGCCGGGACGGCGAGACCGCGGTCGTGACCGTCGACAACCCGCCGGTCAATGCACTCAAGCACGAGGTCCGGGCGGGGCTCGCCGAAGCACTCCGCCGGACCCGCGACGACGCGGCAGTCAAGGCGGTGGTGATTGGCTGCGCCGGGCGCACCTTCTTCGCCGGCGCCGACATCACCGAATTTGGCAGGCCGCCACAGGCACCTGGTCTCGGCGAGGTCATCGCCGCGATCGAGACAATGCCGAAACCGGTGGTCGCAGCCTTGCATGGCACGGCGCTGGGTGGTGGCTTCGAGCTGGCCCTCGCCTGCCATTTCCGGGTCGCCGTCGCCGCAGCGCGCGTCGGTCTGCCCGAGGTCAAGCTCGGTCTGTTGCCGGGCGCCGGCGGCACCCAGCGCCTGCCGCGCCTGGTCGGCCCCGAAAAGGCGCTGAGGATGATCGTGACGGGCGATCCGATCGAGGCCCGCGAGGCGCTCGCGGATGGCGTGGTCGATCAGATCGTCGATGGCGACCCGATCGCCGGGGCGGTCGGGTTCGCCCGCCGTGTCGTGGCCGAGAACCAGCCGTTGCGGCGCGTCCGCGATCGTGACGACAAGCTGGTGGCGGAGGGCTTTGCCGACGCCGCCGAGGCGCTGACCCGGCGGCTGCGCGGCCGCGAGGCGCCGGCCGCCTGCGTCGAGGCGGTGCGCAACGCCATCGTCCTGCCTTTCGACGAAGGGCTGAAGCGCGAAGGCGAGCTGTTTCGCCAGCTGATGGCCGGCGACCAGTCAAAGGCCCAGCGCTACATCTTTTTTGCCGAGCGCGAGGCGGCCAGGGTGCCCGGCATCCCGGAAGGGACCAAACCGCGCGCGGTCCGGACGGCTGCTGTCATCGGCGCCGGCACGATGGGCGGCGGCATCGCGATGTGCTTTGCCAATGCCGGCATTCCGGTCACCGTCGTCGAGACCGGCCGTGACCTGCTCGACAAGGGTCTGGACCGGGTCGCCGCGAACTACCGAGCGACCGTGGCGCGCGGCGGGCTCGACGCTAAGGAGATGGAGCGCCGCATGGCGCTGATTCACGGCACGACCGAGCTCGACGCGGTGGGTGCCGCCGATTTTGTTATCGAGGCGGTGTTCGAGGAGATGGACCTCAAAAAGCGGGTCTTCGGCGATCTCGACCGTTTGGCAAAAGCGGGAGCGGTGCTCGCCACCAACACTTCGACCCTTGATGTCGACGAAATCGCGCGGGCGACGACAAAGCCGCAGGATGTGCTCGGCACGCATTTTTTCAGCCCGGCAAACGTCATGCGGCTGTTGGAGATCGTGCGCGGTGCCAAGACCGCGCCCGACGCGCTCGCCACCGCCATAGCGCTCGGCCGCCGGCTCGCCAAGGTTCCGGTCACGGTCGGCGTATGCTACGGATTTGTCGGCAACCGCATGCTGGCGCGCCGTTCGGTCGAGGCCGAGCGGCTGCTGCTCGAAGGCGCCTTGCCGCAGGAGGTCGATGCCGCGGTCACCGGCTTCGGGTTTCCGATGGGACCGTTTGCGATGGCCGACATGGCCGGGCTCGATGTCGGCTGGCGGATCCGCAAGGGCCGCGGCGAGCGCAACGAGATCGAGGATGCGCTGTGCGAGGCCGGTCATTTTGGCCAGAAGACCGGAAAGGGATATTTTCGCTACGAAGCCGGATCGCGCACCCCGCTGCCCGATCCCGAGGTCGAGAGGACCATCCTCGACGCGTCGGCCCGTGCCGGAATCACCCGCCGGGCGCTCACGCAGGCAGAGATCGTCGAGCGCATGGTCTACCCGATGGTCAACGAGGGCGCGCGTATTCTCGAGGAGGGCATCGCCACGCGCCCCGGCGACATCGACGTGATCTGGGTGTACGGCTATGGCTGGCCGGTGTGGCGCGGCGGACCGATGTTTTATGCCGATCGGCTGGGCCTCGCTCACATCCGCGACCGCTTGGCGCTTTACGCCAAGAGGTCGGGCGACGAGACGTTGCGGCCTGCGACCCGCATCAGCCGGCTGGCCGCCGAAGGCCGCGGCTTCGCCTCCTCGCCACCCGCTTGAACAGGAGTTGGCCTGATGGATCTCCGCTTCACCCCCGAAGAGCTCACCTTCCGCGACGAGGTGCGGACCTTCTTCCGCTCCGCATTGCCGCCGAGCATCCGCGACAAGATGATCGCCAATAAGGGGCTCGCCAAGGACGACATCGTCACCTGGCAGCGCATCCTCAACAACAAGGGCTGGGCAGTCGCCAACTGGCCGGCCGAGTGGGGTGGCACCGGCTGGACCCCGGTTCAGCAATACATCTTCGGGGAAGAGCTGCAGATGACGCCGGCGCCCCAGCCGCTCGGCTTTGGCGTGACGATGGTCGGGCCGGTGATGATCGCCTTTGGCTCGGAGGAGCAGAAGCAGCGTTTTCTGCCGCGCATCGCCAATCTCGACGATTGGTGGTGCCAGGGCTTCTCCGAGCCCGGCGCCGGCTCCGACCTCGCCTCGCTGCGCACCGCCGCCAAACGCGACGGTGACCACTATGTCGTCAACGGGCAGAAGACCTGGACGACCCTGGCGCAGCACGCCGACTGGATCTTCTGCCTGGTGCGCACCGATCCGCAGGCGAAAAAGCAGGAAGGGATCTCGTTTCTGCTGATCGACATGAAGACCCCGGGGATCACGGTTCGCCCGATTGTCACGATCGACGGCGGGCGCGAGGTCAACGAGGTGTTCTTCGACGATGTCAGGGTCCCCGCCGAGAACCTCGTCGGCGAGGAGAACAAGGGCTGGGACTACGCAAAATACCTGCTCGGCCGCGAACGCACCGGGATCGCCCGCGTCGGCTTCTCCAAGGAGCGCATCCGCCGCATCAAAGAGCTCGCCGCGGCCGAGCGCGCCGGTGACCAGCCGCTGATCGAGGACGAGCGTTTTCGCGAGAAGCTCGCCGCCGTCGAGGTCGAGCTCAAGGCGCTCGAGATGACCCAATTGCGGGTCGTCGCCGCGGAGCGCAACCGCGTCGGCAACAAGCCCGACCCGGCCTCCTCGATCCTCAAGATCAAGGGCTCGGAAATCCAGCAGGCGACGACCGAGCTATTGCTCGAAATCGTCGGCCCCTATGCGATGCCCTACCAGCCCGAGCACGACGACGACGAACGCTGGAACGAGCCGCCGATCGGCCCCGAATGGGCCGGCCCGATCGCCCCGACCTATTTCAATACCCGCAAGGTGTCGATCTATGGCGGCACCAACGAGATCCAGAAAAACATCATCGCCAAAGCGATCCTCGGACTTTAAGCATGATCCGAGCCGAATACCCCTCACCCCCTCCCTCTCCCCGCAAGCGGGGAGAGGGAGGGATCCGCCGATCCCCGGATCAAGTCCGGGGAGGAGGGTGAAGGGCCTGAAGCGAGCGGGAGGATGGGGGCGTAAGCGATGGATTTCGATCTGGCCGAAGAGCAGCGACTGCTCAAGGAAAGCCTCGACCGCCTGATCGGCGACCGCTACGCGTTCGAGCAGCGCAAGAGCTACGCGCAGGCAGCGGAGGGTTGGAGCCGCGAGCTGTGGGCGCAATATGCCGAGCTCGGTCTGCTCGGCTTGCCGTTTGCCGAAGAGCACGGCGGCTCGGCCGGCGGTCCGGTCGAGACGATGATCGCGATGGAGGCGTTCGGGCGCGCCTTGGCGCTCGAGCCATTCCTCGCGACCGTGGTGCTCGGCGGCGGGTTTCTGCGCCACGGCGGCAGCGCCGAGCAATACGCTGCCCTCGTGCCAAAGATCGTCGACGGCAGCCTGACCTTGGCCTTTGCCCAGACCGAGCGCCATTCGCGCTATGATCTTGCCGACATTTCGACGAAGGCGCGACGCGACGGCGCCGGCTGGGTGCTCGACGGCGAAAAGGGGGTGGTGCTGCACGGCGACACCGCCGACAAACTGATCGTCACCACGCGTATCGGTGGCGGCCGCCGCGAGCGCGACGGGGTCGCGGTCTTCATCGTCGACGGCGAGGCCGCCGGAGTATCGCGGCGCGGCTATCCGACCCAGGACGGGCTGCGCGCGGCGGAAATCGCGCTATCGGGAGTTCGCGTAGGGCCGGAGGGAGTGCTCGGCCAGCCGGGCGCAGCATTGCCGCTCGTCGAGCGGGTCGTCGACGAGGCGATCGCGGCACTCTGCGCCGAGGCGGTGGGCGCGATGGCGGCGATGCACGAATTGACCGTCGAATACCTCAAGACGCGCCGGCAATTTGGCCGCGAGATCGGCAGCTTTCAGATTCTCCAGCACCGTGCCGTCGACATGCTGATCGCCTTGGAGCAGGCGCGCAGCATGGCGATGTTCGCGACGATGATGGCGTCTGACGAGGATGCGGCCGAGCGGCGCAACGCGCTTTCGGCGGCAAAGGTGCAGATCGGCCGCTCGGGCCGGCTGATCGGCCAGCAGGCGATCCAGCTGCATGGCGGGATCGGCATGACGATTGAGTACAAGGTCGGCCACTACTTCAAGCGCACGACGATGATCGACACAATGTTCGGTGACGCCGACCATCATCTGCGCGAGCTCGCCCACCGCGGCAGGCCGCGGCAAGACCGCTGAGGCCATAACCTGCGGTGATCCTCGCCTGCCCCGCCTGTCGAACCCGCTTTCTCGTCGACGAGCAGGAGCTGAGCGGGCCGGCGGGGCGCACCATGCGCTGCGCGATCTGCGGCCATACCTGGCACCGCTCCCCGCCTTTGGCCATGCGCGACAGAGAACCCATCGCGCCGCCCGCCGCGCCGCGGATCGAGCCGGCGATCGGAGTCCCACCCCGAGCGGGACCCGTGCCGGCGCCACAGCGGCAGCCGCGCCGCCGGCTGGCGATCGGCTGGGGTGTGCTGGGCACGGTCGTCGCGTTGCTGGCACTCGCCCTTGTCGCCGCCACCATCGCCCGCAGCGAGGTGGTGGCGATGTGGCCGGCCGCCGCGCGCCTCTACGCCTTGGCCGGGTTTTCGCCCAAGCTCGAGTTCCGAAAAATCGCTACGACGCGCACAGCCGAGGGCTTGGTCATCGAGGGCGACGTCACCAACACCGGGAATATGCCGGGCGAGGTGCCAAGGTTGCGGGTGGCATTGCGCGATCCGGCCGAGAAGGAAAAGCAATTCAAAATCATCGATCCCCCCGCCGCGTGGCTCGCGCCCGGCGAAACCGCGCACTTCAAGACCTCGTTCGACCATCCCGATGAGGCGGCAACCGGTGTCTTGATGACCTTCGCCCCGCGCTGACCGAAGAACAACGAATTTCCGCAGTTGCACCTTCACCCGAACCACTTGGTGTCTGGAACCTAACTTTGGATCAAGCGGTTAGGGGCAAATCAACCGATCGCCGAAATGTGAAGCGTGTGGACTTAGTCCGTAGCGAGAGCACGCCTCACCTCGACGACGAGCTGATCGAGGTCGATCGGGGCGGCTGCTCCTTTGGTTCGACCCCGACGAGTCGTCAAGCGACGCACGCAAGGCCGGCGCCGAGACGGCGACCAGTCCTTTCGATGCTTATCGCTACGCCGCTTTGGGATGAGATGCGGCGGTGCCGGCTTGCGCCGATGGGGCCTCTCTATCCGGCGAGTGGCCGGCCTGCCGCGGTCTCCTGTCTCTCCCGATCAGTTCGCGAAGTCTTTCGCGACCTCGCGACAAACGCGAGCGCACCGTGCCGATCGGCACACCGAGGATTTCCGCGACATTCTCGTAGTCCATGCCTTCGAGACCTACCAGCAAGAGCACCTCACGCTGCTCGGCAGAAAGCTGGGCAAGTGCACGATCGAGCTCGACCAGTTGCCGTCGCGCCGTGGGATCGGTGGTAGCCACAAGCGTCGAGGATATGTGCTCGACGTCGACAGTCCCCGCTTCACGCATCTCCCGCCGCACCCTATTGACGTATTGATGGTGCATAATGGTGAAAAGCCAGGCCCGGATATCCGTTCCGGGCTGCCACAGATGAAGCTTTGTCAATGCCCGCAGCAGCGTGTCCTGCACAAGATCATCTCCCCGGTCGCTGCCTCGCGTGAGCGCCCGCGCATAGCGGCGCAGCCGAGGGATCTCTTGCTCAACCAGACAATAAAGCTCCGACATTCGCTCTATCCGCTACACCCCGCGATCCGGGGCCGATGGGCAAGAAGCTATTCCGGCGATGTAACACCATCATGAATGACAAAGCCCAAATCGGTAAAAATTTGTAATAAAGATGTAAATGATCGGCAGATACAATTTGTTTAACTTCGTTACATTCCGCACGGTGATCAATCACATTTCCAGATTGAGCAACACAAGTCTCGAAATCTTTGATAGGGATCGACGATGAGAACAATTCTGATCCCGGCGACAGTAGCCCTGGCAATAACTGCGGTCGCGTCGAGCTCGACCCAGCGCCCGCCGCCGGCTATCTGAAAGGTGCGGTAATCGTTACTCGATGACGCAGTGCGGCTCGCCGGTGTGGCGGGCGCCGCTGATGTGCGGGTAACATTGGAGGTGTGGCCGGCGGCATCTCTTCTATCAGCAGCTGGTGACGGGACGCCGCGCCTTGGCACAGGTGGGGACTTTCATCCGGTCGCATTTCGGCTGATGGACGCGGGACGAGGTGAAGGATGTCGAATGTTCTCTTTAAGAACGCCAACCTCATGCTCGACGGGCGCGCAAATTTGGAGACCGGCTTTGATGTTCTGGTCAGAGGCAACCGTATCGATACGGTATCCCCGGCCCCTGTCGAGCCCGCATCCGCAAAAGTAATCGATGCTTCCGGCAAGACACTGATGCCGGGGTTGATCGACGCGCACGCCCATGTCACGGGGCTGACCTTGAGCCCGAGAAATATTTCCTATTCGGCATCCGAAATTACCTTGGCGTGTGCCAATTATCTGAAAAACAGCCTGATGGACGGCTTTACCTCGATCCGCGAGGCGGGTGGTGCCGATCATGCGATCGCCCGGCTGCTGGCCGACGGGACGATCATCGGGCCGCGGCTTTTTTACTCCGGACAGGCGCTGACGCAGACCGGTGGAGGTGCCGATTTCCGCACACCCGGCGAGCTGATCGATCCATGCGGCCATGTCAGCCCGTTCTCGGTCATGTCGGTGATCGCCGACGGGGTCGACGAGGTGCGCAAGGCGGCGCGCGAGGAGCTCCGCAAGGGCGCCGCCCAGATCAAATTGTTCGCCTCGGGTGGGGTCGTCTTTCCGTCGGAAGCCCATTCGACCCTCTACGAGTATTCCGAGCCCGAATTGGCGGCGATCGTCGAAGAGGCGAAATCCCGCGGCACCTACGCGATGGCGCATGTCTATACCGACGATGGGATCAGGCGGTGCCTCAGAGCCGGCGTGCGCTCGATCGAGCACGGCAATTTTGCGAGCGAAGAAACCATCGCCATGATCGCGGAATATGGTGCTTATCTCGATCCGACATTCATCTCGCTCGTCCAGCGGATCGAGAGTGCCGGCGAAAACAATCTTTCGCGGTCGATCGTCGATAATCTCGCGCGGACGGTAGCGCGCGGGAAGCAAGTCTACCGATGGGCTCGGCAATACGGTGTACCGATTGCCTTTGGCACGGATCTGTGGGGGCCCGAAGCGCAGAAATCCCAACTTCGGGAATTCGAGGTCAGGATGGAACTGGACTCCGCGGCCAACATCATACGGTCTGCGACCGTCACCAACGCGGCGCTGATGATGCAGGAGGGCAAGCTCGGCACGATTGCCGCCGGCGCCTACGCCGATCTGTTGATCGTGGATGGCGACCCGCTGACGGATCTGCGCGTCATGCTGGATCCCGAAAGGAACCTGAAGCTCATCATGAAGGACGGGATCATCTATAAAGACGAATTGAGTTGAACAATTCGCCCGGTGGTACCAACCACACCGATGACTCCCGTTATATCGAGCTTCTCATCGAGATTGCTTCGTCGCGGAGCCTGTCCTTGGGCCGCGCAGAGCGCGCACCCGAGGGCTCCTCGCAATGACCGTTATCTGAGCTGTCATTGCGACCCCCGGACGGCCGGCGCTTGCGCGCCGTTCCGGGGGGAGGCAATCTCGGTGACGGGACACCGGGTGTCAGGTACGTACCACTAGAACGCTGCAACGCGAGATGTCGGCAGACGATCCGCGCCGCCGCTACACCGCCAATCTTCAGGGCGAGATCGACAGCGCCGCGCTCTACCGCACCCTGGCGCAGACCGAGAAGAACCCGCAATTGGCGCAGGTTTACCAGCGGCTGGCGGCGATCGAGGACGCCCATGCCGAGTATTGGCGAAACCACATCGCGGCGATCGATCACCGGGTGCCGGCGCTGCGACCCGGTTTTCGCACGCGTGCGCTCGCCTGGCTCGCGCGGCGCTTCGGCCCGGCCTTTGTGCTGCCGACCGTTGATACCCTCGAGCAGTTGGACAGCGGCACATATGATGCGCAGCCCGAGGCGGTCGCCGGCGGCCTGCCCGCCGCCGAGCGTTCGCACGCCCGCATTATCGGAGCGCTGGCGGCCGGAGCACCGGGTGCGCTCAGCGGTTCGGCGCTGGCGCGCTTGGAGGGCCGGCACCGCGGGATGGGCGGGAACGCGCTGCGCGCCGCGGTGCTCGGCGCCAATGACGGGCTCGTCTCCAATCTGAGCCTGGTCATGGGGGTCGCCGGCGCCGACCTCGCCGGGCACACGATCCTCGTCACCGGTCTCGCCGGGCTGTTGGCCGGCTCGTGCTCGATGGCGCTCGGCGAGTGGCTGTCGGTCAATACCGCGCGTGAGTCTGCGCAGCGCCAGATCGCGACCGAGGCCGAGGAGCTCGAACAAATCCCGGACGAAGAGAAGGAAGAATTGTCGCTGATCTATCAGGCAAAGGGGTTGCCGGAGGAGCTGGCAAAATCACTCGCCGAGCAGCTTATCGCCAACAAGAAGACTGCGCTCGACACGCTGGTCCGCGAGGAGCTCGGGATCGAGCCCGAAGAGCTCGGCGGCTCGGCCTGGGCGGCGGCAGGAACCTCTTTTCTACTGTTCGCGGTCGGTGCGATTTTCCCGGTGGCACCCTATTTCGCATTGGCCGGGATGCCGGCGGTGATCGCCAGCCTGGCGGCGAGCGGCGTCGCCCTGTTCCTGATCGGCGCCGGCACGACATTGTTCACCGGCCGCGGCGTGGTGGCTTCTGGAGTGCGCCAGCTATTGATCGGTTATGCCGCCGCCGGTGTCACTTTCGCGGTCGGCAAGCTGATCGGCGTTGCCATCACCGGTTGAGGAGATGGCCAGAGCGAGGGAGAAACCCTGCCACCCCAGCCGAGCCGCTGGCTCTTAATCAGCGGGTCGAGGGTTCGAGCCCCCCTGCACCCACCAAATTTCTCAATGGCTTAGACGTTACCGCGACTAACTACCAGCCGTCGGGTAAGCATCGGGTAAGCCTCAGAAACGACGAACGGACCACTCGCTCCACGTTAGAGATCAGTGCATGGCCCCGTACCCATCCTGCCGCCGTGTCGGGTGACGCGATGTCCTCGATGTGCGCCCCACACTTAATCGATCGCCCGCGAGGCAGCTTTATCGCCGTCAGCCAGCAGGTGCTGATCGACCTTGCGGCCAATCTCGATCGCTGAGGAGTTGATCGAGGCCGTCAGCGCGAAGTTTTCATTGCTCAAAACGCAGGGAATATCGGCACCGGCACCACATGCTCTTCGACGCGGTGGACGCCGGAAACGTTCTCGGCGGCGACGCGCAGCGCCTCGCGCTCCACTGCGGAGCGGGTGTCCGAGACCCACAGATGCACGATGCCGTCCTGTACGACAATCTCCTCCGGCCATACCCGGGCCCACTCGCGCCCGTTGAGTTCGGTCAGAAGCTTGGCACGGATGTCGCGATCGTCCCCGGTAACGCCGGTCGCCGGCTCGCGGTCAATCGCCGCTAAAGCCCGCACCAGATTAGCACGGCTGATGATGCCGACAAGCCGACCATCGCGCAGCACCGGCACGCGCTTTATCCGCTTCGTCTCCATCAGCGTCGCAACCTCGGCGAGGTCGGCCTCTTCGCCGACCGAGATCACCTCCCGGGTCATGATGTCCTGGACCGTTCGGCCGCGCGATTTGACGTAGTCGCGCGCTTCCTCGAAGGCCGAATCGAACCAGCGCCAGCGCCGCCGCGCCGTGCGGCGCTCGGTGCCGGTCTCGGCGCGATGCAGTAGATCGCCCTCGCTGACGATGCCGACCAGACGGCCGTTGTCGACCACCGGAACCCCGCTGATCCCGCGTTCGGAAAGAAGCTTTGCCAAGTCATGCACTGCCGTGTCCGGGCCGATCGTGACCATGGCGGTCGTCATCACGTCCATAGCACGCATCGCAGCACCTCCTCGCCCCTGCGACCGGACGCTGAAACGATCTCCGGCCGGTTTGTTTTGATCAAAGTTATGTCAAAACATACCAGATAAGCGGCCGGGAATATTAAACCGCTATTCCCGGCGCGCCGGATCCGCATCGCCGCCAGCCCGCGAGGCGACGAACGGCCGCCATCTCGGCGGCGGGCTTGGGTGAATGAATCCAGCGACGAGCGTCTCGGGACGCTGATCCCACGGCGCCTCGATTACCTCAGCACCCGTCAACATTTTCGTCATGCTTTTTTAGCGCAGGGGCGCCGCAAAGAACCACGATCCGCCGAGCAAGGGTCGGTATAGCTGGCGTCGGGCGTCCGGATAAGGGTCCAGCTTGGCACGGATCTCGCGTAGTGCCGAGATGCGCGGCGATAGAAAATGAGGGTTATTCTCGATGATGTGTCGAGTTCGGGCGTTCTCCATTGCAATTACCGCCTGCGCCGCGAAATTCTGCAACAGCGCGATTTGCTTGTCAGTGAATGGCGCACCTCCCGGTGGAATGCGGTGATGGCGCCAAGCAGTGGGTGGTCTTTGCACAACGGAACCGAAAGCAGAGTGGGCGCACCACTGAGTTCGGCCAAGATTGCGTCACTCAGTTCTGCGGCTGCGCACCTCCGCCGACGCGGCATCGAATCAGTTCACCCCGCTGTAGCCGTGCCAAGTTCTCTGGGTTCGGGGAGCGGAACCACCCCTGCTGCATCCAGTATTCGGCGAACTTCGGTTCCGCGTGAACCGCGACCGCCCGGGCCCGGTCGCCCTCGATTACGACGAGGCCGCCCGAGGCTCCGCCACACAGGGTATGTGCCCTTTCCAGGATCGCATCGAAGACCGGCATCCGGTCACCGAGCGAGGAATTGATGACCTGCGATACCTCGGCAGTCGCTGTCTGCAGCTCAGGCGCTTTGGTAAGTTCAGCCTCCTGCTCGGAAAGCTGACGTTGCACATCGGCTATGAGTTGCTCGGGGTTGGCTAAGGTGCTGTCGGGAATCGCTTATTTGCGGACCTCGTCGGGACCGATCTTCCGGCGGATCATACCGTGATCGCTGCGGGCCACCACAGGTTGTCGATCGGGACGATCACCGTAGGCACGCGATTGACTGCGGTCCGCCGAGGTCGTCGGTTTCGCTCGTCTGGCGACCGGCATGCATCATTTTTGGCGGATTTCCTCGCCAATTGCGCTGTCGCGTTCCCGATCCGATCTGTCCGCTTATGCTACAACAATGCGCGTTCCGTTGCTTCGGGCCCCCCAAGGTCCTTCCGCTTCCCCCACGACGAGCGGCGGTAGCGGGCAGTCGAGCGTATCGCAAATGGCGCGGAGCAGCTCCGCTTCGCGGACGGTGATCTGCTGGTTCGCCAGAATGCAGGCCGTGCAAGCGACAACGATTCGGCGCTT